>OIWT01000340.1_pt1 | contig 66650 bp, 95 predicted proteins | sample 1587701 | NCBI WGS metagenome assembly OIWT01 (sample SAMEA3888904, study PRJEB22519) | human gut metagenome | biome: human gut; feature: human-associated habitat; material: faeces | place: Denmark | collected 2009
GGGGGGGCCTCCCCTCAGTCGTCATCCGATCTTTCGAGTTTCTTTTCGAGGATCCCGATATCCTCCAGGATGATGCCGGGAGGGCATTCCATCCCGTCCAGATGTCCGGTCCAATAGACTACGATCCCCTGACCGAAGAGTTCCGTGTAGGGGATCAACTGTTTCTTGGAGTTGAACTTGAACTCCACGGCATCGCCGAACGACGCCTTGCTCTCTATCCAGTGGATCTCCTTCCCTTCGAACATCATCGGTTCGTCGAGGAGACAGTCGGGGGTCTTCCCCTGATGTGCTTCGTCCTCGCGTTCGTCGGCCTCGGTCTGGTAGGATATCCCTTGGTCGTCGAGCCATTTCCAGAGGAGACCCTCGCCCCATTGTCCCCTCTCCTTGTTCCTTTCGTTGGCGTCGGGCGAGTATGCTATGTCCTTCTCTGTCGCCTCGCGAAGTTCGGCGGCGGTCTCCGGACTGTCCAGAAGGTCCGGGTCGCGGACATATTCCCAGAATACCTTTCTTCCGCATCCGTCCTGTTGGAATATCATCATGGCGACGAGCATCGGCGGGAAGTTGTAGCGGTCGGCGATCTGGCAGATCGTCTCTCCCTTCTTCCAGGCCTTGAGCATCTGCGGGGCTTTGGATTTCACGGCATGGAACCTTTTCTTGACCATCCTGTTCACTTTCTGGGTGTACAGGGTCTCCAGAAGGCGCCTGTCGTATCCTTCGTCTATGAAACGCTGGATGTCGTCGATCCCGTTGAGCCCGTCGTAGAGCCTCTTATACTCGCCGTATTCCATCGGGCATCACTGCTTGAGGTTCTTGGCAAGGTCCTCGACGGCGGAGATCACCACGTCCCTGACCTGGGAGGTCGGGGGGCAGTATGCGTTCTCAGCATCGACGAGGAACTGTTCCGCGGTGGCGCCGGAGGCGATGGCCGCGGTCATCCAGTCTATGCGTCCGGTGGCGTCCTCCCCTGCGATGATCTGAGCGCCTATTATCCTGTGGGTATTCTTGTCTCCGATGACCTTTACCGTCATCTCCTTGGCCCCAGGATAGTATCTGGCACGTGTGAGTCCGGCAGCCTTGCCGGTCACGGTGGATACTCCGTACCAGGATGCAAGTCCGAGGGACATGCCGGTCCCGGCGATCTGTTTGTCGCCTATCACGGAGACCCAGGGGGACATGACCGGGCCGAACTGGCTCTTCTGTCCTGCCGCATTCGCTCCTGCGACCCTGCCCTCCTTGACCGCAGATGAACCCAGCTGGCTCATGGTAGGTCCGCTGTATACTGCAGACTGGCACTGTATGACGTCTCCGCAGGCGAAGATGTCGGGGCAGAGCCTCCCCTTCCTGTAGCACTGGAGGGTGGGTGCGACCGCCAGGGCTCCGAGCTGTCCGATGTCCAGGCCCAACTCTTTGGCTATGTCCGTGTTGGCGCGAACCCCGGTCGCGAAGATGACCATGTCGCAAGGATAGGACTTGCCCAGGGACTCCACGCTCTCGACCTTCCCGTTTCCTTTCACGGCCTGTACGGGGGCCTTCATGACGAATTTGACGCCTTTGGATTCCAAGTATGCCTGCATGGGGTCGGCCATGTCCTTGTCGGCGATCCTGGGTATGACCTGGTCCATCATCTCGATGACCGTCACATCCTTTCCTATGTTGACGAGGGACAGGGCGAGTTCGAGACCTATGACGCCCGCTCCGGCGATTACGACCTTGTCGGATTTCTTCAGATAGCTCTCGATGGCCTTTCCGTCGTTGACGGTCCTGACCACGAACACTCCGGGGAGGTCGGTCCCCTCTATCGGGGGGATGAACACCTTTCCTCCGGTGGCCAGGATGAGGGAGTCGTACTCGTAGGTCTTACCTCCTGCGACGATGTTCTTGGTCACGGTACCGTCCTTCGCCCTGTCGTTGACGGCGTGTTCCACTTTGGTCTGCGTTAGGATCTTGATGTTCCTTTCCTTCGCATACCATTCGGGTGTGTGCATGATCATGCCGTCCCAGTCGGACTTGCCCTCGAGGACCCAGGGAATCATGCAGGGGGAGTATGCTACGTCGGTATCCTCTGTGAAAACTGTGATCTCTGCCTCGGGATCTGCATTTCTAGCGTTGGATGCGGCAGACATGCCTGCCGCACCCGATCCGATGACGATGATTTTTCTTGCCATGTGGCTTACCTTGATTTAAGCATCATATGGGCATGTTTAATTAATCTTGCCCCGCGCACGCGCGAGGCTGAACCAACCATTATTTAGAGGGACGCTGTGGGGTGTCCGATGAACAGAGAGAGACTTCCCTACGAGCTCGAGGCCTCGTGGAAAGAGAAGGATATGGCAGGCGGAGAGACCGTCGATGCCCAGGTCCTGATCATGCGCACCAACGGGTGTTGCTGGGCCAAGGCCGGGAACGGCGGATGTACCATGTGCGGTTACAGGTCGGCGTCCCTGACGGGCGTGACGGAGGAGGACCTCAACAAACAGATAGATCTGGCACTTTCCAAATACAAGGGGGAGCCGTTCGTGAAGATCTACACCTCGGGGAGTTTCTTCGACACCAACGAGATACCGGAGAGCATCAGGGAAAGGATATTCAGCGAATATTCCGGATGCAAGAGGATACTCGTGGAAAGCAGACCCGAGTTCCTTACCAGCGACCTGGTGAGTACTCTGCCTGGCACATTGACCGTGGCGCTAGGGATGGAGTCCTCCGACGAAGAGGTTCTCCGCACATGCATCAACAAGGGGTTCACCGCCGCCCAAAGCAAGGCCGCAGGCGAGCTCCTCAAGGACGGCGGCATAGGGGTGAGGACCTATCTTCTTCTGAAGCCGCCGTATCTGACGGAATCCCGGGCCATAGACGGTGCCGTGGAGTCCGCCCGTTTTGCGGACCCGTTCTCCGACGAGATATCGATCAACCCCTTGAACGTCCAGCATGCCACCGTGGTCGAGAGGCTGTGGAAGAGAGGGGAGTTCAGATCGCCTTGGATATGGTCGCTGATAGAGGTTATGAAACGTCTATCTGGCACAGTGAATTCCAGGATAATGTCCTCCCCTTCCGGGGGAGGTTCCCAGAGAGGGGTCCACAACTGCGGGAAGTGCGATCACGACGCACTTGCGGCGATAGAGAGGTTCTCGTTCACGCAGGACCCGAAGGACCTGGAGGTCCAATGCGAATGTAAATCTACCTGGGAGCGTTACATGCAGTCGGAAAGGCTCCTGGGGACGGCGGACGACCTTGGACGCGCGTTCGGCAGCGACCTGATGATTAGGTGAGACAATGGCAGATGCAATGACGCACTTCGACATCAAGAAAGGATGGTTCAGCAAGATCGACGGCGGAAACCTCAAGACCTTAATGGAGGAGGTCTTCGGTTCCGTGAAGGAGGAAGGGGAACTGCTCGTATCCTCCTACGGTGCGATGGCGAGGATCGAGGCCAAGATCGTGTCAAAGACCGTCCTCGACGTGGCCACTACCAACGTGGATGATACCAAGGCCCTCAGCGACGAGGAGATCCTCAACTCGAAGAGGAAGCTCAACGAGTTCCTCGAGAAGGCCACCGGTTTCGATGCCAAGGCCCGTATGAAGAGGGCCCAGCAGAAGGCCAAGAAAGGCGAACTCTGAGCCCTCCGAAAACCCTCTCGGAAAACCTCTTCTGCGCCTAATATATTATAATAAAAATATAGGCGCAGCTTTTTATATAAGGTGGGTATACACACCCCTAGATTGGACATACTCTATGTCTGACCAGACGCATCGGGCAATGCAGACGCACCCCACGTTCAACTCATGTCGAGAACGACGTTTTCGAGATGGATACGGCGTCACGGTCAGTTCATGAAGGCGTTCGTCTGAATAAGCGCGAGGTTAGCGAAGAGACCCTCGCAGGTATGTGTAAAATATGCCGCAAACAAGACGCCCAACAAAGGGTTCCAGGGCATACGGCCCTAGGAAGAGAGCAAAGTCGCAGACGCCCAGGCTAGACTCCTGGCCCGAGATCAGCGGAGCCCCTAAGATCCAGGGATTCGCCGGATACAAGGCAGGAATGACCCACGCGTTCGTAGTCGACAAGAGAGCAAAGAGCACCACCTCCGGAATGGAAGTACAGGTGCCTGTGACAGTCATCGAGGTCCCGCCCATGAAGATCGCGGCCGTCAGGTTCTACGAGAACACCATTCTCGGACTCAAGACCGCCGGCGAGGTATGGGCGGCAGACGCAGATGTGGACCCCCTCCTCAAGAGAAGGGTCAACGTCCCGAAGAGGGGAGAGCCCGACTTCGGAAAGTTCGACAACATGGATGTCGAGGACGTCCGTGTCCTCGCATACACCCAGCCCAAGCTGGTCTCCGGAGTTCCCAAGAAGGTCCCCGACCTCATGGAGCTCAGGATCGGCGGTGGAAACGTGAAAGAGAGGATCGAGTACGCCAAGGGCATCCTCGGCAAAGAGGTCACCATCACCGACTTCGCACCCGAGGGAGCACTCGTCGACGTCATCGCCATCACCACCGGAAAGGGATTCCAGGGAGTCACCAAGAGGTGGGGTGTCAAGCTGCTTTCCCACAAGAACAGCAAGCACCGCCGTGGAATCGCCAACCTCGGACCTAAGAGGCCCGGATACGTGAGGAGCACCGTCCCCCAGGCCGGTCAGATGGGATACCACCAGAGGACCGAGCTCAACAAGAAGATCATGAAGGTCGGAGCCGACGGAAAGGAAGTCAACCCCAAGGGAGGATTCCTCAACTACGGAGAGATCAGGAACACCTACGTGCTCGTACACGGATCCGTTCCCGGACCTACCAAGAGGCTCATCAGATTCAGGGACGCAGCCCGCATTCCCGCCAAGGCAGACACCAGCGCAGCCGAGATCACTTATGTCTCGACCCAGTCTCAGCAGGGAGCGTGATTTGAATGGCCACAACCAACGTTTATTCCGTGAAGGGAGAGGTCGCAGGGACCATCGACGTGCCCGCAGCATTCGCAACCGAGTACAGGCCCGACCTCATCAAGAAAGCGATCCTTGCCGCAGCAGCTAACTCGAGGCAGCCTTACGGACCCAACAAGATGTCCGGAATGAGGCACTCTGTCAGCACCTGGGGAAAGGGACGCGGAGTCGCACGTGTTCAGAGGCTCGCAGACGGAAGGAGGGCAACCCAGTCGCCTAACAACATCTCCGGACGCAGGGCACACCCCCCGAAGGTCGAGAAGATCTGGGCACAGAAAGTCAACAAGAAAGAGCTCAAGCTCGCACGCCTGTCGGCACTCGCAGCAACCGCATGCGCAGAGACCGTGAAGGCCCGCGGGCACAAGTTCGATGACAAGGTAACATTCCCCATCGTGGTCGATGACGCTCTCAACGACGTCAAGACCGCCTCCGAGGTCATGGCAATGTTCGACGCGATCGGAATCGGATACGATGTAGATCGCGCAAAGGACGGAACCAAGATCCGCGCCGGAAGGGGAAAGATGAGGAACAGGAAGTACAGGACCCCTGTATCTGTTCTTATTGTAATATCTGATAAAGACAGGAAGGCCGCCGTCTTCAACGGAGCACACAACCTGCCCGGAGTCGAAGTCGAGGAGATCAGCACCCTGAACACCTCCCTGCTCGCACCCGGAGGAGACGCAGGAAGGCTCACTGTCTACACCAAGTCTGCTATCGAGAAGATCGGAGAGTGGACAGAATGAAGCAGAGCGACATACTCATCAAGCCGTATGTGACCGAGAAGTCCCTCAACCTCATGGCCGGGACTCCTAAGCAGAAGTTCAAGGACGGCAACAAGATCGAGTTCCTTGTTCACAGGGACGCAGACAAGCAGGACATCAAGACCGCCTTCGAAGAGTACTTCGAGGTCAAGGTCGAGAAAGTCTGGACCAGAATCCAGAAGGACGGCAAGCACGCCATCATCCAGCTCGCAGAGGGATACTCTGCAGAGGACGTCGGCATGAGGGTCGGAGTGTTCTGAGGTGAAAAAATGGGAAAAAGATTGATACCGCAGAGAAGGGGCCGCGGAGGCTCCCACTACCGCTCCCCGTCCCACAGACATGTGGACGACGTCAGGATCCCCCACTATGTGGAGGCCCAGGGAACGATTAAGGACCTCATCCAGGCTCCCGGAAGGACCAGCCCTCTCGCAGTCATCGACTTCAACGGCAAGAAGAGCTACCAGCTCGCCGTCGAGGGGACCAGGGTCGGACAGAAGATCGAAATCGGCGGAAAGAACATCGAGGTCGGAAACATTCTGGCACTCGGTTCCATTCCCGAGGGAACCCTCGTCCACAACATCGAGGGACAGCCCGGAGACGGAGGAAAGTTCGTCAAGACCGCCGGAACATCCGCACTCGTCGTCAACAGGGGTAAATCCGTCGTCCTCAGCATGCCTTCCGGTGTGCTGAAGGAGTTCGACCCCAACTGCCGCGCAGTCATCGGAGTCGTCGCCGGAGGAGGACGCATCGACAAACCTCTCGGAAAGGCAGGAAAGAACTACCTTACCCTCAGGTCCAGATCCGTCGCCAACAAGAAGACCAGCGGAGTTGCAATGAACGCTGTAGACCACCCGAACGGTGGAGGAAGCCACCCGCATGTCGGAGGACCGAACTGCCACGGCAGGACCGCACCTCCTGGACAGAAGGCCGGATTCATTGCGCCCAAGAAGAAAGTTAAGAGGAAGTGATCTCGATGGCAAAGAAAATTATGGGATCCGCAAAGGCCTCTAGGAGAAAATCCAGGAAGAAGGCATCCGCGATCCAGGCGAGGAGAAAGAAGGAGTTCATGTTCCGTGGATACAACATGGAACAGCTCCTGGCTATGCCCTTCGAAGACGTACTCGAGCTCCTGCCGTCCAGGGCGAGGAGGACATACCTCCGCGGCCTGAACTACGAGCAGCAGCTCGTCTTCGACAAACTCAAGGGAGAGGTAGACGGACCTGTCAGGACCCACCGCAGGGACCTGCCCATCATCCCCCAGTTCGTCGGAAAGACTGTCAGCATCTACAACGGACACGAGTTCGTTGACGTCGAGATCAAGCCCGAGATGATCGGATGCATGCTCGGCGAGTTCGCGATCAACAGGAAGGCGCCGCAGCACTCCGGACCCGGAGTCGGTGCGACCAGGTCTTCCAAGTTCATGCCGCTGAAGTGAGGTGTTAAGAGATGGCTACTAACAAAGGTTACACGACCGTATCCGACCCCGACACCTCCGCAAAGGCTCTGAGCAAGGAGCAGCCCGTGTCCCCCAAGTTCGCCCGCGAGGTCGCGGGACTGATCAGGGGCATGAAGGTCTCCGATGCCCAGAAGACCCTCGAGGGCGTCATCGCGAAAGAAGTGCCCGTCCCCCTGAAGAGATACAACAAGCGTGTCTCCCACAAGCAGGGTGTCGGACCTGGAAGATATCCCGTAAAGGCGTCCAAGGCCATCCTCGCTGCCCTCAACAGCGCCGCCTCCAACGCCGACTACAAGGGACTGGACTCCGCAAACATGGCGATCTCCACCATCACCATCTCCCGCGGCATGGTCATCCCCGGCCACAGGCCGAGGGCCCAGGGTCGCGCCACCCAGTGGAACCAGGAGACCGTGAACATCGAGATCATCATCTCGGAGGTTGAGTGAAATGGCATCAGAGAGGAAATTCGTTGCCGAGAACGTCCGCAGGGTCCTGCTCAAGGAGTACCTCATGAAAGAGGTCTCCCGTGCAGGATTCGGTGGTCTCGAGGTTCAGAGGACCCCCATGGGGACCCGCATCATCCTGGCCACCGAGAGGCCCGGACTCGTCATCGGCCGCCGCGGTCAGACCATCAAGAACCTGACCACCGTAATCGAGGAGCGCTTCGGATTCGAGAACCCCCAGATCGAGGTCAACGAGGTCGGAGACGTCTCCCTCAACGCACAGATCATGGCAGAGAAGCTGGCCTTCTCCCTTGAGAGGGGATGGCACTTCCGCCGCGCAGGACACGCCACCCTGAGAAGGGTCATGGATGCCGGAGCACGCGGATGCTACATCATCGTCGCCGGTAAGCTGAGCGGACAGAGGCACAGGACCGAGAAATTCAAAGAGGGTTCCATAAAGTACTGCGGTGAGCCCAAGCTCGACTTCGTCGACCACGGATTCGCGGTCGCCAAGCTCAAGATGGGAGTCATCGGAGTCACCGTCGAGATCATGCAGAACACTGCCAAACTGCCTGCAGAGATCAACATCCTGGAAAAGGATGCGGCCGCTGAGAAGCTGCCCGATCTCTTCGGTGTAGAGGCAGTCTCCCAGGCAGCCCCCGCCCCCGCAGAGGAGGCAGACGCTGCTCCCGCACAGGAGGCTGAGTGATCATGGCAGCACTGAAGATTGCCGACATCAGGAACATGTCCGCCGAGGAGCGCAACGAGAAGCTCAAGGAGCTTCGCAACGAGCTCATGCACGAGAGGGGAGTTTCCGCCATGGGCGGAGCCCCCTCCAGCCCCGGTATCATCCGTTCCATCAGGACCAGCATCGCCCGCATTCTGACCGTCCAGAAGGAGGAGGAGAAGCTCTGATGTCTGAGATCTGCCCTATATGCGGATTGCCGAAGGAGCTGTGCATGTGCGAGGAGATCGCACGCGAACAGCAGAGTGTAAGGATCTCGATCGACAGCCGCAGATACGGAAAAACCGTTACCGTCATCGACGGTATCGACGGAAATGACATCGACATCGCCGACCTTGCCAAGACCCTCAAAAGCAGGTGCGCGGCCGGCGGAACCTGCAAGGACGGACGCATCGAACTCCAGGGCGACCACAAGAAGAAGGTCAAAGCCGTACTGGAGGAGATGGGATTCCGCACCGAAGTAAGGTAAGCAGATGAACACAACCGAATTCATGAGATCTGAACTCATAGGCCTCGACGTGAGTGTGCTGTCAGCGCCGTTCTCCGGCATATCCGGAAGAGTGGTCGACGAGACGAAGAACACGTTCACCATTGAATCGGCCGGAACTGAGAGAATGGTCCCCAAGTCGGGGAACGAGTTCAGGTTCACGTATCAGAACGAGCAGATAGACATCGAAGGAAGCAAACTCCTTCACCGACCCGAAGACAGAATGAAGAAGGTTAGGTGAAAAAAATGACAGCAGATGTAAGGAACATTGGAATCGAGGTTGCCGCTCCCCAGGGCGAGTGCAGCGACCCCTACTGCCCCTTCCACGGAAACCTTTCCGTGAGGGGACAGGTGATCGAGGGAGTCGTTGACAGCGTCAAGATGAACAAGACGGTCATCGTGAAGCGCGACTACCTCAAATATCAGCAGAAATACGAGAGATACGAGAAGAGGTCCGCAAGGTACGCCGTTCACGCGGCACCCTGCCTCGGACTGAAGGTCGGAGACGCCGTGAAGATCATGGAGTGCCGCCCCATCTCCAAGACCGTGTCTTTCGCAGTGATCGAGAAGAAGGTGTGATCGATGAAGGGAATCGCAGGTCATCAGATCAGGGGACTCCAGCAGGAGTCGGAGATCAACGTCATCGACAACACCGGAGCGAAGGTCATCTCCATCATCACCGTGCCCGACTACCACGGTGTCTCCAGGAGGATCCCGAAGGCCGGAGTCGGTGACTTCGTCATCGCATCCGTCAAGAAGGGAACCCCCGCCATGAGGAGACAGATCGTTTATGCGGTCATCGTCCGCCAGAGGCGCCCCTACAGGCGTCCCGACGGGACCATGGTGTCTTTCGAGGACAACGCAGCAGTGCTTGTCACCGAAACCGGTGAGACCAAAGGAACCGACATAAAGGGCCCGGTTGCAAGGGAAGCCGCCGACAGGTGGCCCAGGATCGCAGCCACCGCCAACACGATCGTCTGAGGTGAATGAGTATGGTTAGCAGCAAAGCAAGAGTACAGAGGAAGGCACAGGCCAACGCCCCTGCACACACCAAGAGAAAGATGCTTTCCGCACACCTCAGCAAGGATCTTGCCGAGAAATACGGAAAACGCACCGCAAGGGTCTGCAAGGGAGACACCGTAGCAGTCCTTCGCGGAGACGAGGACGTCCGTGGAATCGAGGGAAAGGTGCTCGAGGTCTTCACCAAGACCGGGCGCGTTTCCATCGAGGGAATCACCATCAAACAGGCAGACGGTACCGCCGTCGCCCGCCCCATCCACGCATCCAACCTCGTGATCACCAAGCTGAACCTTGAGGACCCCCTCAGGGGAGAGGCTCTTAAGAAGAAGGAGGCTGCAGAATGAGCGACCACATGAAGAGACTGGCAATGCCCAGGACCTGGGCAATCCCCAGGAAGGTCCACGTATGGGCTGCCAAACAGACTCCCGGAGCACACTCCGTGGAGGACTCCATGCCCGCAGGAATGGTCCTGAGGGACATGCTGAAAGTATGTGACACCGCCAGAGAAGCAAAGAAGATCATCGCCAACCGCGACATGATCGTCAACGGAAGGAAAGTAAAGGACGCCAAGGCTCCGGTCGGAATCATGGATTCCATCGCGATCCCCAAGATGAACCTTTACTACCGCATGCTCCTGACCGGGAAGGGAAAGCTGACCGTCGTCGCGATCCCCGAAGAGGAGGCCAAATGGGTCCTCTGCAGGGTCGAGAACAAGACCAAGGTCGCCGGAGGCAAGCTCCAGCTCAACCTGAGCGGCGGAAGGAACATCATCCTCGACGCCAACCAGTACAAGACCGGAGACTCCGTCAAACTGGACCTCGAGAAGAACGAGATCGTCGGATCCTACCCCCTCGCCGAGAACGCCACCGTGCTCGTCATCAACGGACGCCACGCAGGCAAGGTCGAGGACGTCGAGTCCATCTCTGCAGGCAGCGCATCCGCACCCAGCATCATCACCTTCAAGAACAAGTCCGAGACCGTGAAGGAGAACGTCTTCGTCATCGGTACCGGAAAGTCCGAGATCACCCTGCCGGAGGCATCCGAATGAACTCCGACAACCCTATGAGGCAGCTCCGCATCGAGAAGATCACCGTCAACATCGGTGTCGGCGAGGCAGGAGAGAAGCTCGTCAAGGCACAGAAGGTCCTCGACATGGTCACCGGACACAAGTCCGTGCAGACCCTTTCCAAGACCGTCAACAGGGACCTCGGGATCCGTGAGGGAATGCCTCTCGGATGCAAGGTCACCCTCAGGGGCGAGGATGCAGAGAAGTTCCTTGCACGTGCACTCAACATCAGGGAGAACCGCGTGTACTCCTACTCGTTCGACAAGGAAGGGAACATGTCCTTCGGTATCTCCGACTACACCGATTTCGATGGTATGAAATACGACCCCGAGATAGGTATCTTCGGAATGGACATCAACGTGGTCCTCCGCCGCAAGGGCGGAGCCCGCAACGAGAGGAGAGCCCTCCTGAAGACCAGGATCCCCAAGGAGCACCGTGTCGACAGGGACGAGGCCATCCAGTTCATGAAGGACAAATACAAGGTTGAGGTGATCCAGTGAAACCTAAGAAACAGTATGGCAGGCAGGTCGGATGCGACCGCTGCGGACGCAGGCGCGGAATTATAAGGAGGTACGGAATGCACCTCTGCCGCCAGTGCTTCAGAGACATGGCCCCGGAGCTGGGCTTCAAGAAATACTCCTGAGGTGACAGAAATGCAGAGCGATCCACTTAACGATGCAATGTGCGTCATAAAAAACGCGTCGACCAACGGAAAGGCGGAGTGCGAGATTGCACCCTCCTCCAAGCTGATCGGCCGCGTGCTCAAGGTCATGCAGGACCACGGCTACATCAACCAGTTCGAGTACGTCGAGGACGGAAAGGCCGGAAAGTTCCGTGTAATGCTGAAGGGAGCCATCAACGACTGCGGCGTCATAAAGCCCAGGTACTCCGTGAAGGTAGCAGACATCGAGAAATACGAGGCGAGGTTCCTCCCCGCCCAGGATTTCGGTGTACTGATCTTCACCACTACCAACGGTGTTGTCGCCCAGGACCGTGCCAAAGAGCTTGGCATCGGCGGAAAACTGTTAGCGTACGTATACTGAGGAATAAAGATGACAATTGCAGGGATAATCGAAAGCCACATCGCCATACCCGATGGGGTCACCGTCACAATGGACGGGAACACCTTCAAGGTCAAAGGGCCTAAAGGTGAACTGAGCAGAAACTTCTCGCACCCCCGCGTCGACGTCGTCGTTGCAGACGGTAATGTCACAGTGAAATGTGAGTATCCGAGGATCAAGGACAAGGCAATGATCGGAACCTACGCCGCACATGTGAAGAACATGTTCAAGGGCGTAACCGAGGGATTCACCTACCATCTCAAAGTTGTCTTCTCCCACTTCCCTATGAAAGTAGCTGTCAACGAGAAGGAGAAGAGGGTAGAGGTCAACAACTACATGGGAGGGCATGCAACCCGCTATGCCGCCATCGTTGGTGACACCAAAGTAAAGATCTCCGGACAGGACATAACCGTCACCGGAATCAACATCGAGGACGTCGGTCAGACCGCAGCCAACATGGAGAAGTCTACCATGAGGCGCGGATTCGACAAGAGGGTCTTCGAAGACGGAATTTACATAACGCTCAAGTCTCACAAGGTGAAAGAATGACCGTGAAAGAGTTCAAGGACCTTCCGGGGTTCAAGGATGCAAACGTTGCCGAGCTCGAGTCGATCGGAATCACCACCGTGGACCAGCTGAAAGAGGCCGTCAACGACAAGGCGAAGACGAAGGAGGTCATCAAGACCCTGTCCGGAGTCGGACCCAAGACCGTCGAGAACTGGCAGAAAGCATTTGCATCCAACGAGGCCCCCAAGGCAACGAAGGTAGCAAAGGCAGAGAAGAAGGAGCCTGCGGCAGAGGCCAAGAAGGATGAGGAGAAGACCGAGGTCGTAGAGGCCAACGCCTACACCGTCCAGCCCAAGCCCGAGCTCGATGAGGAGACCGTCGACGCACTCGCCAAGAGGGCTATCATTTCTGGAAAGCGCCCCGCCTTCAAGAGGCAGGAGTGGTTCAGATACAAGATGCTCGGCGAGAAGTGGAGGAGACCCAAGGGAATCCACTCCAAGATGAAGAGGGGCCTCAAGAGGCGTCCCCCCATGGTGGAGATCGGATACGGCGGACCCGCCAAGGCGAAGGGACTCCACCCGTCCGGATTCCAGGAAGTCCTCGTGTACAACGTCGACGACCTCGAGAACATCGACCCCAAGAAGCAGGCGGTCCGCATCGGCGGAACCGTCGGAACAAAGAAGAGAATCACTATCGAGGACCGTGCCAAAGAGCTCGGAATCCGCGTTCTCAACAGGATGGTGTGATAAATGTCAGACCTTAGAAACCAGAAGAGGATGGCATCCGAGATCCTGAAGTGCGGAGTGAACAGAGTCTGGATCGACCCCACCAAAGAGGACGAGGTCCAGGAGTGCATCACCCGCGGCGACATCCGCACCGCCATCGACTCCGGCATGATCAAGGCCAAGCCGAAGTCCGGCACGTCCAGGGGAAGGATAAGATACGCAGCCAAACAGAAGGCCAGCGGTAAGCGTAAAGGACCTGGAAGCGTGAAGGGAACAGCAAACGCACGTGCTCCCGCAAAGCGCAAATGGATCCAGACCATCAGGCCTATCCGCGACGAGCTCAAGCAGCTCCGTGCAGATGGGAAGATCAGCCCCTCCGTGTACAGGCTGTACTACAGGAAAGCCAAGGGAGGATCCTACACTTCCCGCAGGAACTTGAAGCAGCACATGATCGCTGATGGCAACCTGAAAGAGGAGGAGATCTGATGGCTACAGGACCTAGATACAAAGTTGCGTTCCGCAGAAGAAGAGAGGGCCGCACCAACTACTACACCCGCAAGAAGCTCCTTTCGAGCCACGAGGTAAGAGCAGTGGTCAGGAGGTCCAACAAGAACATCACCGTCCAGTTCGTGGATTTCACCATGGGCGGAGATGTGGTCCTCGCGGCAGCAGACACCAAACAGCTGAAGAAGTTCGGATGGGAGAACTCCTGTTCCTCCATCCCTGCAGCCTACCTGGTTGGATATGCCGCAGGCCTCAGGGCAAAGAAAGCCGACATCGAGTACGCAGTGCTCGACATCGGTATGCAGAACCCCCAGCACGGAGGAGTGCTCTTCGCCGTTGCCAAGGGAATGATCGATGCGGGTCTCGAGATCCCCGTTAGCGAGGATGTCCTCCCTGATGAGGACAGGCTCAACGGAAAGCACATCGATGACAAGATCGAAGCTGACGTAAACAGCGTTAAACAGAAACTGGAGGCTGAGTAAAATGGTCGACTGGGTACCTAAGACGAGGCTCGGACATATGGTCCTCAACGGAGAGGTCACGACCATGAGCGAAGCTCTGGCGACCAAGCTGCCTCTGCGTGAGCCCGAGATCGTGGACATTCTCCTGCCGGACCTTCAGGACGAGGTCATCGACCTGAACATGGTCCAGAGGATGACCGACTCCGGAAGGAGGGTCAGGTTCGCCGTGACCTGCATCGTCGGAAACGGCGACGGGTTCATCGGTGTCGGAAGGGCTAAAGGAAAGGAAGTCGGACCTTCCATCAAGAAGGCAATCGACAACGCCAAGCTCAACATCATCGAGATCAAGAGAGGATGCGGATCCTGGGAGTGCGGATGCGGTACTGTGCACTCGCTCCCGTTCGAGGTAATCGGAAGGTCCGGATCCGTCACCGTCTGCCTCCGCCCCGCACCCCGCGGTATCGGACTGGCAGTCGGCGATGTCGCCAAGAGCCTTCTCACCCTCGCAGGTGTACACGACTCCTGGGGATTCGCCACCGGAAACACCAAGACCAAGGTCAACTACTGCATGGCGACCTTCGATGCTCTCAGGCAGACCGCTAAGATCAGGGTCACCGACGAGCAGGCGGAGAGGCTCAACATCGCCACCGGCCCCGTCGGACTGGCAGGTGCTGACGAGTCTGCTGACATCGACGAGCAGAGGGAGGAGTGAACATGTGCGCATACGTCGTAATCCGTGTACTCGGACAGGCCGATGTCGCACGCGACATCCGCCTGACCATGGAACTTCTCGGACTGAACAGGGTCAACCACGCGACCGTCATCCCCGAGAACGCCAGCTACAAGGGAATGCTGCAGGTCGTCAAGGACTACTGCACCTTCGGACTGATCGACGAGGAGACCCTCGCCGCCATGCTGAAGGCCCGCGGAAAGATCGTCGGCGACAAGCCCCTTACCGATGAATATGTCAAAGAGAAGACCGAGTTCGCCACCATCGACGACCTCGCCAAGGCCATCGTCGCCAACGAGTACAAGCTCAAGGATGTCGAGGGTCTCAAGCCGGTCATCCGCCTTCACCCGCCCGTGAAAGGATACGAGGGCAACAAGCGCTCCTTCCAGAACGGCGGAGCACTCGGAAACAGGGGAGACAAGATCAACGAGCTTGTCAAGAGGATGCTCTGAGGTGACATAAATGCCAAGCAGAACTAAGAAATTCAGAGGATCCAGGACCCACGGACGCGGAAAGAAATCCGGACGTGGAGCCGGTATAATCGGTGGCCACGGAAACGCTGGTATCGGAAAGACCGGAAAGATCTGGATGCTCAAAAACGACAGGGACCACTATGGACGCCACGGCTTCAAGAGGCCGCAGTGCATGGTGAAGGCAAACTCTACGATCAATGTGTCCGATCTCAAGAAGAGCATGGACAGGTTCGTCGCAGAAGGCTTTGCAAAGAAAGACGGAGAGAAGTACACCATTAACCTGACTGACGCCGGCATCGACAAGCTGCTCGGCAGCGGAAACATCGACATCGCTGTCGATGTCACCGTTGCCGAGGTTTCCGCTAAAGCCAAAGAGAAGATCGAGGCTGCAGGCGGAAGCATCGCCGAGTGATCCGAAAGGGAGTAATTCCGATGGATGATGAAAAACCGAGCCTGTTGTACAAGGTAAAGCCCATTAGCGACAGGCTCCCCGCCGTCAAGCGTCCTGAAGGGCACGTGCACTTCAGGACCAAGATGATGTGGGTAGCAGTCATCCTGGTACTGTACTTCGTGATGTCGAACGTCTATGTCTGGGGACTCGATCAAAGCGAGTCTCTGGACATATTCGCCCAGTACAGGACCATCATGGCCGGGGCGTCCGGTACGATCCTTCAGTTAGGTATCGGACCGATCGTCACCGCTTCCATCATCATGCAGCTGTTCGTCGGAGCGAAGATCATCAAGCTCGACTTGAGCAATAAGAAAGACAAGGCATGCTACCAGTCTGTACTGAAGCTCCTGGTCATCGTGATGATCTTCGTGGAGGCCATACCTCAGGTATTCGGCTATCTCGTTCCCTCGGACACATTTACAGATACATTTGGAAGTGTCGGCGCAAAACTGCTGATTATCCTGCAGTTATTCGTCGGATCCTACCTTGTGTTCCTGTTCGATGAAGTCATATCGAAATGGGGTATCGGCAGCGGTATCTCGCTGTTCATTGCAGCAGGTGTATCGCAGGCCGTGTTCACAGGTGCTTTGAATTGGTATGCGGTCGACAACAGTTCGGCCATGTCCCTGTCCAATCCTCCTGCTGGAACAATTCCAAAGGCGATATACGTTCTCATGAACACCAATTCCGCCGACATGGCGAACGGTGGGTATGAGATGATATTCCTCGGGCAGCCTAATCCGCTGATCGCTCTGATCGGAACCATCGTGATCTTCCTGATAGTGGTCTATCTGGAATCCAGTCGTATCGAGCTTCCGATATCTCATGGAAACGTGAGAGGTGCCAGAGGCAAGTATCCGATCAAATTGATGTATGCAAGCAACATCCCGGTCATCCTGATGTCCGCCTTGCTGGCTAACATCAGCATGGTCTGTCTGCTGCTGTACACCAATGACTTCCTGAGCGGAATACCGTTCCTCGGAGGAAACGCATCCATCGGATTCTACGAAGACGGAAGTACGACCGCTTCGTCGGGATTGGCATGGTATCTGTCCACCCCATCGGGTCTGACGGATTGGCTGTTGCCTATCCTGAATCCATCGAGTTACGGCAACGATCACACTGTACTCCAGAACATATGCCATGTGGCGATCTATATGGCCGTGATGGTCCTCGGATCGATCATGTTCGCGAAGTTCTGGGTAGAGACTACGAACCTCGGTGCGGAGTCGGTAGCGAAGAACATCCAGCGCAGCGGTATGCAGATTCCTGGATTCAGGAGAGAACCTCGTGTTCTCAAGAGAGTGCTCGACAGGTATATTCCGACGATCACCATCCTGTCCGGAGCCTTGATCGGTCTGCTCGCAGCCTGTGCCGATATGATCGGTACGACAGGAAACGCAACCGGAACCGGTCTGTTGCTGACAGTAGGAATCATCATCCGCTTCTATGAGGCCCTCGGCCGTGAGCAGATGATGGAGATGAACCCCATGATGAGAGGGTTCTTCGGAGGAGAGGAGTGATAAACAATGCCAAATCCAGGCAGTCCCGAACAGATGAGACAGATGCAGCAAGATATGCCCCAGATGCCGAAAGGCACCATGATGGGCATGCTTGTTGTCCTGCTCATAATGATGATAGTCATGCAGTTCAGGGAGGCTATCGGAAAGGCCCTCAACGTCGTGTTCCAGTACATCGACTTCGGGGGAGAATATCCGGTCCTTACCCTGGTCATCAGCGGAGTGATTATGATCACTATCAGCACCGTGATCAGGGCATACATGTCCGATCCCATCGGTCAGGCGAAGAGCCAGCACATCCAGAGCGAGTTCAGCAAGGAAATGCGTCAGGCAAGACTTGAGAACAACCTCTACAAGATGAAGAAGCTCCAGGAAGCCCAACCTAAGATCATGGCCGCCTCCATGAACCAGCAGACCACCATGATGAAGACCATGCCGATAACCATGATCGTCATCCTTCCGGTCTATGCCTGGGTATGGTATTTCATCAACGATACCATGGGTGGTGCTGATATGAGCATCTGGATCAACATGCCGTGGGGTTTCGCAGACCTCAACAGCACGATCTGGTTCATGCCCGTGTGGATCGTCATCTACACCCTCATCAGCCTTCCTATCGGGCAGCTCGAGAATAAACTGGTAAACTACATATTCCTCAAAAAACGCCTTGAGGAAATCAACAAGGGTGTACAATGAGGATAACAATCAGTGGTCCTCCCGGTTCCGGGAAGACCACTGTCTGTGGCAAACTCTCTGAAGAATTGGGCCTTAAGGCAATCGTCTTCGGGCAGGTGTTCAGGGAGCTTGCCGCAGAAAAAGGGCTTTCTCTGGGAGAGCTCGGTGCTCTTGCAGAGAAGGACCCTTCCATAGATGCGGGCATAGATGCGAAGATCGTCGACATCGCACGTGCCCATCCCGATATAATTCTGGAATCGCGTCTTTCCGCATACATGCTGACTCGGAACAACATATCTGCATTGCGTGTGTATCTTGATGCCAGTCCCGAGGTCAGAATGTCCAGGATCGGCGGACGCGAGGGTAAGGACCTTGAGATCGCGGTCAAAGAGACCATAGACCGTCAGGCATCCGAGGCCAAGCGTTACAAGATGTATTACGACATCGACATCGACGACCGGAGCGTCTACGACCTGGTCATAAACACCGACGAATTGACCCCCGATGAGGTGCTGGACAGGATCCTTTCGGCGGTCCGTGCACGAAACATGCTGGTCAAGGACCCTAAAGCCATACCGGATAAGTGGGGAAAACGCCCCTCCGACCGTACCATCGGCGAGCTTCTGCAGGCCGGGGTCATCGCATTGGACAAGCCGTCGGGCCCTACATCCCATCAGGCGACTGCATGGGTCAAAGGTGCCATCCATATGGATAAGGTGGGTCACGGAGGTACTCTCGACCCATATGTAAGCGGCGTATTGCCGATATGTACAGGCAAGGCCGTCCGTCTCACCGATATAGTTCTGTCTTCCGATAAGGAGTACATCTGTCTTATGAGGCTCCATGCCGACCGTTCCGAGAAAAAGATCAGGGAGGTCATGGACCGGTTCCGCGGAAAGATTTATCAGCTTCCTCCTGTAAGATCCGCCGTCAAGAGGCAACTCAGGATCAGAACGATCAAGGAACTGGAGATCCTGGACATCCGCGGAAGAGACGTCCTGTTCCGCATATCCTGCGATGCTGGCACATATGTCAGGACCCTGTGTATCGACATAGGGGAGATGTTGCTGTGCGGTGCGTCCATGACGGAGTTGAGGAGAAGCAGGTCCGGGAAGATGACGGAGAAGAACGCCGCCACCCTTCAGGATCTGACCGATGCATACATCTTCTGGCAACAGGAAGGTCATGGGGAATGGCTCAGGAGTCTCATCAGGCCGATGGAATGTCTGGTCGATCCCCTCCCTAAAATCATCGTCAAGGCGACGGCCGTGGATGCCGTCTGCCACGGGGCGGATCTCAGCATCAAAGGGATCCACATGCTCGATCCGGATATCCGGAAGAACGCTTTGGCGGCGCTTATGACCGCCAGAGGAGAGCTTGTAGCCATAGGGAAGATGCAGATGTCTTCCGAGAAGATCATGGCCGCCGATTCCGGTGTAGCCGTGAAGGTGACGCGTGTCCTGATGGATCCGGGGCACTATCCCAGGATGTGGAAGTACTCAACAGACATAGAATGTCTTCCCGACTCGCAATAAGTCTTTTTTAGTGCAAGGTGTATCCCCGCCCGATGGGAATCTTTTCGAAGAACGAGACATTGCTGACGCTTGATGCCGTCCATGTCGGAGAGGTCGATCCGACCAACGAGACTGGTACAGGCTACAAGAATGTGATGACGTATTCGTTCGACGTATCCAAAAACCGCATGATCCGTGCCCAGGTAAAATCGGATGCACCCATAGACGTGGTCATCGCCAACGAGGACGGCTCTTTGGCGGGACATCGGGAAGGTGTGACCGACGACGTCGTGGGGCCGTTCTCCACTTCGAAGAACGCCTCCATGGGTCTGATACTGGGTCTATATCCGGGTGACAAGGCCACGGTTTCCGTCAAGGTATGGACGGACAGCAAATGATGCACATTGAAGACGGTGGCAGGCACAGCTTCTGGGCTGATACTCTGCCCGCAGGAATTTCGGTTATGCGCTCGTTCGACAGAACGGTGCTAATAGTATGGTTATTGTCTCTGATCGCGAGCGTCGCAGCTTTGGGTTACATGATGTCCGCCACGGACATCGACACCTATGTCGCCATACAGGTATTGGCCGCCCCGTTCATATTGGTCGGATTCCTGTACATGGTGTATAGGAAGTTCCTGATACCGATGGTGGCGGTGATAGTGCTGGTGGTCGCATTGTGGCTACTCGATGTGGATAGTTCCACGATCCTCTTCCTGGCTGAGATAATATTCGGTGCCGTCGGGGTCGCATGTGTCGTCGGCGTGTTCCAGAGGCTCATATTCTACAAGACCCTTCACATCATCAGATACATCAATGTGAAGGAGAAACTCGGTTTCGTCGACAGGGCCGTCGCTTTCCTTTTCAACGTCCCTCCGGATCTGGACACCAGGAACATGGAGGTCGATTTCAATCAGGTGGGCAAGAAATTCCCCTGGAAGGACATGTTCAGCACCGTCATGCTGTCCATGGCCGTAGGTCTGTTCGTCTGGATCTATTTCTCCATGAACCCTGCTCTGTCGGACCTCGACCTCACCAAGGCTTCCCTGTCCGTGTTCACGGTGATATTGTACGTCCCGGTGATCATCCTGCCGTTCTCCGTGTTCAAGTCCATGAATGCGAGGATCGGGACCAACTACCGCGATTTCAAGCTCTACAACGGAGTTGTCGCGACCATCCAGAGGATGGCCGTGCCGGTGGTGGCCGTCTTCCTCTACCTGTTCTACAAGATCGGTAATGCGGAGGATGTGATGGTCGTTATGAAATTCATAGCCTTGTCCGCAGGGACCATCTTCCTGGTGACCCTGCTCACCTCCCTGCTCTACTTCTACATGATGGAGGCCTCTATCGTATCGGACATAGGGAAGAAATGGAATCTGTTCATGCCCGTCCCCCTCCTCATGAGCCTCAAGGATGAGGATCCCGAGGACGGTTCATATTATCCGGCCACCCCCGAGAGGGACGAATCGGATCTGGGCGATATCGAGATAGCTGTCCGTGAATGATTTTGTACGGCATGGGCCGCCTTTCTCCGCGGTCCATGCCGGAAACCGTTCTTCGTCACTCGCTGTAGAAGCGGGACATCGACGGGTTCGCCCTTCCGGGGGCATCCCAGCCGTAGATTATGGGTTTGAAGACCTCCATGGACGACATTCCCGGGGTCTTGTGGAGGCCGATGATCTCCGGCTCCCTGTTGTTGCTTATGACGATCTTGTACTTCTGTTCGGTCTCGTCCACCATTATCGCAGGTTTGTCGAAGGCCTTCAGGGAATCCAGGACGACGTCGGCCATCAGCTGTATGTCTTCCGGTTTCAGGTCGTCCGGTACCCTCAGGATGAAGCAGCTCTCCTCGGTCTGCCCGTTGAGCATGAACTCCACCTCGGTCTTCTTCATGAACTCCTTGAACTTCTGTCCCTTCTCGTCGTCCTTGACGAGGGCCAGCAGGTTCTTCTGAAATTTGTAGGGGATGTCCAGATAAAGGGCGTCCTCACCGAGTATGTTCCACATGGCCGAGAGAATGCGTTAACGGGTAAATAGGAGTTCGCATACCCAGTATCCGTTAATCCCAAACTAAAATTTAATCTACGACGGATATATGGAGTTCCAATGGCCGAGGATTTCAAGGTCACCCCCTGGGAGGTGACCGGAGACATTGATTACGACGTCCTGATGAAAAGGTTCGGGACGACCCCCATCGATGAGGCGATGATAAAGAGGATCGCCAAGTACGGGGAGGTGCACCCTATGCTCAGACGCGGGATATTCTACTCCCATCGCGACCTCGGCTGGCTGCTCGATGAGTATGACAAGGGGAACAGATTCTACCTCTATACGGGGAGGGGTCCTTCCGGGAACACCCATCTGGGTCATATGATGCCCTGGATCTTCAACAAGTGGGTCCAGGATACGTTCAAGGTCAAGATGATCTTCCAGATGACCGACGACGAGAAGTTCCTATTCAAGGACCTGACCCTCCACGATACGAGGGACATGGCCTACGAGAACGCCTTGGATTTCGTGGCCTTGGGATTCGATCCGGACAACACGAAGATCATCGTCGACACGGAGAACATAGACAGGCTGTATCCGATCGCCCTCCGCGTGGCCAAGAAGGTGACATTCAGCACGGCCAAGGATGTGTTCGGATTCGAAGGGTCCTCCAATATCGGGAAGATATTCTTCACCACTCTGGAGTCGGCCCCGGCGTTCCTCCCGTCCGAGATCGAAGGGAAGCCGACTCCGGTGGTGGTGCCGTGCGGGATCGACCAGGACCCGCACTTCAGGGTCACTAGGGATGTGGCCCCCGGACTCGGATATCCCAAGCCCTCCATGCTCTACTGCAAGATGTGTCCCAGTCTGAACGGGGGCGACAAGATGTCCTCGTCCGACGAGATGGCCACCATATACACCACCGATACGCCTAAGCAGGTCAAGAAGAAGGTCGGGAGGGCGTTCACCGGCGGATGTGTCAGCGTGGAGGAGCAGAGGGAGAATGGAGGGAACCCCGAGGTCTGTGCGGTGTTCAAATACAACTACTATCTCTTCGAATACGACGACGCCAAACTCAACGAGATGGCGGAGAAGTGCAGGAACGGGGAGATCCTCTGCGGCGAGTGCAAGGTGGCGCTCACCTCCAAGATAAACGTCTTCCTGGAGGCCCATCAGGCCAAAAGGGAAGAGGCCAAGGAGATCGTCCAGAAGATGGCGTTCGACGGCTTCAAATGGTGATTACTATGAACATGAAAGAGGTGCTCGACGGCCTCAGCTACAACGAGAAGAAACTTCTTCTGGCACTTGATAGGAACGGAGGCAGGGGAAGTCCTGCCGACATGATCGCCGGAGGGGATTTCTCCCTCGAGGTGGAGGTCATGGGGTCGGCCTCCTGGCTGGCATCCAAGGGTCTTGCCGAGATAAAGGAGAGCAGCGAGAGGTCGTATGCGCTCACCGATCCGGAGGCGTCCGCCAAGGGTCTTCCCGAGAGACATGCCCTGACGGCGATAGACGCCGCCGGCGGGAAGATGTCCATCGGGGATCTGGCACAGGCGATCCCCGGAGAGGATAAGATCGCGGTCGGTTGGTTGATGAGGAAGAAGCTCGCCTCCATGGCGGACGAGGCCGGGACCAACGTCCTTTCCCTGACGGATGCGGGAAGGAAGGCATTGACCCAGCAGATGCCTGACGAGGTCCTCATAGCCGAGATGCTGAAGGCCCCGGTGTCCGAGAAGGACGCGGATCCGAAGGTCGTCAAGGACCTCAAGGGCCGCAAGGGCATGATCAAGGAGGTCGTCGAGACGGAGAGGGAGATCTCCCTCACCTCCGACGGTACGGAGGCCGCCCGCTCCGGCATAGTCCTCAGGGAAGAGGTCACCGACGTCACCGACGAGCTCGTGCAGTCCGGGAAATGGAAGGACGTGGAGTACAGGAAGTACGATGTCCAGACGTTCGCCCCGGCATCGTATGCCGCCAAGAAGAATCCCCTCACCCGCCTCGGCAACGAGGTCAGGGAACTCTTCACCGACATGGGGTTCACGGAGATGTCCTCCGAGTACGTCCAACCTGCGTTCTGGAACATGGATGCCCTGTTCATTCCGCAGGACCACCCCGCCAGGGATATGCAGGACACGTTCTTCCTGGAGCACCCGGAGCATCTGGACCTGGAGGACGGTGAACTGGTGGCCAAGATCAAGGCCATACACGAGAACGGCGGCGACACCGGATCCTCCGGATGGGGAGGGGAGTGGTCCGAGGAGAAGGCCTCCCAGGCCCTTCTCAGGACCCACAGCACCGTGAGCAGCATCAGATACATAGCGGCCCACCCCGACGCCCCTCAGAAGGCGTTCTCCATATCCAGGATATTCAGGAAGGAATCGATCGATGCCACCCATCTGCCCGAGTTCAGTCAGATCGAGGGGATAGTGATCGACAAGAACGCCAATCTGGATATGCTCATCTCCCTCATCAGGGAGTTCTATGCCAGGATGGGGTTCGACAAGATCCATGTGAGGCCGAGCTACTTCCCGTATACGGAACCCTCCCTGGAGCTGGAGGTCTTCTTCAACGGGAAATGGCTGGAGCTCGGCGGTGCCGGGATATTCAGGCCCGAGGTCCTCGCCCCGTTCGGCGTGAAATACCCGGTCCTCGCATGGGGGTTCGGATTCGAGAGGCTCGCGATGCTCAAGTGGAACATCAAGGACATCAGGGACCTCTACATCTCCGATATCGATTCCCTCAGGAAGAACACGGTCTTCTGATTCGGAACTGGACATCCCTTCCCGCCCTGATCTCTCCAGCCAGGGCGGCGAGGGGCGCCCTGCGGAAATCCGGGGCCGCGGTCCAGGCCTGCTTCAGCAGTGCCAGGCATTCCTTCTTCATGCCTCTGGCGTATGCTATTCTCGCCCGCACCTTCAGGATCTCGTCGATCCAGGCGCCGTCGAGTTCGTGTAAGGTCTCCCTCCCTGCTCTTGTCGCGAACTCCTCCGCCCCTTCTATGTCCCCCAGACGGGAGAGAGATTCCGCCATCACCACGGCCGGGAGGACTCCTCCTACCTATTCCATGGCGGAACCGGCGCATTCCGCGGAACTTTGGAAATCCCCCGTCATCAGCTATATCTGGGACATCACCGTCATATGTTCCGGGGATTCCAGTCTCCTGAGTTTCTCGGCCATCTCCCTGGCCTTCTTGAGGTCCCTGCAGCCTATGGCCGCTTCGGCACACAGCCATGCCATGTTACGTTCCAAACCGCTCTCGGGCCTGATCATGGAGAGGGATTCCAACAGGTCGTCGCTGGGAGAGAACAGGATGTCCGCCTTCATGCGCATGGCCAGCCAATTGGCCTCCAGATTCCTTCCCGACTTTATCAGGTGGAACAGCCTTTCGGAACGTTCCCCCTTATCCAGCCAGTAGTCCGCGGCCCAGCTGTGCCATCTGCGCAGGCTTCCCCTGTCGGCCTTGGACAGGAACAGGTCTGCAGTCTCCCGGGGGATCTGGGTCATTCCGTTGTAGTCCGTGGGTATGACCCCTGTACGGGTAGGCGGGAGGTCGTTCCTCGGTATCGGTGCACGAAGGATGCACGCCTTTCCGAAAGTCTCCCTGTCGTTGTGGCTGAGTGACCTCCACTTCGTCTCCGGGTCGCAGCGCTTCATATCCAGCAGGGCGTCGACCGTCATGCCGGCCTTCTCCACCTCGTCTCTGATGGCGGCGGCCTCGATGGTGCCCTTGGGCTGCAGCGCATAGACGAACCTCTTCGTACGCGAGCCCTTCAGGTGCGCCTGCCATCCGACAACGTAATCCAGTTCGATCAGCTTCTTCAGGTCGATCGATACGTGTGCGCGGGTTATTCCGACGACCGATGCGATCCCGTCCTGCGTAAGGTCGAACGGGATTGTGTAATCATCACCAGGATAGTATCCCGGGAATCTCGATAGATGCAGCATTATCCTCTGCTTGACTGTCACATCCGTAGCCTTTCCTATCTTCATATTTGATAAAAAAACCAGTGATTTTAAAAGACATAGTACTACATGTAGGTTCCAGAATATCGAAAATCAGGAAGCCTGAACCGTGTCCAGAAGATTGATCGTACTTTGTAGGAAAGATATATCATCAGTTAATATAGTAAAACATTACATATCCTGTAGGCGTTAGGAAGACCTCGGAAACGACGGTTATGCCGATTATACAAGGTGCGGGGATGACGTGGTGATGTCCATTCCCGATCTTCATATCTATTCTGACGGTCTCGATGCCCGGGCGAGGGCTTTCGGCTTCGATCCGGATGTTGTAATCTTTCCATCGGAACATTCCTCGTCGAGCGGGATGCCCGCGCTCACCGTCCACCCCATCGGGAATTACAACGGTTCGGATCTGGGAGGGCGCCCCAACACCTTGGTGAAGGCATGTCCGTCCATGATGACGGATGCCCTCCGTCTCATCAAGTCCAAGTGTTCCTTGGATGAGTTCAACGTGTGTTTTGAGGCCACCCATCACGGTCCGTATCTGGAGACTCCGGCGTTCTTCCTGGAGATCGGGAGCGACGAACGCCATTGGAAAAGGGACGACGCCGCAGAACTCCAGGCATCCGTCCTCCGGGACGTCCCGGACAGCAACGGCTACCCTGTCCTGATCGGTCTCGGAGGGGGTCACTACGCCCCTCGTTTCACCGAGCTGGCACTTTCCCGTAAGGTGAATTTCGGACACATGCTCCCGAATTATCAGACCGAAGGACGTTCCGACGAGGAGATAGCGACGATGATAAGGAATGCCGCGGAATGTTCCGGCACCAAGGTCGCGTTCCTCCACAGGAAATCAATGAACGGACCCAGTGCCGCAAGGCTGACCTCGCTGGCCGAATCGGTCGGCTGCGAGGTCATAAAAAGCGATTGTTTCGAGCCGCTCGACGGGAACTGATGTGGGTCCCGGAGAAGGGCCGTCCGAGGATGGCCTTCTCCAGCTCCTCGAGGTTCCTTCCGTCGACGATCTCTATGTCGATCCCGCACCTTTCGGCGATCTGCACCCCGAGAGGGTCGAAAACACTGGATTTGCCGGCCCCATGGTCGGTATATACGATATGTCCCAGCTGTTCGATGGTGAGGTTCTCGTATCTCTCGGCATCGGGATTCTTCCGGGGGTCCTCGGAATATACGGCGTCCACGGATGTGGCGTTCACGACGCGGGTCGCACCCATCTCCTCCGCGAGCATGGTGGCGACGGCGTCCGTGGTGTGTCCCGGCTCGGTGCCGCCCATGACGGCGATCCCCACCTTCTCGGACATCTCGGCCGTCTCCTTCACGGTGGGTCTCACATCCATGGTCGAGGATTCCCCGAGGGCAAGTGCCAGCAGTCTGGCGTTGATGCGGGTGGCGTCGATACCCATCATGTCCAGTTTATCCTCCGACCCTCCGAGGGCCCTTCCTGTGTTGGCGTAATATCTGGCTATCTTCCCCCCACCGCATACCACGGCGATGCGGACGGATTCCGATGCCCTCTTCAGCATCTCCGCCAGTTTTCCTATGTACACCGCATCGTCCTTGTCGGGGATGAGGATGGAACCTCCGATTGAAATGACAACTGTGTCCTTATGCATTCTTAACCCTTTTATAGGGATGGGGGATTGGGATAAAATCATTGTTGAGGTTTCAACATGGCAAACGACAATTCTGTCAGCAGAGCACGCTATGACTTTAAGAAAGCCATGGAAGAGATCAAGAACTATCGAGGAAAAGGCACCGAGCTGATCTCGGTGTACATTCCGTACGGTAAGCTGATCTCCGACGTAATGGCTTACCTGAGGGACGAGCAGTCCCAGGCATCTAATATCAAATCGAAGACCACCATGAAGAACGTCACCGGTGCGATCGAATCCATCGCCGCCCGTCTGAAGACGTTCAACAAGGTGCCGGAGAACGGCGTGGTCATATTCTGCGGAGAGGTCCCCCGTGCGGGAGACCAGACCAAGATGGTGCAGTATGTGATCCAGCCGCCGGAATCCATCACCGCATTCCTCTACAGGTGCGACTCCTCCTTCTTCACGGAGCCGCTGGACGGCATGTTGGTCGACAAGAGGTACTACGGACTCATCGTCATCGACAGGAAGGAGGCCACCATCGGAATGCTGGCCGGTACGAGGATCAAGGTGCTGAAGCACTTCGATTCCCTGGTCCCCTCGAAACACCACCAGGGAGGACAGTCGTCCGTCCGTTTCGAGAGGCTTATCGAGATCGCGGCCCACGAGTTCTTCAAGAAGGTGGCGGACTCGTGCACCACCTGTTTCCTCGATGACATCCTGGACATGGAGGGTATCCTGGTCGGAGGCCCCGGTATGACCAAGGAGTTCTTCATCAACAATAACTACCTCCACCACGAGCTCATGAAGAAGGTCGTGAAGCCCTTCTTCGACACCGGGTACACCGACGAGTCCGGACTGAAGGAGTTGGTCGATGCGGCCCAGGGCGCCATCGTGGATATGCAGATAACCTCCGAGAAGGAGATGGTCCAGAGGCTGTTCAGGGAGATCAGGAAGACGGACGGAGGACTCTCCGCATACGGAGAGGACATGGTCCGCCATGTGGCCGAGTTGGGAGCCGTCGACACGTTCCTCATCTCCAGCGAGCTGAGGAAATACCGTGCGAAGTGCCAGTGTCCCAACGGTCACCAGTTCGATATGACGGTGGACGATCCGGACGCCGATGTCAAATGTCCCGAGTGCGGGTCCAATGCGAAGGTCGTGAGCAGCATGGACCTCGTCGACGACTTCTTCGAGATGTCCGAGGCGTACAACTCGAGCATGCAGCTCATATCCGGGGACTCGGAAGAGGGGGAGATGCTCCTCAGGGCCTTCGGAGGTATAGCCGCCCTGCTCAGATACAGGGTCGAGTGATTCCAATGAAAGTACAGGAACAGTTCGAGAAGGAATGCGAACAGGCGGTGCGCTCGGCTTTGGCCGACATGGGAGCCCCCGCCGATCTGAAACTCGTCAAGGAGGTCCCCGACAACGCGGACCTCGCCATACCCTGTTTCACATTGTCGAAAGCCCTCAGGATGCCGCCGGTGGCCATCGCGGAGAAGATCGCGGAGAAGATCGAGACCCCCTGCGGCCTCATATCCTCCCTCTCTGCCCTGAACGGCTATCTGAACTTCACAGCCGACAGCGAGGCCGTCGTGAACGACGTCCTGGAGGAGATCAGTTCCAGGAAGGAGGATTTCGGAAAGTCTCCGAAGACCGGCATAAGGGTCAACGTGGAACACACGTCCACCAACCCCACCGGCCCCGTGCACGTCGGAAGGGCCAGGAACCCCATCATCGGGGACACCTTGGCCAGATGCCTGCGCATGCGCGGACACGATGTGACCACCGAATACTATGTCAACGACGTAGGGAAGCAGGTGGTCATGATGTCCTGGGGAGTGGCCAATGTGACCCCCGAGGAGGTCCAGAAGGAGATCGAGGAGACCGAGAAGGCGGATGACAATCCGAAGGTGGATCACAGGCTCGTCTACAACTACAGGGTCGCCACCAAGAAGATCCACAACAACGCCCCTATGGAGGAGGAGATCGCCCAGATGCTCAGGAAGTTCGAGGCGGGCGACGCCGAGACCATAGACTATGTGAAGAATGTGGCGGAGACGATGCTGAGCGGTATAAACGCCACCCTCGCGGACATCAACGTCTCCCTCGACAGATACACCTGGGAGTCCACGTTCATAAAGAACGGTGCCGCCAAAGACATCGTCGAGAAGCTCAAGGCCAGCAAGTATGCCGGCCAGGAGGAGGACGGCGCATGGTACGTCGACCTCAAGGACTTCGGCATCCACGGGAAGAACACCAAATTCACATTCACCCGTTCCGACGGCACCACCCTTTATACGACCAGGGACCTCGCCTACCACGAGGACAAGTTCACCCGTTCCGACAGGGTCATAGACGTCCTGGGCGAAGACCAGAAGCTGGGTTCCCAGCAGCTCGTTTCCGCCCTGCAGATCATGGGGGAGGAGAAGAAGCCCGAACCTCTGTTCTATGCATTCGTCTCCCTTCCGGAGGGCAGGATGTCCACCAGGAAGGGGGTCGTCGTATATCTCGACGACCTGATAGACGAGGCCACGGACAGGGCCCTCAAGGCGATCAAAGAGGGTAACAAGTGCAAAGACATGTCCGAGGAGGAGATCATGAGGATCGCCAAGGACATCGGTGTCGGAGCGGTCAGATACAACATCGTACGTGTCGGTGCCGACAAGCAGCTCGTCTTCAAGTGGGAGGACGCCCTCAGTTTCGACGGCAATTCCGGACCGTATCTCCAGTATGTCTACGCACGTTCTTGCAGCATCCTGAGGAAGGCCGGGGATTTCAAGAGGGACACGGACGGTTCCAAGCTCACCGACGAATACGAGATAAAACTGGCCAAGACCCTTTCCAAGTTCGAGTCCGTCCTCGCCGACATCGACGCCACCAAGAGGGTCAACATGATGCCGGCCTACGGTCACGAGGTCGCGGCGGCCTTCAACCAGTTCTATGCCCAGGTGCCGGTCCTGCAGGCCGGTTCCAACAGGGATGCGAGGCTCACCCTCGTCGAGTGCACCAAGTACGTCCTCGGCAACGTCCTCTGGTGCCTCGGAATGGGTGCTCCCGAGGCGATGTGATGGAATTCCGTCCCATGAAACTCAAGGACCTCAGGAAGGTCCGCGAACTGGAGATCTCCTGCATAAAGGAGTACTTCCAGGAGACCATCGAGAACAAATGGGACGACCTTCCGCAGGAGTGGAAGGACAACCTCGGGGCCAGCAGCCCCAAACATTTCCGTCCCTACCTCGACAGCGGGCTAAGCTTCGTTGCCGAGGAGGACGGGGAGATCTACGGATTCATATTCGCCCAGATGCTCCACCATGTGGCGGACTGCGACAATCTGGTGTGGATAGAGAACATGGCCGTCGACCCGCTTGTCCGGAGGAACGAGATCGGCTACAGGCTTCTCAGGGAGACCCTTCGTGCCGGACAGGCGCAGGGTGCGGACGTAGCCCACAGCATGATCTCGCCGGACAACGCCCCTTCCATCATGCTCCACAAGAAGATCGGTTTCTTCATGGACCGCCGCATGGTGGCCCTTATGGACCTGAAGGATCCGAAACTCAAACTGTAATGTCGGATCCGGCACTGTGCGACTATCGTCCCGCATGTGCCGTCCGGGACATCTGGCATATTATTTTTTAAAAATGGTAAGTGGTTTGTGAAGACGGAGGTGTATTCACTCCTCTTTCTTCTTGCCGGCATGTTCCAGTGCGGCCTTTGCCTTCTCAGTGGCCCTGGTGATCAGCATCGTCGCAGCGACCGCGATGACGGTGACGAGCAGAGCGTAGATGGTGAGACCCAGAAGGTCATCCTCGGATTTGAAGATCGCGGCGATGGCCTGTTTGATGGTCTCATTCCATGCGAGAGCTGCGACCAGTCCGAATGCGGACACGATCAGAGCAGACAGAGACTCCAGGAACTGAACTTTGAAAGATTCAGCCATGGTTGACATTCACTTATGCATGTATAAATATAAATTTCGGTAGGCCAGATGATTCTTTGGAAGAGATTGTGTGAAAAAGAGGCCCCCTTCCGGGGGCCGGAAGACGTCACTTCCTTCTGGAGGAGACGTATTTGATTTTCTTGGAAGAGTCGGACGGCTTGGAGGTCTTCTTCTCCTCTTCCAGTTCGGTGAAGGAAGCGGCCTTCTTCTTCTCCTCGACCTGTACGGGGGCGGGTTTGGATTCCTCGGTCTTCGCCGCGGAGTCGTTGGCTTTGCTGTTGTACCTTCTCCTCTCGGTTCCGACGCTCTTTCTGGCGGGTTCTTCGGGCTTCTCCGCCTTCTTCTTCTCCTCCAACTCGGTGAAGGTGGTGGAAGGTGCCGCCTTGGGCTTGGTGCGGATGTAGTAGAACGCCGCGATGACGACAATCAGGACGATCGCGATCAGTGCCAGATACGTGGTGACGTTGGACCAGATGGATTTGGCCACAGAGATGTTGAGGGTGAAGTGGTTCGCACCTGCATCGAACGTCGCATCGTCCGACGATGCCGTCACGGTCACGGTGTGGTCGCCGTCGCCCATGGAGAAACTGATCTTCACGGTGTTCTGACCGTCTGCGAGCGTCTGGGTCATCGTCACATTCGCCGCGGTGCTCTCGGTTATGTCACCGTAGGCGATATCGACGTACACCTTGAACGTGGCCTCTATCTCTCCGCCCGTATCGTTGTTCACCAGGAACGTTATGGTGCCGTCCTTCCCGTCCTTGAATTCCCCTGCGCTGCCGGTCGCCATGCCGGGCGACGCATCGGAGCCGTCGGAGACGACCGCGGAGGCGGTCACGAGGGCCATAAGGGCCGCCAGGAGGAACACGATCCCCTTCTTTCCGGACATCATGTGATGATCTCCTCGAGGCGTTCCTGCTCTATGGCCTTCCTGACCTCCATGGAGAGCCTCCTTCCGGTGCTCATGTTGGTCCTCCACAGGGTGTTTCCGTACGGGTGTCCGACGGACATGTGGACGTTGGTGCCGCCTCCGATCCTGGGGGCGACGTCGTAGATGTAGAAGTTCAGGTCCTTGTCGACGCAGGTCTGCAGGCAGAACGGTCCGATGATCCCGGGCTTGTAGTACTGCTGCGTGGCCTTCACGTATTTCTCGGCCATCTCGAACGCCTTGTCGAGAAGGGACTCCCTGAGGGTGGCGGAGTTGTGTCCGCATACGGTGTACTCGGGGATGATGCCGTCCTGCTCCAGTTCCACCTGCTGTTTGGCGGGGAGCCTGACGTAGCCGTCGAGGGAGGACTCGAACCTCCAGTCGATACCGAGGAGCTCCACCTTCTCCCCCTTCTCCTCGAGCGGGTCGTAGAAGAAGTCGAGGTTGAAGACGGGACCGATGATGTACTGCTCCATCCTGGCGTGTTTCTCGAAGTCCTCGTCGAGGACCCCCTGCCTGATCAGCTCCTGGGATTTCTCCACGTATTGGTCGTAGTCCTTGGCGGTGAAGAATCCCCTCTCGAGCTTCTTGACATGGTGGTGGACCTTGATTATGGTCAGTCCGTCGATGTCCTCGGGTTTCTCGATCTTCTTGGGGTAGGGGAGGTTGGCCTTCTCGAGGAGCCAGTAGTAGTCCTGGGGGCCGCCCCTCTCCTCGGACCTGAGGAGGTTCCTGCTGCCGACCATGGGGACCTTGAAGTCGTTCTCCACCTGGTCGATGCTGCAGTAGGAGGTGAAGGACCTGTTGGGCACCCACAGGGTGTTGGTGTTCATCAGGTACTCCTGGTTCTGCGGCAGGAGGACGTCGGAGAACCTGTCGAGGATCAGGGTGTCGTCGACGACGCCCCTGACGGGGTTCCCAGAGGCGTCCCTCTGGGTCCTGAAGTAGTTGTTGAATGTCTTCTCCCTGCCTTTCTGACATACGGCTAGGGTGTTGAAACCCTCGGAGGTGGCACCGTCGCAGGTGTCGAGGGCAGAGTGGGAGGCGAGGACTCCGATCCTGGCCTTCTTCTGGTCGTAGCGTCCCAGATTGGCAAGCACTTCGTCTCTGCTGATCATGGATTTACCTGCGCTACCGTAACAGTTGCCCCTATTTATAGGGAACAATCGCGCACGCGTTCTAAAAGACTCAGATGAACAGTGCGATGACTCCCACGAGCACCATGGAGCCGAGGAGGTCCATCACCGAGGAGGTGATGGGGATGGAATGGTCGTCGGGGTCCAGACCGAATTTGGTCGCGGCTATGGCGACGTAGTATGAGAGGAGGCTGAGTATGGTGGTGGCGAGGAATCCGGCTACCATGATTATGGCCAGGGAGTCGACGAACGATATGTTGCTGCTGCCGTTGAACAGTATGCATGCCCCGTAGGAGATGATCCCGATGTAGAGGAAGGTGATCATGGCGCAGATGTATATCATGAGGAAGTCGTTGGACGCCCCTCTGGGACTCCATTTGGCCCTCAGGGTACCCAGGTGGATGGCCGAGGACAGTCTGGACGTGAGCATGCCTGACAGTGCGTTCCCCTGGTTCAGGAAGGCCGGCAGCATGATCATCAGGACGCTGTACGCTATGAGCGATTCCTGCTCGTCCTGTATGACTACCCCCGCCCCTATCTCGAACACCAGGCATACCATCAGGACGGGGAGGGACTGTTTGAAGATCCTTTTGGCCTCTCCGGAGAAGTTCCTCTTGGAGGTCTTCCTGACGAGGAGGACGGCCACGTCGACGGCGGTGAGGATGACGATGGCGGCCGACAGGAACATCACGAGCTCGTCGCCGAAGGACAGCTCGTCCATCTTGAAGAAGACCCAGGTGGACAAGAATATCATCGGCATGGTGACTATGTCGCCGATGGCCGCTATCAGCGGTGCGGAGATGTTGTCGACGTCCCATCCCCTCTTGCTGCCCGCATAGGCGATGAGGATGTTGAAACCGAGGACGATGAGACCGGCCAGGAATCCCCCTACGGTGGAGATGAACACAAGGTCCCAGACGTCCGCTTTTCCTCCGAAGAACACGAGGGCCACCGCCCATGTGGTCACACCCATGGCGACGCTCATTACGAGGGTGAGCGCGATGGCCGAGTCGAAGTTGGCGCGGAGGACGGTCCCGCGTTTCAGACTCATCTCGAACGTACCGATGTTCATGGCGGTCCCGATCCTGCTCCCCATGGCGCCGAATATGTTCCCGCGCATGCCGATGGCGGAGTAGATGAGGATCATCATCCCGGTTATGGTCAGGAGGTAATCCTCCATCTGGTCCAGGAGGAGTCCGGCGAAGAGGTCGGCGGTACCGGCTATGACGAGTGCGGTGAGACCCATCGTTATCGCGGAAGAATAACGCTGTATGAATTTGCCCGTCCTGTTCTGTATCCCCGACAGAAAAACACCCCCTCAGCCCATCGATTATCAATGACGGACAAATCATTCCTCTTATAAATGGAAGATGTAGTGACTATCAAATACTGATTGTGCGTAATGGAATCAATAAATGCCTATTGGATTAGGGTGAACTGAGTTGCCCAGCAGCGACCAAGATGATATTTCCGATCTGAAGCACGTCGATATGACCGTGCGCGAACTTTTGACCGAGATGAAGGACACGTCCGAGGTCATAATCGACCTCGCCTACGCATCCCTCATGTATAACAGCTCCACCATGGCCGAGAAGGTCCGCGGACTGGAGGACGACATGGACGATCTGAAGTTCGCCACCCGGTACAAGGTCCTCCTGTCCAGCAGGACCAGGGGGGATGCTAGGCAGCTCTCAGGTATCCTCGAGGTCGCTTCCGCGGCCGACAGGATCTCCGATGCGGCGTCCGACATCGTCAGCCTCCTCAGGTTCCCTCCCGAGAAGAGGCCTTTCATCACCGAGATGCTCTCGGAGGCCGACGAGAAGATCAGGATGATCAAGATAAGCTCGGACTCGTCCATGGTCGGGAACACCATCGGCAGGCTGCAGATCGAGGCCAGCACCGGGTGCAAGATCATCGCCATCAAGAACCGCCGCGGATGGACGTACGACCCCGAGGACGAAATGAAACTCAGGGCCAACGACGTCATAATAGTCCGCGGGACCGATGACGGGGCCGACCTCCTGGTCGAGTATGCGGCCGGAAGGAAGGAATGGGAGTTCGAGGAGATCGTCCCGGACGATGTCATCGAGGACGAGGCGGAGGAGGACCTCCAGAACGAGGAGGAGCTCTCCGAGGAGATCAGAGGGGAGGGTGACGAGGAATGATGAGCAAGATCGCCTCCATGCTCATGGAGCTGAAGGACACTTCGGAGATGATGATCGATCTGGCATATTCGTCCCTGCTCTATGACAACACGGAGATCGCCGAGGAGGTCATCGCCCTTTCCGACAATCTCGAGAGCCTTTCCGAGAGGATACAGGACGAGATCGCACAGGCCGGGAAGGCCATGCCGGACGAAGTGGCGAGGGCCGTCGTCACCATAAGGCTCATGGATTCTATAATGGGGATCGCCGGGGCCGCCGAGTCGATCGCGGACGTCGTCATAAGGGGACTCGGAGAGCATCCCGTGCTCGCGATGTCCATAAGGGATTCCGACACGACCATGTGTCTTGCGAAGATCGCAGACGATTCCGTCCTTGCAGGCAAGACGTTCGGCGAGGTATCCCTCAGCACCAACAGCGGGATGTTCGTGATAGCGATCAGGCGCGGCGACGACTATATCTTCGGGCCGGGCGAAGGTACCTCCATGGAAGCGGGGGACATACTCATAGCCAGAGGTCCCGACGAGGGTGTCGCATACTTCAAGGATCTGGCGGACGGTACCGAGAAATCCCTTTGATCCCTTTTCAGGAGAGTGCGAGGCCGGCGTATCTGCCGGCCACCGCTCCCAATATGCACAGGCCGGCGTTGGCGCAGAAGTTCAGAAGCGCCGAACCGAAACGTCCGTCGTAGAACAGCGTGACGGTCTCCAAGGTGAAGGTGGACATCGTCGTGAAGGCTCCGAAGAGGCCGGTGAACAGGAGGAGTTTGAGTTCCTGCGGTATGCCGGTGTACCAGAATGTTATAAGTGCCAGAAGGAAGGCGCCGATCAGGTTGACGGCGAGTGTGGCCCACGGGAACTGGCTGGAATCCACGTAATGCCCTACCAAAAACCTCAGGGTCGCGCCGATGGCTCCGCCGGCTGCTACAAGAAGGACGGATTCCATCAGACCTATTTCCATGGGGAGTTGATTCGGTCTTTTCGATTTATAAATATCGGGAACGGCACGATGCCGTCCGAACAAGTATATGATGATAAGTGGTAGCCCCGCCCAGATTAAGTCCGACGAATGACGAACTGGCACAGGCAATTTTTGGACCGCTTGAACCGACCCAATTCGAGAGAATCGCGCAGAGACTTAACGCCTGATCTGTCCACAAAAATCACCGATCAGCATAGACTGCCGGGGGCTCGAGACCTCCATCGGTGCAACCGGACGGATCCGGCACAGTCGCACGCAGGAAGGCAGGCTGTCCTTCCGCACGTCACGATAGTGGCGTGCATAGAAAACACACAAAAATTAGCGGAGGCTCTAGTATTCTTTTAAGAATAATCTCGTAAAAGAATATTCCCCCAAAGTATAGTTTTTTGTGTGTGTGTGTGTGTCAACGGTAAGAGGTCCGGAGGAAGCGAGACTATGGGACAAGCAGCAACATTGACTGACATCGTGAACAAAATAACAGACTGGTCCAACATCCCGGACAACGCAGTCCTGGCAATCAACCTGTCATCGTTTTCAGCTATCATGCTGGACCCTTCCTGTGACCCCGTCATTGTGGAGGACCGCAGGATCAAGGAGAGATATGACCAGCTGCATGATTGCAAGATCCTTATTCCGTCGAGGCCGCCCAGGTCCAAGCAGGACCTGCACAAGCGCATCACGTCCCGCTGGGATATAGAGAAGGTGCACAAGCTCCTGGAGGGCGCACAATGAGCGCCGGGACCATCTCCATGGGTCTGGATGGATTCCTGCCGGCGGACATCCCGGACGACTGGAGCGAGGGCCTCGCATTGCTGCCGATGTCCAAATGGACCAAGAGCAGGATCATCGAGGAGGCCGAGCGCTCGGGCGTCGGCGAGAAGGTCATCCTGACGCTGTCAGACATGCGCCTGCAGGATCTCCGCATGTCCGCGCTAGTCTATGACCACACGATCAAAACGGGGAATCTGTCGGATCCCTCGATGGGCAGATGGCGCCACACCAAACTGTTCCGCCTAGATCTTGATTGGGTCCGTGCCCTGGAGGCGGGACAATGAGCGGGACAAAGATGGTCTGGTCGGTCAAGCTCGACCCGGACACGGCCGACGAGCTGGAGAGCATCGCCGAATCGCTGGGATGGACCAAGCAGCGCCTGATGCAGTTGATGATCGACCACTTCCTGGCGTCCCGCTCAGATCTCTATTACAGGCTTATGGAGTTCGACAAGAATCAAATGACTGAGGAGGAAGACGAATGAGCGAATATTATCACCGCTTTGCTCGCTTCGTGGAGGTGCCGAGAAAAGGCGAAACTCTCCGCGAGTTCGTGGAAAGAGAATGTTTCCATCGTGCCGAGATGGTTGAGCAGATGATCGAGGAGCTCCCGGAAGGCAAAGATTACCTTCTCGATATTGACACCGCATTATATGGCGCCATGCCTGTTAACTTCTACGTTTACACCAGCAATTACTCAATCAAAAAACATGGCTTCGATGCTCCTCCGATCGTGGCGGACAGAATGGGCGGAAAGACTGCATCCGACGAAGAATACTCCTATTTCGGCACTCTCGACGGATTCCTGCACCACATTGCAGGCCCCAATTATCCCTGGATCGGGGAATTGGAATATCCGGATTGGGAGATTTGCCCGCCCGATCTGATCACCTATAACAATTATGATTATTCAGGTGGAGACCTGGACGATGATGAGGAGGAAGAAGAATGACAATCAAGGCACATGGAGAAATGCCAAAACGGTGGGGCGGCATAAAGTGCGAACGTTGTCACCAATCGGATCTAATCGAGGTTCGTCCCCTCCCAGATGGATGGTGTTTTTGGTGTGGTCATTGTCGCCAACCTTTGGACTTTCAAAAATGGTTCGCTGGTCTTTAGCTCGGAAATGATGTTTGGCTAGAGTGAGACATAACAAGATGGAGCGCGTCGACTCCAGGGAGTAAACCTTTTTTCCATCGGCCAGCACTCGCAAGCGAGTATACCGCCCGCAGAGGGCACAGGTCGGCATCGGCCGACCTGTTGCATCCCTGCACCGAGGACATCCGGGACCGATCTGACGCCCGGACCCCCCAACGGCGTCAATCTTCCGACTGCAGGCCTCCGACCTTCTCGGCGATCAGGTGCAGGTGGTCGCCGTCCTGCAGCTGCAGGGCCTTAGAATATCTCGCAGGGATGGTTATGATCAGCGACCCGGACGCCTTCCTGGCATCCGCATAAAAATCAATCTTTTTAGCCATGTTCTAACCTCGTCTGGCACAATGCAGACATCTGTTAATGGTCCCCTACATATTTATTCCAATGTGCATAATTGCACATTTCGACGTTTGATTTAATTTGGTTGCAATCAAACGGTACATTTTAGGATTGAAAAGATGCATTTTCGGACGTTTTTGGGGTGGAAATGGGCGGATGAGGGGGAGGCCTTCGGCCTGCTGGCCTCCTCTCGGCTCTCTTCGAGATATAATTTATTAATTTCGGGTTTTTTTGAGAATTTGATTAAATAGTCTTTAAGGAATATTTGACCCATGGAAACGTTGACGATCATTCTTTTTTGCGGTTCGCTGTTGCTTTTTGTGGCGGCGTCTCTCGCTAAAAAAAACAGGAATCTGTTAACGATGGATGTCATCCTGTCGGTGTGCGGGATTGCGGCAGTTCTGCGCGATGATTCGATCGGCGACGATCTGATGGTTCTGTCCATCCTTCCGCTCTTCTTGATTTTTGTGCTGAGTTTGATCATGGCGATTAGTGCCGACACGGGGGCGAAGGAATGAAGAAGGACCCCATCGACCTAGGCAAACATCCGCAGGCCCCGCCGACCAAGAACGGCAAGCCTGTCCCACCCATCGCGATCGTCCTCGACAACCTGATGACGGAGGAAGGCGAGAGGCTGGAGCTCCTGACACGGGCCAATCCTAACTTGATCAAGGCCGCCAAAGTGGCGCTGTTCTTCTCCTCCCAGCTCCTGGACGATGACGGGACGACAATAGGTATTGGATACGCGAAAAAGCAGATCGAGCAGGCCATGAGGTTCGCCGTCTCCCTAGGAGGACGCGGCAGGCAGGAGCAGATCGACGCGCTGAACGCCGGCGGCCATATGCCAGATTCTTATTATCAGCAGGGCGGCCGCGGCGCCCAGTTTGTCCTGGACGACGAGAGTGATTAACTTGCCTCGCAGCCAATACAAAGGCACGAAGGCCTATAACAAATATCTAAAACAAGACATGGATGCCGTCGGGTTCTACGGCCCCGACGAAGACAGGGGCGTCTATTTTGATATGCTCCCCAAGCTGGCCAAGTTCCTGCGCAAGCGTGCAGAAAAGGAGGACTATCAAAACGTGATTGTCATCGAAGGGCGCACAGGGTCCGGAAAGTCGACCCTGGCCATGCAGCTGGCCCTGCTCCTGGATCCAGACTTTGATATTAGGGAATCCTACATTTACACGATGTCCGACCTGTGGGACAAGATCAGACGGGCCCAGGGAGGAATCCGCGGCATGTCGCCGGTCAACCTGCTGGATGAGGGGACCGTGGCGCTGAATGCGAAGAACAGCCTAAGGAAGGAGGACAAGACCGCCATCGTGATGCTGCAGATCATGCGCTCATTAAACTGGACCACGATAATCTGCGTTCCCTCCTTCGGCGACCTCAACAAGGCCATCAGGGAGCAGCTCGTCGATTTCCGGATCATGTGTCCGGACAAGCCACTGCTTGATAAGAATAAATTCAAATCGCGCGGATTTTTCGAGGTCTACCGCCCCAAATTTCCAAAATTTTCAGAATTCGGGTCAATCTTTTGGCAGCTTATCGGGGCGGGGGTCTATGACGACCTCCCCCCGGATGTCCGGGCGGCATACCGTCAGGTAAAGCTGGAGCGCCAGATGCAATGGGCGGAGGACAATCTTAACGGACAGGAGAGCGGAGAATAATGCAGTTGATCATCATCGGACAGAACAGGGCGGAGACCTGCAAGATCAAACGCGGGGATTATGAAAAGCAGTTTTTGCGCACTCGCGGACAGCTCTACATGATAATGCCTGACGCGTTGACCAGATGCATCAGGACCAGGAACGGGCGGAGGATCGATGACGAGGAGATCCTGGTGTTCTCCGAGAATTCGACAAGACCTTACGACACCGGAAAGACCGCATGTTACGACCCGTCGATTATCTTAGGGACCATAGACCTGGAGAAGATCCTGCTGCCCAACAGTGCCCTGGGCAAGGCCAGGATCTTCGCCACGCAGATCAGGAGCGTCTGGAAGGCTTTGGCGCCGGTGTCCGGCGTCGTCATAGCCGGAATAATCCTTTTGTGGGCGGTGCTCCAGTGATCGCCGACAAACTGGCCGGCATCGGCCGCAAAGCTCGGGAGATCGTCATGAACAACCCTTTGACCCTCAAGGTCAGGGACTGGGTCCAGGATTGGAAACTCGACAGGGTCGGGCTCTATGTCCTCACCTTCGACGCCGAGGCCGGAGTCTTCCACGAGGACTTTACCAAAGTTCCGCGGGCGGAGCTCCCGCCGGAGGCCGTCCATGTGACCGGCAAGGGATCCAAAGAGTGGTATCATGACCAGACAAATCTGGCCAGGTTCCCGAAGGAGAGGGAGCTGACTGCGATCTATGCCGACCTATGGCGCCAGAACAATTTCATCTCGGAAGCGTTCGCGGAGAAATGGACATCACACCTCGACATCAAGCAGTTAGGGATCATCTTAGTGGCTGGGGCCGTGGCGGTCTTCGTGGCGGCGACGATCTACCTTTGAGGGGTTCGAATGAAAAAAAATAACGAAGAATCGGAAAAATTTCTCGACAGGGTCATCTGCGCCCTCAAGGACACGACCGGGACGGTTAAAAGGGCCCGTCAGACCGTCGGAGAGAAACTGGAGAATTGGAGCGACGCCATGACGGCCCAGGTCAGGTCCGAGTTCCTCCAGGATTGGGCAGACATCACGACTGAAAGATACGGCCGCATCGTCAAAAGCACTGATGACATAGAATGGGACGATCCACAGATCCAGATCGAATGGCGCCTTTGCGATGCCCGGACCCTGCTGAGTCTCAAGGACCCGGAGACGAGGGCGAGGACCCTGGCCACATTCTCGCCGGATATGCTGGCCATCTATTACGCCCAAGGGGACGACGGGGCGCACTATTGCGACCTGGAATAGAAGACGGAAAAGTGGCAGGTGGTCAAACAGGTCTATCGCCGCATTAGGGGACATTAACCCGAACATCTTTTTTAAATTCATATTTGAATAAATATTTTTAAAATATAATTATACGCCATGAAGTCCAATATTGCGGCATCGGTGGCGGCCATCATGTGCGCCATCGTCGTGCTGGCGGCGGTGGCCGTGCCAACGATAAACGGCCTGACCTATGACACGATCAGCAACAGCGGGAGCGTGGGCCTCACGATGAAACAGAGCGAGGCCGGGGACGGGTTCCCGTTCTCGTCCATGACTGCAGAGGTGGACGAGTCCGGGCAGCTGACCGCCACCCTCGACGGTGTGGCGATGGACGGCGTTGATGCATCAAGCGATCAATTCGTGTTTTATTCCTCTAGTCTTATCGTGGCGGTCCTGGGCGGGAGTCTGACGTGCGTCGTCATGCCTGCGGAAGGGTCCGAGATCGTCAAGTGCTCCGGTGTGACCGTGGAACACGGCGGCGACCCCGTCGCCCTGACGGTGTCAATTGACGGAGGGGATGCCATTGCATTGGACGAGCCGACCGGCAAGATCTACGCCCCGGCGGCGGACGGGAAGCTTAAAAGCTTCGTCAGTGCGGCCGGCATGCAGAAGATAACACCGGGCATGCCGACGTTGGGACGGTTCGCAAATGTCACGGCGGGATCCGACGGTGCCGGCGTCTTCGACAGCGTCGGATACGATCTGGTGCAGGTCGGGGATGGGATCAATTCGATATTCGGGCGCGGAAGCGCTGCAGAGGTGTCCATGCTGATGGATGAGCCTGCATCGGGATCCGTTGATCTGATGTCTGATGTGGACGAGATGGATGAGGGGACGGATTCCGGGGGGATCATGGCGCTGGCAGATGATCCCATCGTTGTCGGGTCACTGAAATACGCCATAAACTCGGACGGCACCGCCACCGTCTCGGGTGTCTCGGAAGGAGAGACATTGACCGGGGCCCTGGTCATCCCGGACACGATCGAAAGCGATGGGACCCACAACGTGACGAGCATCGGGAGCAATGCATTTAGAGGCTGCACCGGTCTGACCTCCGTCGAGCTTCCGGCTGGGCTGACGAGCATCGGGAATACTGCATTTGGCGAGTGCACAGGGCTCACATCTGTCGAGCTTCCGGCTGGGTTGACCAGCCTCGGCACTTATGCGTTTCAAAATTGCACAGGGCTGACATCTGTCGAGCTTCCGGCTGGGTTGACTAGGGCACCTAATGGCTCATTTTACAACTGCACCGGTCTGACATCTGTCGAGCTTCCGGCTGGGCTGACGAGCATCGGGATCACTGCATTTAGCGGCTGCACCGGTCTGACCTCCGTCGAGCTTCCGGCTGGGTTAAGTACAATTGAGGATTCTGCATTTAGCGGCTGCACCGGTCTGACCTCCGTCGAGTTTCCTGAAAAAATCTCTAAAATATATTCAACCTCGTTTGCGAATTGCACCAGCTTGACATCCGTCGAGTTTCCGGCTGGGTTGACGAGCATCGAGAAAGGCGCATTTAGAGGCTGCACCGGTCTGACCTCCGTCGAGCTTCCGGCTGGGTTAAGAACAATTGGGGATTCCGCATTTAGCGGCTGCACCGGTCTGACCTCCGTCGAGTTTCCGGCTGGGTTGACAACCATCTGGAACCGCGCATTTAGAGGCTGCACAGGGCTCACATCTGTCGAGCTTCCGGCTGGGTTGACAAAAGCTTATTCTGAGATTTTTGCATATTGCTCCAATCTCACAACCATCAAGATCCCGGAAAGCTTAACTTCTTTAAACAACGGCATGTTTGGCCATTGCACAAGCCTGACATCTGTCGAGCTTCCGGCTGGGTTGACGAGCATCGAAGGATCTGCGTTTGAATATTGCACAAGCCTGACATCTGTCGAGCTTCCGGCGGGGTTGACGAGCATCGGAGGATCTGCGTTTGAATATTGCACAAGCCTGACATATGTCGAGCTTCCGGCGGGGTTGACGAGCATTGGAAATCGGGCCTTCGCTAACTGCACAGGGCTCACATCTGTCGAGCTTCCGGCTGGGTTGACGAGCATCGGCACTTTTGTCTTTTCCAATTGCACGATGCTTAAGTCGGTGGCATTCGCCACACCATTGGATGTTGACAGTGTGTTTTACAGGGACTATGAGATTAAGGAAGTTCTAAACTTGTCCGGGTCAGACGTCTCCGTCACGGATGTGTTAAAAAATGCGGAGATCCGTACGGACATCCCTGCGACGGTCGCGCTCGACGTCGTGACCTATTCCGTGAAGGTGGAGGGGGCGGAGTTCGATATAATCGCCGTCATCCCGATCATCCTGTGCGCCGGATTGGTCATCATGTGCCTCGGCGCCATGGTCTTCCGCGGTCGCGACTGATTAAAACCACTTCCGCCACAATCTGCATTTTTGCAGGTTGTGGCGTTTTTATTCGCATTTGAATAAATATCGAAGAAAATAATCCTAAGTCATGGCCTCGGACAAGATCGACACGGTGGTGGGCGCATGCATCGCCGCCGCGCTCGGCGTCATCATGATCTGCTCCGTCCTGATCCCAATCGTCACGGGACAGCTCGATCTCCTGACATCCGACGAGTCCGCGAAATATGGCGCCTTGATCGGCGTGGTGGTCATCATGACCATCGTCGGCCTGATCATCAGCATCGTCCGCCATTTCAACAACGGACAGGCCAGATGAAGGAGAGAAAATCCAGGAGTGTGCAAGAATGGGTCTTAATGTTGCAAGATTCACGGGTGCGATCGTCTCGGCTATCGTCTGCGTCATCCTCGTCGTCAGCGTGGCCGTCCCGATCATCAGCGACAACAAGGTTACCGAGACGGTGGCCAACGCGTCCAGCATCAACGCGATGCTGGGGATCATCCCGCTGCTGATCGTCGTCGGCGTCGTCATCTTCGTGATCGCCGCCTTCATCGGCAAGGGCGGAAGGGATTAAAACCGTCTGCGCCGGGAGGCGCCGAATCTGTGACGGCGGTGCGAACACCAGCCGGCGGGAGAGCCGGCACATAATTTTTAGGAAGTGGGCGGCTTGAGATTCAGCGCGGGGATGTTGGGGGCGTGCATCGTGTGCCTGTCCCTGATGGGGACCATCGGGATGGGGTTTATATCCGGCATCACGACGGCGGAAGAGCAGGAGACCGGATACGAGGAGATCACTGACGTGACTTCCTTGTACAACTATTCAAAGATCTACGATTACATCGAATACAATCCAGTGAAAAACTGGACAGGTTGGCAGGGCATCGACTTCGAAACGACCACAAATGTAAACCAATATGTTTACTCCCCCCAGAGCACAGAGACGTCGACCGAGACGCTGACCCTGGCGTCGGATACGGTCTGGTCCTTCGACAGACGGACGCAGGTCCAGGGGTCCGTGGACTATCTTTATCTGGACTACGGGAGATTGACGTTCAAACCGACCGCGGGATCTTCTTATGTCACGTTCGAGACGCCGCAATCCGACGATCACGACATCCATCTGGGGACCTTAAGCGATCTGGTCACGCTGTCGAGATCCTACGATCAGACGCTCACCATGACCTATCCGGGGTCTCCCATCGTGGTCCCGTCCTCCTATCTCAAGACCTCGTCGGAGACCGTCCACGATTCGACGGACAGGTCCGCCACGACCACGACCTATTATTTCATATCTCAAAGCAGCAGCAAGACGGAGACCGGCGTCGTGTTCGCCTCGACGCTGACCTACAACTACAAAACACAATATATAACGGCCTTCGACGCCGACGGCGGCCAGCTGTGGTCCGCCCGGTCCGATGCCGTCACTGCTCTCTGGGGCGGATGGGATGGGAGCAAGGCCGTCGGGAACACCATCGTGGAGTCGCACATGGTCCAGGTCCCGTCCGTCTACATGGATGTCTCCGCAGGTGTGGGGCTGGCCGGGAATGGCAGCCGGATGATCCCAGGATATGACGTCACGGGCATGGACAGTTTCACGATCCTGTGCAAGTTCGACAGCCTTGCGCCGCTGTCCGCCAACGGCACGGCTTACTCGCTGGATTTTGAATGTGAAAGCGGGTTTAAGTTCTCCTTTGAGATCTTTTCAAATAAAAACAGCATCAGCACTCTGTCCATTTCCTGGACCGACACAGATGGATTGGCTGGAGGTGACGGACAAACTGTATATTACCCCATATCGCACCCAGGCATCGAGGGTTTTTCATTAAAATTCAACGGGTCGGGCCTGATCGTCTCGGAGCTCGAGACCCTTGACACGTCGACCGGCGTCTATTCCCTAGGTTCCGTTATCATCCAGCATGATTTCGGCAAGGATGTCGGAAAGGTCACATCGGCGACCAAGACCTATCAGACGGCAGTCTGGGAGCTGTCCGAGTACGTCGCAGGCGGCAGTCTGGCCACCTGGAGCAACGGGATGGTTAACGGCGCCGTGTCGCTCCTGGTCGTCCCTGCGGATGCTCCCGTGTACGTCGTGGTGGGTTCCTCCTCCTGCTCCCTGGTCCGGAACGCATCCGGAAGCATCGTCATGTCCGTCGGCGGGGTCGTGCGCGACATCGGGACCTGGCCCGCCGTCCTGGTCACCATCAACGCGTCCGACCGGACCGTCACGGCCGAGCCTGTGAGCTCGATCATCAACTTCCAGAATTTCACGCTGAACGATTTCAAGATCGCCGTCCAGGATGCTGACCTGTCAGGGGATTCCTTCGCCGACCTGAAGGTCTTCGGCTCCAAGGATGCACGCTTCGGCGTGGTCAGAACGCTGGTCTTCGAAGATTCATATCACATATTGATGGAAGATCCGAGCCTGGACATCTCCGCTTATTATCCGTCAATGGTTGCATCAGGTCTCCGTCTGACCATCGAAGACGTAGCAAAATACGGGAAAACCATAACCGTCAACGGCGTGGAGATGGACGTGTCCGAGACCGGCATGGTGTCCGTCCCCTCCGGATCGGGCATCAGGAACTACCCCATGGACGGCATGAGCATCACATTCTCCGATGGGAAATGCACGATGTCCTTCCGTTCCGGGCACAGCTCCGTGGACGTCGACATGGGCGAGATCTCCACCTACAGGATCTCGATGACAGGGTCCTGGTATCTGACGACGACGGTAAGCCAGCCTTATTCCTACACCGTCACCCACTACACCTTGAACCCGGGCGAGTGGGACGACGAGGTCGGGGCCAACGCCATGCTGATCATCTTCATCGGATTGAGCATCCTGCTGGGTGCCATCCTGCAGAACTATCGCGGACTGTCCGCCATGGACATCGTCGTGCTGGTGGCTTCCGACGTCATCGCAGTCATCCTTTTGGGGGCGTTTTGAAAAATGTTAAGTCTTAATGAGATCCAGGACTTGCTGGCCGGTTCGTTCTTCAACGGTTCCGCGGAGATCGCCGGCCTGGTCATGTTCTCCGCCGTACTGCTGCTATTGGCGGCGTTCACCGCCAAAAAGAACCTGTTGATGTTCTTCCTGATCACCCTCCCGGTCATCCTGATCTTCTCGACAATGGGGGTTTTGAGCCAGAACATGACCGTGTTGATGCTGTTGATCGCCGTCATCGGTCTGGCGATGACGGCCAGGAGAGTGTTCTGACATGAGCCTGGCCTTGATGGACATCGATGACAATTTTGTGTACAAAACGGTCATCTTTGCGATGATCGTCACGCTGGTGTTCCCGATGGCGTTCACCATATTCGTCCCGACGGCGGATACGGAGAACCTTAGAAGCGTCCAGGAGGACCTGAACGACGAATATTACAACTTCACCGGTTCTAAGGCGACATCGGAGTCGGTCTGGGTGCTGTCGGGGATCTACACACCCTACACCGGGGGAGCCTATGGCTACACCCCCGACGGCTGGCTATATGGCGAGAGGATCGTGAATTATTCCCCCTCGCAGTATGCTGGGAGCCAGGAAGGTTATACGGTCGTGCGGGACGACCGCGGATATTACACCTACGGATACACCGAGGCCGGCGAGACCAAAGGACTGCCCAGCGGTCAGCCGGACATCGGTCTGGGGGACACCTACACGGCCGTTACCTTCGACGTCAACCAGACATCAGATGTCTTCTTCACTTCGGACGGAAAGGTCTACGTCGGTGACAATTATTATTACAACTATACCGGATACCGCTACAGTTTCGCTCCACTCAGTGACTATTTCGTGAAAAACAGCGACGGGGACGCCGTCAAGGTGGTGGCGAACAGCACATCCTTGTCATTGATCTGGTATCAATACACGTCCTACTCCGGACTGGCCGGCCAGCTCGTCCTGACAGGGTCCGATTCCGGTCTGGCCTATATCACCAGTGCGCAGATCGTCAACGCATTCAACGCCACGACGTCCACGGCGACGTACACCATGACATTCAACGGTGTCGAGATGCACGTGTCCATCAGGCTTAACGCCTACTATCTGGCGGCCGGCGAGACCATCGAAGAATGCTACAACCGCGGACACTGGTCCGTTATCGTCAGTTCGACGTCGACGGATGTCAACTCCTTGATGTCCACGGATTACAGTTTCAACATCAACAACATCTTTAACACGCTCGTGGACCTGCTGACCTTCGACTTGAGCGATTACGGACTGACGGGCTGGATGGCCACGCTGGCCTCGCTCGTGGTCATCCTCCCGCTCTATGCGGCATTGATCGCGGTGGGTCTGGCCTGCTGGCCGGTTCTGATCATGGCCGGAACGATGGCGGCGATCCAATCGTTAGGCTTCTTCAACCTTCTCTAAACATTTTACCGGGGGACCTCCCCCGGATGATAACATGGAGCTGCATCATGTCCGCCCAGTGATCGGCTCCGCCTGTTTACTTATCGCAATATCCGGGATAAAATGCCATCATGTGCGCTCTGACAAAGTCGACGCAGGCACATCCATCATTAGCCTTTGATTTTCCATCTTTTCACGGCACTCGGCCTTATAACGGAGATAAAATTTAACGGCGTCAGTGATAAATTCCGATCTAGAGGCTTCGTCCCTGAAAGTCTCGACCTCGTTGTCAATTTTTTCGATAAGACCCTCCGGTATGCGAATTGAAAAGTTGCGATTGTTAGAAGAAGACTTAGCCACAACACAAAAATGGCCTGTTTCGTTAAAAAATATTGTAACCGATTATGGTTACAATAGCAATAATTAAATTCTAGGACTGTATTGTAACCATCATGCGTTACGATTGCGGGATTACGGTCCGTTTCGAAGAGGACGACATGGACAAGATGGGTCTTCTGGCTGGGGACAAAAAACCATACTCCAGTAAGGGCCAATTCATTCGTGAGGCAGTTAAGGAGAAGTTGAGAAAAGAAGCAAGTAAGGCAGACGGCCGGCCTTAAACCCGAGTCCCGACCGTCTAAAATGTTTGAGCGTGAAAAGATGATAGAATCCGTGATTAAAAAAGATTGCGAAATAAAAGACAGGGTGCTGATCGATTTGAATAACACGAGTCTGACGCTGGGGGAGGTCCTGGGAAGGGTCGAGAGCTACAAAAACGACCCTGAATACATGAATTGCGAGATATTCATGGATGGGGACCGCTTCGCCATCGTGGCCAGGTGGAAGGTGTGCGCATGAGCAACGATACTGGACTCGGAGCATGCGCCAGATGCGGCGGGGATGTCGCACCCACTAACGGGATCTCCATCCAGACGTCGGACGGCAGGAAGTACTGCCAGAAATGCACGATGGATTGGCTGAAGGAGTCCGCGGCACAGGGCGACACCCTGGCCGCCGATCTCCTGAGCATCATGGAGGGGCAGGAATGAGCAAGTACGAGCTTGTGGCAGGTGCTGCCCCCAATGAAACCGTACTGGCTCGTGGAAGTCTTCAAGGAATGGAGAACGTTCGCGAGCTGGTCCAGCGTGGCAACCCGAAGCTCCCGATTACCATCAGAGAGGTGAAGGGATGAGGGTCTTCGTCGTTGACACGGAGACCACCGGCCTCTATGGGTGTGACCGCGGAGACAGGGTCGTCGACATCGGCATCGTCGAGGTCGACACGGAGAGGGGGACCGTCATACCCGTCTACTCCGAGATCGTCGGATACGACGTGTCCGGATGGCCGGACAGTCAGAAGAACGCATGGATCTTCAGCCATTCCGACCTCACGTTGGACATGGTCGCCCGGGCGAAGCCCCTGGAGGAGATCGCTCGCGACGTGCGTCTGATTCTCGACGGACACGTCGCCACCTCCTACAACGAGGAGTTCGACTTCGGCAAGTTCCTCTGCAAGAGCCCGTGGGACGTCGACTGCGTCCTCGCCCCCGACATCATGCTGAGGGCACACCGCCTCATCGACGGCGACCATCTCTTTTCCGACGGTTCATCTTGGCCGAAGCTGGAGACGGCCTACCGGGGCCTGTGCCCGGACGACCCCGCACATCTGGACGGTCCGCAGGCCCATCGGGCGCTGTCGGACGCCGTTGTGGCGTCCCATGTGATGCTCGCCCTCATCGGGAGGGGAGAATACCCCGCCAGACCGGGCTGGGAGGTGTGAGTCATGGACATCCATGGGATAGAGGTCAAGAGAAATTGCAGCAGTTCCATCCGCACGACTGACAATAAGATCACCTTCGGGGATTTCACCATCGTCATCAAAGGCGATGCCTTCGTGCTGTGGAGGAAGGTCAAACAGCTCGCAGACAAGAAGACCGAGGCCGAAATTCTGTCCGCCGTGATCTGCTCCGGGCTTCTCTCGCTGACCCTGTGGCAAGGATCATTATCTTCTTTCCGTCCAAAACGCCTGGATGCGGAAGACAGTTAGGAGGTATTGGAATGAATTCTAGAGGCATGGGGGTCATCAGTTATTCCCTCATTGAATCCCAGAATGTGGTCCAGTTGGAGACCTGTGGCAAGGATCATTATCTCCTTTGCACCGAGGACGCCCAGATGAGGGAGACATTGATCTGCCTCAGCAGAGACACCGCGCGCCATCTTGCGCAGGACATCCTCCATCATATCGAATTCATGGAGGAGAAGGGGAGGAAGGAGGCGCAGGAATGACCCTAGGCAACAGACAGCGCCAAGTGCTCGAGTTCGTCCGCGACCATCCGACCTGCACGACGGCCGACATCACTAACGGGATCTTTCCGGCGACGTCGAGACCGTGGAGGCTTGCCAAGAAGAACATCGCCAATACCGTCCGCGGTCTCGAGGCCAAGGGCCTGGTGCTCCGCGCCACGAGACTGTGCGGGCAATCGGTCAAGATGTCGGTGTGGTTTTTGACCGAGGAAGGGGAGAACGCCCTTAAGGGGAGGTCTGCAGCATGAGGGCCTCCGTCCCGCTCAAGATCAGGGTCCTCGACATCCTCCACGACTGCGGAGGATGCACCGCCCGCCAGATCTGTGATGCTCTATATGGAAAAGGGCCGGCGAACAGATCATCCGGCGTCAGCGCGCATCTTAGAAAGATGGAACTTGACGGCCTCGTCGTCCGCGCCGGAAAAAACGAACATGGATCAACTGTTTGGACGGCTTCCGACGACGGACAGGTTAAAGTGGCCCAAGAAATGTGTCACATGTTTTACACCGTTTTTTACAACAACCAAAAAACCGGCCGCATCGATGCAGAGATCTACGGCGGCCTCGAAGAGGCCAGGAAGTCGGCCGAAGACATCGAGAAAAGGAGACCCGGGGCGGTCGTCCGCATCAAATCGGTGGAGGCGAGGATGTGAGGGTCCTTAATCTAGGCTACCAGTCCGACGCCCCCATGCGCTCGATGTGCCAGCATGAAAAAATCGCATTTTTCGGAGGGAATCAATGACACTTAGGACGGATGACTGGAGGGGCCTGATGTCCGAGCTCGACGCCATCGATAGGAGGCTGTCGGAACTCTCGGATTCGACGCCTGACATGGCGGAGAAGACCATACTGGGCACCATGCGCAGCAGGATCACCGACGCCCTCGACTGGGTCGAGATCGGCGAGAAGGTCAGCATCAGGATCGGAGGTGCCGGCGATGCCTGACAGGTGCGAGATCAGGGTGCTCCTGTCGGAACATCCGGAAGGAATGACTATCCGCCAGATGCTCGACGTCTTCGGGCCTTACGCAGGCTCGGCCGAGAGGACCAGGGCATATTGGAACATCAAAGCAAAGCTTGACGCGATGCACAGGTCCGGAGAGCTTACGAGGTCGGAATGGCTGCCGCCCAACGGCCAGGTGTGGAGGATCTCGAGATGACGGCGCAACAGATGGACCTGTCGATGCGCTGCATCTCATTGGTTAGGTATCCATGCAATCGCCAGGATTGCGTGGCCAACGAGGCCTGCCTGTGCCGCCATCACATGGTCAGATCCAGGACCTTCGACACGACGAAATGCAAGAAATTCCGCCAGAGGTCAAGGAAATGAGCCGCTGGCCCCAATCTCCGGAGACCTCCATGGCCAAGATGGTGGACGACCTGCGCAAGCACAGCGCCCTGGGCGACAGGACCATCACATTCTACGCGGAGACCACCCAGGCGGTCCTCCGGATCATGGAGGCCGAAGGCCTGCACACGATGCCGCGCGAGATCACCGCGGACGATGTCTGGGCCCTCCTGGATGCCATGGCGGCCAGGAGGCTGGCCGTGGCCACCAAGAAGGGCTATATCTCCGCCCTAAAAAAATTCTGCAGCCATTTCGGCAACGACATCCTGGACACGATTGACATCCGTTGGCCCCAGGACCGCCGCCCCAAGGTGGACTGGCTGACGCCGGAGGAGACCCGCATCCTCCTGGAGTGCGAGAAGACACCCCTGCAGGAGCTCGTCGTGCATCTCGAGCTGTGCATGGGAATGCGCCGCGTCGAGGTCGTGCGTCTCCGCATGGAGGACATCCACGACGACGGGACCGACCCCTACATCACCGCCATCGGCAAAGGCATCCAAGGCGGGAAGCTCCGCAGCATCCCGTTCGCCAGGGACACCCGCAAGGTCCTGACCCGGTTCCTCCGGCACAGGGACGAGCAGATCGCGACGGCAAGGGCGAGATTCCCGGCATCGACTACGATTCCTGCCAACGTGGTCCTGTGGCTTAAGGCCGGAAGGCTTAACGCCTACTCGGAGGAGGGCTGGGGGCTCGACAAGGCCGTGGTGGACCCGCTTAGGAGGTCCACAGGGATCTCGTTTTCTAATCACACCCTGCGCAGGACCTTTGGCCGCACACTGTGGCGCGCGGGGATCTCGTTGGATACCATCTCCATGCTGATGGGACACGAGAGCACGGAGCAGACGAGGCGTTACATCGGAGTGGATATGGATAGCATGCAGGCCGCCATGGCAATGTCGCCTTTGTAATAATGACAATAAAAACGGAGAGATTGATACAATGAAGGAATGCACAAAAACGAGCAAAAGCCAAAAAAAATCTAGAGCCAGAGCTGGTATGGTAGCCCCGCCCAGATTCGAACTGAGGTCCAAAGATCCAGAGTCTCCGATGATTGACCACTACACTACGGGGCTATCTATCCGCCTTGATTCCGTAATCGTTTTTAATTGTTTCTGTCGGTCCGTCAGGGTGTTTAAAAACAGGGCCGTCCGCCGCGGTCCGAAGAAGCATCCCGGATGTCCCCAGATCCCCTTGCGGCATGGAAATGCTGCCGTATAACAGACCGTGGCGTGGGAAAATATGCGGAAGTCGTTTGGTCGGCGGGCGGAATCCGCCCGCCTCCGAGTTTCACTGAAGTGCTTCCTTCACTTTGGAGAATATGCCGTCGATATCGCCGATACCGCAGATGGTGACCAGTTTCCCGGCCTTCTCATAGTATCCGATAAGGGGCTCGGTGTTCTTGTGATAGGTGTCGAGCCTCTTCTTGACGGTCTCCTCCTTGTCGTCGTCCCTCTGGTAGAGTTCGGATCCGCATTTGTCGCATACGCCCTCTTTCTTCGGGGGGTTGTTGGTCAGGTGATATACCGCGTTGCAGGAGGGGTTGGGGCAGGAGCGCCTCTGGGTGAGCCTGCTGACGAGGACCTCGTCTGCCACATCGAAGTTCAGTGCGAGGTCGATGTTGAGTTCGCTGTCGAGGGCCTCGGCCTGCTCCACGGTCCTGGGGAATCCGTCGAAGATGATGCCGGGGACTTTTCCGAGGCTCTGGATCTTCTCCTTCATGAGGTTGATGATGACCTCGTTGGGCACGAGTCCGCCCGCATCCATGTAGGTCTTCGCTTTCTTTCCCAGTTCGGTGCCGTTCCTGACGGCCTCCCTCAGCATGTCGCCGGTGGACAGTCTGACGTATCCGAGCTCGGTCTCGAGCTTCTCTCCCTGAGTTCCTTTTCCAGCTCCCGGAGGTCCAAGAAGGACGATCATCGATTTCATAGCGGATGCCTAGAGTGATGTCCTTTAAAAGGTTGTCCGTGGACCCAGAGGAAAAAACGGGCCTCCCCCTCACGGGGGGAGGTGATTTGCCGGGGACGTCCGGGTATCAGATGTCCAGTTTCTTGAGGATGTATGCGTCGTACATCCTCATGACCCCGGTGAAGGCTATCAGGGCCCCGATGACTATCATCACGACATCTGCCGTGTCGTCCAGATTGAGGAGTGCGAGCACTCCGAGGGCGAGCATGATTATGGCGATGACGATATCCAGCGCATGGGAGAGGGCGTTCCCTGTGAAGTTCCTCCCTATGTTTATCAGGGACGTCGCACCGATCACGATCAGGGCGGCCGCGAGGACGGCCATGAGCACGTCGGATACGAGTCCCGGAACAAGTGCCAGCACGATCCCGATCACCACATAGATTATGCCGGGGGCGGCGCCGGCCGCGGTGAGGGTGACCTTCCACGCCTCGTAGATGTGGAATACCCCCATCAGTATGCACAGAACTCCCGATACGATCAGGATGATCTTCAGGGAATCCTGCTGCAGCCATGCGATCAGGATCCCGATCACGAGCATGAGGATCCCGGAGATCAGGGTCCCCTTCCATGGATTCAGTTTGAGCATTCCTTCAGACATTGACTAAACAATCTTATTACGAGGATTTAATACTGTTCCCGATGCGCTCCGTAGGGGCGTCATCCACAAAGTCCGCGCGCCTATGCGCATGCTTATAAGAGAAAAGAGAAATCGACCTCGTGGTAAAAATGGCATTGGACCAGAAGATCATTGAAGAGTTCGAGAGGATCGTCGGAAAGGACAACGTCTCGACCAGCCCCGCCGTGCTGTACACCTACGGTTTCGATGCTTCCATATATCACAACGATCCCGAGGTCGTCATCCAGCCGACCTCCACCGAGCAGGTCTCCGAGATCATGAAGATCGCCTATGCCAACGGCATCCCGGTGGTCCCCAGGGGGGCCGGTACGGGGCTTTGCGGCGCGGCCGTCCCGATAGAGGGGGGCATATGTCTCGCCATGCAGAAGATGAACAGGATCCTCGAGATCAGCGTCAAGGACCTGTGGGTGGATGTGGAGGCAGGTGTCGTCTACAACGACCTCAATGCCGAGCTCGCGAAGCACGGGTTCTTCTTCCCACCCTCCCCCGGTTCCGCGGAAGCGTGTCAGGTCGGCGGCATGGTCGCCACCAACGCCTCCGGTATGAGGGCCGTCAAGTACGGGGCCACCAGGGACTATGTCCTCGGTCTCACCTTCGTCAGGGCCAACGGAGACATCGTCCGCTGCGGGACCAGGACCATCAAGGATGCGTCGGGGTACCAGCTGGCACGTCTCATGTGCGGGTCCGAGGGGACGCTGGGGGTCATCACCGAGATCACCTTCAAGCTGACCACCAAGCCCAAGAAGTCCGCATCCGCCCTCATCGCCTTCAATTCGGTCGTCGATGCCGGGAAGTGCATCTCCGCCATCATCGCCAAGCCTCTGATCCCTGCATCATGCGAGCTCATGGACAGCACATCCATCGAGGCGGTCAACAAGGCCAGGGGCAACCCCCTGCCGGATGCCAACGCCCTCATCATCGTGGAGGTCGACGGCGAGACCGACGAGATAATCCAGAGGGACCTCAAGATCGTCGAGGAGGTCGCCAAGGAGCAGAACGCCACCACCGTCACCCCCTCCCTCGACCCCAAGGTCATCGCCAAGTGGAACGATGCGAGGAAGTCGGTCCTCGCATCCCTGTCGGCCCTCAAGCCCGGATACTCGTGCGTATCCCTCGCGGACGACATGGGTGTGCCGATATCCAAGGTCCCCGAGGCCGTGGAAAGGTTCCAGGCGATCACCAGGAAGTACAACGTCATCGTCGCGGTCTACGGCCACGCATCCGATGGCAACCTGCATACCAAGATGCTGCTGAAGGTCGGAGACAAGGACGAGTGGGACAGAGGCATAGCCGCCGTCGACGAGATCTTCAAGGCGTCCGTGGAACTGGGCGGGACCGTCACCGGAGAGCACGGGGTCGGCATATCCAAGGCACTCAACTTCCAGGAGGAGAGGAAGACCGAGCTCGACTGCATCCTTGCGATCAAGCAGGCCATGGATCCCAAGAACATCCTGAATCCCGGGAAGGCCGCCCAGTGGCGCGGATCCCCCCTCAGGAACCTAAGGTACCCCTGCAAGGAGTACATGTGAAAACGACAGGGCGTCATGCCCTGTCTTTATCCCCTTCCCCGGACCGATCCCGGGGGAGGTTTTTCTAACACTATTCGGAAGAGTCCTCTCAGGCCCAATACAACGTGGGCATGAGCCAGAAGCTCGCGAACAGCAGTACCGAGATCGCCAGGCAGACGAAGTAGATCTTCTTGTCCCATGCGAGTATCTTGGACCCGTCGAGAGGCGGGAAAGGAAGCATGTTGAACAGTGCCAGCGATCCGTTGAGTGACATGAGCAGGTAGAACGGGACCACGAATGCGCTGTGGTTGAGGAGCAGGCATCCCGCTATGCCGATGACGGCCAAGACCATGTTCACCAAGGGTCCTGCTATGCTGATCTTCCCGTTGTCCTTCCCGGAGATGTTCCTTCCGCTTATGTAGACGGCCCCGGGTGCCGCTATCAGGAAGCCGAACATGGACATGACGAGGGACAGGAACAGTCCCATCGGATACATGCGGTATTCGGACCAGTACCCCATATCCTGTGCGACGAACTTGTGCCCCATCTCGTGGAGGACGAAACTGAGCATCACCAGGACGAACATGATCAGGAACATACCGATGACCCAGATGTTTCCCAGGTAGTATTCGAAATAGTTCTTTACAGACCCGGATCTGCAGAACATGACCATGAACGCCAGCGACAGGACGATGACGGAGATCATGATCTCCCTCACCTCCCTCGTACTGAACCTCTTCTGTTGGCCCGGGGTGATGTTCCTCATATTCTCCGAGTAAGGGCTTATGTATTATAAGAGGAACGGGATTGTCCGCGCCATATCATGGCTTATGTACAGGTCAACGCCGCCAACGGGAAGGAGGTCCGCAGGTGGTGCGACGGGTGTGGGACGCTCCTCCTGGGGGGCAGATGCTCCATATGCGGTTCCCCCGGAAGGGAGTTCGAGATAAACAGCCCCGGCGACATAAGGCCGTGCATGGGCGACAGCGTAGGCATCCTGGAAGGTCTTCTGGAGGAGGCGTTCGGGACCGCGGCCCCCATCGAGAACAAATCCGTATTCTTCAACAAGGTCCCCGGTGAGGACCGTACCGACGAGGTCGTGGCCCATGGGCAGGTCATCGCCGTCCTCAGGTTCGATATCGCCGCGGACAGACTCAGGATAGAGCTGAGACAGCCGGGGGCGGAACTGTTCGCCCCCGTGGCCACGAAGAACGTCGTCACCATATCCGGGGTATCAGGCCATCTCAAGGGGAAAGGGATCGCCGGAGAGAACGTATCCGATGTGCTGGGTCATTTCGCCGACGGCGATCCGATAATCGTCAGGAAGGCACTGAAGGTCGGTCCCGGGGTGGCCATGGCCGACTCGGATTTCATGAGGTCCGCGGAGAAGGCCCTGAGGGTGAGGGACCTGAACGCCCTGTCGGACATGCCTCTCTCCCCCGATGCCGATCGGGATACCTTCGTGAGGGCCAACAGGGACCATCTGAAGGGGTTGGAGGGTACGGCCGTCAGGGAGATCAGGGGTTTCGTCAAGAATGTCAGGCTCCCGGTGACGGTCTCGTTCTCCGGAGGCAAGGACTCCCTGGCGGCCTACGGTCTCACGGCCAAGGCGGTCGGCGACCCGGACCTCCTGTTCACCGATACGGGGCTCGAGTTCCCGGAGACCCTGGAGTATGTGAAGGCGTTCGCGGAGAAGAACGGCCTCCGTCTGCATACGGCCGATGCCAAGGACGGATTCTGGAAGAATGTAGATACATTCGGTCCTCCGGCGAAGGATTTCAGATGGTGCTGCAAGGTGTGCAAGCTCGGACCCATAACGGACCTCATCGCCCGCGATTTCCCCAAAGGCACCGTCACATGCGAGGGGAACCGCTCGCTGGAGTCCTTCTCGAGGGCCGGGACCGAGCTGGTGACGAGGAATCCGTTCGTCCCCAATCAGACGAATCTCAATCCCGTCCGCGACTGGTGTGCGGCGGAGATATGGGGATACATATGGATGAAAGGCCTGGATTACAACCCCCTGTACGAACGGGACTTCGAAAGGATAGGCTGCTATCTGTGCGCCTCGTGTCTGGCCAGCGAATGGAGGAACACATCGAGGATCCATCCGGAGATGTATTCCGACTGGGAGAGATATCTCCACGATTATGCGAAGCGCCGCGGCCTCCCTCCTGAATACATAGACATGGGTTTCTGGAGATGGAAGGTCCTGCCTCCGAAGATGAGACAGCTGGCCGAGGGGCTGGAGCTCAGGATGGTCCCAGAAGGCGGGGACGGACTGTCGATGAAGATGCTGAAGGGGGCATCCGTCTGCGTGGCCGGAGGGTATTCGATGGAGGCCGTGGCCACGGTCCCCCGGAACAGGGACTTCTCCTATGTGGAGGATTCCCTGAGGACGGTCGGGGAGGTGAAGTACTCCCCCGAATTCGAGATTGCTCTGGTGAGGACGAAGTACGGGCGTGCCCGGTTGTTCGGCGGAGGGCAGGTGTCTGTGACGGCGGCCGATGCGCAGAGTGCGGAGAGGATGTTCGAAAAAGCGGTCAAAGCACTCATCCGGGCCGAGCTCTGTACCTCCTGCGGCATATGTGCCAGATCGTGTCCGCACAAGGCCATAAGGATAAAGGGGGGAATGAGGGTGGATCCCGCCTCCTGCACCTCCTGCGGCAAGTGCGAGAAGGCCTGCATGGTCGTCCATTATTACGACAAGATCATGGCCGGGAAGACCGCCCCCGCACCCGAATCATGTCCCTCCCCTCGCAGGGTCGGGAAGACCCAGCATGTCGGAGGGACGGTCCGGGGGGACAAGGGTCCCCGTAAAGACTCCCGCGGAGGAAGGCCGGGCGGAGGCCGGAAGGGGCGCGGGGATGCACGGTCCGACGGAGGTCGCGGTCCTCGGACGCGCCGCCGTGATTGATAACTTTATAAGATATCGTTCGATGGCGTTGTCATGGGCTCTTCGGTGTTCTATATCGCGGCCGCGATGGCTTTCATCCCGACCATGATCATCATGTACGTTCTTCTCAGGAAGTACACCTATCCGCACACCGAGCATCCTTACTTCAACGACCCCCAGTTCTTCATACTGTTCGCGGTGGGTCTCATCGCCGGGACCATCCTGTTCCTGGTCTATACATACATAATGAACAGTCTGGTCGGAGTGGTCCTGTATGCTTTGATCCAGTGTCTGGTGCTTGTCGTGGTCATGAACCTCAAGAGGTTCAGAGGGGTCTCCGACAGCATCTTCTACGGTTTCGGTTTCGGTCTCGGGGCCGGATGCGCAGGAGGGACCGGGTTCATATTCTACATCGCCACCGCCACGGATAGCCTCGGGGACTCCGTGGACCTAGCAGGTTATGCATTCCTGTTCGTCATGGCCCTCGCCATGATATTCCAATATTCCGCAGTCGGGATAAACGTCGGGGAAGGTATAGCGCGTCACAATCCGATGCAGTTCACAGTGCAGGCGATGATCTCCAACCTGGTGTTCTGGATCATCGTCACGATAGCCCTGTTCAACTCCGACTCCGTCTTCATGTATGTGATGGCCGTCGCGGCATTGGCCATCTCCGCATTCTACCTGTATTTCGCATACACCCGTGAGATAGCAGGTCTCGTGAGGGATGTGGATGAACAGAACAGGAAGGGCAGAAAGAAGAAGTCCGCCTGATCAGGCCTTGTAGTGTCCGTATTTGGTCTCGTATACGATACAGCCGTCGAGCATGGCCTTGAGCATCTTCTCGGCGTTCTTGGGTTCGAGTTTCTCGACGTCCTCCAAGGTGAATGTCCCGTATAGTTCCGTCAGACCTTTGGACAGGACCTCCATCTTCTCGTCGAGGGATGAGCAGTGCTCGTATCTATAGACCAGGGACGAATAGGGGTCGGTGTCGGATCTGGCACGTTTCTTTTCGATGGATCCCTCGAACCCGGTGAATCTGTTGAATGCGGCCCTTATCTCGGCCTGGTCGTCGGATCTGAAATGGACCTTCATGTCCTTGACGGGGTCCTTGTTGCCGCAATAGGGGCATTCGCTGGTCTTTCCTTTGAGTTCGATGATCCTAGGTCTGCTGCATGAGAAGCATTGGACTATGCCGTACATCTTCAATCCCTGTATTCTGCGAAGACGAGTGCGGAGATGCAGCATCCGTATTCGTCCTGCGGGACCTGCAGTTCCTCGATCCTGTAGTGGATCTCCCCGAACTCGACCCCGCGGATCCTGGACATCTCCTTCATCTTCCTGCTCAGTTCTTCCTTGAGGGAGTCCCCGGAGCCGTGGAGATGTCCTTCCGCCACATATCCTCCGTGCCCGTCCTTCCTGAATGTGTATGCGATGCCGGATGCTATGGAGTCCCCAGACCTCCCCCTCATCTGGGACAGTACGCAGAACGTGACCGCTCCCATGGGGAGCTCGCGGACCTCGACCTCCTCCGCACCCACAGGTATGACGGAGGATACTGCCACGAGGTTCTGTTCGCTGATCTGTGCCTTTAATAGTGCCAGATCGAATGCGTTGAGGTCCGATACGGGGCTGGTCGCATGGCCTGACGTAATGAAGAACTTGGATGGTGTGAAACTCATGGGGATCATCCGTAGATATTCTGGGTGCCGATCTCCTGCTGTGCCTGCTGGTGGGCCCTGACCCTGTTGTCTATGTCGTTGGCCTCGTTGTTCAGCGGGGTCGGGTCTATGTTGAGGTTGGGGACTATCTTGGAGAGCGGCGTCAGAGCGGTCGCCGCCGCCCTCGGGTCCGGCAGCTGCGGGTTGGCGGGACAGAGTATGCAGATTATGTCCTTCTTGGAGAACGTCCCTTCGTAGAGCATGATCCCGGTGACCCCGCGAACGAGCCCCTCCTTCATGACGGGGACGCCCGTCTCCTCCAGTTTCTTGATGGCGTTCTCGGACGTGGCGGTCCCCAGCATCTCGCCTTCCTGGGACGAGTCCACGCGGGGGATGCCGTCGATGCACACGATCTCCCTCACGCCCATCTGTTCCAGGGTGTCGAGTATGCACATGGTGAGGTCGTATGTCTGTTCGGGCTTGGGGGCTATCTCGGAGGTAACGACGACCAGGTCCCTGGCCTTGACCCTCTTGGGTTTCGCCTCGACGGTCTTCTCGGCGGCCCCTTCCACGGACTTGCCCTCCTCCTCGGAGGTCTTCGGAGCATCCCCTCCTTCCGGCAAGGCGGTCCTCTCGGCGGAAGTTTCGGATGCCGGGGCGGACTCCGCCTTGGGTTTCCTCTTCCTCTTCGGCTTGGGCACGGCGCCGGCGTATATCCTTATGGGCGGATAGGCCGTGCCGTTCTGTATCAGGGTGTAGGGCGGAAGGTCGGCGGAGGACACGCCGGCCACCACGGGGAGCTTGAGGTCTCTGGTAAGGTAGCTCGACACGATGGAGCCTACAAGTCCGACGCTGGGGAATCCTACTATGGCTATAGGATCCCGGAGCTTCTCCTCCGAATACCTCATGACCCTGAATTCTGACATCGGGCACCCCCATGTTCTAAAAGTATTAAACTGTCGGTGGCATGGACGGTGCCATCATGTCAGGGAATTCCATCGAACTAACGAAGACCGCGGGCGGGATACCCGTGCTCACGGAGAACATACCGACAAGTGCCAGCGCAGGTTTCCTCATCGCCGTGAGGACCGGTTCGAGGGATGAGTACGACGGCATCTACGGCCTCTCCCATCTTCTCGAGCATACCGTGTTCAGGGAGACGAGGAACATGGACTCCTTCGAGATGGCGAAGAAGATGGAGGGTGCCGGAGGGGAGCTCAACGCCTTCACGGCCAAGGAGATGACCGGTTTCTACGGCATAATCCTGAAGGACACCGCCAAGGTGGCCATGGAGTGCGTGGCGGACATAGTCTCCAATCCGCTCATCAACGAGAAGGACACCGAGCTGGAGAAGGAGATAGTCCTGCAGGAGCTCAGCATGGTCAAGTCCGAGCCGGAGACGTATGTGCACGACCTCTTCGAGACCAACCTCTGGAACGGGGAGCAGCTGGGTCTCGACGAAGGGGGTACGGAGGAGACCGTGAAGCCCCTGACCTTCGAGGACCTCAGGAAATATTACGGAGAGAGGTACGGCAGGCCGAATCTGGCCGTATTCGCCACCGGCAACGTGGACAGGGAGGAGGTCGCTTCCTGGGCGGAGGAGAGCCTGGACGGCATGACCGCTTCGGTCGTGAACGAGAGGAAGGAGCCCAAGATGCCCTCGGCAGGATACCATTACCACGAGAACAAGACCGATCACGTCAACATCGGTTTCGGATTCCCTACGGCGAAGGTCTCCGAGGAGGAGAGGTTCGCCATATCCGTCCTGTCGGCCGTCCTGGGCGCGGGGACCTCGTCGAGGTTGTTCCAGAACGTCCGCGAGAAGAATGCCCTGGTCTACTCCATCTACGACGTGGCCCAGCATTACAGCGACGCCGGCTATCTGGCGGCCTTCATGTCGTGCACGGGAAAGAATGTGGAGGAGTCCATGACCCAGACGGCCAAGACATACTCCGACCTCAAGAAGAACGGGTTGGAGAAGGCGGAGCTGGAGAGGACCAAGAACCTGCTGAAGGGGGCGGTCGCACGCGGTACCGAGACGACGGACAGCAGGATCTACCGCATGTGCAGGGCCTACATGACCCACGGTGTGGCCCACAGTGCCGGGGAGACGCTGGCACTCATAGACGCGGTCACCGAGGACGACGTCATGGCCGCGGCCGACCGCATAATCGATGCAGACAGACTCAACGTCACTGTGCTGGGTCATTGCCCCAGGGGTGTACGGTCCTTCGACCTCTCATCCTTGGACATCTGATCCAGGAAACCGTTTATGACATGAAGGACCGCACCCTTGGCCGACTCTTGGGAGGAGGCGACCTCGGGTGTGAGTTCCTCGCTCATGGTCTGCATGTCCTTTATCTCGATGGCCACGAATTTGACCTCGAGGGGCATGGTGTCGGGATCCATCTGACGTCCGATCTTTATCGCGGTGGCTATGTTCACGTCGTGTGCCGGTACGTCCGCCACGGTGGATTCGAAGTCGGCCACGTCGAATATTATGACCGTGCCGGGGCCGTATTCGTATGTCTGTATGGCGTCGACGAAGACGGCGTAGCTGTATCCTCTGAGAAGGGGGAGTACCTCTATCCCTCCCACGGCCTCCTGGAAGCAATCCACCCCGTCGATGCCCATGTCTTGAACCGCCTGGGATATCCTGAGGCCTATCGAGTCGTCCGTCATTATGGGGCTGCCAAGCCCTATGACCGCTATGCGACCGTTGAGAACCATGTCTATGGGGATTACTTCTCGGTATAAGAATCACATCCAGTCGGGGCGATGTTTATTATTGTGCATGGGTATGCCTCCCCATGGATATCAGGACGAGGACGGAGCAGCTCATAAACGGGCAGTCCGTCACCAACCGTCAGCTCCAGACGCTTCTCGCCGTGGCCCGGACCGGCAGCATGACCGCCGCCGCCAAGGAGCTCGGCATATCCGTCCCGGTCGTTCATCGTTATATATCCAACATAGAGGCCGCCGCAGGGGTACCGGTCACCAAATCCAATGCATCTGGCACAGTCCTTACCGACGAGGGTACGGAGATAGTGGAGGCGTTCTCCGCCAGCGAGGCCAGGTGTGCAGACGACAGGGGGTTCACCGTATGCTGCAGCCCGGTCACGGAGGACCTCATGACCTCGGTCTTCTCGTCCCTCAAGATGACCGACGTGGAGCTGGTGATCTCCGACGACGTCCACAACGTCCGTATGATGAAGGAGGGTCTGGCGGACCTCGCCCTCATAGACGACCCGCTGTATCTGTACGATTTCGACGAATACGGATACGATATGGAGGAGATCGGCTACATGGGCATGGTCTACGTCGACAACGGTCCGTCCTTCATCCGTTACAAGTACGGCGCACAGAGGGTGGCGTTCATGTTCCTCGACTCCATGAGCAGGAAGTACAGCATCGATGCGGAGACGTACTCCCTCTCCGAGATGCTGGGATCCAACAAGAGCTTCTTCGTGGACGAGTTCCTTCTGACGAGGAAGCGCCTCAAACTCAAGAGTGCGGTCGATCCGAAGGTCCTGAGGCATGCGATAACGGCCGTATTCCGCACGGAGGACCGTAAGGTCACACGCATAATCAACGCGATCAAGTCCAGACATCTCGACTGATGCATTATTTTAAGGTATACCTTATAAGGTAATCCTAACCGCATTCTGCCAGTCTCTATTATATAGGTTCAGGAAATTTTTGCCACCAGAGGATTACTATGGAAGTAAAATACGATCCCGAATTCGAGAAGCAGCTCGCCGAGCTCGGCGGAGCCGACGCAAAGCTGTGCTTCCAGTGCGGAACCTGCACCGCAGGGTGCCCGTCCGGAAGGCGCACCTCCTACAGGGTAAGGAAGCTCGTCAGAATGGCGCAGCTCGACATGAAGGACGAGATCATCAACAGCGAGGAGCTGTGGATGTGCAGCACCTGCTACACCTGCGTGGAGAGGTGCCCCCGCCGCGTCCCCATCGTGGACGTCGTCATCGCACTCAGGAACATGGCAGTCGCCGAGGGACACATCAAGGCCCCCCACAAGAAGACCGCCACCAACCTCTACACCATGGGACACTCCGTCCCCATCAACGACGAGATCAAGAACATGAGGAAGTCCCTCGGACTGCCCGAGGTCCCCCCTACCGTTCTCGCCAACCAGAAAGCCTACGAAGACCTCAAGGTCATCCTTGACGCCGCAGGATTCAACAAGATCGTGGAGTGATCATAATGGCAAAATACGCATTCTTCCTTGGTTGCATCGCACCCCTCAGATACCCCGGTGTCGAGAAATCCACCCGTGTCGTCTGCGAGAAGCTCGGAATCGAGCTCGTCGACCTCACCGACGCCTCCTGCTGCCCCGCGCCCGGAGTCATCAGGGCCTTCAGCAGGACCACTTGGCTCGCAGCCGCCGCAAGGAACCTCGCACTCGCCGAGCAGCTCGGTCTCCCTATCATGACCATCTGCAACGGATGCTACGGATCCCTCTTCGAGGCCGCCCACGAGCTCAACAACAACGCCGAGGAGCTCGCCAAGGTCAACGAGATCCTCGCCAAGATCGGCATGCACTACAACGGAACCACCCAGGTCCACCACTTCGCAGAGGTGTTCTACAAGGAGGTCGGCGTCGAGAAGATCAAGGCCGCCTGCACCAAGCCCCTCGACTACGGAATCGCAACCTTCTACGGCTGCCACTTCCTGAAGCCCGGAGACCTCAAGGGACTCGACGATGTCGAGAACCCCAAGATCCTCGACGAGCTCGTAGAGGCCACCGGCTGCAAGAGCCTGCCCAGGAAGCAGAAGACCCTCTGCTGCGGATCCGGTGGAGGACTCAAGGCCGCCTTCGGAGACGTCGCCAAGGAGTTCACCAAGACCAACCTCGAGAACATGCAGGCCTCCGGTGCCCAGTTCATCGTCGACGTCTGCCCGTTCTGCCACCTGCAGTTCGATTCCTCCGAGGAGGCCCTTGGATTCAACATCCCTGTGCTGCACCTCAGCCAGCTCTACGGAATCGCCATGGGCATGTCCGAGGAAGAACTCGGTCTCTCCGCCCACAAGGTCCCTGTAAAGCTCTGAGTCGGGCTACAAATCATTTAGAGGGCTCCGGCCCTCTTTTTCATCTCGAGCATACCGGCCGGGCGGATCCGTTTCCGTCCGGCCACCCTTGTATCTTCTTCGGGTCCCTCCCATATATTTTTTAGTTCAGCCGAAACTCGAGAAATAGATATATACTAGCGGTACCAGTATAAGTAGGAATATTTTGTATATTTAGGTGAAAATTGAATATGCTGGCTATTGGTTTTTATCAGCATTCCTAAATTATTCGGTCCCGACAAACCTATTTATAGCGTAACCTAATCCTCCGCTCAGTAATACAAGGAGCTACAAACATGGCAGCACCCGGAGCAGAGAAGAGGGACGCGGCAGCCGCCGAAGCGCCCGCAGCGCCCGCAAAAGAGACCAAGAAATCCTCCGCGCCCAAGACCGCAGGAGCGAGGAAGAGCAAGGACAAGTGGAAGGCCAAGGAGTGGTACCAGGTCCACGCCCCCCGCATGTTCAACGAGACCGTCATCGGAGAGACCCCCTCCGCCGACCCCGACTACCTCATCGGAAGGCAGGCCGAGGTCACCGTGCAGGATCTGACTGGCGACTTCTCCAAGATGCACATCAAGCTAAAGTTCAAGATCGTCGAGACCGACGGCCACGAGGCAAAGACCGAGTTCATCGGACACGACCTCACCTCCGACTACGTCAGGAGGCTCACCCGCAGGAAGAAGACCAAGACCGACCACGTCGTCGACGTCGTCACCGCAGACCGCTTCGTCCTCAGGATCAAGACCATGTCCATCGCCGACCGCAGGATCCAGGCCTCCCAGGAGGATGCGATGCGCGGAGTCATCAAGGACTTCCTGATGCAGTACGCCGCTCAGAACAAGCTCGCAGACGTCGTCAAGGCGATCATCTCCGGCGACCTAGCAAAGGACACCGCCAAGGCATGCCACATCATCATCCCCATCAAGAGGATCGAGATCCGCAAGTCCGAGGTCCTCAGGAAGGGAGAGGGCGAGCCCGAGTCCATCATCGAGGCCCCTGCCGCCGAGGAGAACGCCGCCGAGTAGCGCGCGTCCCAACGCAACCAAGCGCAACGCAAAGGAGCCCCGCACCCATCCCGGTGCGGG
>OIWT01000342.1_pt1 | contig 66538 bp, 57 predicted proteins | sample 1587701 | NCBI WGS metagenome assembly OIWT01 (sample SAMEA3888904, study PRJEB22519) | human gut metagenome | biome: human gut; feature: human-associated habitat; material: faeces | place: Denmark | collected 2009
TTTCAAGGTACATATGCGCTCGGGCTTTCCAAAGCGCTCGATTAATATACCACGCCTAAGCCCGTAATGTCAACAACTATTTTTGGATTTTTTCAAAATTTTTGAGAAAACTAATAAAAATGATAACAGCACAATTTAAAAGGTTAAATATTTACCAAATAAATACAGCCTCTGAATCGGTTGCTTTTATCCGAGAAGGTTGTGTGAAAAATCGTGTAAAAGCTCGCGTTACAGGTTTATTAGTGTGCAACATCAATTCATTGTCACTAAACAAGTACAAGTCATTATCACCGAACAAGATAAACGAAAGGAATAATACCCTATGATAAGCAAAATAACAGAAAGAAAATCAAAAATAAAACCGCAAAACAAAATCATAGTCGGTGAATTTCCGACAAAAAGTTCAACTGAAAAGGTTCCCGGCGATGGATCCCTTAGCGTAAAATCGTCGAATTACACTTCTTCATTCGGAATTTTACCTACTCACTTCAGAGTAATATTTTCCGTTCTCGCGGCGTTTACATTGCTCTTACTGATAGTATCTCTCGTTGCAAACAAGCTTCCTGATTCCCTGTCGCAAAAAGCATCCGACGTGAATGCCGTGCAGGTTCTTTCGAAATACGGCTCAACCGGCGAAGAGGTCAGGAGGATACAAAAAAAGCTAAAGGAACTCGGATATAATCCCGGCACCGTGGACGGAGTATACGGCAGCAGGACAAAAAATGCGGTGATTGCATTTCAGAAGCATTGCGGACTCACTGCGGACGGAATCGCAGGGCCGAAGACCCTTTTGTATCTCGGCCTCGGTTCGGGGACAGGTTCATCGTCCGGAAAATATACTGCTGCCGACCTGAATTTGCTGGCGCGCCTTATTTCTGCGGAGGCTCGCGGCGAATCGTACACCGGGCAGGTGGCTGTCGGGGCGGTTGTGCTTAACAGGGTTGCGCACTCGTCGTTCCCCGACACCATCTCCGGTGTCATATATCAAAACGGAGCCTTTTCATGCGTGAGAGATTCAAACTGGTACGCCGCGGTAACAGACTCCGCAAAGCGCGCAGCAAGGGATGCCATAAACGGATGGGATCCCACAGGAGGAGCAATATACTATTACAATCCGTCCACGGCAAAGAGCGCTTGGATAAGGAAACGCCCGATAACAACGTATATAGGTAACCATGTGTTTTGCAAATAAAAATCTCTAAGTATTTTGCAAGTGAAAACTCTAAGTATTTTGCAAGTGAAAGCTTAGAGACCGTTTGATAAGCAGGAGCAAATTTCTAAAGGTCGAAATTTCAAGGGTCTTTTTTCATTGAACACACTCTTAAAGGATGAAATTTCAAGGCGGATTAAATTGTGAAAAAAATATTATTTTGAAGTGTGTTGCAATTTCAAAGCTATAAAAAATTTTTATGCCGAAGCCGGGAAATAAAGCAAAGCCGGGCTGTCACTTTGCGAGGCTTTTTGACAAAAGCATATTGGACTTTTAAGCGAGAAACCAATTCTTCCTTATGAACACTCATCCAAATACCGTAAGTTGTTAAAAAAGTATCATAGTTTGTATCAAAGTATATCAAAGTTATACACTTTTTTCGTACCTTTTGTATAATGAAAAGCTCCGTATTTTTGGTAAATTGCCGAAATAGTCTCCCTCTCTCCTTTTTCGCTTTAAATTTTAGTCCCCATGCTTTATACTATAGGGGATCTTTAAAAACAAAAAGAAAGGTTATGGAGGTAGAAATTATGGATTTAAAGTGGACTCTGAAAAAAGCAGGCTGGAGAGGAATTGAAGTAATCTTCACAGGCGCCATGTACGCTTGGGGATGGTTCTTCCCGGATCCCATCATCATCGACGGACCGGGCAGCGTTAAAAAGCTTCCTTCAGTTATCAAGCAGAGAGGTATAGACAAGGTTCTCGTAGTAACAGACCCCGGTCTCATGAGCCTCAATCTTCTTGGTTCGCTTTTTGAAGAACTCAAAAATGCAAACGTGCAGTACGCTCTCTACGATCAGACACAGCCGAACCCGACTGTTCAGAATATTGAAGACGCACTGAAGATCTACAACGAAAACGGTTGTCAGGCTGTTATCGCTTTCGGCGGCGGTTCACCTATGGACTGTGCAAAGGCAACAATCGCCAGAGTTGCAAGACCTAATCGTCCCGTAAAGAAAATGAGCGGTACTTTCATGGTTGTTCTTCCCGCACTCAAGATGAACGGACTTATTCCGCCGCCGCTCTTTGCTGTACCGACAACAGCAGGTACAGGCTCAGAGACAACAATCGCAGCAGTTGTAACAGACCCGGATACACACGACAAGTTCCCCATCATGGACCCGTTTATCCGTGCAAAGTATGCAGTACTCGATCCGGAACTTACAGTAGGTCTTCCGAAGCATATCACTTCAACAACAGGTATGGATGCTCTCACCCATGCTGTTGAGGGATACACAAACATCTGGTACAACAACAAGAAGTTCAACAATTACGGTGTAAAGGCTGTACAGATCATCTTCAAGTATCTTGAGCGTGCATACAATGACGGCACCGACATCGAGGCAAGAGGACAGCTTCTTCTCGCTTCATACTATGCAGGCATGTGCTTTACACGTGGCGGCGTAGGCTACGTACACGGAATCGGACACAGACTCGGTGGTCTCTACGGAGTTCCTCACGGTCTTGCAATGTCAGTAATTCTTCCTCATGTTATGTCAGAGGAGTTGCTTGGACCATACGTTTACGACAAACTTGCAGAGCTTGCTGACGCTGTCGGAATTACCGGTGCTTCTCAGGAAGAAAAGGCAAAGGCATTTGTTGCTGAAATTCGCGCTATGAACGAAAGAATGAACATTCCTACAGGCTTTGACTGCATTCAGGAGAAAGACATTCCTACTATCGCTGAGCGTTGTATGGCAGAAACAAACCCGACATATCCTGTAAAGCATATCTTCACACAGAGCGAGATTGAGTCATTCATCCGCAACCACCTTATGATTAAATAATCATAAAGGACTGTGTTGAAAATACTTAATAGCAAGTAACGAAAAGGCGCACAGCAAATGCTCTGCGCCTTTTTTATAAGTACGGAAAACGGCAACGAAACACTACAGATAGGGTATTCAAAAAGCACAAAACACAACACACGGTTATCAACTGCATATTTTTTAAAACGCTTGTTATTATGGTAAAATTAGTGTATACTTATATATTATTTTGATTATTATTTTAATAAACTGTTACTTATTTGTTAACAGGGCGATACTTTCTTTCCGATGCCTGATAATCGATTTTTCAATGCTTGCCGGTCAGGTTTTTCAGAAATCGGCAGCAGAGTTTTTCGTAATCGCCAATCAAGTTCATCGGTGTCTTAATGGTAATTAAAAAAACAAACAGGCGTGTAAGGGATTACTTCTTTCACGACCGAATATATTTTCCTTTAGGTGGTTTTATGGCAGACTTCTCAATAACAAAAGACGAATTCAAAGCACAACTCGTATCCAAGCTTTCACATCTCTACGGCGTAAGCCCTGACGTAGCTGACGAATCGCAGATTTACAAGGCAGTCGCAACAATAGTAAAGGAATACCTCACAAAGGGCTGTTACGAGTTTAAGGAAACGGTAAAGAAAAACGACAATGCAAAAGCCGTTTACTATATGTGTATGGAATTCCTTATGGGTCGTTCCCTTAAAAATAATCTTTACAACTTAAACCTCACATCCGTGGCAAAAGAGGCTCTTTCCGACCTCGGCATGAGCCTTGACAAGCTCTATGAGTGTGAGCCGGACGCAGGTCTCGGAAACGGAGGACTCGGACGACTTGCAGCATGTTATCTGGACGCACTTGCGACCGGAGAATATGCATCGATGGGTTACTCAATTCTCTACGAATGCGGTATCTTCAAGCAAAAGCTGGTTGACGGATGGCAGACCGAGTTACCGGATTACTGGCTTCCGGGCGGTGAGGTTTGGCTCACCGAAAAGGATGATCTTAAGCTTACGGTAAACTTCGGCGGAGACCTTGAGTGTAGTTGGGATCAAGGATTTTTCGACGCAAAGATTTCCAACGCCACCTCGGTTATCGCCACTCCTTACGACATGATTGTTCCCGGAAAAGACGGAAAGGGTTACTCACGCTTAAGACTTTGGAAAGCCGATTCCCCGGGATTTGATATGTCACTTTTCAATCAGGGAGACTATATACGAGCAGTTGAGCAGCAGGCTATGGCGGAGGTTATTTGCAAGGTTCTCTACCCTGCCGACAATCATCCGGAGGGAAAAAGCCTTCGTCTTCGTCAGCAGTATTTCCTTGTTTCGGCTTCTGTTCAGGATATCGTAAGGCGTCATCTTCGCCAAAACAAGACGATAGATTCAATACCGTCAAAGATGGCCATACACATAAATGACACACATCCTACATTGGCAATTCCCGAGCTTATGAGAATTTGCCTTGACGACTGCGGATACAGCTGGGACGATGCATGGAAAATTGTAACCCAGACCTTTGCATATACCAACCACACCGTTATGAAGGAGGCTCTCGAATGCTGGCCTGAGGATATCTTCCTCTCTCTCCTTCCGCGAATCTACCAGATTGTCAAAGAGATTGACAACAGATACCGCGCATTCATCTGGGATGTCACACATGATGCCGACAAGGTTGAAGAGATGGCTATCGTTTCAAACGGAATTATCAGAATGGCAAATCTCTGCGTTGCAACATGCCACAGCGTAAACGGAGTTTCCACTCTTCACAGTGAGCTTCTTAAAACCACCGTGTTCAGCGACTTTTACAAGCTCACACCGAAGAAATTCACTAACGTCACAAACGGTATCGCTCACAGACGTTGGCTTTGTCAGTCAAACCCACGCCTTACGGATTATATCTCCGGGCTTATCGGATCAAACTTTGTATATGACGGCATGGAGCTTGAAAAGCTTAAAGCATTCAAGGATGATCCTGCTGTTCTGAATAAAATCACCGAAATCAAGAGAGAAAACAAGATAGAATTCGCAAAGTATATCCACGAAACACAGGGTATAGAGATTGACCCTGATTCAATCTTTGATGTACAGGTTAAGCGACTTCACGAGTACAAAAGACAGCACCTTAATGCGCTGGATATCGTAAACAACTATCTTCTTCTCAAGGAAAATCCGGATATGGACTTTACCAAGAGAACATATATCTTCGGCGCAAAAGCCGCGTCGGGCTACTTCATGGCAAAAAAAATCATCAGCTTTATATGTAACCTTGCCGAGGTCATAAACAACGACCCCGACATCAAGGGCAAGATAAAGGTGGTTTACCTTGAGGATTACAATGTATCCCTCGCCGAAAAGCTTATGCCGGCAGCGGATATCAGCGAACAGATATCCCTTGCGGGAACAGAAGCTTCCGGAACAGGTAACATGAAACTCATGATAAACGGAGCCGTAACACTCGGTACGCTTGACGGCGCAAACATAGAAATTCATGACTCTGTCGGAGAGGACAACATCTTTATCTTCGGTATGAAAACACCGGAGGTCGAAGAGCTTTCAAAGCGTTATGATCCCTACGGCTACTACAGCAGCAGCCAAGATATTCGCAGAATCATAGATTTTATAAACAAAGGCGTAAACGGCAAGCAATTCCCCGAGATTGCAAACATCATTCACAACGACCCGTATATGGTCATAGCGGATTATGCGGATTATCACAGAGTCCGTGAAGAGGTCGTAAATGCGTACAACGACAAAACGCGTTGGGCAAAGATGTCGCTTATGAACACCGCAAGCGCGGGCATCTTTGCGGCAGACAGGGCAATCAGGGAGTACGCAAACAATATCTGGCATATCTCCCCCATTGAATAAACCGACAGGTTAAATTTTATAAAACGAAGGAAAATTAAAAATGCTTTATAATTCAAGGGACAAGAATTATAAAACAGAATACGGTGCCGTAGCCACGGGAACCGCTTTTAAGTTCCGTCTGCTTCTCCCGAGTGAAAAACTCGGTGCGGAAACGGAGAGGGCTTGCCTTGTCATTTATAACGACAAAGACAGAGCAATAATCCACAGATATGATTTTGCACCGACAAACGAATATGAGGATGACTCAAGGTTCTGGGAGCTTGAATACACTGCAAAGGAAACCGGACTGTACTGGTATAACTTTGAGTATACGGTAGGCTCAAGAGTTTATCAGGTATATAAGGGAGAGTATTCAACCGGCTATGTAAATGTCCCCGAAAACAGATGGCAGCTCACGGTTTATGACGGATCACAGGTCATTAATTCAAAATGGAAGGGCGGAATCATGTATCAGATATTCCCTGACAGATTCTGCAATTCCGGAACAAAAAAAATTGTCCCGCTTGACAGAAACCTCAAGCGTTGGGGCGAGTTGCCCATGTACACCATGGATCCCCTCTTCGGTGTTTGGAACAACGACTACCAATGCGGAGACCTTAAGGGAATCGAAGAAAAACTTCCGTACTTAAAATCGCTCAATGTTGATATGATATACTTAAACCCTATCTTTGAGGCACACTCAAATCATAGGTACAACACGGCTGATTATGAGTCAATAGACCCGCTTCTCGGAAAGGAAGAGGATTTTATTTCACTCTGCATGGAAGCACATAAGCTGGGAATAAAAATAATCCTTGACGGCGTATTCAGCCACACAGGAGATGACAGCATTTATTTCAACCGTTATAAGAGATACGACGGTGACGGCGCATACAATTCAAAGTCATCCCCCTATTACAAATGGTACAAATTCAACAACTGGCCCGACAGTTACAGCTCCTGGTGGGGAATAGATACCCTGCCGGAGACAGATGAAACAAACCCGTCGTACATGGAATTCATCACCGGTAAAAACGGTGTTATTGCGAAATGGATGCGCCTCGGAGCAGACGGCTTCCGCCTTGACGTTGCCGATGAGCTTCCGGATGAATTCATAGTTAAGATACGTGAGCGTATAAAAGCCGAAAATCCGGATGCCTTCCTTCTCGGAGAAGTCTGGGAGGACGCCTCCACAAAAACCGCTTACGGTGTAAGGCGCGAATACCTGCTCGGGAAAGAGCTCGACAGTGTAATGAACTATCCCTTCAGGGAGGCAATCATTGATTATCTCGTAAATGACAATGCCGAGGACTTTATGGAACGCGTCCTCACGATAACGGAGAACTATCCGAAAGAAATCGTGGACGCACTCATGAATCCGCTCGGCACACACGACACCGTGCGTATAATTTCAAGGCTTTCCGGCGAGGATGCCGAAGGACCTGAAAAAAGTAAAGAATGGCAGGCAGGCTTCTTTCTTTCAACAGAGCAAAAGGAAAGGTGTAAACGCCTTCTGAAAATTGCCGCCGCCATACAGTATACTCTTCCGGGCTTCCCCTCCGTCTACTACGGAGACGAGGTAGGCATGGAGGGTCTTAAGGATCCCTTTAACCGTCAGGCTTTTCCGTGGGGAAATCTTGATATGGATCTCCTCGGATTCTTTGAAAAGCTCGGAAAGATACGTGCAAACAATCATATGCTCAGGGATGCCGAGTTTGTTCCCATATCCGGAGCGGACGGCTGTATCGCTTATGCAAGAGAAAAAGACGGTAACCCGAAGCACTCAATCATACTCATAGCGAACAGAGCTTCAGAGGCAATTGACTACCGTCTGCCGGATTATATCACAAACCCCATAAAGCTTATCGGTGACGGCGAAATAAGCGAAGACAAACGTACCGTTCATCTTCCGCCTGAAAGCTTCATTCTCTTTGAAAATGTCAAAGTGTACCTGAAAGAGCAGTTATAGAACAAAAAACACCGAAACCTTACAAAAAAGTTCCGCAGAGAGCGACACCTTTCGCTCCCTGCGGATTTTATACTTTTACACGGTGATTAAAGATGTTAAAAAATAAAATTACGTTAAAAGCCGTTCTTTGGTATGCACTTACACTCGTTATCTCTTTCCTTTTATCCTTCAGCGAAGCTCTCGGACGCATCTCGCCGCTCGGAATTGCATTTGTTGCGGCTCTTCCGAGCAGCTTCACCCCCATTGGACTTATCGGAGCATCCGTAGGATACTTCATGTGTCCGGAGGAAAATATCGTAGCCATAAGATATGTGGCTACACTATTCATCATAACGGTTATACGCAGCGTGACAAAGGACAGCAGATTCCAAAACTCATCGGAATTCATTGCCGCCGTCACGGCCTTTTCGTGTATGGCAACCTCGCTTACTGTGATGTTTTCGACAAGATTCAAATTGGATACATTGCTTATCTTTATCCTTGAGGCATTGCTGTCCGCCGGTGCCGCATATTTTTTCGAAGAATTATTCAAAACCCGTAACCGCATCTCCACAACAGTTTCGGGGGCTCTTTTTTTACTCAGCCTCACGGGAATTGAATTTTGGTTTATAAACCTGAGTCTTGTCGCTTTGCCGTTCCTTATGATGCTGTTTTTAGATGAAAAAAACAAGCTGCAAAATATCGGAATTACGTTTGTAACCTTTCTCGCGGCATCTCTCGGGACAGGCAGTAAAGTTCCCCTTTTCTCTTTTATTCCCGCCGCAATAATCTACATAATAATCCCCTGCGACATACTGTCGGTTATAAAACGAAGCCTCTTGCCGACTGATGAAAATACAAGACTTACAAGGGTTTCCCTTGAAGGTCGTCTCCGGTCCTTATCCGACACAATAATCCGGATTTCAGACCTCCTGTGCGATGTATCCGAGAAAACAAACGGTCTCTTCCCCGAAGATGCAAAAACCGCAATAATGAGGGATACCTTTACGAGACAGATAAAAGAGGCCGGGGCGATGCTCAGGGAATTGTCCGAAAGCAAAGAGGACGTCGGTGACATGCCGCAGGAAGCTTTTGAAGTTGAGCTCGGCATGCACCAGGTTGCGGCGAAATGCAACCGCAGGTGCGGCGACTACTTCAAAAGCTTCGAAACAGATGACGGAAAGTTTTATATGCTGCTGAGTGACGGCATGGGAACCGGAGCCCCGGCAGCCCTTTGCAGCGCCCTCTCCGTCGAGGTGATGCAAAGCCTTATCAGGGAAGGGGTGGATTTTCCGCATGCACTCGGCATCACAAATACCGCAATGATGCTGAATTCCGCCGATGAGGCGCTTGCGACCGTTGATATGGCTTGTATAGACCTCTCAACAGGTCGTGCGGACTTCTACAAAGCAGGAGCAGCCGCAACGCTTGTGCGTCACGGCCGCCGTGTTTTAAAACTTAACAGGGTTGCGCTTCCCATAGGAATACTCGGAGAAGCCGAATACTCGCACGCAAGCGCCACTCTTTCAAGGGATGATATAATTCTCATGTCAAGCGACGGCGTATGGGTCACCGACGAGGTATCTATCGCAAAACAGCTTTCATACTTCAAGGGAGATGATATGGATACACTGTCGAAAAGGATTGCGGATACCGCATTTGAGAAAGGGACTGTAACGGACGATATAACCGTTATAGCCGCGAGACTACTTCAAGCAGAATCTCTGTGAGGGTTTCCTCACAGAGATTGTTCATCTCTCTGTAAGAATCAATAGCCGTATCATCCGCGTCATCGGATATCTTCCGTATTGATAGAAACGGAATTCCGTACTTATGGCAGGCAGCCGCGATACCCGCTGATTCCATGTCGAATGCGTTTATAACAAATTCATTCCTGTACTCATCTTTTTTTTGTGAGTCGGTGAGAAAAAAGTCGCCCGTTCCGAGGCGGCCTTTTTTCATGCCGTCAAGAGACAAGGCTGCCGAAAGAAGCTCGTCATCCGCCTTATAGATATACTCGCCGCCCGGCTTCTTGCCGAGCGGATAACCGAACTCACGCAAATCAAAATCGCATTCGACATATGAGTCGCCGGCAACGATATCCCCTTTTTTAAGATGTGACACGGCACCCGAGAGGCCGGCGCTCATTACAGCCGTGACCTTGAAGTTATAATAAAGGTCTGCGGCTGCAAGCGCGGCGTTCACCTTGCCGATACCGCTTTCAGCTGCATATATCTCGACATTTTCAGTCACATAGTGTATATACTCTTTTCCTCCGGCGGCAACCGTCGCTCCGCCGCGCGTGCTCACATATTCATAAAACGGCTTGTATTCCATTTCATCCGCAAAAATAAACCCGATTGTTTTTTTCATACCTACTCCTCCTATTTCGAAAACAAAACAATTATAAGTCACGAAAAAAACCGTGTCAAATGAAGTTTACATCAAATCCCGTCCCACCGCTCACAGTATCCCGCCCGGAAGTCATCTCATAAAATGATAATGGCTGCAAAAGTCCGTGGATACCGGGTCTATGAGTGGCTTTTGCCCTTAGACCTGCTTAAGACCCGCAGGGTGCCCACTTTTATAGATTTTTAAAGATTTCCGGGTCAAAATTACCCCTTTATTTCATTTTGCCTGTGTGATATACTTTTAGTGTAAATTATCATTAGTATAAGAGGGGTAGCGTTATGGAAAAAAATAAAGTTAAGATCAGTATTTGCGGAAGTGACTACTATATCACCTCCGACGACGACCCGAAATACGTTTTGGAACTTGGAAATGCTCTTGATGAAAAACTTCAGAAAATCGTTCACGAAAACTCAAGACTTTCTATCACACAGGCAGCAATTCTTGCAGCACTTGATTACGCCGACATCGCAAAGAAGTCTTCTGACACGGCGGACAACCTTCGCAGTCAGATAAAGGAGTATCTTGAGGACTCCGCACGCTATAAGCTTGAAGCAGAGGTTGCTCACAGAGACGTTGACAGACTCAACAAAGAGATAAACACACTCCGTGCAGGCAGCGGAAAAATGACTTCTTTTTAAAATAAAATAATTTTTCAGGGACATACTTATGAATTACAACACTGAGATTCTGGCACCGACAGGCAGTAAGGATTCGCTTATTGCCGCCGTAAGGTGCGGAGCAGATGCGGTTTATCTCGGTGTGGGAAATTTCAACGCAAGAAGAAATGCGGAAAATTTCAGTGTAAGAGAGCTAAAAGCTGCTATCTCCTACTGTCATGTCAGAGGCGTCAGAGTTTATATCACTCTGAACACCCTTATTCTCGACGCTGAAATTCCGGCTGTACTTGAACTTATAAAATGCGGCTGTGCCTTCGGTGCAGACGCATTTATTATACAGGACGTCGGTATTGCACGGCTTGTGAGGGAATTTGCACCCACCATGCCCATTCACGCTTCAACCCAAATGGCGGTGTCAACGGAAAAAGGCTTTAACAAGCTTCAGAGTCTCGGATTCACCCAGGCGGTGCTTCCGAGGGAGCTTTCATATGAAGAAATAAAGCATATAAAAGAAAACACCTCAATAGACCTTGAGATGTTCATACACGGTGCACTCTGCATGTGTGTTTCGGGACAGTGCTACCTTTCGGGAATGCTGGGCGGAAGAAGCGGAAACAGAGGCCTGTGCGCACAGCCCTGCCGCTTAAGCTTCGGCGCACCGCACGGCACCGGCTATGACCTCTCTCTTAAGGATCTTTCACTTATAGACAGCATACCTATGCTCTCGGAGCTTGGTATAAAGTCATTCAAGATTGAGGGACGGATGAAACGTCCGGAATACGTTGCGGCAGCCGTAACAGCCTGCAAAAACGCACGTGACGGTAAAAACGATCCCGCACTCAGAGCTGACCTCAAGGCTGTCTTTTCAAGATCGGGATTTACGGACGGATACTTTACCGACCACCTCGGTAAAAACATGTTCGGCATCCGCGGAAAGGACGATGTAACAGCCGCAGCCCCCGTTCTTCACAGGCTGGCTCTCCTTTATGAAAAGGAAGAGCAAAATATACCCGTTTCCATAAGTCTCAAGGCGGAGCTCCACAAGCCGCTCATGGCCTCGGCATCTACCGGGAAGGTACGGGTATTTGTAACCTCCGACTATAAAGTACAGAAGGCTCTGAACCACGCCACAGAGGTTTCCACCATAAGAACGCAGCTCAAAAAAACCGGAGGCACACCCTTCAACGTAAAAATGACGGATATCGATATCGACAAAAACATCAATATCCCCGTTTCCGAAATAAACAACATACGGCGCGGTGCGCTCAATGAACTTGAAGCAAAGCTCATTGAGCCGTTTGTCAAGACCTTTGGAGAAAATCCGGAGGAATTCTATCCGGACAAGCTGACACCGCACAATGTTGAACCCGAAATCGAGAGCAATCCCCTCAACATGGTCATAAGATTTCAGCATGTAAACCAGATCCCGGACAACTTCGCCGAAACCGTAAGCTCGATGACAAAACATAAAATAACCTCCGTCATCGTACCGGTAACGACTCATGAGGATAAATTTTCCTTCATAAGAAAGTTCGGTGTACCGTTCGGTGTGGAAATACCGCGCGCCCTTTACGGAAATCAAAAAAAGATTGAAAAAGCGATAAAAACCGCAAAGGACAACGGCGCTTCCTTCGCTTATGCGGGGACTGTTGACGGCATACTTCTTTCACAGAAATATACATTGCCCATAATGGGAGGCTCCACCTTAAACATCTTCAACTCCCTTGCGCTGAAGGAGTACAGAGAAAACTTCGGTCTTCATTCAACCTTGGTTTCTACAGAGCTTGAGCTCAAAGACATATCCACTCTGCGTGAAGCCCTGCCGAGAGGCATTCTCGCCTACGGACGCACGGCTCTTATGCTTACAAGGAACTGCCCGATTAAAAACGGGCTTGACTGCAAAAGCTGTAAAGGCGAACAAAGTCTTACTGACCGCAAGGGAATAAAGTTCCCTGTAAGGTGCTGTAACGGATGCAGTGAAATACTGAACTCCCGTCCCATATACATCGCCGACAAGCTGAGTGACGTAAAAAATGTTGACTTTCTGCTTTTGAGCTTTACGGTTGAGTCAAAAGAAAAGGTAAATAAAATAATCGAGGCATATGATAAGGAACTGCCTCCCCTCGGAGAATTCACGCGCGGACTTTATTTCAGAGGTGTAGAATAACAAAGCAAAAGCCCTGATACCATCAAGTAAGATGATATCAGGGTTTTATTATTTAGCGGTATTATAAGAAATTACTCTGTTTTTTCAGCTTTAAGCTGAGCCATGTCTTTCTCGTAGTTTTTTCTTCCGCCCTTTGTGATAGCCTTGATAGCGAAGAGAGTAGCTATAGTAAGTACAATTCCGGTAGCAAGACAGATAAGTGCGTTCTGAACAAAGCCTGCGATAATAAAGTTTACAAATGATATAGCAGCAACCGTAACTGCATACGGAATCTGTGTTCCAACGTGATTCAGATGGTTACACTGAGCACCTGCGGATGACATGATGGTTGTATCCGAAATCGGTGAACAGTGGTCGCCGCAAACAGCACCTGCAAGGCAAGCCGAGATACCGATAGTACCGAGTGTCGAGCCGACAGGGAAAATAGCCGTTACTATAGGAATGAGGATACCGAATGTACCCCATGATGTACCTGTTGCAAAAGCAAGGAGACATGCAATGATGAAGATAACAGCCGGAAGAAGCGATGTAAGACTTGCCGAAGCGCCTTCAACAACTGCCGCAACAAACTCACGTGCTTCAAGGAGGGAAGTCATATTCTTAAGGCTTGTTGCAAATGTAAGGATAAGGATAGCGGGAACCATTGCATTGAAGCCTGCGGGGATACACTCCATAGCCTCTTTAAATGTCATAACCCTTCTTGCAACAACGTAAATGATTGTAGCAACGAGAGCTACAACGCCGCCCCACGGAAGACCTACAAATGCGTCGGTATTTGCGAAAGCAGCTACAAAGCCAAGCTCATCTACTCCGCCTACGCGAAGAAGTGCATAAACGCAGATTACGATAAGGAAAAGAATCGGAAGAATAAGGTCTATAACCTTGCCCTTAGGATTCGGCTCTGCTTCCTGCTCACCCTCATAAACACCTGTTGTGAAAAGGTCGCCGTTCTCCTTTGCGTTTATCTCATGCATAGCCATTGAACCGTAGTCAAAGCCCATAAGAGTTATGGCAATGATGAAAACCAATGTAAGAAGTGAATAGTAGTTGTACGGAATAGCCGAAACAAAGAGCTTGAGGCCCTGTCCCTCGGGTGCGTACGAAGAAACTGCCGCAGCCCATGAGGAAATGGGAGCAATCATGCAAATCGGAGCAGCTGTAGCATCTATGAGGTACGAAAGCTTTGCACGTGAAATCTTATGAGAGTCTGTTACGGGTCTCATAACCGAGCCTACCGTGAGACAGTTGAAATAGTCATCGATAAAAATAAGTATACCGAGTGCAAAGGTTGCGAGCATAGCTCCGGCTCTTGTTTTTATGTGCTTCTGCGCCCAGCGTCCGAAAGCAGCCGAGCCGCCTGCCTTGTTTACAAGTGCAACGAGGATTCCGAGCTCAACAAGGAAGATAAAGATACCTGCGTTGTCAGCAACAGCCGGAATCATTGATTCGGTGATAATCGCATCAAGAAGGTGTCCGGGCATAAAGTGACTGTAAAGCGCACCGCCGACAACAACACCTATGAAGAGTGACGAATAAACCTCTTTTGTTATAAGCGCAAGGCTTATTGCCACAACCGGCGGTAAGAGAGCCCAAAGAGTACCTTTAGCCGCCAAAATGCTTCCGGTAAAGCAACAGCCTATAACAAAGAGCACCATAAATGCAATGGCGCCGATGGCTGTACCGGAAATTTTTCTTTTCTTTTCCATTTCATTTTCCTCCATTTAATGATTATAGAATAATAAAAATCAAATAAAAAAGGCCGTGATACTATCACGACCATAAATAAACAAAATAAGGCTTCATTTACAGTTATGACAGCGCTCCACTATAAAGTGACAGTCCGTTACATGTTTTGCAACGACCCAGCAGAAATAAGCGAACAAGCCCTTTTCCACTTCGGCGATGTATCCTTTCACGCAGCACCCATTGTTCCGGTTGCACCGCGCTACTCTTATAGCACCGCACCTCTATCAAGACACTTTTCAATTGATGAATGAAATTTTAACACAAGCTATGAGAATATGCAATACCAAACCATGAAAAAAACATACTCATGAAAAAATCATAATTGCGTACCTTTATAGCCTTGAAGATACTACTGTTTTCCCGTTGAGCCGAAGCCCCCTCTGTCCTCTCCCTCAAGAGATAAAACCTCCGAGAACTCAATTTCGGGTTGGTTTTCAACAATCCTGAACTGACAGATCCTGTCATTGACATGAATCTCGGTATCCTTTACGGCGAGTGCCGGCAGATACCATTGGTCATTATCTCCGCAATAAGAGGCATCTATAACCCCCATGGAGTTTGTCTGTATGATACCGAAGTTCTTAAAGGTTGAAGAACGCGGCACAACATGAGCCTCAAAGCCCCTCGGAAGCTCCATGGCAATACCGAGCGGAATAAGTCTCCACTCTCCCTTTTTCATGGAGATATCCTCCGCACAGCGAAGGTCAATCCAGTCGGACTTGCCGTCGATATACCTGAGCTTTTCGATTTTATCCGTGAAATACTTTATTTTTATTTTCATCGTAAAATTCCCGTCTGATGTAATTATCTTATTCTGTTATCTTATTATTCTTTTCCGTCATAGCCTTGACCGAATCAGATGATAAACCCGCCGTTTACGCCCAGAATTTGTCCCGTTATGAATGAGGCGTTTTCCGACGCAAGGAAAAGGGTTGCCTTAGCGATTTCCTCCGGTTTGCCTATCCTCTCAAGAGGAGTTTCGTTTGACAACTCCTCCATATCTCTTTCTCCGTGCGCAGAATTCATGGGAGTGTCCACAACCCCCGGTGATATACAGTTAACTCTTATTCCCGAAGGACCGACTTCCTTTGCCAACGACTTTGTAAAGCCGAGAAGCGCGGCCTTGGACGCGCTGTAGATAACCTCACAGGAAGCGCCTACCTCACCCCACATGGAAGAGATGTTTATTATAACTCCGTCTTTTCTGTTTATCATTCCCGGAAGAACAGCCTTAGTCGCGTTGAAGGCGCCCTTCATGTTTACATCCATAAGGCGGTCATAGATAACGTCCGTCGTATCCGTGATAAGGCCCTGATACGCAACAGCCGCATTGTTTATAAGCACATCTACGTGTCCGAGGTCCGCCATAACGTCAACCACCATCTTAGACACCTCTGCAGGCTGTGAAACGTCCGCCTTATACGCCTTCGCCATTCCTCCGGCTTCAAGAATTTCATCGACAATCCTGTTTGCGGATTCCTCCGACTTAAAATAGTTTATTGCCACCTTGTAGCCTGCTGCGGCAAATTCCCTGCACACCGCACCGCCGATACCTCCGGCACCGCCCGTAACCAATACAGTCACAAAAAAACCTCCCTTTTATAAAAGAAAAGCAAGGCACCCCCGACAGTGTCCGGAGTGCCGAAATATCACTGAAATCAGCCTGCGTTATTTGTCTGTGAAGACGAAGCAGAAAGCTTGCTTGCATCCTGATAGGATTCGATTACGTTAAACGCATCAGCTGAAGTTTCATAGAAGCTCAGGTTTGCGTAGTACATGTCTTTTCCCGTAACCTGTGTGCCGAACATAACGAGCTGTGAGCTGTCATCGAAGATGAAGCGGTACGTTGTTGTTGCAAGGGGAACATAATAATCCTCATAAGTGTACTTCTTACCGTCGTCACCGTCGATAGTTCCCTGCTTCTTGAATGTTCCGCTGAGTACATTGTCAAGCTTTGCGTTATTTACAAGCTGTGAGAACTGATGCTCATTCTCCATGGTATCCTTAGTTACCGACTGCTTAACCTTTTCTGTCGGCAGAGCGATATAATATTTTTCTCCGATTTTAACGAAGCTTACAAGAGTATCCTTGTTTTCGACCGGCATGGTCATGGTAATAAGAGTGTTGTCTCCATAAAGAGCAACAGTTATAGGATTTTGGCCGTCGGGACTTGCTTCAAACATATAGTTTCCCGTTGCCATAATCTTTGCGTAGGGCTCCATGAGTTTACCCTTGAAAGCGTCAAGGGATGCCTTTTCACCATTGCCGGATGTATTCTCACCGTTTGCATAAGAAGGCTTCTGAACGGTAGGAGAACTCTCCTTACAGCCTGTGAGAGCAACCGTCATACTGAGTGCCATACAAATAATCAAAACAATCGGAATAAGTCTTTTCATAAAACTGTCTCCTCTATACCAAAGTTAATTTTTACAATTATTTCACTGAAATATGTTACCATAGCGGAACGCCAAAGTCAATTAAAACTACCTTTGACGGCGATGTACGACGAGTAAAAAAAATCATTTAAAAAAACCGAAAATGACTCTTGAAAATAATCACCTTTTCCTTTAGAATGTATATGCGCGTGAATGGCATTCATGCTACGTGCTGGAGTGGCACAGTTGGTAGCGCAATTGATTCGTAATCAATAGGTCGTGGGTTCAAGTCCCATCTCCAGCTCCAAAGCTTTAATAAGGTGTCTCAAAAGTGAAACCTTAGGGAAAAGATAAGACTGCAATTCTCCCCGTGAGAATCGCAGTCTTATTCTTTTACCGTTCCGGCAGACATTTGTATCGTATTTACCCGCAAGCACCGTTTATCAGACGCAAATTCAGAAAAACGTTCAAAAAGAACGGTAGAAACTATACAACTTCAACAAAAAATTACAATTATGTTGAAAAACTTTATGCAATTATGTATAATAATGTCAGAAAGCAGTCATGAAAGCCGGTGATTCAATATATGAAAAAGGCGGAAATAATGAAAAGTATAAACGACAATGAACAACCCTGTGTAAACATTGAACGGACAGATGAAATCATTTTACACTATCTCAAAAGAAATTTCCTCTTCACGGCGATTATTAATTATGAAGACGACATATGTTATCCGGTTTCCGTGGATGACCTTCTCCCCGTTTCAGACGACATTGAGAACGGAATAACGATAAAAAGGCTTATTGAAGATTCAACCAATATCGTCCATCCGCTCTTTTTCCAGAGATTCAAGGAATTTTTATCTCCGGAGGTTACGGGAAAGGCGTATGAAGAAAATCAACTCCTTACGCAGGAACTTCTTCTGAAAAACAAGGGCGACAACAAATACCAATGGCATATGCTTCGTCTTACCCCCATTCACAACGAAGAGAATAAACGTGTCTTTTTCTACACCTGTCTCCTTACGGATACCATAATGAAGCGAAGAGAATACGAAAAAGACGAATGCTTTAACATGAGCGTTTTAAAGCAGCTCATACATGACCAGATTCTTATTTACATCATAAACCTTGAGAATGAAATGAGTAAGCTTGTTCACTCCAGAGAAAATGATGAATTTGACCGATACGCGAATAAGTTTAAGGATCATCGCGAGATGATGATTCATCTCTGTGACAATTACATCGCCGAGGACTTTAAAAAAGATTTTGCACGATATTCAGACTACGAATACATCGAAAAACAATTTGCGTCCGGAAGGGACAGAATTGTTTACGTATTCAGAGATGTTTCGGGAAGAGCCTTTGAACTGAATATTTCAAAATACAACGATTACTGCGAAACATATAAGTTTGTCGTTTTCTCGATAAGAGAGCTTTCATAAAAAGTAATGAAAAATCACCCTGTCTGCCTTGTAACGGCTTGCAGGGTGATTGTTATTTTGTCTGTCGGTATTTTATTGCCCGGCATCTGCCTCTGATACCTTAAGTGAAAGCTCCTCCCACTTTTCCATAGCGGCTTCAAGTGCCGTATTTGCAATGGCAAGCCTGTCAGACAGCTCGGAAATCCTCTCGTAGTCTGCTGCAATTTTATCATCCGCCAATGCCGTTTCGGTATCGTTTATCTCGTTCTCGAGCTTCTCTATTTCCTCCTCGGTTTTACGCAATGCCGTCCGAAGCTTTGTCAGTTCGGAGCGTCTTTGCTTCTTTTCGAGGTAGCTCTGTCCGCCGTGTCCCGGCTCTTTTTTTACCGAAGCCTTAACCTCAGAGGACGACGCCTCCGCTTCTCGAAGCAACAGCTCCTCATAGTTTTCATAATTGCCGGGAACAACTCTCGCCCCGTCACTCTTAAGCTCGAGGACCTTGTTCGCAAGCTTATTTATAAAATATCGGTCATGTGAGATAACCAGCAATGTACCGGTATAGCTCATAAGTGCATTTTCCAATGCGTCCATGGAGTAGATGTCGAGGTGGTTTGTAGGCTCGTCAAGGATAAGGAAATTGCACTTTTTAAGCATTATCTTGCAAAGAGCAACCTTTGCACGTTCTCCGCCCGAAAGCACCTCCAAAGTATCGAACACCTTTTCACCTCTGAAGCCGAATACTGCAAGAGCGGAACGTACCTCGGTATCCGTAAGGGACGGAAACGCATCGTGAATCTCATCTGTTATTCTCTTTGAAAGAGTCAGATTCAACTGATGCTGGTCAAAGTAACCTATGGTCACGCCTACCCCGAAACGCACGCCCCTGCCCCTGCGCATTATTTGCTTTATAAGCGTTGTCTTGCCGATTCCGTTTTCACCCACTATGAAAACGGAGTCTCCTTTTTTTACGTCAAACGAAACCTTCTCATAAAGAAGCTTTCCCGGAAACTCCATTTTAAGGTCGGTAACGGACAAAACATCTTCTCCGCTTTCGGTGAGAGGCATAAACGAAAACCTGAAATCATTATTTTCATGCTCCGGGGCACTGAGGCCGTCAAGCATTCTGTCAATCTGTTTTTGCTTTGACTCAGCGGTCTTTATGTTTTTTTCTCTGTTCCAGCGTCTCTGCTGTTCGATTATGCCTTCAATTCTCTTAACCTCCGCCATCGTATTTTCATAGTGGCGGGACTCCGTCTTATCACGTTCTGAGCGAAGCTCCATGTGCCGTGTATAATTGCCCGCTGTCGCAAACATCTTCCTTGCGTATATCTCGACAATCCCGGTGCATATACGGTCAAGAAAATATCTGTCATGTGAAATGACAAGAGCGGTAATTTTACTGCCTGTTATAAACCTTTCAAGCCACTGTACGGATTTTATGTCAAGATGGTTCGTAGGCTCGTCAAGCAGCATGATATCCGGCTTTGTAAGCAGGAGCTTCGCAAGACCTATCTTTGATTTTTGTCCGCCGGACAAGCCCGAGACCGGAAGCCTCTGCTCTTCGTCAGTAAATCCCAGACCGGAGAGAACCGCATGAGTACGGGACACATAGGTAAGTCCTCCGAGGTTTTCATATTCTTCAATAAGCTTTGCCTGCTTTAAGATAAGGGACTGCCGTTCTTCCTCATCTGCTTTCTTTTCCGTTTCTTTTTTTATTTCCTCGGTCGTTCCGTCCGCTGTTTCCATTTCAGATAAGGCTCTCAGCCTTTCTTCTATGCTTTTCTGTTCCTCTTCAATTTCAAAAAGATGACTGAAAACGGTAAGTGTTTCCTCATAACAGGTCTTGTCGGAGTCTGAGCAAACATGCTGCTCAAGGTACCCCACCCTTGCTCCGGACGACAATAAAACAGAACCGGAGTCACTTTCTTCGGTTCCGATGATTATATTAAATAAAGTGGTCTTACCGACACCGTTTGCGCCGATAAGTCCCACTATATCTCCTTTTTCAACGGAGAAGGAGCCGTCTGAAAACAAGACTCTTTCTCCGTAGCTTTTAGTAAGCTTTGAAACGTTGAGTATCATAATAGTTTACTTTTTTCCTAAAAATTTGTTGTGCTCTATCTTCTTTTTAAGAAGGTCTGCGTTAGAGGCAAACTTAATTGCATTGTGCTCGGTGATGATTCCCTTTTCGTAAAGCTCGTAAATACTCGTATCCATAGAAACCATACCCTCCGCGGCAGAGGTTCCGATGATAGAGTCTATCTGGTGAACCTTCGACTCACGAATCATGTTTCTTATCGCACTGTTGAGATTCATAACCTCAAAAGCCGGAACAAGCTCACCCGAAACAGTAGGAATAAGCTGCTGTGAAATAACACATTGCAAGAGCTGTGCAAGCTGAACTCTTATCTGCTGCTGCTGATTCGGAGGAAATACGTCTATGACACGGTCAATTGTATTTGCAGCACCCACCGTATGAAGGGTAGAAATAACAAGATGCCCTGTCTCGGCTGCCGTCATCGCTGTCTTGATAGTCTCATAGTCGCGCATCTCTCCCACAAGAATAACGTCCGGCGACTGTCTTAAGCATGCCCTAAGCGCCGTTACATAGTTCTCCGTGTCTGTTTCTATCTCACGCTGTGAAATAACGCTCTTTTTATTCTTATGAAGGTACTCAAGAGGCTCCTCCAAAGTGATGATATGACCGTTTCTCGTTGCGTTTATCCTGTCAATGATACATGCAAGGGTCGTTGACTTACCTCCGCCGGCAGGTCCCGTTACCAGTACCAGACCTTTAGTTTTATCCGCAACCGACATAACTGACTCTGGTATACCGAGCTCCTCATAGTTCGGTATCTCAAAAGATACAAGTCTTATGACCGCCGCAAGGGAGCCGCGCTGCTTGTAGGTGCTTACCCTGAAACGTGAAAGTCCGCTTATCGCAAGAGAAAAGTCGTCGTCTCCCGTTTTAAGCAGTCTGTCCATAGGTCTGCCCGCAGTTTCGTATATCTCTTCGATTATCGCACGGGAAATCTGCGGGGTAACCTTTTCCTCTTCCTGCGCAACTATAATACCGTTGAGCTTATAGGAGAGCGGCAGGCTCGCAAGCACGAAAATATCCGACGCCTGCTTTTCAACCGCACCTCTCAATAGAGTGATTAAATCCATTTCCTCAACCGTCCTAACCTAAAATAGTCATTTCTCCTGCGTTCCACTCGGCAGTATTTACAAGCTTCCACTGCTTTACGGAAAGTCTTGTACCGTCATAGAGAAGCTTTACGCGGAGCTCCTGATAGTCATCCATCTTTTCAGTGTATGAAAGAACGAGTCCCTTATCGGTTGTCTCCGTAGTAACTCCGAGCCCGCTCACCTCGTTTGTGATAAGACCGTAGGAGCCTGAGCTTTTGACAATTGTCTCAATCTTCGCCATAGTTTCAGTCGCACTTTCATCAGCGGCATAATAAGCCTTTACCTGATCTGCCGACTTCACCGACAATTTATACTCATTGTTTGCAGTCACAAATGTAAGCACGGCAAATACCGTAAGGCAAAGCACGGAAAACACCATTATTATGGAGGCACTTCCTATGTTTATACCGGAGGACTGTCTTGTATTCTGTTCAACGTGTTTTTCCATAATCATGACGCCTCCCCTCAGTTATCCGCCGCAGTCGTTGCCGCAACAATCTCAATTATACTCTTGTCGGAGGCATCAACTCTTGCAACCCTTATAGAAGCCTTTAAGAGATTCTTGTCTCTGTCGGTAACTATGCCCATGGAATATACGGCGTCGCCGCCGTCTGTTATGCGGTTCCACTCGGAGTCATAAAAGAAAACCATTCTTTTTGTGTTGCTCGTAACACCGTTTACGGAATAATACTCTCCGACCTTTCCCATATCTCCGCGGTATTCCTTATAAACCTCCGCAAAGCTTTCTGCGGCAAAGGATGCCTGCGCAAGATCTCTTGCCGTATCCGTCTTTACCTTTGAAACGGCAAACACCTTCATACAGATGGCAGCGCTGAGTGAGAAAAACATAAGAACAATTATGAGTTCCATAAGGAACAGAGATGATTTTGAACGTGTTTTTATATCTTTCATACTGCCGCCTCCGTTTCACTGGCAACGTTTACGACAACAGTAGAAACCGTTCCCTCTTCGCCGATACATTTTATTGTTATAAGACTTCCGTCCTGACTGAAGTTTAAATACTTCGCGTCAATGATATCCTGTCCCGCAGACGGTTCAAACTCAAGCCCCTTCTGGAATCTGAGTTCTTTCATCTTTCCGTCACAACAATAGATATATGTTGTAAAATCTATACCCGAAACGGTCTCGTCAAGAGCCAATGCGGAGAAGCCTCCGAAATCGGTTACATATACCTTTCCGTCCTCATCGTAATGATTGAGCTTTGTTGTGATATATGAGATACAGGTGCGCTCCTCATACCTTTCCTTCATGAGAGCCTGTGTGTTTTTATAAACACCGGCTCCCGCGATAAGCACGAACAGCACCGTTATTGCAAAAACTGCAAAGAGAACGAGCACAAATACTGTGTCAACCGTGTAGGAAGTTCTCTTTTTCATCTGTGCAGTTCCCCTTTCTAATAAAGAATTATATCCTGATCATCCGGATTCTCATCCTGTTTGTCGAGTTCATCCATGGAAACCACGGAAATCTCCGGCATGAGGTTTGAAGCAAATACCGAATAAAGAATTCTGTATTTGTCCTTGTCATACACAAGTCCGTAGTTTTCCTCCAGATGCTCAATACTGTCCGGATATGCGCCCTCCAGTGCATAACAGCTGACAACCGCCTTGTTTATGCTCTCTTCAAGAACTCTTTTTTCCTCTGCGGCACTGTTTGCCTCGGCACTTCTTATACCGCCGATAAACAGACCGAAAATGACAATGAAGAAAACAATCGAAAGCAAATGTCCTTTAAGCACTTCAAGCAAAGAGCGCTTTCTGACTTTTGTTCTCATAAAAACACGCCCTTTTTAGCCTATAGTTGTCATAATGCTCATAAGAGGAAGCATTACAGAGAGAAGTATAAGACCTACTATAAGTGACATAATGATTACAAGCGTAGGCTCAACCTTGTTTATCACGGATTCGATATCCTCATTTACGTCGTTCTCACTGCGTGCCGCAATCTCCTCCATAACGGTATCCGCAGTACCGGTTTTGAAGCCTATAGAGAGCATCCTGCAGTAAAGAGACGGGAAAATATCTGCCTTTGCAACCGAATCAACAAACAGCTCTCCGGATTTCATTAGTTCTCTGCACTTTTGTATGCGTGCTATCATTACCGGGTTTTCCGTTATACGTTCAACCATGTCAAGTGACTCATCCGTATCCAGACCACTGGCAAGAGTCATAGCCATACCGGAAGCAAATCTTGCGGAGGCAATTTTTTTGCTTATCTTTCTGTTCGATGTAATCTTATTCCAAAAGGTCACAAACTTAAGAGTGAGTGAAGGAACAGTGCTTATAACAACGGCAATGATTATAAGGACTACCACCACCGCAAGAATCACAGCGGCATACTTTGTGACGCCGGTTCCGAAATTCATTATCGAAACGGCAACAGGCGACATCTCGGCGCCGAGCTCATTGAACACGTCGTTGAAGATAGGAAGCACCTTGGTTACAAGAACTCCTACCACAAGAAGAAGCATAAACATAAGCACAAACGGGTAAACAACCGCATTCTTTATACTCCTTGTTATCTGCTCCTGACGTGTGTAGTAAGCCGAGAGTGCACGGAGAACGGACTCAAGCCGTCCGGTCTTTGTTCCTATCTCAACCATATCCACAACGTACTTCGGGAAGCAGCCTGCGTCCTTCATGGAATCCTCAAGAGACGCTCCGCCGTCCATGCTCTTGTAAAGACCGTCGAGCATTTCCTTTAATTCTTTATCCGTCTCGTCCGAAGCCAGCATGAAAAGTCCCTCATTGAGCGAAATACCCGCCTTGAGGCAGAGTGCCATCTCCATGCAAAAAGACGAGAGATAAGGTCCGTCAAGTTGTCTTATACTCATAATTTATTTCCTCCGTTTACTAAACGTTTTTTAATAAGTTTTTGTGACGCTGAAGGCCTTGCTGCCCCAGTCGTACGCCACACCGCTTTGTCCCGTTATGGCCGCTGTCGGGTCAATTCGCTTCCAACCGCCGTAAAATGTTATTCCGCCGTTTATCGTGCCCTTTTCACTCGTGTATACACTCACCCATGCGTGAAGCCCGTTCACGTAGTTCGTCGTGCCGACCTCCATCTTTGCGGTAAGGCCCTGAGTTCTCAGCATTGCGATAGTTACTGCGGCAAGGTCATAGCATATACCCGTTCCGGATGACCATGTCGAGTTTAAGTTCGGATGATAACGTCCGGTGTTGTCCGAGCCCAGCCTGCTTGCCTTTCCGTAATCATAGCTGAAGTTCTTACAAACATAGTTGTAGATGGCCTGAATCTTTTCAAGGTCGCTGTCACAGCCTCTTGTGAGCTGAGCCGCATAGTTTACCGCCGATGTACCGCTGCTGTAGTCAACGTTTATGTTCGGTCTCGTGTACGCAACGGTTGAGAAGCTCAGTGAAACACTTATCTGCTGTGAGAGCAAAACGGAATACTGAGTGCTTCCGTCCGTGTTTCCGGCTATGGTTATTGAGTACGTTCCGCTTCCTGCGGTCAGCGGTATTGCAAAATAATAATTCTGCGTTGAAACAGAATAATTCACCTGTGAGCCGTTCGGCCCTTTTACCATGACAACCGCGTATACATACGGTGCAAAGTACATGCACATGATGTATCCGTCGTGTGTGTTGGAATAGTCAAGCTTTGCGGCCGCGTTTGCCGCAACAAGTGTTCCCGAAGCATGATTCGTTTTTACCTGAGGTGGGTAATAGGTATTTGACTTCGGAGGCTGTGTTGCCTGAGTCTGCGGAGCTTTCGTAGCCGGAGCCCTAGTCCCCTTATAAGTTGTATGTGCCTTTCCTCCGCCGCTCGTCGCATTGCCTGACGCTTCGCCTTTTGTTTCACCGGCTTCCGATGCGGACGTTTCGACTTTCGATTCATCGGTCTTCGCTGCCTCGCTGCTCGTATTCTCTCCCGACGCAGACGAATTTTGCGAATCATCTTTTTCATCATCCACACAGCCACACAAAAATGTGAACATAAAAATAAAAGCCATGATAAAACAAAGGACTCTGCGCAGCTTTTGCACTGTTTTATTACAATCCATAACAAAACCCTCGTTTTACATATTGATAACAGATTAATTATAAAGGTTTTGCACAAAAAAATAAAGAGAAATAGGCAAAAAAGTGTGGAATATCTTTAGAAAATTGTTTATCATAGAATAAGTGTTTGTTTTATGGTACAATGACAGACGTGTGTTTCGTTGTACAGTCTTTCCCGCTCCTGTGGCGGAGACTAAGAATAACGCGCAATTGATTATAAGGTTACAAATTGATTAAAGGAGAGTGGCTGCCTGTGAAAACAAGGATTTACACAATTCTGGAAATTGCCTTCATTGCACTTTTCATTTTTTCCTGCTGCAAACTTATAGGTATGCTCTCCGACTACAACAAGGGTGATAACATATACAAGGAGTCCCGTGAGGAATTCACAAAAAAAACCGAGCCAAAGAAAGGCGTATTCGGACTTGATTTTGAAATCGACCTTGAAAAGCTGAACAAAGAGAACAGCGACGTTATAGGGTGGATTTACATAAAAGACACACCGGTAAATTATCCGCTCCTGATTGACGATAACAACGATTATTACTTAAAGCACACTTACAACAACATATACAGCGACTTCGGAAGTATCTTTATCGACAGCAGATGCTCGGGAGACTTCGAGGACGCAAACACCATTATCTACGGACACAACACAAAAAACGGCTCGATGTTCGGTTCCTTGAAAAAGTACAAGTCTGTTGATTACCGCAACGAGCATCCGTATGTTTACATCATCAAGCCGGAAATGGCATACAAATTTGAGGTTGTTTCGGCACAGACCGTCACAACGGATAATTCCGTTTATACGCTGAACTTCGCGAGTGACAGCGAGCATGAAAAATGGTATGAGTCCGTCTTGAACCGAAGCGAATTTACCGCGGACACGTCCGACTTCAAAAAAAATGATAAAACAATTACACTCTCAACCTGTACCACCGGTAACGAAAACGAAAGATTCGTGGTAGTGGCAAGGCTTGCAGATACCGTAATTAACAGAGATACTAATCAATAAGGGGTTCTTTATGAAAAGGATAGGATTTGACAACAACAAATACTTAAGGATGCAGTCTGAGCATATCGCCGGAAGGATAGAAAAATTCGGCGGAAAGCTCTATCTTGAGTTCGGCGGAAAGCTATTTGACGACTACCACGCCTCCAGGGTTCTCCCCGGCTTCAAGCCCGACAGTAAGCTTCAGATGCTCTTAAAGCTCAAGGACAAGGCAGAGATAGTTATCGCCATAAACGCCGGAGATATCGAAAAGAATAAAGTAAGAGGCGACCTCGGCATAACATATGACCTTGACGTACTGCGTCTTATTGACTCGTTCAAATCCGTAGGCCTGTACGTAGGCTCCGTCGTACTTACAAGGTACAGAAATCAGCCTGCGGCAGACGCGTTCAAAAACAGACTTGAAAGCCTCGGAATAAGTGTGTACCGCCACTATCCCATAGAGGGCTATCCGTCAAACATTCCCCTTATCGTGAGTGATGCCGGCTTCGGAAAAAATGAGTATATAAAAACGACCCGACAGCTCGTAATAATAACCGCACCGGGTCCGGGAAGCGGAAAAATGGCAACCTGTCTTTCTCAGCTCTATCACGACAACAAACGCGGAATAAAATCCGGATACGCAAAATTTGAGACCTTCCCCATATGGAACTTACCTCTCAAGCATCCGGTAAATCTCGCGTATGAAGCCGCAACCGCAGACCTGAACGATGTAAACATGATTGATCCGTTCCACCTTGAAGCCTACGGAGTAACAACCGTAAACTACAACAGGGACGTTGAGGTTTTCCCCGTGCTCAATGCAATTTTTGAAGAAATTGCGGGTACATCGCCGTATAAGTCCCCCACGGACATGGGCGTAAACATGGCGGGAAACTGTATCATTGACAATGACGCGTGTATAGAGGCTTCAAACCAGGAAATCATACGCAGATATTTCACCGGACTTTGCGACAAGAAAAAAGGTCTTGTGGACGACAGCGTTGTTATGAAGCTTGAGCTCCTTATGAAACAGGCGGGGCTGCGCATCTCCGACAGACCGGTTGTACACGCAGCATGTGAAAAATCGGAGGCATACGGCGGAGAGCCAGCTTCTGCGATAGAGCTTCCAAACGGAAAAATCGTCACGGGACGGACAACAGACCTTCTCGGCTCGTCCTCGGCAATGCTTCTTAACGCACTCAAGGAGCTCGCCGGTATTCCCGATGAAATTCATCTTATTCCCCCCATGGTTTTTGAGCCGATGCAAAAGCTTAAAACCGAGTCCCTGGGTTGCAGAAACCCGCGACTTCACACCGATGAGATACTCATAGCCCTGTCCATCGCAGCCGCAACGGATAAAAACGCAAAGCTTGCCATGGAACATCTCAAAGACCTTAAGGACTGTGAGGCGCACACATCCGTAATTATCTCTCAGGTCGACACGAGCGTATTCAAAAAGCTCAAAATAAATATGACCTGCGAGCCAACATACGAGACGGACAACCTTTATCATCAGTGATTTAAGCCTCCTCACACAGAAGACGTTTTCGACAAAAGATACCCGAAGACAATTCTTCGGACACTGCATATCGGGAGATAAATTCTCAGGCGAAAAAATGACAGCGGAGAAAATAAACAAACAGAAAAACCGGCAGATATGTAACCCATAGGGTTACATATCCGTCGGTTTTATTTTTCATAACGCTTTACTTCACGGTTCGGTTTACAAGATCCTTAAGAGTTACGCTTTTAAGATAATTTTCAATAACAGTATCTAGTCCTTTCCACAGAGGAAACGTCGTGCAACTGTCGACATGATTGCATATCGCACCCTCAAGCAAGGGGCAGCCGACAGATGCGATTCCGCCCTCCGCGGCGAAAATTATCTCGTAGGCGCTGTACTCATCAGGTGACTTTGAAAGAGTGTATCCTCCCGTTTTTCCGCGTCTGCTGAGAAGAAGCTTTTCCCTTACAAGAGAACCGATAATCATCTCAAGATACTTCATTGAAATCCTCTGTCGATTGGCGATATCCTTCAGAGACAGGTATTCCTCCCCGGAATGCTCGGCAATGTCAACCATAACACGCAATGCATAACGCCCCTTGGTTGAAATAAGCACACTTCCCCCTCCTTTTTAATCTTTTCGAAAAACAATATTTTACGTCATCATACCACTTTTTTGAAGTTTTAACATAAATGAATTTAATTTTTAACAAAATATTCTTATTTTTACGCCTCGTTTCTGTTATTCTTTATTAACATACATTTGACATGAGGTGAAATTATGGTCTGGTATCAGATACTTATCTCAATAGCTTTGGCATACCTTTTGGGATCTTTTCAGACTTCATATATCTTCGGAAAGCTTGTAAAAAAAGTAGATATAAGAAACTACGGCAGCGGAAATCCCGGAGCAACGAATGCGATTCGTGTTTTCGGAGCAAAATTCGGAATGGTTGTTCTCGTTATAGACGCACTTAAGGGTGCACTATCGATACTCATACCGAGACTTCTGTTCGGTCCTATGGATGTTGCCATTGAGCTGCTTGTCGGTATATTCGCAATAGTCGGACATAACTATCCGTTTTATATGGGCTTTAAGGGCGGAAAGGGTGTTGCCGCTTCCATAGGAATCATACTTGCGGTCGACTGGCGAGCTTTTCTCATTGCCGGCATACCCGCTCTTTTGCTTCTTCTTATAACACGTATTATGTCGGTCGCTTCTCTCTCGTTTGAATTTTTGTCCTTCCTCTCATTTTTCATCATTTACTTCACGGACAAAAACCTCTTTTGGATTGTTGTTACCGCAGCCCTTTATCCGCTCATGTCCTTCTACAGGCACAGAAAAAATATCATAAATCTTCTTGAGGGCAAGGAAAAGAGGCTTTGGGGTAAGGGAAGTGAAAAGATAACCGTAGAAACCAAAGACACAAACGCTTCCGAAAACGAAGCCGCAAAAAGTAAAACCGCAAAAGATGCATAAATTCACAAAGAATAATTAAGCCACAAAAAACGCATAAAGAAAATCGGCATACAAAAAAGCGTTACCTTATCTTAAGGTAACGCTTTTAATAATTCTCGCTTATTTCGCAAAAAGAAGTATATGCTCAGCTTTCAAAGACTGTTTCCGCCTAAGCTTTTTCAGGGAGTATTTCCCTGTCAAAATCAATGAGCTTTAAGGTCTTTTTGAAGAATACCGCCGAAAGTCCGAGAGATAAAATCTCAGCTATGGGGAATGAAAGCCAAACAAGCTCAAGATGTCCCGTGAGAGACAGGAAATATGCCACTGGGAGAATAATGACAAGCTGACGTGCGACAGATACAAAGAGACTGTAGACTGCATTGCCGAGAGCCTGGAATGTTGAGCCCATTATTATGCTTACACCCGCAAAGATGAAGCTTATCGCTATAATTCTCAGAGCCGGAACACCTATCTCAACCATTGCGGCATTTTCGGCGGGATTGTTTGATTCGAATATTCCGAGAAGGAGCTGCGGCATTGCCTCGAAAACTATAGTTCCCAATATCATTATTGAAACAGAATATACCATTGCAAGCTTTATTGTTTTGATAATTCTCTCCCTGCTTCTCGCTCCGTAATTGAAGGCAACTATCGGAACCATACCGTTGTTGAGGCCGAACACCGGCATAAATACAAAGCTTTGGAGCTTAAAGTATACACCGAAAACGGCAACGGCGGTTTTGTTAAAGCCGATAAGAATTTTATTCATCCCGAATACCATAACCGAGGAGATGGACGCCATAACTATCGACGGTACGCCTACTGCGTAAATCCTTCTGATTATGCTTCCGCTGGGCTTCATATGCTTTATCGAAAATTCTATCTCCTTATTTACCCTGAGATTGAATATAAGCCCGGCGATACATGCTACACACTGACCGATAACCGTCGCTATAGCAGCGCCCCGAACTCCGAGGGCAGGACAGCCGAGATAGCCGAAAATCATTATAGGGTCAAGGATTATGTTGATAACGGCACCGATTATCTGCGTTGCCATACTGTATATGGTCTTTCCGGTGGAGGTCAAAAGACGTTCAAGACAAATCTGTCCGACCATTCCGAAGGAGCAGGTCAATACAATAAACAGATAATCCTTACCGTACTGTGAAACAATAGGATCCTTCACTTGTACGTCAAAGTACAGCTCCGTCACCGTAAGCCCGAGCACAAGAAAAAGTATGTATGTGCATCCGGCAAGAAAAATTGCATTGCCGGCTGTTCTGTTTACCGTTTTAACATCCTTCTCACCAAGGCTTTTTGACAGAAGTGCATTAACTCCGACTCCCGTTCCGACTGCGATGGCAATCATAAGGTTTTGCATTGAAAAAGCGAAGGACACTGCAGTAAGGGCATCCTGTGAAAGCTTTGCCACGAACATACTGTCTACTACATTGTAGAGAGCCTGGACGAGCATGGAAATCATCATAGGTACCGCCATGGAGATAAGCAATTTACCCACGGGCATGGTTCCCATTTTATTTTCCGTGTGAATTTCAGACATCAATTTTTCCCTCCGATTCCGGAACGCGCAATTACTTCAAGCATGTCCGTGACATTTTCCACGCCGATTCCGGTATTTATAAGCATATCATAGTTCTTTCGCTCTCCCCATTTGAGAGTTGTAAAGAAATGATAGTAATTAGCTCTTTTTCTGTCTATGATTTTAAGCTCCTGCTCCGTCATTTCGGGAACATCTTTGTAATAGTTAACTATCCTGTTTATTCTGTCGGACATATCGCCGTACAGGAATACCTTGAGTATATTTTTTCGGTCGCGCAGTATGTAGTCCGCACAAATACCGACAATTATGCAGGGCGATTTATCCGCAAGTTCCTTCACAATTCTGGTCTCGGATATAAAAATCTGTTCCTCAAGCGGACTTCTGTCTATGCCGTAGGTTGCCATCTCATATAGAAGGCTGGAGGTGCGTTTGTCCATAAGCTCGGACACGGCTTCAACCGAAATGCCGCAATCCTCTGCAATCATACCCCGTACAATCTCCTTGTCATAGTAGGCAATACCGAGTCTTTTTGAGAGCTCTTTTCCCACTAATCTTCCTCCGCAGCCGTGCTGACGACCTATAGTGATGATGAAATTTTCAGACATCTTTATTCTCCTCTCAGCATTTTGTGATATGTCTGCTCCTGTTTTGGTTTTTGTATCTGCTTAGACTTTTGTCTGTTTTAGTTTTGTATCCGCCTTAGTTTTGTACCTGCTTAAGTTTTGTATCTGCCTTAATTTTGTATCTGACTTAGTTTTTTGTCTGCTTAAGTTTTGTATCTGCTTTAGTTTTTGTTTGTAACTGTTTTTTGTGATATCTACCTTTTTGTTTTTCTGTGAACGTAAACCGACCTGTACTTTGAGTATATGATAAGCTGACTCTTGTAGAGACCGAAGTATCCCGACAGCATATAGCTTATGGCGATGCAGAGACAGAAGAACCATATCCCCTTTCCGCCAAAGAGTTCAATGCCTATCAGTATAGACGCAACCGGTGAATTGGTAACTCCGCAGAATACTGCGGTCATACCCAGTGCAGCGCAAAAGCCAGGAGCAAAGCCCAGTATGTTTCCGCAAAGAGCCCCAAAGGTTGCCCCTATGAAAAGCACCGGAACGATTTCACCGCCTCTGTATCCGCCCGAGAGAGAAACTCCGGTAATGAGCATCTTTATGATAAACGCATACCAAACCACGTTTCCGGACAAAGCCGCCGTGATAACGCCTGTTCCCAGTCCGTTATAATCCTGAGTTCCCATAAGTGCCGTAAAGCACGCTATAAGCAAACCGGCAGCGAATACACGGATATACGGATTCTTTATGTGGTTAACCATTCCGCGCTCTGACAGAATGAGGACCATGCAGAGAGCTATGCTGACTATGGCAAAAAGTATGCCGAGCAGTATGGTCATACCTCCGGTATACAGCGTGAATTCCGGAACCACGGAAAGCTTGTAGTCGGCATACTGCACACCGAGGTGTTTTGCCACGCTTGCCGCCGTAAGTGCCGAAACAACGCACGGAACAAGGGCAGAATAATACATGACACCTACGCTTATAACCTCCATGGAAAATACGGCGGCGGCAAGCGGAGTACCGAAGAGCGCGGAAAATGCGGCGCTCATACCTGTCATAATAAGTATCTTTTTATCATTGTCATTAAGCTTCAGGATGCCTGCAAAGGTATTACCGAAGCTTGCTCCCATCTGGAGCGCCGCACCCTCTCTGCCGACGGATGCGCCAAACAAATGAGAGATAACGGTGCTGATAAAGATAAGCGGTAACATAATAACGGGAATCTTTTCGTCCGAGTTTATGGCAGCAAGCACCATATTGGTTCCCTTTGAAACCTTACCGCCGAATTTTTCGTAAATGAAAACTATAAACAACCCGGCAACCGGTAAAGCCCATATGATTTTTCCGTGAGTGAGACGAAACTCGGTTACAAAAGAAAGGCACTCGTAAAAAGCGTAAGACACAAGTCCGAGGGCCAATCCGGAGATAAGAGAAAGAGCAATCCATTTGAGACATACAAGAAAATGCTCGACAAAGGACTTCGTCTCATGGAGAGCGGCGTCAAGATAACGGCTCATTTCATTCCCCTCTTTTCCGAATATTTTCACCGTTTACAATACAACTAATTATATTTAAATACAATTATAACGTCAATTGATTAATTGGCGAAAAAATACAAATCAACACAAATTTTTTGTGCAAAAAGTAAATCAAAAATACATTGCAAAATAAAACGGATGCATCCTGTTCGTTACAGAAAGCATCCGTGTTTTTTATTCATTATTTCTTAAACTTAAGTACGCTGAGACCTATGGCCGAAACGGCTACAACCGCAACCGCAACGTATGACGCTCCTTTTGCGAAGCCTCCGGTCTTTTGCTGCTCTGCAACCTGCTCCTCGGTCGTCTGGTTTATAAGCTTATTCCAAACCTCAACGTCCTCAAGCTGTGACTTTGCATCCGAAAAAGGTGTTGACTCCGTAACCTTTACCGTAGTTGTCTCCTCAGCGGTCGTTTCCTCTTTTGTTGTTGTTTCCGCCGGCTTCTTTTTCGTAGTCGTAACAGCTTGCTTTGTCGTTGTTACGGTGCTGGGAGCCGCCGTGGCAGCCGGTACCTTATGAGCAGCCGTTGAGGGCTCGGGGTCTGCTTGAACGATGTCTGTGCTGCTGTCGGTCGTGACCTTTTCCGTCGGCTTTTCACGCAGGTACTTTATCTCCGTTTTGCTTCTAAAAGCACCTTCCTCGATTTCAAGGCCGCCCTCATAGTTGTCTATTACAACAGTTTTCAGCCTGTAAGCACTCTTAAACGCTCCGGCTTCAATAACGGCAACCGAGTTCGGAACCTCAACGGTTACAATCGTCAGTGAACAAACGCGATCAAGCACATGTACCGTCACCGTTTTTACACCGTCAGGTATAGTAAGCACGCCTTCAGAGCTGATGTCTTTTCTGCTTGCTACCCAACCGTTATCCTCTGCCGCAACAGTATGCAAGGAAAGTGTGGTGAGCAGAATAATCGTCATGCAAAGCGTAACAATCAACCTGAATGCCCTGTTCTCCCTTTTCATGATAACTCTACCGCCTGTCTGAAAATATCCTCGAAAAAACGATAATCGAAACCAAAATGTAAACTTATGATTACAATTTTACAAAAAAGTTTACACGTTATTCATAATAATAACATCAGACAGGATTTTTTTCAACCCGTAAACCACCAATAATATGTTAATTTATTTTAAATATTTTAGTCATTTTGTCGAAGACATCCACTATACGAAATCTTACGTCTATTTCGGGGTCGGATTTTACAAATTCAGTCTCGCTGTTTGTCAATACATCCTCTATGGATACGTCGCTGCTTGCACCCGGTATACATAGTGCAGGAAACATAACGCACCACCAATTGTGCCCCCTGCCCTCACCTATGATAATCTTCACCGCACGGTATCTTCCCGCGGGAAGCGTCGTATCACCGTATGTTCTGGTCGGAAAATCATCATTTGATATTTCAAGACGTACATCGTATCCGAAGCCTTCCTCCCTTATGACCCGCCGTGCAGTTTCAAGTATTTTATCCGAATTATCACGTATCTTTTCTTCTGCGGATTTTACATCATCCGAGCCCGAAAACACCTCTTTTCCGCTGAGAAGCACCGCATCCCGTACCTTGAGCTTTAATTCCTGATCACACGCAGAATCTGAGTTTGCAATAACGTGCAGTCTCAAAACGCTGCTCTGTATATCTTCACATTTTGCGGAGAACCCGGTTATTCCGAGAAAAAACACTATTGCCGCCGACGCGATGATAAGTTTTTGAATTTGTCTTAAAGTAAGCTTCATAATAAAACCGTCCTTTCTGACCTCATTATGGACGGGCTTTAAAAATAATATTCAAAAATATGCAAAAGTATGATAGAATTTACCGGTAAGTTCAACTTCCACGGAGGCAAACTGATGAAGATAAACGCTTATGCAAAAATAAATCTCATGCTTGACATACTTAAACGAACAGAGGACGGATACCATACTCTGTTTATGATTATGCAATCCGTGGGCATCTATGACGAAATAACCGTAGCTACGGGCGGACGAAAGGGCTCTGTCACACTTACATGCTCAAACGAGTCTCTCCCATGCGACAAAAAAAATATTGCCTATAAGGCCGCCTGCAGATTTTTTGAATACACCGGCATCGAAAATCCCGGGATAAAGATACATATCGAGAAACACATTCCCTTTGCCGCGGGACTCGCCGGCGGAAGTGCAGACGGTGCAGCAGTCATAATGGGTCTTGACCGCATACTCGGTACAAGCCTTCCCATAGAGGAGCTTTGCAAAATAGGTGCCCTTGTAGGTGCCGATGTACCGTTTTGCTTAAAGGGAGGCACTATGGCCGCCATGGATATCGGCGAGGTTCTTGCCCCTCTCCCACCGCTTGAAAACGTGTTTTTTGTCCTTGTAAAGCCTCATCAGGACGTGTCAACCAAGGAGGCATATGACGCCTTTGACAGCGCAGTCGGAATACGGCATGCCGACAGGGACGGAATTGTAAGAGCTCTCGCAACGGGTAATAACAAGAAGATGTATTCTCTCATTCAAAACGTATTTGAGCAATTCGTTGAAGTTCCCGAGAGAATTGAAATAAAAGCCTGTATGAGGAAATACGGAGCCGCAGCCTCCTGTATGAGCGGCAGCGGTCCCACCGTATACGGTATCTTTGAATCTGAAATCTCCGCACGCTCATGTGCAAACGAGCTTTCAAAAAAATTTGAAGAGGTCTTCGTTTGCGAGCCGAAAAAATCAGGGCTTGAAGTGACGGAATAACACAAATCATTTGTTAAAACATACACTGAAAAGAAAATAAGCGGTTACAAAGTCTGTAAAAGTTTGACTTTGTAACCGCTTAACCTTTGATTTTGTGATAAAAAAACAAAGAACCGGGGATCGTCTACACCCAGTTCTCCGTTTGAGGGCCTCACATGTGGAAAAAATGAGGTCTGATCGCGATATAATCAGGTTATCACTACTTCCAATATTTGTCAAGTATTAATTCAAGCCTTTTCTTCTTCTCTTGAGTTTTTCAGTGCCGCGTCAAATTCTATAAAGCTCAACGCCGCATTGATAACAAGAAGCTTCGTTTCGGGTTCAAAATTTTTTACGATACCGTAAAGCTCCGGAATACGGTAGCTCTCAATGGCAGGATCCACTCCCGTGATAAAAACCGACATATCAACCCCGTAGATATTTGAAAATCTGTTGAGAAGACTGAGAGACGGAGACTTTGACGCTGTTTCAAGCTTACTTATATAGCCCACTGAAACATCTACTTTTTCAGCAATTTGCTCCTGAGTATACCCTGCCAATTTTCTGTGTTTTCTCAGGTTTTCTGCAATGATGATAAAATCAATCATCTTCTATCACCTCCAGAAAAAATTGTAAAGTAAGTCCAAAGAAAATTCCACGTACTTATTGTTCCTTTTTCTGTTTTTTTGTAAGTATTTTATAGACGTTATGGAACATATAGTCCGTTTTTTCTACATAATCCATACAAATAAGACCAATAACTCCCCACGGTGCCACTATAACTATAAAAAGCTATCACGGGCGATTTTCCGTAAGCTTTGCAGGCAAAATAAGCGGTCATAAAGTTCATTTTATTTGAACTTTATGACCGTTTGTGACTTTATCTTTTGCAATTAAAATTTAATTTGTTTTTTCAGTAAGAGCTTTGAGAAAAGCCTCACTTGTAATAATTCCTTTAAACCCCATTTCAGATGCCAGGAATGAAACCTGCGGTTTTTTCAATGCGGCCTGCTCCATGACGGCGTCATTTGTAATTATTGCCTCTGTTTTATCATCCATTAAAATATGCTTTTCAGCCATACATATGGTCCTGTCGAAATTTTCCGAAACAAATTCCATATCATGTGTAATTGTAATCACAAGCTTCCCTTCTGAGGAAAGCCTATTGATAATGTCTGATAAAAGACTTATTCCCCTCCTGTCCTGGCATGCAGTCGGCTCATCAAAAACAAAGACATCCGGGTCTGCGGCAATTGCGGCAGCTATGGTTACAAACTTTCTGTACGCATAGGAAAGATTGTAAGGATTTTCATTAACATATGGCTTAAGGCCGGTCATTTTAACTGCTTTTTTCAGTCTCTTGTTTATTGTTTCTTCATCAACCTTAAAATACTTTGGGGTATAAGAAATTTCTGTCAAAACTTCCTGATTAAAAATCTGGTCATCGGGATTTTGAAATACATATGCAACCTTTCGTGCGATTGTAGCAGTTGTTTTGTTTTTCGTTGATATCCCGTCTATGAGCACTTCACCTTTCGTTGGCTTGAGAAGACCGTTCATAAGCTTTGCGGTTGTTGTTTTTCCTGCTCCGTTTTCACCTATGATAGCTATTTTTTCACCTAAATCCGCAGAAATATTTACACCTTCAACAGCAAGATGACCGCTGGGATACTCAAAAAATACATCCTTCATTTCAAGATACGCCATAATCGTCACCTCTGTCTTTGGCTTTTTCCTTAGACTTTATAAACGTTTTCAATGCCTTATCCACTGTCGTCGGAATTTCTTCTACAAAAAGCCCTTTACTTCTTGCCTGAAAGCCCAGATTGGCAACCTGCGGCATATCAAGGTTTTTTTCATAAAGAATTTTATTTGACAGCACTTCATCCGGTGAGCCATCCAATAGTACAGACCCTTCATCAAGGTAAACAACATGCTCGGCATACTCAGCTATCAAATCCATCTTGTGCTCAACTAAAACTATCGTTTTCTTCTGTAAATTCAAATATTTGATTATTTCAAAAACTTCTTCTGTTCCCTTTGGATCAAGCTGAGACGTAGGCTCATCTATAACAATAATATCCGGGTCCTGCACAATAATGGAAGCTAAAGCAACTCTCTGGCGCTGTCCGCCGGACAATTCAAGAGGATGCTTGAACATAAAGTCTTCGATTCCGAGCAAGGTTATGATATTCATTACTTTAGTAATGATTTCTTCTCGGTCTACGCCAATATTCTCAAGACCAAAGGCTATTTCTTCAAAAACGGTTTCTTTTATCCCGCTGTTTTGCGTAAAGGGATTCTGAAAAACAAAACCTATTCTTTTTGCTTTTTCTTCTTCGCTGACTTCCTTTATGTTTTTTCCGAAGATTTCAACTGTTCCTTCGATTTCTCCGCCGTGAAACGAAGGGATAAGACCACGAATGATGTTACAGATTGTTGTTTTACCGCAGCCGTTCGGACCGGCAATCGCACAAACCTCACCTTCCGTAACGGAAAAAGAAATATTTTTAAGGCAGTATTCATCTGCAGATGGATATTTGTATGACAGATTGCTCATTCTGACAACTTCCATTGTATGTCTCCTTATTATTTACTCAACATAACCTTTAAAACAATAAATGCAACCGTTATAAGAACTATGGCCGTCATAATTACGACATCCATTTTGTCTGTGTTATATACTCTCAAAGATGTCCTTTTACAATGACAGTTAAAGCATCTCGCCTCCAGGGCTATTGCTTTTTCTTCTGCACTTACCATTGAACTCAGCAGCAATGTTATCAGCATTGGTAAAATTGCCTTTATCCGTATGAATAAATTGCCCTCTGTTTCAATTCCTCTTGAGCTTTGCGCATCAAGAATCTGACCCATTTTACCGGAAAGCTCGTTAATCGATTGAAATGACGCAACAACGATATAAACAACGTTTGACGACAAACCCATTTTACCGAGAACGGCCATGAGATCCTGAATCGGAGTCGTTGCAGTAAAAAGCAACAACCCTCCTGCAAGACTGAGAATGATAGAGGACATTTTGCAGCCCCGTAAAAATCCTGCCTCATACAGCGGAATCTTCCCGATAGAAAAAATCACTTCTGATTCAGAGTTTTGAAATAGTGAGCTCATCAAAATAAGCATCAAACCAAAAAAGACAAAGATTTTAACATATGCCTTCGAAAACGTATGAAAAACATGCGCAGAAAAAGATAATATGAGATATGAAGCACTGATTATCGCAATAAATACAGGTCCTCCGTACAAAATTGATAAAACAGCTGTACACACAACAAATAAGAACTTCGTAACAGGACTAAGCTCTTTTATCAGTCCGCCTCGTCTTTTCAGTTGATCTTCTATGGTCTGTCTATCCATATTTTTCACCTTAGTCAATGTATTTTCTCCATTACTCTGCTTTTTCTTCTGTATCCTTGTCTACACCTTCGTTTGTGCCTTCAGCAGTATTTTTGACTGCTTCCTCATTTGTATCATCCTCATCATCGTCATCAAAAAGAGTGTCCTGCTCTTTTTTCTCTTTCATGTATATCTCACCTAACTGGAACTTGCTCAGGTATCTGTTTGACATTCCCTTTACGATGATATAACAAACAACACACGAAAGCAGTTTGTCAAGAAACTCCGTACAAAATGAGGAGATCAATGTCGCCGGAAGCAACCCAAAGCCGGCTGCACGAAGGAATGTGATAATCACTCCTTGTCCCGTTTCTGTTATTCCACCAAATGCCCATGCAGTAATAGGCGATGACAAAGCTACGCCCAACAATGCAATGATTATTCCGCTGGCAATAAGCTTCGGTACGTCCGCCATCATTTTCTTCTTACTTAAAAAGCCTGCAGTAAGACCGTAAATAGCAGTCACGGGAATATACGCAAACATAATAGGCGAAAATATTCCGGAAACCACTCCGGTTAAAGCTCCGGTAAGCAGACCTATTGCCGGACCGCACAACATGCCGGCAAGAATCGTTCCGATGCTATCAACATAAAGCGGAATTTTCAATGCAGATGCCAGATTTCCGCCGACAACATTTACCGCCAGGCATATTGGAATTAATGATATTACAATAATCGAAATAGATTTTTTTTCTTTCATATGAGCCTCCCCCGTGATGAATCACCGGTTCGGAATAAATTCGTCATTTACTGACCGATCATAAACAGCTTTCTGTCTATTTCGTGACAGCAGGTATAACCCCCTAGGTCCTTCACGATATTTAATATCTTCAGTATTTTTTTATACATCTTAAGTTTTCCTTTAGGGGTATAAACGTATTTTATTCCCTCAATAAATCTTCTGTTATCCCGATAAACCAACTGTCCGAAGTTGAGTTCTCTCGGTAATTTTTCAATGTTATAGTCTTTTTTAAAATCAATGAGAATTTTATTAAGGCCGCATACCTCTCTTGAGCCGAGAATCACCATTTCATCAGGGTCAAGTACATACCATACAATTGCCCAACCGGATGTATAATAATCAAGTAATTCAATGTTTCCGGACAGGATATGTTCCCTGTTTTTTCTCATGAATTCTACAATGATTCCCTCTTCAAGAAGCTTTTTAACTACAGTTTCATTTCCCTTTTGCGGACCGCGTCTGAAATCGTAAAAGGCGCCTACCCAATCCATACACAACCTGATTGCTTCAAAAACGAGTTGACTGTCACCGTTATCGATTCCTCTGTTAAGTGCTTCACCGCAGCACTCCAAAAATCTATTACAGTCGTCATCTGTTTCTCCCGAGTAAAGTTCCGGGGTCATCCAACTGACGTGGCTTTCCGGATCCACCTCGTACTTCCAGTGATATTCATCTGTAACTCCCTCCAGATACTTGTGAAGGTACTCAGCAAAAGCTTTTACTATTTGCTTATTTGACAGCGGTTCTTTAGGCAAAATATTCGTTTCCGTTTTTTCGTAAAAACTTTCACCTGCCGCAGGCATTGCATCAAGGCGGATAGTTCCTGTTCCCTTTTCAAAGGAGAAGTTGCCGCCTGATGCGATACTGTTTCTTGCAAGCATCAAGTATCCCGCATGTTCAAAAAAATGTGAGACGCTTTTTGACGTTTCAGCCTCATATCTCTCCGCTACCTTAATAAGTTCTTCATCGATTGTTATTGTTATATCCTTTTTCATATCTATATTCCCCTGTATGTTTTATTAATAGTACCATCTATACATGTCATTATATTATTCATCTTTCACTAATGTCAACTATTACCGTTCATAAATACCACACAGGGGAGTTATTCCATGAAAAATCAGTTTTCTTTGCTGGCAAATCCCGGAGTAAGAACTTTAATAATTACAATTAACGCTACTGCAACTATAATTGTGCCTATGATAATACACGGTGTATATCCAAACTTCGTGTAAAGAATAGGCGAAACACCTGTTCCCACCGTACTTCCTATTGCAAGTGCTCCGAAACTTGATCCAATAACCGTTCCGCGTATCTCCGCTCTTACATCGGTACAAAGAGAAATACAAGCCTCTGTTGCAAATTCAACAAACGCGAAGTAAAGGAAAAGACCGATACTTCCTATAATAAGTGAGCTTTGGTTTGTAAGAGCTGCTATTACTCCACCGCAAATCGTAACAATAGCACCAAGCTTCATTGCTTTTGTTTTACCCAATTTGTCCGTGAGTATAAGGCAAAGAAGAGAACCTACAAATACTGCAAAGCCAAACGCTGCGGAAATATAACCGATTTCAGACAGGCTTTGATCAAAATTATCTTCGAGCCAGCCTCCGTACATTGTCTGGCAGAACCAGTTTCCTCCCATAAGAAGCGTACCGGTAAGCAGGGCAGCCAATGCGTTTTTATCCTTAAGTACAAGTGAAAGTCTGTGGAAATATGAACCCTTTTCCTCAGTACCTTCCTCCAGCTCATGAGTAACAGATGCATCAATTCCGAATCTTTTTTCTCCTTCTTTCGGAAGAATGAATCCTAAAATCAATGCAAAAACTACTGCGATAGCTGCCATTAAAACAAATGGTACAGCCCATCCGAAGTTTTCCATAAGAACGCCTGCAACCGGTGAACCAATCATAAATCCGAGAGCATATGCAGCTTCAAGTACTGCAGTCATACGTCCTCTGCCTTCGTATGGAATCATTTCACTCAGATAAGAATACATCGCCGAGTCAAAGGTAAGTGTTGCTGCGTATGAAATAGGCAATGCAACAACAAAGCATGGGAAGCTCGGGAAGAAATAAATTGCCGCGTAGCTTGCTGCAAAGGTAAGCAATGCAATCAAAAGTGAATTTTTCTTTCCGAACAGGTCAATGATGCCTCCCCAAACAGGGCCTAAAAATCCCATTGCGGATCTGATAGACAGGGCAAGACCTATAACAACAATTGTCGTGTCTAAATTTCTTGCAATTTCAGGAAGGAATGGGCTGACCATATGGTATCGCGTAAAAATTGCAATTCGTAATAATCCAAATAGTATAACAAGCATAGTAACTACGCCTGTAAAAACTTTCTTTTTCTTTTCCATCTTATAGCCTCCTCTGGCAATTCTTTATCAGTCTGAAAATATTAATCCGGAATCTGCGGTGCAGTCGGCGCAGTTATGATGACCGGAAGTCTTGTTTCAGGGAACAGGTTGAATTCCTTCATAATTATTTCTTCTGCCTCTTGCAGGGTTTTTGTATCCTTTATTGCATTGACAATAGGATTAACCTCTCTCAGGATATCAGGATCAAAGAAGAATGTGAATGCTGCCGCAGGTGTCATTTCAACCGACCAAAGTCGCTTGCAATAAAATGTTCCGAAATGTCCCTGAGCTGCTTCATATGGCCACTTTTCCACCTCTTCACCCGGAATCCACTTAAGGATTTCGCCGTAGGTGTTAATGTCTTCATGAGTAAGGCCGTTACCGCCGATGAAAGCTCCCTTTTGCATAGCAATACCGATATTCCTTATGATATGCTCCATGGGCATTTCAGCATCTCCGCCGATTGCATTTACTCCGTATACACCCGGAATCTCCAGCTCTGAAGCGCACAGGATAGAAATTGCATCTATCAACGGTGACTGAACCTGTGTTTCTGTTCCTGTGAAGAAGGCATCTGCGCCGATATCTACAGTAACAAACAAATCTGCTCCATATTCTGCAATAAGGTCTCTGAAGCCCTGCATGATGCCAGGCACACCTTTACGAAGACTTATTGTAGCAATAACAGTATCTTCCAGAACATTTTTCATCAGAGACTCATGTAGATATTCTCCCTTGCCATGTCCTCCAACAACCTTTGTTTCCTTGCTGATGATTGCAACGTTTTCACTAAGCCTTTCAGATGGCTGCAGCCAGTCAAGATCAATAACTTCTCCACCGAGAGCCATCTCACCGTTAAACTCCCACCATTTGCAGCCGATGTCTGCCAAAACAAATTTTTCTACACCGAGTTTTTTCAGGAGATTCATAACCGGAATCGTGTTCATGATATCTCCTCCCCCTCCGCATCCTGCGAGAAGGGCTACTTTTGATTTCTTTCCCAAATCGATCATCGACGGGCGTGGTTCTGTCCAATTATTCATGTTTTTTCCTCCTTGTTTTTTCAAACAAATTATTTCAAAACCATTTTATAAATCTTTATCAGGTCTTCTTCGCTGACTGACCTTGGATTTACATTTACACCATCATCCATCATGGCATCTGATGCATATTTTTTAAGTTCATCCTCTGTAACATTTCCGAGATTCAGTTTTTCTTCTACTCCGATATCCTCAAACAGCTTTCTGATTTTTCCGACCAGTACATCTGCTGCATTTGCATTTCCGAAAATGTTGTCTCCGGTAAATTCTAATACTCTTTTATACTTTTCTTCACATACGTCCCGATTGTATTCTACTGTCGGAATCTGAAGGACTCCGCATCCGAGACCGTGCGGAACATTATGATAAACTGTCAAAGGGCAGCTCGCAGCATGAGGAATAACACATCCGCATTTACTTTGTGCAACTCCTGCAAGAAGTGATGCATAAGCCATTTCGTTACGAGCTTCTTTATCATTTTGATTTACACATAACGGTAAGCTTTTGAAAACAATTCTTAAAGCCTCAAGCGCCATAAGCTCTGATATGGCATCATCCACAACTGATGAAAAAGCCTCCAGTGCATGTGACAAAACATCAAGCCCCGTATTGATTGTTGTATTTTTCGGAACGCTGTATGTCAATTCCGGATCAATAACTGCATACGTTGCCGCAAGCATCGGACTAAACATAATATCCTTGATATTGTTTGTATCAACAATTACTATGCATTCCGAAACCTCTGAACCGGAACCGGATGTTGTAGGAATTGCAATAAGAGGAATCGGAGGATTCACAGGCTCCTTTATATCCTCTCCACGTCCTGCAAGATAGTCATGGATGCTTCCTCCGTTTGTCGCCAAAATTGCTGCGCCCTTTGCTATATCCATAGCACTTCCGCCTCCGGCAACAATGACAAGGTCACAGTTCTCACCCTTGCAAAGCTCTCCGCACTTATCAACAGTTTTAACCTTCGGGTCCGGCTCAACCTCCGTAAATGTAACTGCCGAAGCCCCTGCTCCGTCAATAGCCGATAAAATATCATTGGCTATTCCGAGGCTGTACACTGTAGGATCACATACAAGCAGCACCTTTTTTGCATCCAGCTCTTCAATCAAGTTTTTTATTTCGTAATGTTTTCCGTTTCCGAACTCGATTGTTGTTTTTAAATAATGTGTGAATGATGTAATCATATTCTTTCATCTCCTTTTGTTAATACCTTTTTAACCAATCTTCGTAATGTTCATGATAATCATGCACGGGTTCATATATTTTTCCGGTATGGCTCATTTCCTGTGCCGCTTCCCGAACATCCTTATAAAATCCGACGCCTGAAAAGGCACCCATGGCAATACCAAGACTGGTGATTTCACTTTCCTTTTGTGTGATAACTTCTCTTTCACATATATCGGCCAGCAAGCCGTTATAGAAATCAGATACAGTCTGTCCGCCACACACATATAACGGGGTTCCGGTTTCTGCCTTTATTGCATCAAGGTTCGCACGAACAGCGTAACAGTTTGCCTCGTACACAGCCCTGCAAAAATGACCCCAGCCGTAGTTTTCAAGAACCCAAGGCGTTGGAAACACAAACCCGGAGCATGCATCAGAAGATCTTTTTCCTGCAATTTCATGACCGGAAAAGCATCTCATACCGTCGCACCCCGGCGGTACAGGCATTGCTGCCTCTGTCATTTTTGTGTAGTCCGTATGGAATAAATCTCTTGCCCATCTTAAGGCCAGACCCGTTATTCCGGCATTCCCTTCATGCAGCCATAATCCGGATAACCCATGGCAATTTGTAAAAACATGGTCGTCAATCTCGCACCTATCTAAAACACGCATTACCGGAGTTGTTGTACCGGCAACAGCTGCAACCATTCCGCTCTTCAACACGTTCATTCCGACAAGACCGGCTTGAGAATCAGCCGTCCCGCAAATAACCGGAGTTCCTTCTTTTAATCCGGTTTCAAGAGCTGCTTCCTTTGATACCGAGCCGACCTGTTCTCCGAATTCAGCTATTTTTGGAAACATGTCAGTTCGAAGATTAAATTCCTTCAAAAGCTCCTTTGACCATTTTTTGTTTTTAACGTCAAACAGCTGTGATGATGATGCAATAGCCGGCTCACTTATTTTGACACCGCATAACAGATAACATATCCAATCGCTTATCATCATGACCGTATCAATTTGATCATAGATTTTTTTATTGAATTTTTTATACCAAAGAAGCCGTGCAAGGCCAAACATTCCCGATACAGGCAGACCGGTTATCCCTTTTATAAATTTTTCCTTCTCTAAAAGGTCGTCTGCAAGAGCCTCGCCTCTCAAATCAACACTTGGTGCGGCATATATTTCTTTTCCGAGACAGTCAAGCCATACCATACCTTCTCTTTGAGATGTTGTACTCACGGCAACAATTTCATCTGCAGATACTCCCGCCTGTGCTATTACCCTGCGGCAAAGTGAAAATAGAATCCTTTTAAAATTCTCCGCATCAAAAAGCATAGCTTCTTTATAATTTGCGGAAGGGTCATCAGAATATTCCCACTCTTGATAAGCATAGGAAACCAACTTGCCCGTCTGGTCAAAGAGATTACACCTGCCGGCTCCTGTTCCCGCATCAAAAACTAACGCATACTTTTTCACATTATTCTCCCGGGTTTAAACAACTCTGTTATCAATTTTTTTATTTTCTTTAAATGCTTTTATTGCCTCAAAGCTCATTTTTGAATGCTTCTCAATTGCATTGTATGTTGATCCTCCGATATGAGGGAGAAGCTCTGCATTTTCAAGCTTCAGATAATCACTATCCGGGCTGAGAGGCTCCTCTCCGTACACATCAAACGCAGCACCCGCTATTTTGTTTTCGCGAAGAAGGTTAAGAACGTCCTCTTCGTTTGTCGTTGCTGTTCTTGCTGAGTTCACAAAATATGCAGTTTTCTTCATATGTGAAAGAAGCTCTTTGTCAAGCATTCCCCTTGTATCAGGTGTAACCGGCAAATGATTGGACACGTAATCACTTCTTGATATCAGTTCTTCAAGATTTTCAAGCTTTTCCGCGTTGTATTCCTTCATGATTTCTGCCGAAACATACGGGTCATATGCTAAAATTTTCATATTAAATGCCGCGAGACGCTTCGCTGTTTCCTTTGCAACGTTTCCGAACCCTACAAATCCAACAACACTGCCGTCAAGCTCGGTTCCGAAGGACTTAAAATAATAATCTTCTGTCCATTTTCCGTCGCGAATCATTTTTTCGCCCTTGAAAAAATTTCTCGAAATGCTAATCATCATTCCCACTACCATTTCGGCAACGCCTACGGCATTTCTTCCGGGTGTGTTAACAACTATAACCCCGTTTTTCTTTGCTGCTTCAAGGTCAATGTTGGAAGTGCCGGCTCTGCAAACAACGAGCATCTTAAGATCCTGGCACTGCTCAAAAACTTCCTTTTGAACAACATCTTCCTCTGTTACAAATATTTCTGTTTTCTTTTCATTTAAAAGATCCGCCAATCCCTTACCCTCACGGATAATTCCGGTATCAAACCAATTTTCATAGCAAACCTCGTTATCTTTTTTTAATTCCTCAAGATAAAAATCCTGAAATGGTGCAGTAATCCAAATTCTCATTACGATTTTCCTCTCTTATGGTACTAAAATTGTTTTTATTGAAACACCGTCCGGCTTTTTTGCCGTCATAGCTTCATCAATTTCGCTCAGGTCAAATATATCCGTAACCATGACATTTGCATTGATTTTACCTTTTTCCAAACACTCAATCGTATAAGGAAAAGCACCGGGACTAAGGTGTCCTCCTATTACTCTAAGCTCTTTAAATTCACTTATCTGATTAAGATCAATTTCTGCTTTTTTCTTAAAAACACTGTAAATAAAGAGCATTCCCTGTTTTCTGAGACAGTCCATCCCCGTTACTACCGAAGCCGGATTTCCGGTTGCCTCCATATAGATGTCGCAGCCAACTCCGTCGGTTAATTCCATAATTCTTTCTGTAACATTTTCTTTCATGGGGTTCAGAACCTCTGCTGCTCCGAGTTTTTTTGCTATATCACAAAGAGCTTCATTAGTATCTATTCCGATAACCCTTTTGGGATTTCTGAGTAACGCAAACTGAAGCATTCCCATTCCTATTGCTCCAAGACCTGAAACAACAACCGTATCTTCCATTCCCATTCCCGTCTGGTTTACTGCATATGCAGAGCATGAAAGGGGTTCACAAAGAGCTGCTTCTGCCGCCGGGATATCCTTCGATACTTTGTGAATCAGTGAATTCTCAGGAAGAATCATGTATTCTGCAAAGCCACCCTCAAGAAATCCGTTTTCATCGTCACAAAGATGATAAAGTCCTCGTTTACAGTAATAACACTTTCCGCACGGCATGATACACTCTGCGGTAACTCTGTCTCCCGGAACAAAGCCTTTTTCCTCCGCACCGGGTCCGACTTCCACTACTATCCCGACGAATTCATGTCCGGGTGTTCTCGGAGAATCAATACCGCCCCACGGATCACCGCCCATATATACGGCTCTGTCAGAAGCGCAGATTCCGGCCGCCTCAATTTTTATCAGTATTTCTCCCTTTCCTGCTTTGGGAGTATCTATTTCGCAAAATCTGTAATCTTTTGCACCATATGCAACTATAGCTTTCACTTCTAACCTCCTGGTTCATTTATAAATAATCATGATATTTTTCTTTTTTTATTATCTTCATTCCGAATATTTTACAAGCCTCTATCAGCATTGCCTCCCCACATCCTCCTGACATTGCGTAATGATGCGGAAGCGCATTTTTAGTGAATGTTTCTAAAAACTCCGGAACACTTACAGAATCTCCATCCATGCAAAGGTTTGTAAACCATGCCCTTACGCCGTCGTGTCCCCTGTCACGCTGTTTTCCAATCTCAGCACTCATAGCGAAGAATCTGTCTCCGTCATCCGCAACTCGGAAAATGCTCGCCTGTTGTTTGTTAAACACCAAATCTCCGACCGTTCCCGGATCCTTCGGTGCATCAGGCGCACTGGGATACTCTTTTATTTCCATTCCGTTTTCGTCGGCATAACTCAACAGACCTATTCCGCAATGCCACCATACAACACCGTTAAAGTCCGGGTCCACCTGCACCATATCCATAAGTGCGGATTTTTTCTGAGTCGCAGCGGAAAGCATAATCATGCTTATAAGACCTAACAGGTCTCCCTCACAGGCAACAGGATATCCGTGATCACAAAGATATCCATACGCCATGCACGGGAAAATATCCAGTCTTTCCTGAAATCGAGTCCAACATGCGATAGCCATTCCGGCATAATCATTTTCTTCAAAATATTTTTTTATAACCTTAATAAGCTTGCAGGATTTTATAAATCTTTTTTCATCCGCCGAAAATGAACTTGCACTGTTCTTTATTTCCATGGCAAGATCATTAACTTCTTCGTCCTTCATTTCAAGAACCGAGTCAATGATTTTGTCAATATCTACTTCTTCTATTTTTACGTCAAAACGATTCTCAACCTTATCCTTGCTATATTCCAGATTTACGAATCCCTCTGCGACGCCTCCGGCAATTGCAATTTTCTTTCCTTTTATTGCTTTAACACATCTGATAGCTCCTATGGTAGTGATAAATCTTTCCATAAAAAGAGCATCCTTCACATCTCCGTATAACCACTTTACAACCGGAACCTCATGTCCTGAGTTTGCCACACTTGTAAAAAGGTTAAGCCCGGTCATAGAATTGAATAATAATACGCCCTCTCTCTGAGGTTCGGGTACAGCCCAACAGCAAACAGGTACACCGAGCTTCGTGAACTCCTTTATACATTCACCAAACCATGTAAAACCCTTTACCATGACAACAATCAAATCACAATCTTTAAATCCGTCGGCAATCTTCCTTGCCTCTTCAGGCTCAAAGAACTCCGATTCGCCCATTACAACTTCACAGCCGTTTTTTTGAGCAAGCTCGGTGAACGCAATGATATTTTTGTTATCAAGATTTGCAGGATCATTTGTTGTTGCGAATCCTACTTTAATCATTTTTACTCTCCTCCGAATTACTGCCATTTACATATAACATATTGAATAAAAAAAGATTTCTCCTGAAAATATTGTGTGTATCGGACAACGAAATACAAAAACCAAATAAACAGGAGAAATCTCTCATCTAATTTGCTCTGAAACTTTTATACAAAATCAATGTTCAGGCCATTAAAGACCTGCAATTCTTGCGAGAGCATCAAAGCCCTCCATTTCACCAAGCTCCTTGTCGAAGAAACATGTTTCTCCGCCCATAGCCTTACATGTGCAGGCAATTTTAGCTGCATCTTCCGTCACGAGAGCTGCTTCAAGCGCCCATTTCATATCCGGACCGCATGTAAGTAATCCATGACCCTTTAATCCAATTGCATAATCAGGACCCAGTGTCTCTATAGCTGCCTTGGCAAGGTCCGGTGAGCCGGCTCCCTCAAGCGGGGCAATCTTAATTGCGCCGTTTGTTACATATTGGCTTACTGTTACCGTAGGAATATATGGTTCATTTTTCAAAGACCATGCAATAACAAACGGGGTGTGACAATGTACAACCGCATTTATGTCAGGTCTGTTTCTGTATACACCCGTGTGCATACCCGTTTCAATAGACGGACTCAAGGTGCCTTCAACAACATTTCCGTCAATATCAACGATGATAACATCCTCCGGCTTCATAACACCGTAAGCCACTCCGCTCGGCTTTATAGCTACAAGGTTTGTCTCCGGATCTCTGACACTGATATTGCCTCCTGAAAGCTGTGTAAAACCTCTTTCAAACAAATATTTTCCAACTTCCACAACGATTTCTTTTTGTCTTTCAAGCATACAAAACATCCGCCTTTCATTAATTCTCTTTTGTGCATTTTATTTTCTCTGCGATTCATATTCTAGCACCATGTTATTGATATTTTTATTCATAAATTTAACAAATATCAATAATAAATTTTGCATATTATCAATAAAAGCTCATGGCTTTTTTCGCAGATTGATAAAATTTTATCAATATACATATTTATGTATAAATAATCTCACATTTTTCAAAGCTTTTTCTCCCCGGTATTCAACTAAAGAAAAATAAAGCATCTTAGAATAACAAGGTATTATAAACAGCACTAAAAAACAATATAAAAAATATGCACCCCAAAAGTGTCCAACTTTTGGGGTGCATATCACACAGACGCTCCCTTTTGCAAAAACATTTTTTGCTTATACCACAAAATCAATAACCAAACTAGATATTTATAGACTCTCTCAAAAACTTTATTTCGTTTTTGTCGGTGATATCAAACATGTCCAAAGCACTTTCAAATGAATGACCTTTTCGGATGAACTTTTTTATAAGTTCAAGTCTGCCTTTTTCAATACCACGAGCTTCACCTTGCACGAGACCCTCTGCTTTGCCCTGCATGATGCCCTCTGCTTTGCCTTGCATGATGCCCTTCTGTATTCCGTCAAGGTATACTCCGTCGCTCCAGTTACACATACCGTTCATCTCCTTTGCCGTCTCTCGGTCTATCATTATGTCAAATCTTTCTTTCAGGGTTTTCTTCTTATCTTCTGTTTTTATACTGTCTGAAAATACCGTACTCAAATATCCTATCACGTTATCATCAGATGTGTTTTCGAGGGAACCCAATCCTATGACTATTATGTCTATAAGGTCATAGTTGTCTTTTTTGTCCTGAAAACAGCCTATCACATTTTTCTCTGTTATGCAATATTCCGTAACTGTATTATGTATTTTTTTAGGTCCGTTTCTGCATATCCAGATGCTGTACACCTTCTTTATCTTACCGTACCCGGCATTTGAAAATTCTGTTTTATACTGTGATGAGATAAGTCTGCTCACATAGTATACCGCTCTTTTCAGTAATGGGTATGTTCCGCTTATAAGAGTCTGAGCCTCGATATTCACTATTAGCTTTATATACGTATCCTCTGCGGGAACATACGCATAAAAGAGAGCATCATAAAAGACATTGCCCTCATAGAGAAGCTTACTTGCCGTATCCTGTCCTTTGATAAAAGGTTCTCTTTCATCGGGGTGTACCCCTGTAAGCTTCTCGGGTGTATTTTCTATACACTTTTCAATCTCTTTTGTGTCAAGGTCTTTGAACTCACTTACACATTCCTTTAAAAGACCTGCAAGAATAGGTTTGAAAGAAAACATTTTCTTACAAACCGTATCAAGCGATTCTTTTTTCTTTTCAAGTTCCAAATCCGACATGTTATCAATCCACTTCCTTATTTTGAAATAATAATTTTTTCTTTTTTCAGATGATGCTTTAAATAACTTTTCTAAAATGAGAAGCAAGCGAAGTATTGAGTAAAAAACGGTATTCCTTCAGAAAGTTTCACCTTCAAAAAGCGCTTCAAAAAAGCGGCTTGAAACATCCCAAAAAACAACATAAAAAAGCACCTTCAAAAAAGCCTCTGAAAAAAGTCCCCCTATATATAGAATACTTTTCGAGGGCAAAAGAAGACAAAAAAAGAATGAACGGCAGAAAAAGCTGTTCATTCGGTCGTTATGTTGAGAAATTTTGTGAATAAAGTGTAAAGTGCTGCCCAACAAAAACAAATTGATTTTTGCGGTTGCAAGGCAAAATACAACAAAAAAAGCAGGTGAAAAATCACCTGCTTTTTCATGTGTTTTTATTTGCAGTGTTAAGGGCAATTACTGCTCTTCAACTGCGTATACAGAAACCTTCTTGCGATCCTTGCCGAGACGCTCAAACTTTACACGTCCGTCAATCTTTGCAAAGAGTGTGTCATCTGAACCCTTACCAACGTTGTTGCCCGGGTGGATGTGTGTTCCTCTCTGCTTTACAAGAATGTTACCTGCGAGAACGTACTGACCGTCAGCACGCTTAACGCCGAGGCGTTTTGATTCTGAGTCACGACCGTTTCTGGTAGAACCCATACCTTTCTTATGTGCCATTAGAACCTACACTCCCTTCTTATTCAGCAGCTTCTGCTTCTGTATCTTTTGCCTTGGCAGCTCTGGGAGCTTTTTCGGAGATCTTTGTAATCTCAAGCTTCGTATACGGCTGTCTGTGGCCCATCTTACGTTTTTCGTTCTTCTTTGGCTTGTAGGTAAATACTACAACCTTCTTAGCCTTACCGTTCTTTACAGCCTTAGCTTCGACTGTTGCTCCCTTAACATAAGGAGCTCCAACCTTAAGACCCTTGTCCGTACCGACTGCGAGAACCTTGTCAAGCTTTACCTTGGCATTTTCTTCAACGTCGAGTTTCTCAACGTATACTACGTCGCCCTCAGCAACCTTGTACTGCTTTCCGCCTGTTTCAACAATAGCGTACATGTGTTTTTCATTCCTTTTTATAAGACTCGCTACGACGGGTGGGATAAACCTCTTCATAGAGACAAAAGCCTCAACCCGGAATACGCGGCTTAAGTATGATAACATAAAAGCCAGGTGCAGTCAACAAAAACTTGACTGCACCCTGAATTAAAAATTACAGAATAGAAACGGATATCAAAGGCGTCCGAGATTTCTGCGTTTACGCTTTGCGGCTTTTTTTGAATAAAGCTGTCCGTGTAAGGTCTTTTTTGCAAGCTTCTTTACTTTGTTCTTTCTCTTAAGCTTTTTTGCCTTTCTGGCAGCGAGCAAAGCCTCGGCTTTTTCGTTTTCAAGAGTTTTCTGCTTTACGGCTTTTGCAATAGCCTCCGCATGCTCCTCGTCAAGCTTTGCCTGTGCTTTGTCAATTTTTGCCTGTGCCTTTGCTGCCTTTGCCGCGGCCTTTTCCTCAGCCTTGCGAAGCTTTTTTATCTTTCTTTTTGATAAATTAAGCTCCTGCGGCTCATTTTTTATTTCAATCTCGGCTTTATTCTTCTTTGTTTTTCTGCTCATCTTTACCGGTCTCCTCCACTGTTATTTCTTCGGCAGCTGCCCCCAAAGCGTCCTTTTCGTCCGCCTTAGAATCAGATGCTTCGTCCGAGTCAGACTTTTCCTCATTTTCTGCGGGTTCACGCTCCGAAAGAAGAGGCTGACCCTTGTACTTTATCAACTTCACTATTAATATTACCAAACATACTACCGCAAGTGCAAGAGAAAGTATCTGAGACACTCTTATATTTGTTCCGGCGATATAAAGGCTGTCCGTGCGAAGTCCTTCAACAAAGGCTCTTTCTGCTCCGTACCATACGCCGTAGGAAAGCGCGATCTGTCCCCTGAACTTACGGTGATTTTTAAACATAAAGTAGAGAAGAACAAAACCGATAAGACACCAGATAGACTCATAAAGAAAAGTCGGATGAACGCCCATATACGGGTCAACAGTCATGCCGTGGGCGGTCATGAAGTCCTGATGCTCGACGAGATATTCGGTGGTTTTTTCACTCATCATACCCCATGGGAGAGAGGTGTTTGTACCGAAGGCTTCCTGATTGGTAAAGTTGCCCCATCTTCCGATACCCTGCCCGGCAAGGAAGCCGACAGCAGCGAGGTCAAACGCATCCAGGGCTTTAAGCTTCCGCACACGGCAGGTGATAAATCCGGCGAGAAGTGCGCCTATAACACCGCCGTATATGGCAAGTCCGCCCTCGTCAATTCTTATTATCGATGCCGGGTTGGCAAGATAATAATCAAGATTGAAAATTATGTAGTAGGCGCGTGCGCCCACTATTGCGCCGAGAGTTCCGAAGATAATGGCGTCGTAGAGCTTATCAACATCAATTTTGGCGCGCTTTGCAAGATGTGTTGCCGCTATGAGAGCAACAAGGTATCCGAGCGCTATAAGAACGCCGTACCACTTTATGGTGAATTCCATGCTCCCTAAGGAGAAGTGTGCGAGCGTTGACGGAATGCTGAAGCCCCGCTCAATTCCGTTAAAATAAACTACTGTATAATCACTCATTTTTATGCCTCCGTGATTACGGACAAAGCACAGTTTGTCACGTCAAGTTCCTCATTAAGTCGTGCCATGGCATCTTCAACCGTGAGCGTTTTGTAGATATCAATCTCATCAAAGAGGTGATAGCCCTCGAATTCACAGGCAACCATGTCGTTTGCGAGAGCATCTACATTGTTGTACTCCATAACCGATCTGCCGTAGTGCATGCGCCTTATTCTTTCAAAATCATCCCTATCAAAGCCCGTCTCTTTAAGCCTTGTTATTTCCTCTTTTATCGCATCCGAAACAGCGCGGGGGTTTCTGCTCTCGCCCGAGAAAATAACACTCCTGTAGCCCGGGCCGGCAAAATACTCCGAACCGAAGGTCGTGTTTATAAGTCCCTCCGAAAAAAGTCTGTCATAAAGGGGCGATGTATCCCCTGCGAGGTATTCAAGAATTATGGATGTCAGTATTTTGTCCTTTAAAGATGCATCCTTAAGAGAAGCGTCTTCCTTGAAGCCAAGGGCAAAAAGAGGAATGGAAACGGAGAGCTTTTCCTCAAAATAGTCGGATACGATTTCACCCGGCTCGTTGTAATCGGCGCGCTCCGTTATTATGCTCTCCTTTTGCGGAAGCGTTTTGTCGGCAACCGCAAGCACCTCCGAAACCGTCGTGTTTCCCACACATGCAAGCACCATGTTTCCGGGACTGTAAAATGTGTTATAGCAGTTGTAAAGCATATCAGCCGTGATTTCGGCTATGGATTCGACCGTTCCGGCGATATCAATCTTTACGGGGTGCTTGTGATAAAGGCAGCGGAGAAGGTTGAAAAGCACCTGCCACGACGGCTCATCCTGGTACATACGTATCTCCTGACCTATGATTCCCTGCTCCTTTTCAACGGTTTTCTGTGTGAAATAGGGATGTGAAACAAAATCGAGAAGTATAGCGAGGTTGTCGCTGAAATTTGATGAACAAGAGAAAAGATAGCAGGTCTTGTCAAACGATGTATATGCGTTAGCGGAAGCACCCGTCTTTGCAAATCTCTCAAATGCGTCAAGCTCCTCACTCTCAAAAAGCTTGTGCTCGAGGAAGTGAGCCGTTCCCTCGGGTATGGGCACGGCATTTTCTCCGCGCTTTTTTATAAAGGTATCTATAGAACCGTAGTTCGTTCCGAAGATGGCGTATGTGCTTGAATAACCCGGCTTCGGATAAACAAGTATCTTAAGCCCCGATTTATGGTTTATCTCAAAATACGAATCACGGAGAAGATCATTTTTTATTTCACGCATATTTATTTTTTCCATATCTATTTTTCCTCCGTTCCTTTGAGCAGATACACAGTGTCAAGGGTCACGCGTTTTGCCGCCTCCACAACATCCGATTCCGTTACGCTCATAAGCCTTTTTTCTATCTCCTCGGGAGCTTCGAATCTGCTCTCGGTTATCTGTGAAGCACTCCACGAATCGATATCCTCCGGAGTATCGCATGCGCTTCTCAGCATATCCTTCATGGAAAGAAGGGACGCTCTTATGTCCTCCTTGCCAACCTCGCCGTTTTTGATAGACTCAAGTTGGCTGAGAATTTCTTTTTCGGCGGTTTCCGCGTTTTCATCCTCTATTCCGCTCTGAACTACTATGATACCCTTTTGCCTGTAAAAACGTGCGGAACAATAATAGCAAAGGCTCATCTTTTCACGTACATTCATAAAAAGACGTGAATAAGTTCCGCCACCGAAGATATCGGTCATGATTTTGAGCTTCGGATATTCCTCTTCCACGGTATCCGCCGCTACGCCTGTGCGAAAGCCCATAACAAGCTTTCCTTGGTTTACGGGAAGCTCCTCGGTAGCGCGCTTAAGCTCGTCTGCTATAGGAACAACCTCCGTGCGAAGTGTTGCCAGAACTTCACGGACAACGCCTGACTCGGCTATATATTTTTTCAGAAGCTCGGCAATTTTACCGGCGTCAACGTTTCCGACGGCATTTACAAGTATATGCCCCGTTTCAAGAACGTTTCTGTATGCCTCATAGATACTTTCCGGAGTAAGCGCATTTATACCCTCCTCCGTTCCGTATACGTTTGACGAAAAAGCCTCGTTTTCGCACATAATCCGTTCAAGACGGCGTAACGCATAAACGCGCTTGTCGTTCATCTCACCCTGAATACGTTCAACCATCAGGCGTTTCTCTCTTGTAACCTCTGCCTCGTCAAAACCGTTTTCGTCCGCATTGGGACAGAAAACAAGTCCGAAAAGAAGCTCCGCACAGGCGAGGATTATATCCTCGTTATCAAATGCGAATTTGTTATCTATCATCGTCATGGAGAGTCTCAAAATGTGTGCTTCTCCGTTTTTTGTAACAGACGGAGTAAGAGTTGCTCCGTAAAGACCCGCAAGCTTTTTGTTAAGCTCTCTGTAGGTTTTGTACTCTTCGCAGGATCTGTTAAGAATATACGGAAGAATCGCGTTGCGGGACGCGTCTTTAAGGAGAGGTACGGCGATGTTAAAGGAAAGCCTTCCCGTCTTAAACCTATCCGTGTTATAGGTGCAAAGACGTATACCCTCTGCGACCTCGTTAATCTCAAATCTGTTATCCATCATCCGCCTCCGAAAATAAAGAATTAAACGAATAGTATTTTAACACAAAGGTGTTCTTAAATAAACCCTTAAACCGCGGTTTATTTTATGGTCCTTTTACGGCTGTGTGACTTTTATTTTGTGAATATTTTTTCCGTCGTCATACGTTGCCGTATACGACGGAATTGCGGCGGGGAGACGGGGTGTGACGGAGAGTACACCGAATTTTTCGTGTATGCCCAGCATATCCGTCACAACTGTTCTCCAGAGCCAGGCGGCAGACCCCGTGTACTGGGTCCAGCCGGCTCTGCCGGAATAACTCCCCGCCGCATAAACGTCGCCCGCAAGGGCGAACGGCTCGCCGAGGTAACGCTCTGCGACTTCTTCGGAAAAGTATTTGTTTACAGGATTTATGTCGCAGAGCATACGGTATGCTTCATCACAAAAGCCCTCTTTAAGGAGTGCCCCGGCGAGCCACACTGCCGCATGCGTATACTGGCCTCCGTTTTCTCTCGTACCGGGAGCATAAAAATTCACATATCCGGCTATTTTGTCCCTCGGGGTAAGCGGAGGCCAGAAGAGGCGTATGACTCCGTGCTTTGCGTCATAAAGCTTATCAATCGCGCAAGACAGTGCGCTCATACGCCTCTCTTTGTACGGCATGTGGCAAAAGGCCGCAAAAGACTGAGGCAGGCTGTCAATACCGTTCATACTTGTACCGTCGTCAAAAAAGGCGCGCAGATAGTATCCGTCCCTGTATGCCACACGGTCAACACTCTCCCTCAGCTCATCTGCCTTTTTTGTAAGGTCTTTTGCAAATTTCTCGTCACCGACCGTCCTTGCGACACTCGCAAAGGAGTCGGCGACGAGCGCACAGAACATGCTTCCCCACACGCTCGTACCGTCTCCGTTTATGCCCACCCTCGAGTATCCGTCATTCCAGTCACAGCTTCCCATTTTTACAAGACCGTTCTCTCCGAGATTGATTCCCCGAAGCAGAGCACGTTTTCCATGTTCATAAAGGCTTGCCTTTTCCGTGCTTCTCTCAAAGTGCGCATATCTTTCCGTTTCTCCCGGGCGCAGCTCCTCACCGCTCAGAAAATACGTCTCAAGCCTCAGGAACTTCGTGTCCCCGCTCTCTCTTGTATAGTGTGAAAGTGCCAGAGGAAACCAAAGCATATCGTCGCTGCACCTTGTTCGGATTCCGCGTATTCCACCGTCGCCTTTTTCAAAGCTATGCCACCAATGAAGCACATCACCCTGTGCAAACTGTACACATGAACACCTTAAAATAATCTCCCGAAAAAGGCTCGGCTCTATGAGTGATATATTCATGGCATCCTGAAGCTGGTCGCGGAATCCGAAAGCGCCGCCGCATTGATAAAAGCCCGTTCTGCCGAATATTCTGCTGTTTATAATCTGCAGCGGCAGCCATGTGTTTATCATCACATCAAGCGCCCTTTCCCCGGTAGACACCTTAAGTGCCGATTCATAGTGAGGTATTTCGGCACTGTAATCCGTACCGAAAAAAAGCGCGGCTTTTTCACTTTTCCCGAAGCTTAAGGAAAAGGTCAGAACGAAAACCTCATCCTCGGTAAGACTTATTTTCTTTCCGACAAATACGCAGTTTTCCGCAAACGGCATGGGACTCATAGTGTCAATCTGTCCCGAGAGCACGGACCTGAGATCAGTACTGTAAAAATCCACGGTATTGTCCGCAATGCCGAAAAACGCATATCCGCTGACGGGAGAGATGCCGTCTGCACAGATAAGAAGTCCGTTTTTGTATACCTCACACGTCATTCTACCCGAATTTTCACGCGTTTCTCCCAAAGCGGGCTCACTCAGATATCCTATTTTAAAATTTTCAATTCTCTCACCCGTGTTTTTCATCTCAACGCGTATTCGCTTCGTCATTCCTTTTTTTGGCACGAACACCGTCACACGAAACATACATTGCCCAACCTTTGCAAGATACTCCGCATATCCGTTGTAAAAGGTCACGGCAGCGCCCGAGATAAGGTCATAGTATTTTCCGTTCATGACAATTACAAGACGTTCTCCGTCATCTCGCTGCCATGAAAAGCCGTTGTGCTTCGTAAGCTTATTTTCCCTTGAATTGAACGCCCAGGTAAAGCCGAGACTGCCCGTTTCGACAAGCGTTCCGAAGCTGCGATTACAAAGCAAATGGCTCCAGAGAAGCTTTGTTTTACCCTTAACCGCAAAGCCGTCGGGAATAAAGTCCCCTCCCCGGGTTTCAAGCTCCGCCTCCCTTTTTGCTCTAATCCCCGTTGCAGGAACAAAGCGTTGAAGTACACCGTATTTTTTTCGCATTTCATTTCCCACAATGACACTCGCACACGCCTTAAGCGCCATGGATTCCTCTTTCGTACATACGGCAAGGTCCACGGAAAAAAGATTCCCGAAGACGATACTGTCGGAGCTTCGAATTATACTCATAACACCGTGACGTATCGGCGCTTCATAGCTTCCTCCTTCGTCAAAGCACATGACAAGATCAACATTTATTCCGTGCCGCTTCAAAGCCGAAACGATACTCACATACGTGCCCGCGCGCTCAAGATCCGCCGAGCCGTTGAGCTCCAGAAGTACAATCGGGTTGTCCCCTGACACTCCGAATTTCCAAAGGGCCTTTTTGTCACAGGTGTTGCACTTTATATACTCCTCCTGCTCGGGAGAAAACTCCGCGTGGCAAAGCACAGGCACAAGGAGTTCCTCACAGAGGAGCTTTTTCGCAGGCTCCTTCAAAAAGAGACACGGTGAAAAATACACCTCACCGTCCGAATTTTCAAAATCGGCACGGGCACATGAAAGAGCATAGACACTTTCCTTTTCATCACTGCCCGCTCCCAGGAAGAAAACACTCTTTTCACTTTTACCGGGACTTAAATCAATACTTATTTCAAAAGCCATACACGGATCAGGCACACCGTTTCCGGACGATTCATCACTTTTTATTTCATCAAAGGCTTTGAAACCGGCATTCCCGAAGGGTCTGCCTCTGAAAAACTCCGTGTTGGAGGTAAGAACCCTTACATCGTCATCGTGAAGCAAGCCGCCGCACAGCGAGATTTCTCCGCCCTGAGTGTCATTCTTTGTCACCACCGCACATTTTTCTTCCGTATATACCCTATCGGTCATAAAAAGCTTTGTAAAGGCAGGGTGAGACATTCCGGACTTTTTATCCGAGAGAAACGGATTTACCCACACATAAAGCTTCACCCTCTTATGGTGTCCCGTCATATTTTTTACACGAAGCACATGAGTTTCCCCGCAAAGCCTCGGATGAGTGCCGGTTGTATGCGTAAAAACAATTCCCTTATACCTCGCGACAAACGTCACGCAGGTATCTCTGTATATAACCTTTGAGGGCGTCAGCGGCAATGGTTTCTTTGTCCCGACGTCTCCCGCGAAAATACGTACCCCGGCATATTCGTCGAAGCTGCTTTCGGGCGGCACGGTCATATCAAGACCCCTGTAAAAGCTTCTTGTGATACCGTTTGAGAAAACCGTCTGCGTCCACTCGCCGTTCGTGAAAACACGACCGGAATTTGCAAAAGATCCGCCGTCTTCAATTCGCTTTACATCACCCTTGATACGCTCCGGTTTTTTCTGCTCCGGCACAAGCTCAACGTCACGAAAGACGGAAACACGTCTCGGAAATTCCTCCATGAGAAAATGTGCCGCACCCGCCATTGAAAAATCCAACATGAATCTCTTTTGCATGACGCCGTTGAATGCGGCATTAGACAAGCTTATAAGGCTCATCCCGACGTGGTGAGCCATATAGCTTCGTACCGCCATATAATCCTGCTCTCCGGTCCTGTTCTGTGTAAAATCCACCGCCTCATAAAATCCGTATTTACCCTCCATGCCCATACCGGAAAGCTTTTCGAGATTTGAAAACGCCGACTTCGGGTCCAGTGGCAGCAGTAAAAACGAGGAATAAGAAGACACGACGAGATCCCGGTCAAGACCCGGCTTTAAGGCAAGCTTTTGAGCACCGTGAGCCTTGTATTGATAATTTAATTCTCTGTCAAACGAATAAAATCCGCTTTCGGACATACCAAACGGTATCCCCATACCGTCCGCACGCTTTTTCTGGCAGTATTCACAGTATCTCAAAGCGTGCTCCGACATGGAGCCTTCATACACCGGCAAAAGAAGATGCGGCAGAAAAAACTCAAACATCGTTCCCGTCCACGAAAGAGGACCGACATGTCTCCCGCTCCTTGACATGATTCTGGAAAGACTTTCCATATGCTTTTTCGGCACTATTCTTTTTGCTACGGCATAGTAGCCAGTCATTCTCGCCTCACTCATAAGAAGGTCATAATACGACTTTGAAAATGTGCCGTCGCTGACGGAATATCCTATATGAAAAAGCTGCGCCTCCCTGTCATAAAGAAAACCGAGCTCCGTTTCTTCAATTATCTTTTCTATTCTGAGCCTTAAGCCTTCAAGCCTTAAGCTTAAGTGGCTTTCCCCTCCTTGCCCGTATTCACGCAAGCCCTCTTTAAGTGCAGTCAGCATACAGAGAAAATTTCCGCTGTCAACGGTGGAGATATACTCAGGCTTCAGTACGGCAAGTGTTTTTGTGTCATACCAGTTATACAGATTTCCGCGATATTTTTTTAGTCGTTCTACCGTATCCACGGTGCTTTCGAGCCTCTCACACAGCTCATCTCTGCTGATAAATCCGAAATCACATGCCGCAAGAACACAAAGCATATAAAGACCCGTATTGGTCGGCGATGTACGGTGTGCTACACGGTATACAGGTGTTTCCTGCATATTGTCCGGCGGAAGATAATTGTCGGTTTTTCCGACAAAGCTTTCATAATAATGCCACGTATCCCTTGCATATTCGTAAAGCTTTTTTTCATCGGAAAAGCCGATATTTTCATGCCCTGAAGCAGGTTGTGCCGTAAAGCGGGAAAAGAAAATGTTCATTACAAAGAACGCACCGAATAGCTTTGCCATGCCGGGGAGAAGAAGCAAAATAATTCCGGCAAGCGTTCCCGGAAAAAGAAAAAGAATATTTTTCCTTAAGGTCTTATCACTCAGGGCCTCCGAGCCAGCGGCAGTCGTCCACGAAAGCATATTTTTATGTGTTATGAACCTGCGGACAAGCGCCTTTATCGCAGCACGAAGGCAGACAAAGGCTCGCTGACCGAGAAGAAAAATCTCATAGGGTCCGTCCAGCGACAAAATTACTATTACACATGACAGGACAGATGTTCGAAAAAAAGAAGTCGGATTTAAGCCGTAAACAATGCTTCCGGTAAAAAGCGTTACAAGCTGAAGTACGGGGGTTACGGCTCTCCTGATATTTTCAAGCAGCTTGTACCTTGACACAGGAGAAAGCCTTACTGTGCTTTGACCGTCTTTTTCCGTTCTGTCAAAAACAAGTGCGATATTTTGTATATCTCCGCGAATCCACCTGTCGAGCCGCTTAAAATAAGATATCTCTGTCTTCGGAAAGCCCTCGGCAATTTCCGTATCAGAGACGAATTTTGTCACGAGTATTTCACCCTCGGGTATGTCATGACTGAGGACAGTTTCCTCTTTAAAAACTCCGGTGAGTTTCTCATGTAAAAGGCGTGAATTGACAAGACCCTTTCCGCAAAACACGGAGCTTCCGGTATAGTCCTGATAAAGTTCCTTAAGTGTCCCGCTGTAAGAGCTTACACCACCGTTTCCCGAAAAATATTTCGTAAAACGAGTCGTTCCGCAAACGGACTGCTTTGTCCTTACCACCGGCGAGAACACACCGTATCTTTTCCTGTTCACGGGATGAACAGCACATGCGATAAGCTCCGTAAGGGAATCAAAGGGCAGATCTGTGTCACTGTCCAGAATCATAAAAAATTCGGTATCCTCAAGATTTTTCACGGTGCCGTATACCCCGACAAAGTCCGCGCATCCCTCATAAATAAACCTTGTAAAATCCTCTATGGCTCCGCGTTTTCTCTCGCGTCCGGTAAACTCACCCTGTGTTTTTGAATACGACCTTTTTCTTACAAGGCCCGTAAAATGATTTCCGTACTCATTGTTAAGATCCTCTATAAATTCACCGAAATCGGATAACTTATCGTCATCCTCGCAAAGAGCTTCCTGCTTTGCGGAATTAAAGTCGGCAAGTATGCATATACTTATGTTTTCATCGGCTTTTTCGTCATACTCATACGAGCTGCATATTCCTTTGAGATGCTCCTTAAAGGAAGGAAACTCGTTTCTGTGTGGAATAAGGGTTGGAATTACGATTATAACCTTTGCCTCTTTTACACTTTTGTCATCCTTCTTCATTCTGAGAACCGGTGCTGCCCTTACACTTTTTCTCTCAAGGATGCTTACCGCCTTATAAACAAACGCCCACAGGGGCAGAAATGCCACTGTGGCAAGGGCGGCGGAGCCGGAGATTAAAAATACGCAGAGACAGAGAACCGCAGTCACAAGCAGCTTCAGGAAAACAAACAGCTTTCCTCGTATCAGGTTATCGGAGTCAAACCCGAGATATTCGCCGATATGTTTGTTTTCCTTTTTTGCAAGGCAGAGACACCGCTCCAGATATTCCGTTTCCCCGACATGCTCCTGCCTTGCAAGCTCTGCTATCCGGCTTCTGTACTCTGCGCGTGTACCCGCGGTCATACGCGGATACACACCGCCCGGCTCCGCCGTAAGCCCCGGGGTCAGGGGGCTTATCTCCTCAGAAAGCTTATGGGCATCAAGGTTTCGTAAAGCACGAAGTTCTACGGTCGCATATGAAATTTTTTCACGGTTCCTTTCACAGTCCCCGCCTTTTATACTCTCAAATATTTCACGGAGCAATCGTTTCCTGTAAAATACAGGAAACGCGTCAATTTCGCAGGTACTTAAAGTACTGTTTTTCAGTTTTTCCGTAACAGCTCCGTCTGAAATGCTTCTTTTTTTCTCTACGATTTCCGAGCATATCTCATGAAGTCTTTTTCCTTTTTCACAGAGGTGCGACGGCTTTATACGGCGCATTTCTTCCCTTGTCCACCTTGCCTCGCTCTCATAGAGATAATAGTTGTCGCACAACCATTCGTACACACCGGTCTGCGGCGTCTGCGACTGCTTACATCGCCTGTATATTTTCCTTGTTTTACGCATATTTTCCGAAAGCTTTGACAAAATTCACGCCACCCTTCCACATTCGTTTTTATTCTGTCCTTTTAATTGACAGTTATCCCTTCCTTTGTTATCATTTTCAGCAGAGGTGACATAAGTTATGAATTTTAAATCGCTCCCTAATGACAAAGTCGAGTGCTTTGCATTGGTAAAAAAAGCAGAGGTAAAAACCTCAACAAAGGGAGGCAAATACCTGGATATCATCCTTTCCGACAAGGACGGAGAAATAAACGGAAAGTACTGGGACTACGTTGACGGCACAACACCGGACTTTCCTCAGAACTCGGTTGTAAAGGTTCGCGGCACACTTAATGACTTCAAAGGAACCACACAGCTCCGCATCGAACTCATACGTGCAATCGTTCCGACAGACTGCATTGACGTTGAGGATCTTGTACGTACCGCAGAGTACAGATGTGAGGATATGTTTGCCGAGATATGTACCATGTTCTGCAGATTCAAGGATGAGGATCTCAAAAACATCTGTCTTAAGGTATACGAGGACAACCGTAAAAAGCTTCTTTACTTTCCTGCCGCAGTAAAACTCCACCACGCTATGCGCGGCGGACTCCTTTACCATACTCTTTCGATAATGAAGACGGCGGATGCCGTTTGCAGTGTGTATCCCCTTGTAGACAGGGACCTCCTTCTCGCGGGAGCAAGCCTGCACGATATCGGAAAAACCGTGGAAATGGACGCAAACTCCTTAGGTCTTGCAAGTGAATACACCGTAGACGGAAACCTTATAGGACACTTAGTACGCGGTGCAATGATGGTCAGAAAGTGCGGAGAAGAAATAGGAACGCCTGATGAAAAGATACGTCTCCTTGAGCACATGCTCCTCTCTCACCACGGAAGCCCGGAATTCGGCTCTGCGGTAAGACCCATGTTTACCGAAGCAATGATTCTTTCTGCGCTGGATGAGCTTGACGCAAAGATATACGAATTTTCTGAGATAACCGGAGAGATTGACGCCGGCACCTTCAGCGGACGTCAATGGGCTCTTGACGACATAAAGGTATACAATCACGGACGAACGGAAATAAAGCCGAAGGCTGAACTGTTAAGTGAGGACGCAGATGAGTAATACAACCGCAAATGAAGAAAACAACGCATATATCGACTTCGGCGGCGACACCGCATGGACAGAGATAAAAATAAAACTCCCGGCAGACTCACTTGAGCTCGCCGAGAGTATTGCAGGCATGACTGTTCCATACGGTTTTTACGTCGAGGATTACAGAACTCTTGAGGAAGAGACTATGGAGATTGCCCATATCGACCTTATAGATGAGGATCTTCTCAAAAAAGACAGAGATATCGGGTATATACATATATATCTTGAGCCGGAGATGAATCCTGCCGAGGCTGTCGCTTTTTTAAAGGATCGTCTTGACGCGTCCGGAATAAAATACGAAACGGAAATACTGATCTGTGAAAAAGAGGACTGGCAAAACAACTGGAAAAAATATGTTGAGCCTATGGAAATAGGTGATAGGCTTCTCATCATGCCCGACATCTCAAAACGTGTAGTTGACACGGATCGCAGGGTTCTGTATATCGAGCCCGGTCTTGCGTTCGGAACAGGAACACACGACACCACAAAACTCTGTCTCAGCGCTCTCTCGGAGCGTATCCTCGGAGGCGAGTCTGTTCTCGACCTCGGGTGCGGAAGCGGCATACTCGCGCTCTCAGCCCTTCTTCTCGGTGCATCCGAGGCGGAAGGCGTCGACATAAGTGATATCGCGGCAAAAACAGCAACCGAAAACGGAATTCTCAACGGCTTCACCGAGCCGCAGTACAAAATCCACTGCGGAGACATGACAGAAAAAATCACGGGCACGTATGACATAGTTGTTGCAAACATAGTTGCGGACATAATCATTCTTTTCTGCCAAAATGCCCGCCGGTTTATGAAGCCCGACGGTATCTTCATAGTAAGCGGTATAATCGAGACACGTGAAGAAGATGTCACCGCCGCCTTCAACGAATACGGCTTCACCGTTGTTGAGCGTAAAGAGAGCAACGGGTGGCTATGCTTTGTTCTTAAATAAAATCTTATATTTAATATATAGTCAGCTGATGACATTCCGTCATCAGCTGCTTTTTTGTATACTTTCCACAAAATGACAATCAACTTTTTAGAAAATGACATGAAATTGGTGTTTTTGATAAATTTATATATAATTCTTTGCTCACAGCGGTAGAAAATAACGATACCAAGTGGGAGTATACGTATGATGTCCGT
>OIWT01000345.1_pt1 | contig 66383 bp, 50 predicted proteins | sample 1587701 | NCBI WGS metagenome assembly OIWT01 (sample SAMEA3888904, study PRJEB22519) | human gut metagenome | biome: human gut; feature: human-associated habitat; material: faeces | place: Denmark | collected 2009
AGAGGGACTCGTCGTCGTGCTTCAGGTGATAGTTCAGGAACGACACCACATAGACAGGACGCAGCCCCTTGTACCGTTCCCCGTCCGACAGCTCCAGGTGATAGAGTCCTGATGCGTAATAGACGCACCTTTCGAAGAAGTAGTCCTCTTCCGCTGCCTGCATCTCGACGATGAAGGTCCTGTCGTCCTTGTCCACGCAGACCAGGTCGAGGACCGTCTTCTTCCCGTAGGGTACATCCCTCCGCTGCTCGCGGTCTGAATATTCCTTGATGTCCTCGATCCTTGCCTCTGGCGGTAGGATCTGGTTCAGCACTCCGATGAGGATGTCCTTGTTGTTTTTGTCGGCGAACACCGCCTTGAATCCGACGTCGCTCCGCAGGTTGACGAACGGGGCGAGCTCATTTTTGTCTTTAAAGAAGTCCATATATTTAGGTGTTAAATATTTGAACCGCAATAATATGGACAAAAAACGTAAAAAACGAAAAGAAACATATTCAAAACATAAGAAACAGAAAAATCGTCTTAAGAAACAGAAATATTTTTCTTCCTATTTTCCGCAGTTTTTGACTTTTAGTCCAGCAATCGGCCCTACAGCCACGTGAGAGGGGCCTCAAACGGCTAGAGAAGCGCTTCAGGACGGGCAGGATCACCAAGGACAAGCTGAACAACCGCGGCTACAACCGCTTCCTTACGATGACAGGAGACGCCTCCGTCAGGATTGACTACGACAAGGTCGCCAAGGATAAATGTCTGGACGGCTACAAGGGCTACACAACAAACAGCACGCTCACGGATGACAGGGTGATAGAGGAATATGGATACCTCTTTATGATAGAACGCGCCTTCCGCTTCTGCAAGACGGACCTTGACATCCGTCCGATGTACCACAGGCTCCTCAACAGGATCGAGGCCCACGTCTGCATCTGCTTCGTGGCATACACGGTCTTGCTGGAGCTGGAGCGCGTCCTGAAGGCCGCGGGATCCGGGATATCACTGGACAGGGCCCGCTTCCTCGCGGAGAAAATATATCAGATTGACTACATCAATCCATACGACAACAAGCGGAAGTCAGTGCTCCTGCACACCAAAGAGGAGCCAGAAGTCACCGAGTTGCTAGACATCATCTCGGCCAACTGCTAAAATGGGTGTCCCATTGCGGAAAACAGGAAATACAAGGAGGTCGCCGAGTTGTTGAATATCTCCGAAGACAAGGTTGACAACAACATCCGTTTCGTCCGCAAAGCCCTCCAGTCCAGCCTGAAAGACTACCTCCCTGTGATTCTCCTCACCTTCATCAGTATCAAATAGATGGTTGGAAGGCAACAGAAAAACTCAATTGTTTTCTGAGAGTTAATCTACCTGAACAGCCTGTCGATGTCCTTGACGGTGTGCGGGAGGGCGAAGACGACGACTCGGTCGTAGGGCTCTATGCGGGTGGATCCGATCGCGATGTAGGATTCGCTGCCTCGGATGAGGCCGCCGATCACGGCGTCTTTCGGGAACGAGATGTCTTTCAGGGTGCCTTTCGTGATGGCACTGTTCGGGGCGACGGTATATTCAAGAACCTCCGCGTCCGTGCCGCTCATATACTTGACCAGGCGGGCCTTGCCGCTTAGGGTGAACTTGAACAGGCGGCCGGCGGTGATCAGTTTCTTGTTGATGACCGAGTCCACGCCCATCTCCTCTGCAAGGTGGATGTACTCGATGTTCTCGACCTCGGCGATGGTCCTGTCAACGCCGAATTTCTTCGCCACCACGCAGGCCAGCACATTGGCCTCGTCGTTGCCGGTCAGGGCCAGAAATGCGTCGTAGTCCTTGATCCCTTCCTCCAGAAGCAGGTCGGAGTTCCTGCCGTCACCGATGACGATGATCACATTGTCCGGCAGCCTTTCCGACAGAATCATTCCACGCTCCTTGTCCCGCTCCAGAATCTTCACGGAACTGATTTTCTGGCTGAGCCTTGCGGCGACCAGCTCGGCGATGTCCGATCCGCCGAGGATCATCACCTTGTCGATCTCTATGTTGCTCTTGCCGAGGAACTTCATCAGGAATGCCATACCTTCGCGGGTGGCTATGATGAAGACCAAGTCATTGAACATAAACTTGGTGTCGTACTTCGGCATAATGGTCTTGCCACCGCGTGAGATAGCGATCACACGGAACTGCAACTCGTCACTTGTCGCTATGGCGGCGAACTCAGCGAGCTTCATGTCCAGAAGAGGGGAGTCCTCCTCCAGCTTGAACACCTCGACCTGAAGCTTTCCACGGGCGAAATCCATCGACTCGGTCGAGGACGAGTGCTTCAGCAGATCGAAGATCTCATCGGCGGCGAGCCTCTCGGGATAGAACATCAACTCGATGCCCATCTGCTTGAACAGCAGCTTGTTCTCGGCCGAGAGAAAGTCGTTGTCGTCAATTCGGGCTGTAACTTTCTTGGCTCCGAGATTTTTGGCGAGCAGCGCGCTCACGATGTTCACATCCTGTGGCACGAAAGGCACGACGGAGATGAACAGATCAGCGTCCTGCACGTCGGCCTCGCGCATCACCCTCAGCGAGGATGGCGCTCCTTCGATGGCGATCACGTCGGCTATCGAGCTGATGTTGGCAAGCCTCTGCGGATCATCGTCAATGACGGTTATGTCATTGGCCTCAAGACTAAGCATCTTCGCCAGATGCGAACCTACCTCGCCGGCTCCCTGAATGACGATTTTCATATCAACTTTCTTAAATATTCAAAAATTCCGTTCCCCTTGAGCATAGCAAGCGGTACGATCCACTCCGGGAAAAGCGCCGGAACATCAATCCTGCGGTGTGTGTCGGCATATTCCTGAATCGCCTTGACATCTGGCCTGACCTCCAGTCGCCGGAACTCCTTGTGCGCCTCCCAAACCGCCTTGAAGCAGTCTTTCTTGCCTGTCAGCAGATAGACAAGCGCAGAGCAGCCGTCCAAGCACATTCTTAGGAATATGGTGCCTCGGGCGCGTCTGCAAGCCTTGACGGCAGCCTTTTCCGGCGTCAGCTCCCTCAATTCCTGCAATGAATATGTCTTCGCGAGGTTGTTCTGGAGCATCAGCAGATTGTTCCGGTAGTTCAGCTTCAGTTTCCACGGGGAGTCGTTCGGCAGTGTGCCGCCTCCGAGATGCCACACAACCGACTGAGGCACAACGAATATGTTCTTTCCCTCCAACTGAAGTCTCCAGCAGAGATCAATCTCCTCCATATGGGCGAAAAACCTGTCGTCCAGCCCTACCATCTTTGAATATTCCGTCTTGCGGACCATCAGGCACGCTCCTGTGGCCCAGAAGACCTTGGCCGGAGAATCGTACTGGCCGTTGTCCTTCTCAACTCTCTTGAGAACCCTTCCGCGGCAGAACGGATAGCCGAAACGATCCAGCATTCCGCCGGCCGCTCCTGCATATTCAAAGGAGTCTTTTTCGTACCACGAATGGAGTTTCGGGGCGCAGGCGGCGCAGTCCGGGTGGCTGTCCATCCAGTCGGTGAGCGGTTTCAACCAATCTTTGGGAACCTCGATGTCAGAGTTTATGAGCACGAAATATTCAAGATCTCCGGCGTCCGGCAGCTCGCATACAGCCTTGAAGGCCCTGTTGTAGCCACCGGTGAAGCCGTAGTTCTTGTCCAGGCGGATCTGCCGCACTGTCGGGAACTTCTCGGACAGCATCTCCATCGAACCGTCCGTGGAGGCGCTGTCAGCGACAATGATCTCCGTCCCGTCCGTGGCCGAGGCCAGCAGACCAGGCAGGAAACGCTCAAGATATTCCTTTGTGTTCCAGTTCAGTATGACAACCGCCGTGCGCATCTTCCTTTATTACTCTTTGTGGCAGTCGCCGTTGCCGTGGCAGCATTCGCCGTCCTTCTTGCCTTCTCCGTGGCAGCATTCGCCGTCCTTGTGACCTTCTCCGTGGCAGCATTCGCCATCCTTGTGGCCCTCGCAGCCACCTTCGCCTTTATGGCAGTGGCACTCGTGCTCTTCCTGTGGGAGGAACTCGCCGTGGAGGCCTTCCTTGAGCTCTTTCTCCGTAGCTTCCCTGACGCTGACCACCTTGCCGGTGAAGTTGAGGGTCTTGCCGGCCATCGGGTGGTTGAAGTCCATCACAACGGTGTCTGGCTTGACCTCGTGAACGGTTCCCTGTACGACCTGGCCAGTGTTGCTGAGCATAGGGATGATCTGGCCTACGACGAGAAGATCCTCGCGAACTTTCCCGTCGATCTCAAAAGCGGCCTTAGGCAGCTCGAAGAGACGGCTGGCGTCGAATGTGCCGTAGCCTTCCTCCGGAGTGAGGGTGAACGCGAACTCGTCGCCCGGCTCCTTGCCCTCGACCTCGCTCTCGAATTTAGGAAGAAGCATATGTGTCCCGTGAATGTAGCCAAGCGGACGCTCCTGCGTCGCCTTGTCGGCGAGTTTTCCGTCCACAATCAGTTCGTAGGTCAGCTCGACCACATTGTTTTTCTGTACTTTCATAATGATGTCTTATTGTTAATGAATTTATTTTCTGTTTGTTATGAACTGCTGACGATTCCGCGTCACGCGCTGAAATCAACATTTCCGAACGCTAAGGTAGGAATAAGTTTTGACTTACAGAACCTCGCATCGTTTCCGGCGGCCAAAAGATTGTTCCAAAGGGTGAGGAGATTGCCGGTTATGAGCATCTCCCTTACCGGATGGACGATCTTTCCGTCCTTGAAAAGGAAGCCTTCGACTCCGAAGGAGAAGTCGCCGGTGGCTGAGTTGCTGTTGCCGCCGTTGAAGCCGGTGACAAGGATGCCTTCGCCGACTATACGCATCAGTTCCTCCTTGCCGCAGGTCGCTTCGACAGGCTCAGCGACCGATGGCGCGAAACAAGGCAAAACCACCGGTCTCGTAGCGTCCTCAACCGTAGCCTCGACCCCCATCTTCCTCGACATATAAGTATTGACGAAATATTCCTTCACAACCCCGTTCTCAACAATCGGCATCTCCGCGGTCGCAACCCCTTCAGAATCAAACAGCCTCGACCCCGTCTCCCCGACGCTCACCGGCCTGTCCCATATATTCAGCCACTCCGGAAACATCTTCTTCCCCAGCGAATCCAGCATAAACGAATTCTTCTGCTGCAATGAATATCCTCCCAGAGCGTTCAGCACAGGCGTCACAAGCCTCGATGCCACCTCGCTTTCAATGACCATCGAATATTTCCCGCTCTCGATCTTGACCGGGCCTATCTGTGACATCGCCCGCTTGAACGCTATCTCACCACAGTCCTTGATATTCAGATCCTTGAGCATCGGTGTGGCGTCCCACCAGTAACTGCTGAACCTGTTCCCGTCCGCATCCTGCACGGTCACCTCGACCCCATATTCAAAGGAAGTCTCGGTGTGGCGGCATCTAAGTCCGTTGGAATCAAGCACAAGCGAGTCGAAGATGGAATCTGAATATTCCCCCTCCTCCGAGATGAGTCCTTCGCCACAGTGCATTTTGAATATGCTCGCGTCGATCGTCATCCTTAGTCTTTCGTCCGATGTCAGGGCCGGATAAGTCTCGTCATAAAGTCCGAGTTCCTTGCCGGTCACGGCGTTTTTCGCCGTTCTGGACGGATCCGGCAAGTCTCTGCAAGGGTCTTCCGCAAGCATCCTGACCGTTGCGATCGCCTTTTTCAGGAAATCATCCAATTCGCTTTCCACCAGCCGGTTGGTGGAGAAACTGCCAAATTTTCCGTCCACGAAAAGGCAGACGCTGATCGATCTGTCCAGACAGTGCGAGACCTTGTCAAGTTCTCCGTTAAGGGTTCCGAACAGCTCCATCAGGCTCTTGTTCAGCGTGATGCGCACCTTGTCCGCTCCAAGTGCCAGAGACTTCTCCAGACATTTCTCCGCGACGAGAATCTCCTCCGCAGTCAACATTCCGTTTATCTCTTCCATCTTATTCTCCTCCAACTGTAAGCTTGTTGATCAGCACGGTAGGGATTCCGCAGGAGACCGGGCAACTCTGTCCCTTTCCGCACGTCCAGGCCCCCTCGTCAATCTTCAGGTCATTCCCCACGGCCACAATGTCGGCCAATGCTTGCGGCCCGTTACCGATGATGTTTATGTCCTTGACCGGCTGGGTCAGCCGTCCGTTCTCGATCAGGAATCCGCTCTTGACAAAGAACGTGAAATCTCCTTCACCGATCTGAACCTCACCGTTGCTGAACTGATCCACATATATTCCTTTCTTCACGGATGCGATGATGCTTTCCTTGTCGGCCTTGCCGCTTTCCATATATGTCGCCCTCATTCTCGGGATCGGAGCGTAACGGAATGATTCCCGCCGTCCGTTGCCGGTAGGGGAGACCCCGTAGAATCCGGCGCTGATCCTGTCGTGCAGGTATGAGGTCAGAATCCCGTCCTTTACCATATATGTCTTTTGTCCCGGAACGCCCTCGTCGTCGAAATTGATGGAACCTCTATTGAACGGAATCGTGCCGTCATCCACGATCGAGATGCTTTCGTCGCAGATTTTCTGTCCCATTTTCTCTGAGAAGACTGACTGGCCTTTCCTGTTGAAATCCGCCTCGAAAGCGTGTCCCATAGCCTCGTGCAGCAATATCCCCGAAGCTCCGGCACCCATCACGACAGGCATCTGCCCGCCTTTCGGGCGTTTGGCCACGAAACGGTCGTCTATCCCCGCCTCAATGCTGTCCGCGATCTCGTCCAGAAGCGATTCCGTAAGCATCTCTTTGCCCGCTCGGTACGCCCTGGAGGTGTTCTTGCTCTCGATCTTGCCGTCCTGGCTGAACACGACTGAGGCTGACAGGATTCCCATCGGCCTTGTCTCGAATGTCAATTCTCCCAAGGAGTTGAACATCAGGATATCGCTTACTTGTCCGGAGAACGAGACGATGATCTTCACTATTCTGGAGTCTTTCGCGGCAATCTTCTCCTTCAATTTTTCCAGCCACGGGACAAGCCGCGTCGCGTCGGATGATCTCCAATCATATTCATAAGAATATCTGTCCTTAGGCGCTGTGACGGTTCTGCAGCAAATCGCAGACGCTGTTCCGGTGCCGCCTTCCGCTATCTTGGAGGCCGCCAGTGCCGCCTCGGCCATCGAGCGGGAATCCGTGCTTTCGGAGTAGGCATAGCCGGTCTTGTCTCCTTTCAGAACCCTGATTCCGACACCGTAGTCGATGTGGAATCCGCCTGAGGAGACGATTCCGTCCCGCAGCAGCAGATCGTTGTAGGACGTGTTCTCGAAGAACAGGTCGCAGTAGCTTCCGCCTCCTTTCAGACCATCGGCCGCAAGCCTTTCCAATTGTGCTTCGCTGACCTGGAACAGGTTGAGATAGAAATTCTTATCCTTGTACATTCTTTAGTTTCCTTTTTTCTTCTTCCAGGTGTTTTTCATATTCTTCGTTGATCGCCTGGATCTTGCTGAACTTTTCCGGCTCCCGGATTATCTTTCCGTCCTCCGACGCCTCGGCCACAATCGAGAACGGCACATTCGAGTTGTCGAGGAGAAGCCACCTGTCGCAGATCGGCATAAAGTCCCGGAAAAGATAGTGGAGTCCGACATTGTAGCGCCTCCGGATGGTCTCTTCCTTGATGTTATGCCCTCCGGTGGCCACCCTTGCGGCCACTCTTGCGACTGCAAGATCCGGAGAGTTCAGCCAAAAGTATAGAATCGTGACATAGTACCCGGCTTCCTTCGCGTCCTTTATCACCTTGAGAAGAAAACGTGTGGCGAGCGTGGTCTCGATGCAGAAATCGGCCTTCCTCTGGAGCAGGAACCTCATCTTCATCAGCATATAGCGGCTGGCGGCGACGTAGGCGCTTTCCGGATGGAACGGCGAAAGGCTTTTCGCGAACTCATCGGAGTTCACGAACTCGCTGCATTCCAGCATCCCCGGCAGAAGCGCGTAGGACGCCGTGGTCTTCCCGGAACCGTTGCAACCGGCTATGATGAAAAGTCTTGGCATATATCAATTCCCAAAGGCGGACAATCATTTGCGAATATTGCAAACTGTCGGCCACATTTATTATTATACGAATATATTCGCTATTTTGTTTTGGTCGGCTTTGGATGTGTCACACCGTAGCCGAAGAGGGAGAAGTCCCCTTTGCAAGGATCGCCGGGGAATATGTCCGCGAAGCATCCGGTGATCTCTCTCACCGTCACGATGTCCTTTTGCTTTCTGGATGTGAGTCCCAGTGCGATCGCCTCGTCATAGACGTGTACGTCCAAAGGGATGAGCAGGTCGGCGGGATCCGTGTCCTTCCATATTCCCAGATCTACCTTGCCGTCATCGCGCACCATCCACCGCCTCATCATATTGATCTTCTTGTTCGGAGCCTTGAGGTCGGATTTCTGGCCGAAGACATTCGTCCTGAACTCGTCCTGGGACAGAGATTCGAGGGATGGGCTTGCCTCATAGGCGCTTTTCAGACGGGAGCATATTCCAGCCACCTCGCTCCATTTGATCGTGCGGTGGATGCTGGTGCCGTCGTCCCGCCACTTGCCGCGCATCACATATTCATAAGGCTTCCAGTCCATTTCCTCGAAAAGTCTGCCGCAGTCCCTGATGATCATCGCCCTGCGGCCCCAGGCGAAATGCGCCGCGAAGACCGCCGCGATTTCCACGTCGGCCAATGAGCGTTTCCCGGCCTTGAAACGCTGCGCGAACAAGGTCGGGAAAGCTATCGGATCTTCCTGGAAGTACTGAGGGTCGTTGTAGGTCTCAGCCCACAGGATCAAAGTTCGTCTTGTCTCTTCTGTCATTTAGAAGTCATTTTTGCCGAGCCTGAAGTATTTTGTTTTAATCCTTCGTCGCCGCCTCCAGTTTCTTAAGCAGCGCGAACATCACCACACCGGCGGCGATGCAAAGTCCCATCAGAATGCTCCAGTTGGCCGTGAGGGAAACCTTTTTCCAAAGCAGTCCAGGGATGGAACTGAGGTAGTTGCCGACAGCGGTCGCCGCGAACCACAGACCCATCATAAGACCTTTGTACTTAGGAGGCGCCACCTTCGACACGAAGGAGATGCCCATCGGGCTGAGCAGAAGCTCGGCGAAAGTCAGGATTAGGTAGGTTCCGATCAGGTACATCGGCACCACTGGATCCGGAGCTACCGTGCCGTTGAGCGAAGCCGGTGAAGGCTGGCCAATGGAGGCGAAGATCATCACCAGATAGCCGCAGGCCGCCACAAGCATTCCGATACCGATCTTTTTCGGAGCGGAAGGCTCCATTCCCTCAGGATGTGCCGGGGTCTTTCTGGCCGCGAGCGAGCTGAAGATCGCCATCGACACAGGCGTGAGGGCGACCACAAAGAACGGATTGAACTGCTGGAAGAGCTGTGGCTGGATCTCCAGAGGGTTAGGAAGGCCTTTGAATATGGCGTAGGCCCCGCACCAGAGGGCGGCGGTCACGGCTCCGCAGCCGATCTTGCCGGAAGTCTTCTCAGACTGGAATATTCCGAAAAGAGTATAGACTGAGGTCGCGATGAGAGCCAGCGCCCAGATGTTGAACCCGATTCTGCTCCAGCCCTCGGCAGTGCTTTGCGTGTAGTCGCGTGCGAACCAGGTCAGCGACTGGCCGTTCTGGTGGAACGCCATCCAGAAGAAGATAACCACAGCAAACACGAGGCACAGGGCCACGATACGCTCCTTGGTCTGTTTCGGAGTGAGTTCCACGTAATTGCCTCCGGAGGTCTTGGCCTGTTTGGCGTTGACGTCAGCGTGCTTGAACCAGCTCTTTGTCGCGAAATAGATCGCTATCGAGACCACGAGTGAGATGCACGCCACCGCGAATCCCATATTGTAAGAAGCAGAAAGTTTGTCGATGTAGTACGGACAGAACTGGTCGAGCCCCATTCCGGCCGCGTTTGCGTCCGGCATCATCGCCATAAGCCCGTTCAGTTGCTCGGCTCCCTCCGGAGTGATCGTGCCGGCCATCTGCTGGTGGGCCAACGCCGGAATCGCAGCCTTGTATATGAGCCCCGCCTTTGCCAGGAACTTGTTTGTGATGGCGGTGGCGGCGGCAGGAGCGAACATCGAACCGATGTTGATGGCCATATAGAACAGGCTGAACGCGCTGTCACGTTTCGAGGCGTATTTCGGATCGTCGTAAAGGTTGCCGACCAGAACCTGAAGATTGCCTTTGAATAGACCCGTTCCGACAGCGATGAGCAGCAGGGCCGCGAGCATCACGGTGACTCCAAACCCGTTGGCCGCTGTAGGGACTGCCAGTACCAGATAACCGATGAACATCACGCAGATGCCCGTCACGACGCATTTTCCGAATCCGATTTTGTCCGCGAGCCATCCTCCCACGACCGGCATAAAATAGACCGCCGCGAGGAAGATTGAATATACCTGGCTGGCCGTTGACTGCTCCCATCCGAACTTGGCCTGGAGGAACAGCATGAAGATGGCCAGCATCGTGTAGTAGCCGAAGCGCTCGCCCGTGTTGGCGAGGGCGAGCGCGAATAAACCTTTCGGTTGGTTTTTGAACATACTATGTTACTTTGTTACTTTCTCAAGCCACTTGACCATGCCGAGCATCACGCCCATTGCCAGGAGGCACATGCAGAGGAACACGCTCCAGCAGGCCCACAGAGGCATCTTGTTGTACATCAGAGGCCCGATCCACAAGAAGAGGTTGCCGACGGCGGTCGCGCCGAGCCAGAGTCCCTGGCAAAGTCCGAGAAGGTGCTTCGGGGCGACCTTCGACACGAACGAGAGACCCAGAGGAGAGATGAAGAGTTCCGCTACCGTGAGGAAGAAGTAGGTCGCGATCAGAACCCAAGGGCCGGCCTTCATCGTGGCCTGCTGGGCGACTTCCATACCTCTGAAATCGGTGGCTGAAGGGTAACCCATCACGCCTGAGAATATGGCCAGGAACAGGTAGGCCGTGGCGGCGATACCCATACCGTAGGCGATCTTGCGAGGGGTGGAGATCTGCTTGCCTCTCTTGCCGAGGGCGCCGAAGATCCACATGATGATCGGGGTCAGCACGATCACGAAGAATGGATTAACCGCCTGCCATATTTCCGGAGCGATCTTGTCCGTGTTGACGAAGTCACGCGCGAAGAGCGAGAGGGACTGTCCGTTCTGATGGAATGCGAGCCAGAAGAAGATCACAACGCCGAGAACCGCGAACAGGGCGTACATTCTCTGCTTGATCTCCTTTGCCATGGTGGCCTTCTCCTCGGCGGTGTAGCCGGCATTGGCGGAGGCTGCCTTCTTGGCAGGAGTAGGGAATTTCTTCTTGTTGGCAAGGAATACCACAAGAGAGATCATCATGGCCACGACGGAGGCGATGAAGGAATAGTGGATACCGGCGTTGAACACGTCCAGATAGTTCGTGCAGAAAGTGCCTACGGCCTCTCCGCCCTGGGCCAGCATCGCAGGATCGGCGCCCGCCTTCACGGCCTCGTCCATGAAGTTCTGCGAGGTGGTGCCGTTGCTGATGAACTCATGGCAGAGTCTAGGGAGCTGTGAGTTGTAGATGAATCCGTTGACTTTCAGCCACCAGCTTCTAAGAAGAGGAGCCACGAACGGAGCCACGAGGCCTCCGATGTTGATGAACACGTAGAAGATCTGGAATCCGGAGTCACGCTTCCCCTGTGCCTCCTTGAGTGCCTCGGGACCTTGCTTGGCGGCCTCGGCCTCGAAATTGTCGTACATCTGTCCGACGATCGCCTGAAGATTGCCCTTGAACAGACCGTTGCCGAACGCGATCAGGAAGAGAGCGAAGCAGGTCAGCGGCAGCAGCCACGCCTTGTTCTCAGGTGTCGCGAGGATCGGAACGGAGAGAACCACATAGCCCAACGCCATAATGATGAGACCTTTCTGGATGGTTCCCTTGTAGTTCTGCGTGCGGTCGGCGATGATGCCTCCCACGAGGCTCAGAATGTAGATCCCAGCATAGAAGAATGAGTAGATGAGTCCTCCAGTCTCGTCACTCAGCCCGAACTTCGAACAAAGGAAGAGTGTGAGAACCGCATTCATAATGTAGTACCCGAAGCGCTCGCCCATGTTGCTCAGCGCCGCTGAAATCAGTCCTTTAGGATGTCCTTTCATACAATGTTGTTTACTTTTAAATTATTTGTGTTATTAATATTTCATTCTATGCCCCGCTTGGCTCTCCGTTTGGCTGTCATGCGTGCGTCCAAAATCCATCTCTCTCTTCCTGCTCGCATAACAAGTTACTAATATACGCAAAACTCCTCAACTCACCAAATTTATGTCGTAGTCCGGCTCTCGGTCATAAAATCAGCTTCAATATTTGATTCTGAAATAGTCAAGGAGTTTCTTGTAATAGTCTTGTGCTGTCAGACAGGTATCTGTAAGGTACCCGGGAATTGTTTTCCATTCGTGCAATCCACGATGATAGAACATTTTCAGTTCGTCTGTAATAATGAACGGAACAATGTCGTGATTAAGACATTCCTTGAACATTATCAGGCGTCCGACTCTGCCATTACCATCCTGAAAGGGGTGTATTGCTTCAAAACGCTGATGAAAGCCAAGTATATCATCAAACAGAATTACCTTTTTCCCTCTGTATTCTTTTAACAATGCACGCAGTTCATGCCCTACATTCTGTGGTGAGGTCGTCTCCATTCCTCCAACCTCGTTAGGTATCCGTTTGTATTCACCGACCGTAAACCAGGATTTCGATGCGTCCGAAGTCCCGCTTTTCAGCAACCGGTGAAGTTGTTTTATCATACTTTCTGTCAATGGCTCTTTCGCGTGGTCAATTATAAAGTCGATGCAGCGGAAATGATTGGTGGTTTCAATGATATCGTCCACTTTCACAGCATTATCCGTGATTCCAATCGTGTTAGTCTCGAATATGTATCGAGTCTGCTCTTTTGTTAACCGGCTACCTTCGATATGGTTTGAATTATATGTCAGGTCAATTTGAGTGCGGTGATATATTCCGCCTTTGATTCCGGAGTCTTTTTGCTCGCACAATGTCTTCAAAAGGGGAGATATCCTGTTTTTTGCATTCTTGCGCTGAGGGAGTGGAGCCTCGGCTGGCACACTCCACGTTTTGCCGACAAGCTGTGCTCCGGCAATTTTACCTTGAGCACAGTAGTTCCTCACTGTGCGTTCGGCGACACCGTGTGCCGCTGCATATTCTTTAGTTGAGACGTAATCCATAATCTACGGCACGGAAAATAGCATATGCCGATACAAATATAGGATTTCTTGCCGATAACGGCAAGAAATGGCGGTTATTTTGTCTATTCTTCCGGACTCATGCCGATAGGCCTTGTCCCTAATCTGTGCTCAGCTTGCACGTAAATTATCATTTATCTGACAGTCATATCCCCAAGGTGTCAGTCAGGCGAAAGATTCGGAAATACGAGGAATCTAGGTACGCCGTTTCTGAGTTCTCGTTCCCATAACCGAAAAATTGTCTAAATTTACACCCAAAACATAAATGCAGATGGAAATCGATGAATTGGAACGTGGCCGGCTGAGGAGCAAAGTGCTGAGCTTCCTGAAGGCCAATGATATTGATTATGAGTTGTACGAGCATCCGGCATTGTGCACGGTGGAGGAGTGCCTGACGTATTGGGGGAATATTCCTGACGCGACGCATTGCAAGAACCTTTTTCTGCGGAACCATAAGGGGAACAGGCACTACCTTGTGAGTATGGAATGCCATAAGACGCTCGACATCCATAGCCTGGAGCATACGTTGAAGCAGGGAAAGCTGTCTTTCGCGTCGGAGGAAAGGATGGTTCGATGCCTTGATCTGCATCCTGGGTCGGTGTCGGCCTTCGGACTTATCAATGACATCGATCCGAAGGATGCGGATCCCAAGGAACTCTTCCCGAACGGTCACCGTGTCAAATATTACATTGACAGTGCATTACGCACGGCGGACAAGATAAGTTTCCATCCTTGCGAGAACACGGCCAGCGTCGTGATTTCGGGGGAGGACTTTCACCGCTTCCTGTCGATATGGGGCGGCGAGGTCGAATGGTTGGAAATATGATTGGTACGGAATCCGGAATCATAATTAAATTTCATATTGACCTCCTCTTTCATTATATTTGCCTGATGTGCGACAGATTGTAGAAAGATGAAGATTTTGACGAAACTGATGCAAGGACTTCTGAGGGTGATCTCGGCGCTTCCGCTGGGGTTCCATTACGTGTGGGCGGGCTTCTTTGCCTGGCTGCTGCGTGATGTGATGCATTACCGCCGTGATGTGGTGATGATCAACCTCTCCCGCGCTTTCCCAGACAAGAAATACAAGGAGCTGAAGCAAATCTCCAATGCCTTCTACAAGCATTTCGGCGAGGTGATAGCCGAGACCATCTGGTTCGGCGGATGCCGCAATCCTGAAAGGCTGCACAGGAAACGTCTGGTGGAATATACTAACATCGATGCCGTTGAGGCCGCGCTTGCGGAAAGTCCCGGAGTTGTCGTGCTCAACAGCCATTTCGGCAACTGGGAACTGACCGGAGGCTGCCTGAATTACGACTACCGCCCAAACCGGGAACAATCGGTGATGAACGTAGATAATGTAATCGCCGTCTATAAGCCGTTGAGCAGCAGGATGTGGGACGAAATAATGCGTGTCAACCGCTGCGCTCCGGTGCTGCGGGACGGCTGCGCGGTACAAAAAAAACTTGGCGGCTCAATCGAGGTCATCCTGAAGCCGGGATGTGATCATCATCCTCACAGTCTCTAAGCTCCTGCACCAGTAGTCCGTTTCTTGCTGGACAAGACTCTTTCGAAATAGTCTGATCATTATGCTAAAAGGCTGGCCTCGTCAACTGAGGTCAGCCTTTTTGCGCGCCCGGCTCTAGTTAGCCAGAAATATTCATTTGTCGGCACGGCTTTACGAGGAGAAATGTACCAAACGCAATAAATCACACCATTGGTACAGGGGATGGACTAGCGGTGCACCGCCTAAGACATCAGGCTCGGGGCGGGGACGAACGCCGTGGCCGGACAATTGACAATGTTCGTCCTTTCATATGCTTTATGAGATCACGTGAAGACACTTATGACAGTAAGCGTCTTACGAAACGCGTTCAGCCGCTCCGCGTGCAAAGACGGCCTTCCAGATTCCTGTCTACCGACCCTGACGTGAGGTTCTGCCATCTTGTTCAGATCCGGGCGGACTCTTTCTGGCGCGCAAGGCATGTTGGGCACGCGAGGTGAGATTCTGATTTGGATCGGGGTGTGGAAATCCTTTTATCCCACACTAAGCATAACAGCGAAATCTTCTTCAGTGCCTTGTCTTTCAGGATGCCTTACGACGGATTGTCGCAATGAAATTCAAGTAATAAGCATACGAATTATCACACAGAAGCGTTGCGCGGTAGTAATTGGTTAAAACATCAATGCTATAAGACAAAAGTTAGTCAACATATATATAGTTCCCATTATTTTTTTTTATTTCATTTTTGAAGTTAACAGCAGGATGGCATTGGGGAATTGTTGTGTGTCGGCGGATTCGCGATTATTGATTTGATGTCATGCTTCGTTTTTTGCTTAAAGATTGTTATTTGGGTGTTATTCGCGCATATTCAGCGATTTAGGTTACTAAAACGATATTTGTGATTTATTTTGAAATGTAGGTAGATTTTTTTTATACCTTTACGCACTTAACAAATTTAATGTTCCAGCAGTTGGCTCGAACTTTTTTTATTTTTTAGTAATATGAAAAATTTTTTCAGATTCCTCATCGCTGCCGCGTTAGTGTTTACCGGCTGCGACAAGAGCAATGATTCCCCGGAGCCGGAACCAGTACCGGTTCCCGACTTCACCGTTGAACAGACCGCGCTGACGCAAGGCTCGTTCAGTGTCAGAATCACCCCTAAGGACAACGAGAACACCTACTATTTCAGTGTTCTCACCAAGAAGGACTATCAGTCCAAGTACAAGGAGACCCCCGAGACTCTCGAAGCGGCGTACAGTGAATGGTTCGGCCAGATGGCCACCCAGGCGGGACTGTCTGTCGAGGACTTTCTGAAAAACGCCCTGCTTTCAGGCATGCAGAACTACCGGTTCCGTTCGCTCGAACCCGGCACAGACTACATATTTTTCGTTTTCGGTGTGGACTATTCAGGGAAGGCCACCACGGCTGCGGACATCGTGCCTTTCTCCACCCCGAAGGCCACACTGGACAAGAATGTGACTTTCAACATCACCCCTACGGAGGTCGGCTCCACATGGTTCAAGGTCAAGATCAATTGTAACGACCCTGACGTGTACTACTACTATGATATCATGCTGCCTTCCATCTACGAGCAGTATTGCGGCAGCAATCCTTCGAAGATTCCTGAATATGTCGCCTCTTACCTTTCAGCCCTTAAGAGCGAGAACGACACCTATGCCGCCATGTCAGAGGCTCAGTTCATCAGCAGCATCACCGTCGGCGGCGAGATTGAGTACGACACCGCGCTGTCTGAGGTGGCCAACTCCCTCCTCCCTGAGACGGAGTACCCTGTGTTCGCAATCGGCATCGCCAATGACGGCAGCTTCACCACCGACCCTACTGTGGTCATGGTTAAGACGGCTGAGACCCCGAAGAACGACTGGAAGATTTCCGGAGAGACACTGACCGACATCCAGTACAACGCCACCGTCACTCCTGCCTATGATGAGGTCTATGCCGTGATCCTTGAGCGCAAGTCCTACTTTGAGGGTGCCACGGATGAGCAGATGGTCAACGACCTCCTTGACGCGAGAAAAGGCACGTTCCAGAACGATCTCTGCGTGGAGACCTCGAAGGTTGAATTCAATAACCTCATCCCTGACGAGGACTACTACCTGTTCATGATCGCCTGCACGCCTGACGGCCTTCCAAAGACCGGCGACAAGCTGAATGTTAAGAAACACGAGGTCAGGACCAAGACCGCGACACCGACCGGCGCCGTTTACAGCCTGAAAGTCTTCAACATCCAGAAGACATCGGCCAGCGTGGCGGTGACTGTCAACGAGGCCGGCGAGAACCAGACCTTCCTCACGAACTATATCTCAAAGGAGGAGTTGAACAAGCTTACCGCATCGATGAGCGAGGGCGAGGCTCTCAAGAAGCACATGGATGACCTGATCGACGCCAAACTCAAGGAGTGGAACGGGATTTATTCCACTATGGACAGGAAAGAGTTCCTTTCAAGGCTCCTGCCGAACGAGTCGAAGACCGGCAGCGGCAACTACATCGATTTGGAAGGCTTGAAAGCCGGCACGACCTACTATGCCTACTCAATCGGGCTCAAGGCTGACGGAACCTACACCACCGAACCGTTCAAGGCGGAGTTCACCACTGTCGAGGATGTCAAGAGTGCCGTCCACCTTACTTCAAGCGGCATGAAGGCCTGGATGTATGACGAGTATTATCCAAACAAAACGAACTACACGCTGGGTGTCATGGCTGATCCTTTCTATCAGGTAGGAGGAGCGTATGGCAAGTCATTCACAGGGACTGATGAATGGGCGGACAAAAGTTTCACCGAGATAGTTGAGGAACTGAAGAAAGAACCGGCGGGTGCATACGGTGCGGTCACGCTCAACCTTACAGTCGAAAGAGGAACGAAATTCTATGCCTACTTCGTAGGTGTTGACAAGAGCGGGATTCCTACCGATGTGATCAAAATCACACATACATCCAAGGCGGAAGGTTCCGTCAACACGGGTATGGGCAAGGAGGTGTCTATTGACAAGATCGAAACCATTGCCAGATAATGCGGACATTTTTGAATTATCTTACGTCATTGCTTGCCGCCGCCGCTGTCATCAGCGGATGCGGCAAGTCTGACATACCGGACACTCCTGACATCCCCCCAGAACCAGAACAACCAACAGTGAAGGCATATTCAGTGGGAGACTACTACCAGAAAGGCTTCGTGAAGGGAGTTGTCGTGAGCGTGGACGAGAAAGGGGAGCACGGTCTGATTGTCTCTCTCAAGGAACATGAAGCCGCCTGGGCGTTCAGATCCGACAATGTCATGGACGGACAGCCCGGCACGGGGCAGTACAACACCGGCCGCGTACGTGAGTTCAAGGATTGGATGGACTTCTATCCGGCTTTTGAACGCGCGACATTGGAGAATGTCGGAGCACTAAAGGACTGGTTTCTGCCATCCATGCATGAGCTGGCGTCATTGTACAAGGCCTACACAGGCCACGACACCAATGACGTGGAACAGGGGGCGGGATCGACCAAAGCCGGGATGAGCGAGAACGAGTCGAAGGACTGGTTCAACAAGTGCCTTGCCGGCAACAAAGGGACCGCCATATCCGATCAGGTTTATTGGTCATCCAACGAACTCGGCCCCAGTATAGCCTCCGCGTTCGACATGCGTACCGGCACCTCGCTGGATGTCCCGTCGGATCTCGACAAGAGGAAGGTTTACAAGGTCAGGGCGATGGCATCGTTCTGAGTCAATTATTCACGATTAAATGTTCATTTAGAAAATGAAAAGAATAACTATCATTTTGGTGTCGGCGGCGCTGGCTCTCGTTTCGTGTTCGAAGGAGAACGGCGACACGCCATGGTCCGGCGTTCTGACCGCGCCTGAGGTGACGATCACAGAGGGAACCGCATCGTTGACCGCAAGCTGGCCTGAGGTCAAAGGGGCCGAAGGCTACAGGTGTGAGGTTACCTATGTCTCGGGAGGAAGGAATGTGGATGTCCTTAAGACAAACATCACAGAGACATCTTTCACAGTCAGCGCGTTGCGCCCGGAGACAGACTACACTGTCAGGGTCGCCGCCACAAGAGGTGGCAAGGCTTCAGCGAACTGGTTCATGGAGGACAGGAAGACAGGAAAGTTCAACGTGACTTTCGACATCACTCCTTATGAGGTGTACAACTCCACGACCGGCCACATTGACTATATGGCGAAAGTGAAACCTTCCGATGACGGTGTGTACTATTGGATCGCCGCTGTGCCATATTCCCAGAAAGTGGACGCCAAGGTTTGGATGATGGATGAGATAGCTGACGCTGTGGATGCCGGAGAGACTTGGGAGTCCCTTGAGAAAAACGGCTATATTGTCAAAGGAGAGGCAGAAAGTGTCTTCGCGTTCAACGGAAAAGATGATTATATGTTTACCGCCGGCATTCTTGAACACATTGGAGATCAGATAAATGTCGTTTCGGAAGTGAGTCTGAGCTACCCTTTCTACGCCGAGAACGCTGAAGATCAGACAAGCCATCAGTGCGCCTATTCCGACTACATCGGAGAGTGGGTGGTGAAACCGTATGACGTGTCTGAATATGGCAACGGCTGGAGCCTTGCTGATTCCAAACCTTTCACAGTCAGGATTTCGGCGAAAGAGGACGGTCAGACGTTCAACATGACAGGTTGGGGTGGAGCTGACAACAAATATTCCACAACGCCGATTGTGCTGGACTATGTTGCCGGCGATGTCGACAGGTTCGAGCATTTCAACATTAGCGTGCCTCAGGACATAACCACAGAGAATGGCATCAAGTGGGCCTACACCGGCTGGATGTCATTGGTATTCTCCGATGAGAACGGCAACAAGGAAGTCAAGGCTTACACTCCTTACGACTACGACTACGACAATACTGCTTCGGAAACGAATCCGAGTGGCTGGCGTCAGGCTTTCAGAGGCTATGTCGCCAATGCGAACAAGACGGTCATAAAGATTTTTGCCAATGAATATCAGTACGAAGGCTTGACCGTCTATATGCAGAGCCTTTGGGTCTGCGGAATGGATGCGGCAGGCAAATATGATTTCAACAACACTGCACATTCTCTCAACGGCAATCGTGGTGGAATTCCTAATGCGATGTACTATCTTGTGCGTAAGGATGTCGCCGAAGGTGCCGAACTGGCAGCCCCGGATGTCTCTGCCGAACTTAAAGGCGCTACTTCTTCTGCGGCGGCCGGCAACAGATCCATAGTTCTCAGAGTGTCAAGATAGAGATTCGGCTATCCAAGCCGCGTCTTGGACATAATCCCTTTCAGCCTCGGCATCGTGTGGTTTTGCCTCACTGCCGAGGCTGATCTTTTTAAAAAATTTCATATTCACAGAGCCTTTCATTATATTTGTCTGAATGTGCGACAGATTGTAGAAAGATGAAGATTTTGACGAAACTGATGCAAGGACTTCTGAGGGTGTTCTCGGCGCTTCCGCTGGGATTCCATTACGCGTGGGCGGGCTTCTTTGCCTGGCTGCTGCGTGATGTGATGCACTATCGGCGTGATGTCGTGATGATCAACCTCTCCCGCGCTTTCCCTGACAAGAAATACAAGGAACTGAAGCAAATCTCCAATGCCTTCTACAAGCATTTCGGCGAGGTGATAGCCGAGACCATCTGGTTCGGCGGATGCCGCAATCCTGAAAGGCTGCACAGGAAACGTTTGGTTGAATATACCAACCTGGACACCGTGGAGGCCGCGCTTGCCGAGAGCCCCGGGGTTGTCGTCTTGAACAGCCATTTCGGCAACTGGGAACTAACCGGTGGCTGCCTGACTTACGACTACAGGCCGGACTCTGAGCGGTCAAAGATGGAGGCAAATGACATCATCGCCGTTTATAAGCCTTTGAGCAGCAAGATGTGGGACGAGATAATGCGGGTCAACCGCTGCGCTCCGGTTCTGCGTTACGGCTACACCGGTTACGTCAGTTCCGTGAACCTCCTGCGTTTCGCCTTGTCTCACAAGGAGGACAAGAAAATCTACATAATCCCGACCGACCAGTGCCCTTACCGGAACTCTACGGTGAATGACGTTGTGGACTTTATGCACCAGCCGACCCGGACGATGCTCGGCGGCGCGTCGATCGCCCACAAACTGCACTACAGCGTCTTCTATATGAGCCTGATTCCGGTCTCCCGAGGCCACTACGAATGGACCTTCAAGGAAATATGCCGCGACGCCTCGACGATGACCCCTCACTCGATAATGCAGGAATATTACAGCCTGCTTCAGGTCGATCTGGAAAAACACCCGGAGAACTACCTCTGGACGCACAAAAGATGGAAATGACAAAAATTTTATGAATATGAAGAATTACCGCACAGTATCGCTTCTCTGTCTGGCCGCCGCTTTGCTGCCAGCCGGAAGAATCTCGGCCCAGGATCCCGTAGGAACCGTTTCCTACGCCCTTCCTCAGACCACCATTACAATCGAGGTGGAGGCCGTCCGTGAATATTTCTATGCAGGCCCTTACGCCAAGTACGCCCAGAAATATCTTGGCGTTGACGCCCGTCAGACAGACCAGACCACCTGCACGCTCAGCACGGTCCGTATGACCCCGTACATCGAGGCCGACCAGAATTTCCGCTACTATGTCAATCCGGACAAGGCCACGCAGTCTTTCCTTTCGCTTACCTCCCAGGGACTTATCGCGGTCAATGACGGAAGTTTCGGTGAGAGCGCCGAGTGGAGGTTCACCACGCAGGCCGGGGCTGATTTCAACGGAAAGGGTGTAAGCTCCAACCTTACATCCGAGGCCGCCACGCTTTACCGTGGAGTCAAGGAGGACGCTTCCTACAACCGCATCGCCGTGCAGCAGAATATGGTTGTCCAGAAGTCCCTTGAGCAGAGGGCCAAGGAGGCAGCCGACATGATATTCAATCTTCGTCAGAAAAGGGTTCAGATCGTCACAGGCGACACCGACGCCACTTACAGTGGTGAGGCTATGGGGGCGGCCCTCAAGGAAATCTCCGCTCTGGAGAAGGAATATATGTCCATGTTCATCGGCTACAGCGATTTCCAGACCCAGAAACTCAAATGCGATGTCGTTCCTGTAAAGAACAGAAAGTCTCAGACCTACGTAGCGTTCAGAATCTCAGATACAGACGGAATCGTCTCGGCAGACAATATGTCCGGAAAACCTTACCTTTTGGAGATTGTCCCTCAGCCGATCGGAGAGGCTTCCGGCAAGGGTGCCCAAGCAAAGTCGAATGTGGCCATCTACAGGATTCCGGCCATCTGCACAGTCCGTCTTTCCGATGGCGTGACCTCGTTCCTTCAGGACAGGATGGCCATCTACCAGCTCGGAACCGAGGGCTATTTCCCGCTTTCAAAGTAATCCGGAAAAAATATTCAGCAAACATTAAAGAATACATATTCACATATTAATAGAATAACGCTATGACAATTAAAGATTTGCAGCCAAAGGCCGTTTGGGAGAACTTCTACGGCCTGACAAGGGTTCCTCGTCCTTCAAAGCACGAAGGCAAGGTTCAGGACTATCTCCTGGGCTGGGGAAAAGAACACGGTGTTGACGTGAGGAAGGACGACACCGGCAACATCATATTCACAGTTCCGGCCACTCCAGGCTACGAGAACCGCAAGGGAGTGATAATGCAGGCCCACATGGACATGGTTCCGCAGAAGACCGCCGACACGAAGCACGACTTCCTCACTGATCCTATCGAGACCGAGATAGACGGGGAGTGGGTGACCGCGAAGGGAACTACCCTCGGAGCCGACAACGGAATCGGAGTCGCTCTCGCTCTTTCCGTTCTTCAGGACAAGACTTTGAGGCACGGCCCGCTTGAGGCTCTCATCACCTACGATGAGGAGACCGGCATGACCGGAGCCAACTCGCTCAAGGCCGGAATATTAAAGGGAGACATTCTTCTGAACCTTGACTCTGAGGAGGAAGGCGAGCTTTGCACCGGTTGCGCCGGTGGAGTTGACGGCGCGGCTGACTTCGCTTACAGAACATATAAGACTCCTGAAGGATTCGTCGGCTACAAGATCACCGTCAAGGGACTCAAGGGCGGACACTCCGGAATGGACATTTCCCTCTTCAGGGGCAACGCCAACAAGATCATCTGCCGTCTTCTCGAAGCCGTAATCTCTGAATATGACGTAAAGGTCGCGTCCATCACCGGTGGATCCCTCCGCAACGCCATCCCGTTCGAGGCCGAGGCCGAGATCCTCGTCCCGTCAGCGGACTCGCGCAAGGTCAAGGCTCTCGTTGAGAAGAAGTTCGAGGAGTCCAAGTTCGAGTACCAGTACTCAGACCCGGATATGATTCTCATCTATGAGAAGCAGAGCGCTCCGGCTGCCCGTTACATCAGCCCTAAGGTGATCGGCAAGGCTGTCAAGGCCATCCTTGCCTGCCCTCACGGAGTCCAGAGGATGAGCGACACTCTTCCTGGCCTGACCGAGACCTCTACCAATATGGCTATCGTCCGCACCCAGAAGGGACATCTCACGGTTCACTCCTTGACCCGCAGCTCGATCGACGCGGCCAAGATGTATCTCGCCGACTCGATCCGTTACGTATTTGAGCTTGCCGGCGCGAAATATTCGACATCAGGCGCTTACAGCGGTTGGGCTCCGAAACTCGGCACTCCGATGATCAAGGTTCTGGAGGACACCTTCAAGAGCCTCTTCGGAAAGGAACTCAAGATCACGGCCACCCACGGAGGACTTGAGTGCGCCATTATGGGAGCCAAGTATCCGAACTGGGAGATGGTTTCCATAGGACCTACCATCCTCTATCCTCACTCTCCGGACGAGCGCGTGAACATCGCTTCCGTCGCCGAGACCTGGAAGTTCCTCGTCGCCGTGCTTGAGAATATTCCTGAAAAGTAATTTGTCTTGACCGCTAATTTGCGAAAGTTGAGATAATTGACTATATTTGCAGTCCTTTTGGGTTGGCATACGTCCCCGAAAGGACTGCAATTTATTTATTATTAAACAATTAAGTCAAATGTTAAAACAGTACGAGACCGTTTTCATCGCAACTCCCGTTTTGTCTGAACAACAGATGAAGGAAGCGGTTGCCAAGTACACAAAACTGATCGCCGACAATGGTGGCGAGGTAGTGTACGAGGAGGACTGGGGACTTCGTCAGCTGGCATATCCAATCCAGCACAAGACCTCAGGATTCTATTATCTTATCCAGTTCAAGGCTGAGCCAAGCTTCATCGCCACCCTTGAGACCCAGTATTTCCGTGATGAGAGGATCATCAGGTTCCTTACCGTGGCTCTTGACAAGCACGCCGAGGCTTACGCCGCGAAGAGAAGGGAGAACAGGAACAAGCCTGCCGCTCCTAAGACAGAGGAGGCTCCGGTAGCCGCTGAAGAGAAAACAGAGGAAAACGCATAATCAAGGAGGAATGAATTATGGCACAGAATGACGCACAGAACGCAGGAATCCGCTATCTCAATCCTCCTACAGTAGAGGTTAGGAAGAAGAAGTACTGCCGTTTCAAGAAGGCAGGCATCAAGTATGTTGATTACAAGGACGCTGAGTTCCTTAAGAAGTTCCTCAACGAGCAGGGTAAGATTCTCCCTCGCCGTATCACCGGTACTTCTCTGAAGTTCCAGAGGAAAGTCGCTCAGGCAGTGAAGAGGGCTCGTTCCCTTGCTCTGCTTCCTTATGTAACTGACCTTCTTAAATAATAGGAGAGCGAGATTATGAAGATCATTTTGAAGAAAGAAGTTGCCAATCTCGGCGAGGCCGGAGATGTGGTAGAGGTAAAGTCAGGTTACGGCCGCAACTACCTTATCCCTCAGGGATTCGCTTGCGCCGCCACTCAGTCCGCTCTTAAGCAGCTTGAGGAGACAAAGCGCCAGAGGGCTCACAAAGAGGCCAAGCTTATCGCTGACGCCGAGGCTCTCGCAGCCAAGATCGAGGCCACACCTGTCAAGGTGGCCGTAAAGGTCAGCGAGTCCGGCAAGATCTACGGTTCTGTCACTACAGCTCAGATCGAAGAGGCTCTCAAGGCCGCTGGTGTAGAGGTTGACAAGAAGAACATCACCCTCGGTGAGATCAAGACCGTAGGCGAGTACGAAGGCTCTGTCAAGTGCTACAAGGCTGTCAAGGCCACCGTAAAGGTAACCGTTGAGGCCGAGGCCTAATCCCAAGTTTATGTGAAGCCGATTTTGGCTGACAATATTTTAGACCGCAGATTTCCTGCGGTCTTTTTTCGTCTCTCTTTATCAACGAAATCACGTTAAAATGTTGCCACGGACCTCTTCTTAACCTTCTCGGGCAACGCTCGGGGCCCAGAAAGCGCAGTGTTGCACAAAATTGCTTCCGTCGCATTGCTTTTTATCTCTGACGGGAGCATATATATCGCAAAATGTTCTCGACGAGGTGGTACTTATCTTTGAGAAACAGTCTCGATTGACTAACAATGTGTTACAAATTATTGCTAGTCATGGCAGGAGAGCAACGTTTTGCAACTTATTTATTAATAGGATTTTATCAATTATAGCCGTGTGAGAGACGTCTCTGAACGGTAACGATTTATGGCGTTTTTGTTGCTTAAGAGGTATTTCATGCTCTTTTCGGCAACGTTTTGTGGGTGAAGTGTTACCCAGGAGTGCGAGTTCAAAGAATGATGGCATATTCATAGATGCGAAGGGCAATGGAGGCGGAATATTCCGGCACTTGAATATTCATTAGCATATTCATTAACCTTTAGAGGAAAGGTTGGAGTTGATTGGAAATTTTTTTACTTTTGTTTGGACAAACTGCCATGATGGAATTGTTTGTCTGCTTGCTTTCCAGGCAGGCGTGACCAGGATTATTAACACGTTAATGAAGATTATTTCTTGAATATGAAAGAATACATCATCGCCCTGGATCAGGGCACGAGCTCGTCAAGAGCCATTGTTTTCAATAAGAGGGGCGAGGCTATGGCTGTTCGCCAGAAGGAATTCACACAGCATTTCCCGAAGCCGGGGATGGTGGAGCACGATCCGATGGAGATCTGGGCCACCGAATATGCGATGATGACTGAGGCGGTCACATCGCTTGGACTTGGGGGAGCGGACATCGCCGCCATCGGAATCACCAACCAGCGCGAGACCACTATCGTGTGGGACTCCGAGACAGGAAAACCTGTTTATAATGCCATCGTGTGGCAGGATAGAAGGACTTCTGAATATTGCGACTCGCTCAAGGCCGCGGGAGTGACGGATATGATCCGCCGCAAGACCGGCCTCATCATCGACGCTTATTTCTCCGGAACGAAGATACGCTGGATCCTTGAGAATGTACCGGGAGCCCGTGAGCGTGCCGAGCAGGGAAAGCTTCGCTTCGGCACAGTGGACAGTTGGCTGGTGTGGAACCTGACCGGCGGACACGAGCACATCACGGACGTGAGCAACGCCTCCCGTACGATGCTGTTCAACATCAACACACTGGAATGGGATGAAGAGCTTCTTGATCTTCTGAATATTCCCGCATCGATGATGCCGCAGGTCAAATCCTCATCGGAAGTTTATGGAGAGACTGATCTTTTAGGCGGAAACGTTCCTGTCGCGGGAATAGCCGGTGACCAGCAGGCCGCTCTGTTCGGTCAGATGTGCACCGAGCCGGGATCCGTCAAGAACACTTACGGCACAGGTTGTTTCTTGCTGATGAACACAGGTGAGAAGCCGATAATGTCTAAGAACAACCTTCTCGCCACCATCGCGTGGAAGATCGGCGACAAGGTGGACTATGCCCTTGAAGGGTCTATATTCGTTGCCGGCTCTGTCGTTCAATGGCTGCGTGACGGCCTTGGAATCATCAAGAGTTCATCTGAGGTTGAGACTCTTGCGGCCTCTGTACCGGACAATGGTGGAGTCTATATGGTGCCTGCGTTGACGGGACTTGGTGCTCCGTACTGGGATCAGTATGCTAAAGGCGGGATATTCGGAATAACCCGTGGAACCACGGCGGCACACATCGCCAGAGCGGCTCTTGAAGGCATCGCATTCCAGACAATGGACATTGTCTCGGCTATGGAGAAGGATTCCGGAATCCATCTCGGGGAATTAAAAGTGGATGGCGGCGCGTCCCGCAACAACCTTATGATGCAGTTCCAGTCCGACATCCTTGGCGCCAAAGTCATAAGGCCTAAAGTGACCGAGACGACGGCTCTCGGTGCGGCTTACCTTGCCGGGCTGGCTGTCGGCTTCTGGGAGAGCCTTGATGACGTGAAGAAGCAATGGGAGGCAGACAGCGTCTTCACTCCTTCGATGGATGAGGATGCCGTCAAGGCGGCCAAAGCCGGATGGGCCGACGCTATCGGACGAACATTAACCAATAAGTAGTGAATATTATGAATCCATATTTCGCCGAGTTTCTCGGCACACTTGTACTAATCCTTATGGGTGACGGAGTCTGCGCCTGCACCAGCCTTGAGAAATCCAAAGGCAAGGGCGCCGGTTGGGTAGTGATAACCTTGGCGTGGGGCTTTGCCGTGATGTGCGGAGTTTTCATCGCTGGACCATATTCAGGAGCGCACCTCAATCCGGCCGTGACAATTGGTTTGGCCGTGGCTGGCTCGTTCCCTTGGGCTTCGGTTTTAGGCTACATCATCGCGCAGATGTTAGGTGGCTTTTGCGGTGCGACCCTTGTCTGGGCATTCTACAAGGATCATTACGATGCCACTGACGATCCGGACACGAAACTCGGCACATTCTGCACGATGCCGGCCATCTACAATCCGGCGAGGAACTTCTTCTGCGAGTTCGTCGGAACCTGGCTGCTGGTGTTCTGCATCCTTATGTTCTCCGTGAGTGGCAACACCTCGGAAGTCGGACTTGGCGCCTGTGGCTCATTCCCTGTCACAATGCTCATTGTGGCGATTGGTATGTCCCTTGGAGGTGCGACAGGCTACGCGATCAATCCGGCAAGGGATCTTGCCCCGCGCATCGCCCACGCCGTTCTTCCGTTCAAGAGTCCGAAGCGCGACAGCGGCTGGAACTACAGCTGGGTTCCTGTCCTCGGCCCGATCGCCGGAGCCGCGTTCGCCGCTCTGTGTTTTATCTTGATATTCTGACGTTATATGGTTGGTGAGCCTGCGGTACACAGAGCTGCCGAAGTGTCGAACCTACCATATAAACAGCTTCTAAACATTAGGTCATATTATGAGACAACATATTCATAAATTGTTTTGTCTGGCGGCCATGGTTATGCTCGCGTCCGCCATGGCTCCGGACGCTTCCGCGCAGCAGGCGCTTTGGAGCGGGGCGAATGTGGTATCCCCTCAAATCAATGAAGACAACACGGTGACTTTCAGGTACTCCGGCCCAAATGTAATAAGAGTCCAGGTGACCGGCGACTTTCTGCCGCCACAGAAAATCAGCACTCCGAACGGCGAGTTCGAGGTTCCGGGCATCGCTGAACTGACACAGAATCAGAGCGGTGTCTGGGAATATACCAGCGCCCCTCTTGAGCCGGAGCTTTACAGCTACTCTTTCATAGTGAACGGCCAGCGTATGAACGACCCGTCGAATGTCTATCAGATAAGGGATGTGGCCACGGTCACGAGCATATTCATTGTCGGCGGAGGACAGGCTGACCTTTACAAAGTCAGTGACGTGCCGCACGGGACGGTGTCGAAGGTCTGGTATGACAGCCCTTCGCTTGGAATGAGGCGCAGGATGACGGTCTATACTCCGGCCGGCTATGAGGAAAGCGGCAGGATCAGATACCCTGTGCTTTACCTTTTGCACGGAATGGGCGGAGACGAGCAGGCGTGGATGGAGCTCGGCCGCGCCTCCCAAATCCTTGACAACCTCATCGCGCAAGGCAAGGCGAAGCCGATGATCGTGGTGATGCCGAACGGCAACGCCTCGCAGGAGGCCGCCCCGGGCGAGACTTCCAACGGCCTCGTCCAGCCACAGTTCAACCTTCCGAAGACAATGGACGGCACCTACGAAACCTCCTTCCCTGAAATCATTGAATATGTTGACTCCCACTATCGTACAATCCGCAAAAAGGAGGGACGCGCGATAGCCGGACTGTCAATGGGCGGGTTCCATTCCCTCCACATCTCAAAGGAATATCCCGGCACATTCTCGTACATAGGCCTGTTCTCCGCCGCCATATTCCCGGAGAAGGAATCTCGTGTTTACGAGGACTTTGACGGCAAGCTGGCGAGACTTTTCGCCACCAAGCCATCACTTTTCTGGATCGGCATCGGAAAGGATGACTTTCTCTACCAGGCCAACTCCGACTTCCGCAAGAAACTTGATGACGCTGGTTATGAATATTCCTACGTAGAGTCCGACGGCGGCCACATCTGGCGCAACTGGCGCATCTACCTCAGCCGGTTCGTCCCGCTGCTGTTCCGATGACAAACCGGCTTGAAGTGAATCACGCCTATGGACTCAGCCATAGAAATCAGGTTGAGCCTCTATATTGCTGAAATGTAACAAACAACGAATATGAGCGCACTTTCTATACTGTATATAGTACTCCCGATCCTTGCTGTTTCCCTTTGCCATACCCTTGAGGTGCTGTTCACCGCCAAGCGATGGGCAGGGCGGCATTGGGTGTCCTTGATGAATGAACACCCAAATTTATTGAATGTTCTCTTCCGCCTTTCCGGAATGAATATGAAGTCATTCCTCATAGCCGCCGGAGCCTGTTTCCTTGCGGTTCTCCTTTCGACCGCCGCATTGTTCGCCGGCGGTTTATGGGCCGAACTCGTCTGGACGACAGTCTTTATGGCATATTCAGTGTGCGCCCTGATAAACCTCGTGCGTGCTGTAACCATCAAAGGCTATGTTCCCGGACTTGTGGCCAGCATTATCTCCGTCCCTCTCATCGCGTACGCGGCATATTCATTATCCCTCGTCTGGCCCTGGTGGGGAATGCTGCTCTTCGCCATCCTCGGCCTTGTCCTCGCTGTAGCTGGTCATTTCATCGCTCAGCGTATAGGACGCGACTAATCTCTAAGTTCACAAAGAAACAACCCGGCACCTTCTTTCGGTAGGTGGCGCCGGGTTTGAATAATCCTACTTGGAGTCTGGCGGTCATTGCCGCCAGAAACTACTAGAACTTGCTCTTATCAATAACGATACCGATAGTCTTCTTATCATCTGTCACGAGCGTCTTTCCGGTAAATTTCGACACATTGGCAGTTCCTTCAAAGTCACCGCTTGTGTTCTTTTTGAAAAGCCGGAACTCGATATCAGCATTGGTAAAGTCGGCTTTCCTATAATAAAAAGCAACCCCATCCGCATCCGGAACTCCGCCTATGCAGCCACTGCTACCTGACACTACCAGGCTAAAAGTTGGACAATAATCTGAAACATCAACAACTATCCCTCCGATACAGTCAGGATACACCTCAGTCCCCGGTGTCGTAACATCCGCTGTCTGGAGAATATAGCTTTTCGCCTCCTCCGGGTTAAGACCTTTGACTGAAACCTTGAGCGGAGTATATGTCTTCCAGCCTGATATGGTCGCTGACAACTTATTGCCCGCATAGGTATAGTCTATACCATCACAAACATAAACTAAAGGCATGAAATAAACGCTTGCGCCAGCATACGATTCTTTATGCGGTCTGAAGAACTGCGAGCTAAAAAGGAAGGAAGGCGTATATTCGGACAAGTTATTGAAGCCTTCATACATGACAGAGAACTTGCCGCCTGCCCTAAGACTTCGTCCGGCGGCAATCTCGCCGGCAGTCCATTTCGTGCCGTCATAGGTAATGACAAGATCCGGGGTCGGGTTGTTGACCTTCTCGTTATAGTTCCAGTCGTCGAACCACAGGTTGAGCTTGTCTCCGGCTGCCCAGTCGGCCTTCACCGCCTTGGTGTCCCCGGCACCGTCAAATCCGGAAATGTTGAGGTCAAGGATGATTGAACCCTGAGGCACTGGCACTACAGGAGTCTCGATAGATTTGTTGCAGGATGCAGACAGCAATGCTGCGATTGCCGCCACAGAGATAATTGAAAGTCTCTTCATAACGTTGTCCTCCTTACCATATCTCCTCGGTGTTGTCACCGAACGGGTTCCCGACAGTCATACCATCGGTGTCTGGACCGCTGCCGCAGATGACTCCATCAAGGCTCATCGTCAAAATCTCCGCGATGGGAGAGTCATACTTTGTTTTGTTTACCATAATCGGATGATTTAACCTGAATTATTCATAAAGAAAGTAAAAGAATCCTTACAATTATTTGGTAATCAGAGGATTAAATGTTATCTTTGTAATACTAAAAACAAGAAACATTATTGGCAACAATATCATTTTCCTGACATCAGGAAAATGATGCATCAATGTACATATTGCGACAATGACCAATCATATGCGTTCGCTATTGTTATTATTAATTTAGTTTAATATATTTACACAAAATTTAAATCTATTCAGATGGTATGCAAAATTTGAACAGGCTAAAAGTCGTTCTTGTTGAACAAGAACGGACGGGGAAATGGCTCGCCGAACAACTTGGCAAGTCAACGTGTACCGTAAGTAAGTGGTGTAGCAATTCTATTCAACCAGACTTGCAAACCCTTGACAAGATAGCTAAATTATTAAAAGTAAATGTAAAAAGTTTGCTCAACAACACAGAACAGGAAGACTAAATTTTATGGCGAGCATAGTTGAACAGCAGCAGGATTTGTTCTTTGAATTTGATTTCGAACAACCCGTAGCAGAGGCAGAGGGCATTATAGATATTGCCAAATGCAAAAAGGATATTTTCCTTATCGGATGTTTTCGCAATGATCAAAAACATCAGATTGATTGGATTCTTAAAAATCCGACAAATGGAGATAGTGGTAAATATAATGTAAGATTAGGAAAAGGACGTAATGGGTGGATTAACAAAGAGAATCCTAGAATAGCGAATCCTAAATATGTCATTTTATATGAATTTGGTAACGAAAATATTGTTTACGGATTTAAGGCTGGCGGCAGTAAGGTCTATAAAGAAAAAGATATGATTGCCACAGGATATGATACACCTAATGGCGATTATCTCGTGTATCGACTGACTGATGAGTGCCAAATAGTTGGAGTTGATGTAAAAAAAGTTTTGGCTCAATATCGTGAACGTACTAATTGGATTGATGGCAAACCGATATATCTCACAGGCCGTGAAATCATTTCGGCAGAACGCCCTAAAGTTAAGAGGGTGAAAAAAAACGATGTTAACAATGCCAATATCTTTAATGAAGAAGTACCCTCTCTGCAAGACGTTATTAATGGCATAAACCATAATTTCAGATATTCCGAGAATGCCCTGACCTCTATCGACTTGTTTTCCGGATGTGGAGGTTTAACAAAAGGGTTTTCAATGGCCGGAATACGTTCGATATTTGCATCCGACATTGATGAAAACTGTGAAAAGACCTTCAGGACAAATTTCCCTGGAGTTCCGTTTCTCTGCAAGGATATTACACAAATAACAAAAGAAGAAGTTGATGCCTTGACAGGTAACGCCTCTCCAGATATCATCATTGGTGGTCCACCATGCCAAGGGTTTAGTTTGGCTAATAAACGCAGAAATCAAGTTGCAGATGACCCAAGGAATCGTCTTTTTTATGGATTTGTTAAATTTATTAATTGGTATTCTCCAAAACTCTTTGTAATGGAGAACGTAAAGGGATTATTATCAATGAAAGACGGAGCTGTTCTGAAAACCATATTGGATGAATTTAGGCGTGCTGGTAATTTCGGTGGATATGATGTCGAGTATAAAGTGCTATTGGCATCTGATTATGGCGTACCACAAAATCGGGAACGGGTCATCATCATTGGCACAAGACATGATTTAGGATTGAAGCCAAGACATCCGGAGTCATTACATCTTGACCACAAAGTAACGGTTGATGAGGCAATCTCCGATCTTCCTCAAATTAAGGCCTGCGAAGGTTTAGAGGTAATGAACTATCCAATAAAACCGCAAAACGAATATCAGGCATTAATGCGCCAAAATATGCAGTATGTAACCAACCATATTGCAATGCACCATACAAAAAGATTGATTGATAGATTTGAGGCTATCAAACCTGGACAGTCATTAGTAGATGTTTGGGAGACACACGGCTCAGTTAAGCGAGGTGCTCCCGGTGAGAAGTCTGATGTTAAATTCGGTCAAAATAACCAGCGCTTGTGGGGAAACCAGCCAGCACCGACAATTGCGGCTTCATTCCAATCCAATTTTATACACCCTCACTTGAATCGTAATTTTACGGCAAGGGAAGGCGCCCGCCTTCAGTCATTCCCAGATGATTTCATATTTGAAGGGATGCGTACAAAAATGAGTTGGGAAAAAGGATTGAGCCAATATCAGCAGATTGGGAATGCTGTTCCTGTCTTAATGGCCAAAGCAATAGGTGAATGTGTAATTAATATACTCAATGGAACCGATGGAAACTAATAACTACTACGACTACATTTGTGAGATGAAGGGAAAATATCCCCAGCTCAGTCATGCGTCAAACATTATTACAAAATACTCTGGCAAGTTGAATGGTAAGGAGGAAAACGCTTTAACCAAGCTGATTCCAGAGTATTCAAAATATCTCCATAAGATGATGGAACTTTCTGCTTACGATAAGTATGCCATAGAAAAGAAAGTAGATTATCTGAATGAATACTACAACTTTATGCGTGACAACGACCTTGAGAAGGCATTTTCTTCTCAAGGCAAGTTCCGCCCCACAATTCTCGAGGAGTTTCTGTATTTACTTTTTAAGGATTATGTGGAACTTATCAAACAACGCTATGATGACAATGATGTTCTTGGAAGTGGTGCCGTCAAAGCTTATTCAAATCTGTATTTTAAAGCAAAAGACTTTAAGGATTTCATCAAGACTCCTGAAATAGGTGTCAATGAGAAAGATCAAGACTATGCCATCTATCGAACATTTGACATTACCATAAATGACAAGACCCCATTGCAGATTCGCATTCCTGCGATTGCGATAGAGGCAAAGACCTATATCGACAAGACAATGTTGGATTCTATTATAGCAACAGCTGAAAAGATCAAAAGCGGTAATCCACACACACGTTTCATTGCGGTTTCCGAGCGATATGATGTTAGTTATGCTGTTGATCCAGCCTACTCTCGCATTGATCAGATCTACATATTGCGAAAATCAATGAGGAAGAATGGTTGGGCTGACATTGACAAGGATGTAGTGTGGAGATTATTTGAGGAGACCACACAGCATTTGGAGAGGCCGTGGTCAGACATTGAAGCGAGAATAAGAGAAGAAGGGATAGTAATATGAAATACTTTTACTAAATTCTAGGTTATATCATCATTATAATAGTCATGCTAAAGATTGTACATATTTCTGATTTTCACCTCAATAAGGTTAATCTTGACGACTGGAAGAATTTTGTTAAGCCAGCTTTCCTTGATTTAATGAAACGAGAATTTCCTGGCGGGAATGCGCTGATTTTATGTACCGGAGACCTGCTTGATAAAGGCGGAAAAGATTTTGGTGGAATTACATCAGGATTACAAGTCTTTAAAGATCAGGTTATAGAGCCCATTATATCTTCTTTAGGGATTCCGATTTCTAATTTTATTTGTATTCCTGGCAACCATGATATTGACAGAGTTGCTGACGATGACATAAGCATTGACGGTCTAATCAGTATCATCGCAAAATCGTCACCATCAAAAATTAATGATTATGTTGAGTCTTTGGATTATAATGCCCCGAAACACTCTAAACGAATTTTAGCCTACAAGAATTTTGAAAAAGAAATATATGCGCATTATCCGGATATTCACACATCTTTTCTTGGATCATCCTTTATCATTAAAATGGGGGAAACAAAGATCGGAGTTGCAGGATTCAATACGGTATGGAACTGTTCTAGTGATAACGACAGGGCAAATGGCATCTGTATAACTGAGTATCAGTATAAACAGTGTACAGAGCTTATCAGTTGTTGTGACTATAAAATTGCTTTGATGCATCATCCTTTGGATTGGTTAGAAAAAGAGTCAGAATCTATTCAAAATTGGATTAAGCATGATTTTGACATATTACTTGATGGTCATACTCATAAGTCCGATACTTCAATTATAACAAAAATATATGGTTCGCTTTATATTGACACTGCTCCGTCTTTTGAAAATGAAATTAGATGTTGTCAGGCAGGAGCTTTCTCAAACGGAGTAAATATTATAGAAGTTGATAGTGATAAGACTACAATCACACATAAAGAGTATCGCTATAATCATGCAAATCGGTCATATCCAGATGTATCTGAAAACATCTTAAATTATGTCTCTTTCAGTTCAGAAGAAGAGAGAATCCTTGATAGGTGTATAAGATATATTCATAGTCACCATTATAGTGAATATGATAATTCTATTATACCTCATAAAGCTTCGGCAATACAAACGCTGAAAGAAGCATTTGTTCTACCTCCTATTCATAGAAATGGTGATGATTCAGATCATCAGTACTCTATTAGTGAGTTTCTTAATGACTCTGCGAATATTGTATTATTCGGTCCACATGAGAGTGGAAAGAGTACTATATTATATCGAATGATTATTGAACTCATCGACAATTATTCATTATTTCAAACAGTCCCAGCATATATAGATTTTTCATCCATAGGTTCTCGAGATATAGAGCCATGCCTAAAATCATACCTTGATTGCAATAGTGATGAATTGCGAACTCTTCTTGCAGGAAATTTCATCACATTGTTTATCGACAATTACAATCCTACAGAGGCTAATAAAAATATATGTGCTAAATTATATCGGTTTGTAAAAGATAATAGCGTACGAATTATCGCCACTCATGATACCGAACTTAATAACGGATATGATACAACATTTGCTTCTTTGGCCCAAATTGCATTTGAGACTTTTTTTATAAACTCTTTCAAGGCCGAGAATGTTCGAGCGTTAATGGTAAAATGGAATCCTGGAGATAGATTTGAAGATACCAATGCAAAATTACAAAAGATGGTATCTAGCTTCAGTTCTTACTCACTGCCATGTTCTGCGATGTCTGTTTCATTATATTTGTGGAGTACTGAAAATACAGATAGAAAGCCTGTCAATCCAGCATTACTTCTTGATATATATCTTGAAATTATCCTTGAAAGACTTAATAAGGATTATCTATATCGAGATTCATTTGATTACGAAAATAAGGTTATGTTATTGTCAAACATAGCTAAATTTGTGCACGATGAATCCAATAAGTCAACTGATTTTCAGATGACTTATGCTCAATACATTAATTGCATTATAAATTATCTAAATTCAGTTGGATTCGAGAAAGTCGAAGCTGATAAAATTGGTGATTATTTTATAACACAAAAAGTATTTATCAAACATAATAATTATGTACAGTTTTCTCATTCGTGTTTCTATTTCTTTCTGCTAGCAAAGCGAATGATTAAAGATGAACAATTTAGAGATTTTATTATTTCCGAAAAAGAGTACTATAAATACGAACGAGTTATTGATTATTATGCTGGATTAAATCGCAGTGATCGGGGGTTATTAGCATTATTGCTTCGCAGATTTAACGATTATTTTTCTCCACTGAACGAGGTTCAGGAAGAGATAAATAGAAATATGGATAATTGCTTCACTTATATCCAGAACAACCAATCAGGATTCAAGCCAATTGTTGGAAACATAGAATTAAGGAGGGCATCTGAATCAAAAGGCAAACAGGAAGATGTTATTAAACGTGCCAATAAAGTATTCGATGAAAAACTCAATTCGATTGCAGATTCCTATTCTAGCCCAAACATACTATATCCAGAACTAATGATAGTTATGCTCTGCAAAGCGATAAGGAATTTAGATGGTGTAGAAGATGTAACGCTAAAAACAACGGCATATACTACCCTTATTAAGAAATCTTTGCAATATACCTTTGTCCTAAAAGACAGCCTTGCAAGGTATGCAAATTCCCATGATGGGAAGCTCCCAATAGCTTTTTCATCCGTAGTAAACATTCCTAATTTCTTAAAATATATGCCATTTGGATTACAATGTTCATTTCATGAAATAATGGGATCAACAAAGATTTTTACTCCAATAAAAAATAAAGTCGTGATGGATAGGAAGGACAAATCAATATCTGACATTGAAAGATATATGTCTATCGCCATGCTTTGGGATTCAACTGGCTTGGAAAATGAAAAAGAGATAAAGCGACTTATAAAAGATATTGGTAACAATTGTGTGCAAGATTACATATACAACAAAATATCCTACAGATACAACAATCTTATTTCTGTAGGCTCTGAAGAGGAGGACAAGTGTATTTCATTATTAGCAGAACTAAAGGTAAAGGGGCATCCATTTAAGTCAATAGAAAAGGGCATTCTTATAAATGAAATGAAGAAAAAAAGAGATAAGTCTTCACTAATAAAAAAAGTTGACAAAAAGCCTTAAACCTCATTATGAATAAACTATCAATCCGTTTCTTCGACGACCGAGAGGTCAGAGCCATTTGGGATGAGGAGAATTCCAAATGGTGGTACAGTGTGCTTGATATTGTCGGAGTATTGAACGCACAGGATGACTATACGAAGAACAGAAACTACTGGAAGTACCTGAAGGGGAAACTGAAGAAAGATGGCATCGAAGTGGTTAGTGACACTAACCAGTTGAAGATGCGAGCGCCAGACGGGAAGATGAGATTGACGGATATGCTTGATGCTTCAGGCGTTGTGGAATTGGCGAAGAATATGCCGAACAACAAAGCTTCGCGATTTATCGAGTGGTTTACTTATGGGGAAGATACCATTGACAGAAAGAGCAAGGCGAAGGCTTACACCCTGTTCGAGAGTTCCTTGCTTGACAGTATTGATGTCGGAACTATTAAAGGGCTTCAGCAGATTCACGCTTATCTGTTTGGCGGATAGTATGACTTTGCAGGGCAGATCCGATCGGTAAATATTTCAAAAGGCGGATTCACATTCGCTCCTGTGGCATTTCTTTCACAGACGTTGCAAAACATTGAGCAAATGCCGGAAGGATCTTTTGATGAGATCGCTGACAAGTATGTGGAAATGAATGTAGCGCATCCGTTCCGGGAGGGTAATGGGCGAACTACGAGGATTTGGTTGGATTTGATTCTGAAGAAGAGGCTCGGGATGTGCGTGGATTGGAGTCGTATTGATAAATATGCCTATCTTGCAGCAATGGAAAGGAGTGTGGTGGATAGTACAGAAATCAAACGACTTCTGCAAGACGCGCTGACGGACAAGGTGAATGACAGGGAGATGTTTATGAAAGGGATTGATTATTCGTATTATTATGAGGAGAGGTAGAGGAAAAAGGTACGCAGTGCGTACCCAATTTGAATTTTAGACATAAAGATATATGAACAAGGAAATTAGCATACAGGAGAACAATCCCGGCTTGAGAGGAAAAGAGAATGAACTCTTTACCGATGTCTGCCGAATCATTGACGGAGCAAGGGATCGGATTGCCACGCATCTCAATACGGAGCTATGTCTGCCCAACTGGTATATTGGGCATCGTATCAAGGAAGATGTTCTTTACAATCAGAGGGCAGAATACGGGAAGCAAGTTATCAAGAACCTCGCAAAGCTTCTGACAGACAGATATGGTTCCGGCTGGAAATATGAGAAATTGAAACAATGTATTCGTGTGGCTTATGCATTCTCCGAAGAGGAAATAAGGTACGCGCTGCGTACCCAATTGACTTGGACACACCTTCGCTCATTGACCGGTGTGAAGGAGCCGCTTGCAAGGCAGTTCTATGTAGAAATTCCTTTCTGGAAATTGATGGATTTGACTTTATAAGAAATAATAATTGACTAGGGTGTTAAGTTAATGGATTGTTTTTGGTCATGTAAATTGCCCTTTTGAGGGCTGCTCCGAAGATCAATCTGGAAGGTTGATAAACTCGCATAAAACTGGTTTAATTTATTAATATTTAATTGTTTGACTATTGTCACGAACAGAGCGTTTGAGGCAAGATAAGTCCTCTCTTTTATTTGCGTCGGAGATCCGTTGTTTTTTGGGGGGTAAAGAGTGGCTATTCTCACCCGATAATATTCCAGAAGGGAATTTTGCTGTAGGAATGATGCCTTAGCATTGGTCGGACGTGGAACTTCAGAATGTTTTTCGTAAGTTTACGGAAAATTGTATGAGATAATGAATATCGTGCGTAAGATTTCCGTGATTGTGGCTGCCGCTATCTGCATTGCGGTCACGGCGTGCTCCGTGAAAACAGTTGAGGTTCCTTTCGATTCGAACGTAAAGGATTACACTCCGGTTGTCGTTGAAATCCTGAAGTCGCACCCGAAAGGAAACGTGAGGATTCTCTTCGGCAAAGGTGTCTACCCGTTCTACCCGGAGCAGGGGACGCGGGAGTTCCTGACGCTCTCGAACAACGACAGCGGTGACAAGCGCGTAGCCTTCCTGATCAAGGACATGAGTAATGTCACGATCGAAGGCGACGGCTCCGACTTCATGTTCCACGGGTGCATGGTGCCGTTCGCCGTCAAGGGGTCGTCCAATGTCACTATCAAGGGTGTGTCGGTCGATTACGACTATCCTTGGACTTTCGAAGGGACGGTTCTCTCCAGCGATCCGGTCAGCAGAAGCTTCACTGTCAAGGTCTTCCCGGACACCAAGTACCGTATCGAAGGCGACAGGCTTTTCTTCGGAGGCTATGACTGGGAGTATCCGATGGGGGAGAGCATCCTTTTTGACCCGAAGAACCACAGGCCGTTCTTCGACACCTGCGCCTACGACCACGGCTATTGGTCCGGTGAGATGGGAGCACGGGAGATAGGTGAAGGCATCATCGAATTCACACGCCTCAGTGCGAGGGACGTTCCTCCGGTCGGAAGCGTTTGGGACGACAAAGGGCCTACAGGACTTAACAGACGTTTCCCGGCGATGGCAGTGCTGTCATCAAAGAATATAAACATAGAGGATGTCCACATCTACCGGAGCGGCGGGATGGGACTGATCGCTGAATATTCAGAGAATATCACGGTGAAAGGTTTCTCGACGGCCGCTCACGAAGGTTCTCCGAGGATGGTCACCACTTCCGCTGACGCGACCCACTTTGTCAGCTGCAACGGAAAGATTACGATAGAGAACAGCCTGTTTGAGAGTATGCTTGACGATGCCGCGAACATCCACGGCATCTACATGCTTGTGGATTCTGTGCTGTCATCTAATACTTTACGGGCTCATTTCGGCCATTTCCAGCAGGTGGGGGACCAGTTCGCCGACGAGGGTGACGTGATCAGCTTTGTGGACAAGTCCAATCTTCGTCCGGTCGGCTCCGGCAGGATCAGGAGCATCGACAAGTCCGACCTCAAGGCCTACATCATAGAGACCGATTTCGATCTTGGCGGAGTCGCGGATCCGACGAACATAGCCCTTGAGAACATCTCCAGAGGCGCGGATGTCACGATTCGGAACTGCACCGTTCGCTACAACAGGGCCAGAAGCCTTCTGCTCTCGACCTATGGCGACGTGCTTGTGGAGGACTGTGATTTCGCCTCGCAGATGTCCGGAATCTGTGTCAGCGGCGACGCCAACTTCTGGTACGAGTCCGGAAGGATAAAGAACATCGTGATTAGAAACAACAAGTTCACGGATCTGGCCATCGGCGCGAACGGCCCGCAGGCCATCCTCCAGATCGATCCCGAGATCCCGACCAAGACAAGGGGCAACGACTTCCACTACCACAACAGCGTGACTTTCACCGGCAACATCGTGGAAACCTTTGACAGCCAGATCATCTATGCCAGAAGCGTCGGGACGCTCGACATCTCTGACAACATATTCATTGATTCCAAGTCTTATGCGCCGCTGTTCCCTGGGCAGCCGGTGATCGACGTGCAGTTCTGCGGCGATGTGACCATCAAAGGCAATGATTTCTCAAAGTGGAAGCCGGACGCCGAGATCAGCATCCACGACTGCGTCAAGGTCGAGAATGACTCCGACCTTCCTATAACAGACAAACCGAATCCTTACCGTGAGCGGAATTGGTAAGGATCCGGTTCGCTAAGATATATTGGGGATGGCTTACTTTTCAGAGGATGCCGTCCCTTTTGATTTGTCCTCGGTATCTTGCTGCGAAGCTTCGTCCGATGCCTTTTCCTTGTACTTGAAACGGCGGATCTTGTGCGTGGCCGTCTTCTCGAAGTCTTCCTTCATCGCCTCGACCTCGCCGATCTTGGACTGTTTGCTGACGTGCTTGTTGACATATTCAAGAACCGCCTGCTTCATCGACTGGAGGTTGTCGAAGAACTTGTCCTCGCGCTGTTGGTTCCAGTCCAGCACATTGTCATCGAACTTCACGAGGGCCACCAACTTGCCGTTCCTTTCCACCACGAGTGATTCGTTCACTCCAGAAATGGTGTTGATCACCTGCTCGATCTCCTCCGGGTAGATGTTCTCGCCCGAAGGTCCCACTATCATATTCCCGAGCCTTCCCTTGATGTAGTAGCGTCCCTTGGAATCCTGGCACGCAAGGTCGTTGGTGCGGAACCAGCCGTCGTCGGTCAGCACGGAGCGGGTCCTTTCCGGGTCGCGGTAGTAGCCCAGCATCACGTTGTCGCCCTTGGCTACAATCTCGCCCTCGCCCGTCTCCGGGTTCACGTTCTGGAGTTTGACCTCCACGTTATAGGCCGGCACGCCGATCGACCCGACCACTGTCTTGCCCACGCAGGCGTTCGTGATCAGCGGAGCCGTCTCAGTCAGGCCGTAGCCGATCGCATAGGGGAATCCGGCCTTGTTGAGGAAATCCTCCACGGTTGAGTCCAGCTTCGAGCCGCCGATTCCGAAGAACTTCAGCTTGCCACCGAAGGATGCGTAGAGTTTCTTCCCGATGAGCCAGTATAGGAGTCTCGGCGTGTGTCCCTTCATCCAGGAAAGCACGCGGCTCTTCTCCACCGTCGGGACCACGCTGTTCTTGTAGACCTTCTCGATGATCAGCGGCACGGAGCACATGATGGTCGGCTTGACCTTCTTCATCGTCTGCATCAGGATGCTCGGTGTGGGCGGTTTTTGAATATAATAGACGCAGCCTCCGACGTACAGTGGGTAAAGCACGCTGAACGCCATCTCGTAGGTGTGCGACATCGGCAGGATGGAGAGCCAGCGGTCGTGCTTCCCGGCCTTCTGGGCGTGGTAGGCCGCGATGATGTTCTGGCAGAAGTTGCGGTGGCTGAGCATCACGCCTTTGGCCTTTCCGGAAGTGCCTGATGTGTAGATGATTGACGCAAGATCGTCGGCCTGTGGATCAACACCGTGGCCCTCGCAGGTGAAAGCCTTGTCGTCCTTCTTGATGAAGTCGAACGTCTCTATGTCGATCACGAGGGTCAGTTTGTCGATCACCTCCTGACTGAGTTTCTTAAGGAGTCTCTTGGACACGAAGATGGCCTTGCATTCCGAGTGATTGATGATGTTTGTGATCTCGCTTTCCGACGAATCCGGCAGGATTGGCACGGTCACACGTCCGAAAGGCACGCACGAGAACATCGCAACCGTCCAGTTGGGCATGTTGTTGGAAAGTATGGCTACCTTGTCCCTTGCGCTGATCCCGAATCTGTTGAACCGGTGTGAAAGCTCCAGGCACTTGTGCTTGAAGCTGTCGAAGGTATATTCCTGCCCACCTTCGACGAACCGCGAGAGCGGCCGCTTGGCGTAGTTGTCGGTGGCATATTCAAATAGCTTGGACAGGGTCGTGACATAATTCTCCCTGTTTTGGCTGAAAAATGGCATAATAAACTATTCTTAATGAGTGATATAGCCCTCCGGGTGCTTGCCCTCGAAGTGCATTGTTTCGTAGATCGTCTGGATTCTGTCGGTGTCTGCGCGCGCGTCATCTGTCAGCTCAACTTTCTCGCCGATGCCGACGCGCTTGGTCTTCCAGTCAAAAAATCCCATATAGACAGGGCATCCGACCTCTCTTGCGATGAGGTGGTAGCCGGTCTTCCATTTCTTCACGGCTTTTCTGGTTCCCTCGGGGGCGATGGCGAGGTGGAATTGATCCACTTTCTCCATCTCCTCGATGAGGCTCTTTACCATCGCGGCGGCGCTGCCCCTGTCCACAGGAATGCAGCCGACCTTGCGGAGGAACACCCCGACCGGCCAGAAGAAAAACTCCTTCTTGATCATAACGTGCGCCGTCCGGTCGAACTGCGTGTAGAAAAGGTAGGAGACCACAAAGTCCCACACGGAAGTGTGTGGCACACCGAGAATGATGCATTTGCTTTCCGGCGCGGGGCCACCTACCGTGGTCCAGCCCATCTTCTTCAGCAGCCATCCGCAAAATTTAGCCCAACGTGACATAATCAATGAATATTAGATGTTTACGTCTTCAAGTTCCTCTTCGGAACGCAGGTTCGCCCTGATGAAGTTCTGGCGGTCGATCGTGTTGTCGCCCATATAGAACTCCAAGATGTCCGCTATGGACTCCTCGTCGGAAAGCTTGACGAGATCCAGCCTCATATTCTCGCCGATGAAATCCACGAACTCGTCCGAAGAAATCTCTCCCAGACCCTTGAAGCGGGTGATCTGCACAGAGGTTTTCAACTCCTTGATGGCCGCCTCCTTCTCCTCCGGAGAGTAGCAGTAGCGCCTCTCCTTCTTGTTGGCTACCCTGAAAAGCGGAGTCTGAAGAATATGTACGTGTCCGCGGCGGATAAGATCCGGGTAATACTTCATGAAGAAGGTCAGCACGAGCATCCTGATGTGCATTCCGTCATCATCGGCATCGGTCGCCACGATGATGTTGTTGTAGCGCAGGTTGTCAAGGTCGTCCTCGACTCCCAGGGCTGAGACCAGCAGGTTCAGCTCCTCGTTCTCGGCCACCTTCTTGCGGCTCTCCTTGTAGCAGTTGATCGGCTTGCCGCGAAGACTGAACACCGCCTGGTATTCGGCTTTCCTCACCTTGGTGATGGTACCGCTCGCGGAGTCACCCTCCGTGATGAATATGCTTGTCTGCTCCGCGAGATCCTGCTTGCCTTTAGGCAGCTTGTCACAGAAGTGGAAGCGGCAGTCGCGCAGCTTGCGGTTATAGACATTCGCCTTTTTGTTTCTTTCCCTGGTCTTCTTCTGGATCCCGGCGATTTCCTCGCGCTCCGCCTGGGACTCCTTGATTTTGTTCTCGATGATCGGAACAATGTCCTTGTTGATTCTCAGGTAGTTGTCCAGATTTTTGGCGATGAAGTCATTGACGTACGATCGGATGGTTGGCCCTCGGTCGATCTCTATGGAGCCATCCGGATTCTGCACCTTCTTGCCGTTCCCGTCCGTCTTCTCCTTTTCCCACATATAGGTGGAACCGAGCTTGGTCTTCGTCTGACCCTCGAAGTTCGGCTCCTGAATCTGTATGCTGATCGCTCCTATTATGCCTTGACGGCAGTCCTCAGGAGCGTAGTTCTTCTTGAAGAAATCCTTGAGTGTCTTGGCGATGGCCTCACGGAAAGCGGCCAGATGGGTTCCTCCGTCACGGGTGTTCTGGCCGTTTACGAACGACGCGATGTTCTCGCCGTAGGAGTTGCCGTGGGTCAAGACGACCTCGATGTCCTCGCCCACAAGATGGATCGGAGCATAGCGCGGGGTCTCGGAAAGATTGTCGTTCACAAGGTCCAGAAGGCCGTTCTCGGACTTGTAGGTGACTCCGTTCAGGACTATCGCCAGACCTTTCTTCAGGTATGAGTAGTTCTTGACCATAGTCTCCACGTAGTCCATGTTGAACTCGAAGTTCCCGAACATCGTGCTGTCCGGTGTGAAGACCACGAGGGTTCCGTTCTTCTCGCTGACTTTCTCTTTTCTGTCGCTGCCCACCAGCTCTCCGCGCTCGTAGCGGGCCCAGGAACTCTCTCCTCCTCGGAACGACTCCACGTAGAAACTCTCTGACAGGGCGTTCACCGCCTTGGTACCCACACCGTTGAGTCCGACGGACTTCTTGAAAGCCTTGTCGTCGAACTTTCCTCCGGTGTTCAGCTGGCTGGTGGCCTTGATGACGGAGTTGAGCGGAATGCCTCGTCCGAAGTCCCTGATGGAGACCTGCCTGTCCTCGATGTTGATGAGGACCTGCTTGCCGAATCCGGCGGAGAACTCGTCGATGCAGTTGTCCACGATCTCCTTGAGCAGCACATAAATGCCGTCTCCCGGGTTGGAGCCGTTGCCAAGTCTTCCGATGTACATTCCCGGACGCCGGCGGATGTGTTCGACACCTTCCAGGGTCCGTATGTTGTCGTCAGTGTAGTCGTAGTTCTGTTCTATGTTCGCCATTTATCTTAATCGCATAATCGTACAAAATTACAAAATTTGGCACGCATTAAAAAATAAATATTCTCCTCCTCCGTCCTTCTTGTCCCTCTTGCCCCTCTTGCCCCTTGGAACTCTCTGTCCCATCAGATGCCCTCGAATGTTGACGGCGATTTCAGAACTCTTTCCTGCGATTGTATTACTTGGACTTGAAAAAGTACCTATTAAATGGTAAATTTGCCAATGGAAAGGAATTTGCATTCCTTATGAATATTATGAAGCGTTTGTTTGAAAGTCTCCTTGATGCGAGGGCTCGTCAAACAATTAAACAGCGTGATTTATGAATATATTCAAGCATATTGCCGCCGCGGTGCTTTTGCTTGTGTCCGCCAGCGGTGTCATCGCCGCCCAAGGCTCCGGCAAGGACAATACATTCGGCGGAGTCGTCCAGCTGGACAAGACCGTGCACGATTTCGGGGACATCCTGGTGTCGGACGGCCCTGTGACGGCCACATTCACGGTCAAGAATGTGGGGGAGAAAGCATTGCTGATCTACAATGTCGTATCTTCCTGCGGCTGTACGAATGTGGAATGGACCAGGAAGCCGATCGCTCCGGGTGAGACCGGAACCATCAAGGCCACCTTCAAGAATGACGAGAAGGGAGGCTATCCGTTCGACAAGTCTCTGACCGCATATTTCTCTGGCTTGAAGCAGCCTGTCGTCCTGAGGCTCAGAGGCGTTACCCACGACAAGCAGCTCTCTTTGGGGGAACTTTATCCGATCCGTTTCGGCAATCTGGCCTTCAAGAAAGTGGACATTAAGGGTGGAAATCTGTCTCAAGGACAGCAAAAGAGCGGAACGGTTCTGGTGGCCAATCTCGGAAACAAGCCGTTGTCGGTCAGTTTCTCCGATGTCAGTGAGGGACTCTCGGTAAAGGTGTCGCCGAACCCCGTTCCGGCGCAGTCCACTGCCAAACTGAACTACACGGTCACAGCAGACAGAAACCATTGGGGGAAGAACTATTACTATGCGACTCCGCTGGTGGACGGCCGCCAGTACAAGGCGGTTGTCTCGAAGTCGGCGGAGAAAGAGCCGGTGGCGGCCGGTGCCGAGGCCATCGTAGCTGACCCTAATCCTGAACTCGGAGCCGGCAAGAGCCGCATAGGAATATTCACGTACACGAAAGAGAATTTCTCATCGCTCACGGACAAAGAGCGTAACGAGGGCTCCAATCCGATAGCGGACGAGAGCACGTTCTCCTTCGGCAAGGTCAAGGCCGGGGCGAATGTGGACTGCACATTCCATTTCACCAACAAAGGCAAATCTCCTTTAAGAATATATAAGGTGGATTCAGAGAGCTCGCACGTGAAGGCGCAGGCTTTCGCGGATGTTCCCGCAGGCGGCAAAGGTGACCTGAAGGTGACTTTCGACACGAAGGGATTCCCGGCAGGGGAGTGCCTGATAGTCTTGACCTTGACCACGAACTCACCTCTCCGTCCTATCATCAACCTTTATCTCACCGGCTGGGTGACAGCGTAACAGACCATGATCATTTCCGTTTTACTTGACGCTTTGCGTGGCGCTGTCCTGATCTCCGGCTTGGTGGTCGTCATGATGATGATCATCGAGTCTTTCAATGTGGAGTCGGACGGCAGGATATTCAGATCCCTCAAGAAATCAGGTTTCGCCCAGGTCCTCGTCTCCGCTTTGCTCGGTTCGGTACCCGGTTGTGTCGGAGGTTTCGCCGCCGTGTCGCTCTACACGCACAGGATGCTGAGTTTCGGAGCGCTGGTCGCGATGATGATCGCCACGGCCGGGGATGAGTCGTTTATGATGCTGGCTTTGTTCCCAGGCAAGGCCGCTTTGCTGTTCCTTATCCTTTTTGTGCTGGCCGTTGTGACGGGACTGCTGATCGACAGATTCTCGTCCGGTGACAAGCCGCTGCCAACCCGTCTTGAGGATTCCTTTGAACTTCACGGAGACGGATGCGAGCATCAGGACGGACATCATCACAAGGAAGGAAGACATTTCGGTAGGACAAGAATATTAATGTTCTTTGGGGTTGTGATATTCATAGCCGCCCTGCTGCTTGGCCTCCTGGAGGAAGGAGGTGAGGTAGAGGGACTTGCCGTTTTTGACGAGGAGTGGACTTTCTGGCTTTTCGGTGCTCTAAGTCTTGTAGTGTTGGGGGCGCTGCTTTTCGCCTCCGACCACTTCGTCGAGGAGCATCTTTGGGAGCATATTGTCCGCAAGCATCTTCCGAGCATATTCGCCTGGACTTTCGGGGTGCTCCTGGTCATCGGAATCCTGTTCAATTTCATCGACCTCTCCGCGTGGATCAGCGACAACACCGCGCTGATGATTCTGCTTGCGATTGTGGTCGGCCTGATTCCTGAGTCGGGTCCGCATCTGGTCTTTGTGACCCTGTTCGCCAGCGGTGTAATCCCGTTCCCCGTCCTGCTTGCCAATTCCATCGTGCAGGACGGCCACGCATCCCTCCCTCTTCTTGCCGACAGCAAATCCTCCTTCTTCAAGGCAAAAGCGATAAAAGTCGGGATCGCCCTCATCGTTTTTGTGGTATGGGGTTTGATATTATGATTTTTAAGATTTATATTTGCATAATGTTTCCGGCAATCCGGAGGCAGACAAAAGGAAAACAATTTTATTTTAGTGAATTATGGCTTACAAGATTTCAGAAACTGATTGCGTAGCTTGCGGAACTTGCGCAGGCGAGTGCCCTCAGGGCGCTATCCACGAGGGTGACGTTTACACCATCGATCCAAACGCCTGCATCGACTGCGGCACTTGCGCTGACGCCTGCCCGATGGGCGCCATCCACCCGGCAGAGTAATCGGACATAGCAAGATTCCAGAGAGGACGACTGCAACTCACAGTCGTCCTCTTTTTTGTGCGTACTACTAGGTAATATTTTTTACCCGCTCCCTGTCAGTATTTTACAAAACGCCATTTTACAGAACACCTTTTTGCAAAACACCTTCAGCCACATAGCCTACCTATGCCCGCAGAGACCGTGTCGGGCTGAAAAACTTGAAGCCAAAGTCACAAGTTTTTCACGCCAAAGTGCCTTCCAGATGCTTCTGGCCAGCTTTGGACTGAAAGTGTTTCGTAAAAAACTTAACCTTCCACATGTCGCTGAAAGCCACCTTGAAGCATCCTTCTGGTAGGGAGGTGGGCCGTTGATGTCAGGGGGAGGGCGTCGCCAGTCTCATGAAGGTGCCGACCGGATCCGACACGACATCGTTCATCATCACGCCGTACAGACCACCCTTGAAAAAGAGAAAAGGTAGCTATGCCGAAAATACCGCCAATTCTTTACCAACTTATTTTTTAGCGCTTACTAAGTAACCTTCAAAAAATAACCTGCCTCATCTTAAGGAATCTTTTCGGTCTATATCTGTTTTCTCATCAGTCATGTGCCACCGGCACACTCCTTCTTCGAAAATAGATCTATCCTCGAAAATCTTCTCCTAATCTGAGGCAGGTTATTTTTTCACGTTACTAAGCCGGAAATTGGTCGCAGAGAATCCGGCGGAGGACGGAGGCGAGAGGATTGGGGGCTTCCGGGCCTCAAGATGCACGTCAAGAGTGAGGCTCGGAAGAGTGACGGGAATAATGGTGAGATCCGGCGGTACGGCAGGAAGCGGAAGCAGTCCGATGATGTCAGGGGAGTTCATCACCAGCTTCACGATGGTCTCGGCTGAATTCGACACGACAGCCATGCGGGCCTTCAGGTACAATGGCAGGATCTCTGAATATATCTACGGAACCGCAAGCCTGGTGCTCTGCGGAAGATCTAACATCTTATGTAGGCTCGGAAGTTGAGAACTATGGAGAGGTTGTTGTGACTGACGATAAGAACATATGCGCTGCCGGATATGCGAGCTACTGTCTTACTCCAGACGGCAAATTGACATTATGTCCGTCTTTCCCCTCTGTTATAGGTGATCTTAAGATGTCCAGTTTTATTGATGTGTTGAATAGTCCGCACCTTGCTTTTTGGAAAAAAGCGAAGCACATCAATCACGCTTCAACTCTCCCGTGGATTTTTTCAGTTCGAGAGTTCGTGTTTTGTCTTTCTTGATGAGTTCTTGTATTTCGGCATTAGTCATAATCGTTGTCACCTTTGTCTTTGCATATTTATGAAAAGTTATTGAAGATTTGGGACTTGGAACAAATCTATTTCTTTAGGGGTCTTTTCCACCTCATATCCGTAGTTGGTAATGTGGGACGGAAGTTTGAATATACCCATGCAGATTTTTGGCGGCATCTCATCTGGATTCCGGATAAAATGACTAACTTGCGAAAAATACTGCGGTTTCAATGACTGATAAGGAACGTGACGAACTCAAAGAGGTGATCAGGAAAGATTACCCGGGAATCTCGGAGGCGGAAATCTCATTTATGGTTTCGTTCTTCGAAATGATGCAGGCTAAGACAGCGGCATATTCAACTGTGGGTGCCAGTGAGACGGCCACTTCAAGCACTAAGAATAGCCAAGGGACTGGAAATGCCGGAGGAGCCAAAGGCAAGAAAAAATCAAAGGCCGACCGGCTGGTGGACTCAAGCAAACCATCGAAGACTTACATATTATACGCTTCCATCGAACAATGTCCTGTCAAGGTGTTCAGACGGATAAAAGTGCCGTCAAACCTTTGGCTTGGGAATCTTGGAAAGATATTCATCACTGCGTTCGGTTGGGCCGGTTATCATCTCTCACAATTCACCAAAGGCGATGTGTACTATACGTCCAGAGACAACATTGATGAAAGAGATAGTTTCAATTTTGGTTGTAGTAACAGGCATATTGACGAGATGACCGTCACCGTCGCGGATGTTCTGCCGCAAAAAGGCAGCACAATCTCTTTTGAATATGATTTCGGAGATGGCTGGATCCACAATGTCAGGGTCTCATCGGTCAGTGACGAGCCTCTCCGGGGCGAGGATATATGTGTGACATCAGGCAAAGGAGCCTGCCCACCGGAAGATGTCGGGGGTGTGTGGGGCTATGCGCAAATGCTTGACATCCTGTCCGGGAAGGTTGATGACCCGGAGGAGAAGGCCTCATACGAGGAATGGCTCGGACTTCAGGAAGGAGAGACCTATGATCCTGAGGAATTTGATTTGGAGATCGCAAACGAGGATGTCGAAGACCTTGTCGCCTTGATCCTCAAAGGCAAGGAAGACTCTCGATAGAATCAATGGATCAGGAACGTATTAGGTTGGTTTTTAAGCCGGATACTGGTCACAAAGAATGCGGTGGAGTGCTGTTGCGATGTGATTGGATGGTTCGAGGGCTTCTAAATGAACGTCAAGGGTGAGGTCAGGAAGAGAGACGGGAAGCGTGATGAGGTCCTGGCGTGTGGCAGGATGGGGGAGCAGGCCGATGATGTCTGGGGAATCTGCGATCAACTTCACGATGGCTTCGGCAGAATCCGACACGACTGCCACGCGCGCCTTCAAATCAAGCGGCAAAATCTCTGAATATATCTTCGGAACCGCAAGCCTGGCGCTCTGCGGAAGGTCTTTCAGGTCTGTCGTTTTTGAATATGCCGGATTGGAGCTTACCGCCGATGCCGTCACGCTGAACAAGAACGTGCCGATGTCTTCGAACGATGGCTCTGTCACGTGCCTTTTGGCGTAAATCCTTATGTCTGAATCATTTCCGGAAGATTCGCTGCGGATGGAGAAAGTCAGGGACGGATTGAAGGCCAGAAGTTTTGAAAGCGCCTGGGGGAGAATATGGCTGGCGATGAAGCCGTCGGCGGAGATTCTGACGGGTTTGTTGGCGGAGAGTTTGCCCTCCGGCCCGAACATCTTTTCCGTCGCCGTGTACCAGTAGAGGATCCTCCCGGCATATTCCTTGAACGCCGCGCCTTTCGGAGTGAGCGTGACGGAGCCTTTTCTCCGGAGAAACAGTTCCGCGCCGAGGCTCTTCTCAAGCTCCGCGATGTTCTGGCTGACAGCCGGCTGCGACACACCAAGCGCCTTGGCGGCCAAAGTGAAGCTGCCCTTCTCGGCCACCGCCATGAATATTCTCAGTCTGAAATCCTCCAGAACCCCTTCCCGGTAACATTTTGTAGACATATTCACAAAATTAGCCAGTTTTGTGAATATAACCAACGAGGATGACAAAAAAGTCACCCTCGTCGGTAATTGGTAAGCGTTTGGTAATCCTCAAAAATAACAGGTTGGTGAAGTGCGTTATCTTAAGGTTTTTTTCTTGGCCTGCGGCCAGGGGATCGGGCTTCGTTGATGTTTCTCTGGACGCCTTCGTCGCCGACGACGAGATAGTCATTACCATCGATCAGTAGGCCGCGGCCTCTTTTCTCCTCCTGGTTCTTCTTGTTGTCAACGTTCACGTCGATGACCTTGCCGCCATGGAAGGAGGAGATGTCATCAAAGATGGTATGGCCGACGATGATGCGCTCGACCGTGTAGCGCTTCAGAATCTTTTTCAGGTCCTTGCTCTTTATCGGATTGTACTTCTCGTCTGTCCTTACCAGCCCACGGTACCAGAGCGGCCCCTCGTTCCCGTACAGGAATCCGGTCAGCGGAGAAAGCGCTTTCCGCTCGCTCTTGCTCATGAAGAGAGCCTTGCTTATTTCCTCATTGACCTGAGAGACAGACAGATCCTCGTCATAGAACATTCTGCCCAGCCCGGCATGAACGTACAGGTCAGATCCGATGATCTCGATCGTGTTGCGTGTCTCAAGCCAGCGTCCAAGCTCGGTGTCTGGACCGAAGAGCTGAGGATATCTCATCCCCAACTCCTCCGCCAGACTCTTGTACTTCTCCTTCGTGTAGCGAAGGTCGTCCGCCAGAACCATCGTCTCATGGTTGCCCAGAAGGAACGAGACGCGTCCGCCGGCTTTCTCCGCCTCGTCTTCCAGCTTGTAGACCAGCCAGAAGATCTGGGTCGCGTCTTTGCCCCTGTCAAAAATGTCACCGATGATGACCAGATGATTCCCGCCGAAGCTCCAATGCAGGTTCTCGTCAATCACTCCGTTGCCGCGCAGCAGGCTGACGACGCAATCCATCCTGCCGTGAGGATCGGACATTACAAGCACCTTTTCGGAGCGGGGAGCCTTCCACACGGGACGGCTGACCGGATGAAGCCTCACTTCGAACGGATAGTCCCCGTTATGATCCGTGACGCGGAAGCTGAAGTCCTCCGGCAAGGTCTCGTAGGTCCGGTCGATGACGTTCTTGTCCTTGTCCACACTTATGACCCTGGCGCTGCCGTCCGGACGATAGAGGATGTATGGCCCGTCTATTGACAGGGCTGCGTTCTCCTTCCGGCTTTCCTTCTTCTCTTCCGGCAGATAATTCGTGGCTGGTGTGCCGGAACTACTTATCAGGACGAGCGCCGACAAGGAAAGCAGCAGTCCTATGAATCTATTTATCACGTTCTTTTCCTTTTTCATGATGATGCGGTCGCCTTAGTTCAATGCTGTTCATATTCCGGATTCTGAACCATGTTCTCGTTGTATTCCATCTCGTGGATCGGTACCGGCAGCACAATCTTGTAGTAATTCCAGTCGAAAGACCGGGCTTCTTCGGGAACCTCGCTCAGGTAGTCCTTACGCTCGACCTTCCTGTTGTTCCTGATCAGGTCAAAGAAACGTTGTCCTTCTCCCCAGAACTCTATGCGGCGCTGCTCCAGTACCAGATCCAAGGTGATGGACTTGTCCGCCAGATCATCCAGATCCTTACCCGTACGTGCGTAGACCGGCTTTAGGTAAGTCCTCGCGTTCGTGATGTCATTGTTCTTCACGGCTGCCTCGGCGGCGTTCAGATAAAGCTCCGAAAGGCGGAACACCGGAACATTGGCGTCCTCATAGCTCTTGTCTCCCTGAGCCGGATACTTCAGGCAATACGGCTTCTTGCTGCTTGCGGCCGACACCATCTGGCGACGTACATCCTTGGATTTTCCCTTCAGGTATTTCTTCCAATACTTGTCGGTCGCTATCATATTGTACTTTGTGCAGATGTAACCGATTGACGATTTGCCAGGGCTGTCCGTGGTAAGGTTCACAATCTCGAACAGCAGCTCGCTGTTGAAAGGCGTGGCCCATATTTTGGCATATTCTTCATTCGTCCACAATCTGTAGCCTTGCTTTTCGGCTCCTTTGATGGCTTCGGTGGCTACCTTGTAGGCCTCGCTGTCCTCTCCTTTGTAAAGGTAGACGCGGCTCAGCAGTGTCATCGCCGCCCATTTGTTGATCTTACCCTCCTTTTTGACAGGCCGCAGCAACCTCACCGCCTCGGTCAGATCCTCGATGATCCTCTTGTAGCATTCGGCTGTGGTGTTGCGTGACGGCTTGATGTTCTTGTCGTCCACCACATTGTCCATTATAGGCACTGCCAGTGAGGCTCCGTTGTCCTTAAGGTAAGGGTAGCCGTAGAGGCGCGTCATGTCAAAAAGCATCAGGGCGCGGATAGCCAGAGCCTCTCCCTTGAGGTCATCGTGGTACACTTGCTCTGTCAGCTTCTCCATCTTCGGAGTGATGATCACCCTGTCAGGCACCAGCTCGATTCTGTCAATGTTCCGAAGCAGGATGTTCAGGTTCTTGGCTATGCCGTAATACACGCTCCAGAAGCCGCTAGGACCGTTTGTCTTGTTGTACTTGAATGTGTAGTAGCTCACATTGGTGCTGGATGATTTGTAGCACTTCATGTCATCTCCCGTCAAGTCGCCGTAGCACATCATTGTGGCCCCGTAGTAGCTTGAGGACTGCATGCCGCTGTAGGCTCCGTTCAGGACAAATTCGAAGTCTCTTAGCTCGGTCAGCGAACCCTCGGTCTCGATCTCGGTGGAAGGCTGAAGATCCATCCAGTCATTTCCGCAGCCGCCCATCAATATGGCGGTAAGCAGGCTGAAGGTTATGAGTTGTATCTTTTTCATATTCATGTTCATTGAGTTATATTAAAACAGTTAGAATTTGACTTCAAGGCCAAAGGTGTATGTCCGCATAGGTGGCGTCTCCCAGCTTGGCGAGGAGCCTGATTCCGGGTCAAAGTAGTCATTCGCGGCCCACGTCAGCAGATTGTTGCCCGCCGCGTACAGCCGGACCTTGTCAATGCCTATTCTCCGTGTCCATTCCTTCGGCAGTCTGACTCCGAAGGTCAGGTTCTTCAAGCGAACGTAATCACCGCTGAACAAGCGTCTTGTCGTGGCGTAGTCGGACATGGAGACCGAGCGTCCGATCATGAAGCGTTCGATGTCGGTCTTGTCGCCCTCTTTCTGCCAACGCTTCCTGTAATAGGTCGGGATGTTCAAAGTACCGTTGCCGCCGTGCTCGAGTTTGCCGGCCGTACCGTTGTACCTCCAGGCGCCGAATGAGAAGTTCAGATTGAAGTTGAGGTCGAACCATTTGTAAGACAAACTGTTGCCGAATCCTCCCGTGATGGTTGGATCCGCGCATTGCAGGATCACCTTTTCCGCCGCGCGCGGGTCCTTGGTCTTGTCTCTGTTCAACTCTCCGTTCTCATCCATGGAGTTCTTGTAGAACATCGGCTCGCCGTCCTCCGGGTCGATGCCGGCGAATTCTATCATGTAGTAGGTAGAATATGGCAGGCCGACCTTGTGTATGTTCACTCCGCTGGTCACTTGTTTGAGATTGCCGTCAAGCTTCAGTATCTTGTTGGCGTTGTGTCCGAAGTTGAGGCTGCTGCTCCAGTGGAAATCCTTCGTCTCTATGTTCGTGGAGCGCAGTTCCAACTCGTAGCCCTTGTTCCTCAGCTTGCCGATGTTCGAGAGGTAGCTGGAGAAGCCGGTCGCCAGAGACAGAGGGCGGCTGTAGAGCAGATCCTTGGTTGTTCGCACGTAGTATTCAAACGTGACCCTCAGTCGGGAGTCGAAGAAACCCAGGTCAATGCCGGAGTTGAAGTTGTAGTTCGTCTCCCAGGTCAGTTCCTTGTTCTCCAGCTGCGACTGCGAGATGCCCGGGTTGTTGTTGTAGTTGCTGGTAAGGCTGCTCAATCCAAGGTAGCCGTAGTAAGAGGATGGAAGGGTTCCGTTGACTCCGTATGACACCCTGAGCCTCAAGTCGTTCATCCAGTCCTGTACCGGTTTCATGAAATTCTCCGAGCTGACTCTCCACGCTCCGGAGACCGACCAGAAGTTGCCCCAGCGGTTTTCTCTCGCAAGGCGGGAACTGCCGTCCGTCCTCCAGCTCGCACCCAGATAGTACTTGCTGTCGTAGTCATAGTTGGCCCGGGTGATGTACGAAACGATGCGCGTCGCCATGTCGGAACCACCCATGCTCTGGTAAACCACGCCATTGTTTACCTCTGGCTTGTCCCAGCGCGCGAAGTTGGAGATCGTGACTCCCAGTCCGTCGGACTCCTTGCCGTTGATCTCGTAACCGGCCAACAAATCCAGATTGTGCTTTTGCCTTATCCTTGTCTGATAGGTCAGGATGTTCGACCAGGTCATGTTCGTGATGTCATTATAGTCCTTGCTGAAACGTCCGTTCTCATCGTCGCCGTCGCTGGTGCGTGGATCCTTCCATGAGCGGGACTTGTTCATCACGAAATCATAGCTGAACGTCGATGCGAACCGCAATCCTTTCCAGATGTCGATGTTTGCGAAGACTGTGTTGAAAGCGCGGGTGGCATATTCCTTTTTGGAGTTGTAGGAATTGGACAGCATAGGGTTGCGGTCGTCCAATTTGATAAGGTCGCGGTTCCATGTGCCGTCCTCGTTCCATACCGGGTCTGAAGGGGGCGCGCCGTTACGTGTGCCGTAGATAGGGGAAGTGTAGGCCCGGCCTTCGGAGTAGGTGTCCTGGTTCACTTTTGAGAACTGCACCCTCGCTCCTACATTCATCCATTTCGTCATCTTATAGTCGACGTTCAGACGCGCGGTCACACGCTCCAGGCCGGAGTTGATGGTGACTCCCTCGTGCTTCATGTATCCGATGGATGTGTAGTACTTGATCTTGTCGTTGCCGTGGGAGGCGGAGAACTCGTAGTTCTGATGACTGCCTTTCCTGAAGAGGTAATCATCCCAATTGGTGAATCCGCACCAAGGCACCGGCGCGTACCGGTCGATGTTGGCGTCAGCGTAGGCGTGCGCCTCGTTATCGGTCATGCCCGGGTGAAGGCTTACCCCATCGTCGCCTTCCACCACTTTACCATTGTAGGTCAAGGCGTAATTCCTCAGACCTTCATGGATCATGTCCCTTCGCTCCTTGCCGTCCATGATCCGGAGATAAGGCATGGCGAAGTCGGAGAAGCCCCAGTCGGTTTTCAAAGTGAAGACCGGTTTTCCCGATCTGCCCTGCCTGGTGTTGATGATTATGACACCGTTGGCGGCTCTGGAGCCGTAAAGCGAGGCTGCGGCGGCGTCTTTGATGACCGTGATGCTCTCGATGTCCGAGGTGTTCAATGTTGACATCACGTCAAGACCGGAATCACTGCCGGACGCTCCAATGTTTCCGGACAGCACAGGTACTCCATCCACCACATAGAGCGGAGAATTCGAGGCATTGAACGATCCCATGCCGCGGATACGTATGGATGTCGAGGAACCGGGTATGCCTGATGCGTTGCTGACCCTTACTCCAGGAGCCGCTCCCTCCAGCATCTGCTGGAATGAAACGTTAGGAACATCCTTGACCTCATCCGTCTTCACTATGCTGGCGGAACCGGCGTAGGCGGATTTCTTGAATGTACCGTATCCTGTCACGATGACTTCCTCCAGCAGGGTGGTGTCTTCCCTCAAGGTGATCCTTACATCATCACCGGGTGCGACGGACACCTCGCGTGTGGTGAAACCGATGTAGGACACGACCAGCGTGACCTCCTTGTCAGCCACGTCCAGGTGAAAACCGCCGTTAAGGTCGGTTATCATGCCGTTCTTCGTTCCTTTCACGACCACGTTGGCTCCGATTATCGGCTCGTTGTTGATGTCGGTGACCTTGCCCGCGATCCGGTGGCTTTTCTCCTCAGCCACCTCGGTCCGGACTGTCACGGGCTCCGCCTTCCTTATGGCGATCACCCCGTTGTGAACCTTGTAGGTCAACCCGCTGTTCTGTAGACATTTGTCAAGAACATCGGAGAGAGGCTCGTTCTTCACGTCCAGGCTCTCCACCTTGACTTTCTCAGCGTCGCTCGTGCTGTAGATGAAAGTGAAGTCGGTTTGTTTCTGGATCTCCCAAAGAACCTCATTCAGAGTCGCGTTCCTGAATCTTGCGGTGACAGTGGCCTGTCCGGTCACTGAGGCGCTCGCCAGCAGGGAAGGCAAGAAGCATAGGGCGAGCGTCGCGGCGAGAAGGCATTTTCCAAATCCTCCCGTCCGGTTGGTATTATGTGGTTTTTTCATATAAATTGGATTAATGATTTATGAATATTCTGACGGTCTTTCCTTTCACGTCAACGGAGACCCTGCCGGTCTGTTCCAGCAACTCCACCAGCGGTGTTATGTTGTCGTAGCGGTTGACGTAGCAGCCGAATCGCAGGTCTTTCGCAGCCTTGTCTGCGTAGATCACGTCCATGTCGTACCAGCGTCCAAGGGTTTTCATGATGTCTTCCAGCCTCTGGTCCCTGAAGTTGATCTTTCCGTTTATCCAAGAGGTGTAGAACGAAGTGTCAACGTTGCGAACCTCGATCCCGTCGCCGTGCCGGGTGACGGTGGCCTGCTCGGACGGCTTGAGGACTATGGCCTCACCTTTTTCCGTCCGTACCCTTACCGAGCCGCTGACAAGTGTGGTCCGGCAATCCTCGTCCTCGTAGGCGGAAATGTTGAATGAGGTTCCCAGCACTTCGACCGTCATGCCCTTTGTCTTGACCATGAACGGCTGCCCTGTCCTGCTCACCTCGAAGTAAGCCTCGCCCTCCAGTTCGACCATGCGGACATCTTTAGCGAACCGGGCCGGAAAACGGACGGAACTCAAGGAGTTAAGGTACACCTTGCTCCCGTCGCTCAGCGTCAAACGGTACTCTCCACCTTGCGGCACGCTTACCTTATTGTAGGCGAGTCTGCCTGACAGCCGGCCTTCGCCGCCGGCGTAGTGCAATGCGGCGGAATCAACTTGTATGACCGTGCCGTCCTTTTCCTTCAGTTCCGTTCCGCAGGATGATTTCAGGTCGAAGGTCTCCCCGTTGTCCAAGGTGAGGGTCGCTTTATTGCCGCCCGGCATGATCTGCTCCATCGAGCGGGCCTCCAGATAGCGCGTTTCGTTGACTTTGTTCTTATGTACCACGAATATGCTGATGGCCGCGGCTGCGGGAAGTATGATGGCGGCAGCGTACTTGCATACGTTCAGCATCCGGTGTCTGGCGCATTGCCGCCGGATTTTCCGCTGCACTCCGATCCAGCCGGCCTCCGTACTGAAGTCCTGTCTTTTCTGTATGTTCCGCGTCATGTTCCCTTCCTGGCAGATTTCCTGAAAGAGACGCTCGTTCCCGGCGGATTCATTTCTCCACCGCGTCAGTTCCGTCTCCTCTGTCTCGTCTGTCTTTCCGGACAAATGCCTGGCTATGAGCCTGGCGACATGGAAAAGATTGGTCATGATAGTCACCTGTGTTAAAAATTACAGTAATATAACAGGTGAACCCGTGAACAGGGTGTATCGTTTTAGGAAAAAAATCACATAAAAAAGAAGAGCAGGAAATAGTAATCCTTCAGATAGTCGCGCAGCTTGCGGTAGGCGATCTTCTTTTGGGAGTGTACGGTTTCCTTCGAGACGCTCAGCTCTTCCGCTATCTCCTGGTTTGTCTTTCCCTCAAGGGTCAGCAGAATGATGCTTCTCATCCCGGGGGGTAACGAGTCGATGGCTTCCTGAAGGATGCGATAGGTTTCCTCGACGATGACCTTGTCGTGAAAGAAAGCGTCTTTGTGCGAGTCCATCACTTTCCTGGCATATTCACTCTTCACCTTGGAATGTTCCAGCTCATTCAGGGATCTGTTCCGCACGGAGGTGTAAAGGAATGATTTTATCTGATGAATATAGGTGAAGCCATCCCGCGACTGCCACAGCTTTACAAAGCAGTCCTGCACGATGTCTGCCGCCAGCAGGTCGTCACAGACATATTCATTGGCGAACATGCACAGGGTGACGTAATATCTGTCAAATAATTGACGAAAACTACTCTCGTCAGCCAGTTTGAAGATTATGCCGTCTGTCTTGTGGGTCACGTGTGGTCTTTTTGGATGACAAACTTACATAATAATCGGCGGATTTCCTAAAGCGAGTGTCTGTTCCTGGTCGCTTCATTGATGGTGTAATTATCGAAAATCGTAAATATTTTTTGGAATAACGAGAATTTTGATGTAAGTTTGCCTTGTTGAAAAAATAGAATGAGATGTCGATTATAGTGAATGTTGACGTGATGCTGGCGAAGAGAAAGATGTCTTCCGCAGCGCTTGCCGAGAAGGTCGGGATCACTCCGGCCAACCTCTCTATCCTCAAGACGGGGAAGGCCAAGGCCGTCAGATTCTCCACGTTGGAGGCGATCTGCAAGGCTCTGGACTGCCAGCCGGGGGATGTCCTTGAATATTCAGAAAAACAACAATAATCTAATAAGGATTCAGTTATGAAAAGATTTTTGATTCTGGTCTCCGCTTTCCTTCTGGGCGCTTCGGCGTTCGTGGCAAGCGCTCAGATGCAGCAGCTTCCGAATGACCCTGCGGTCAAGGTCGGCAAGCTGGAGAACGGTCTGACCTATTACATCAGACACAATGACAAGCCGGCCGGCAGGGCTGAGTTCTATCTCGCCACCAATGTCGGAGCCATTCAGGAGACACCTGACCAGGACGGTCTCGCGCACTTCCTTGAGCATATGTGCTTCAACGGCACGAAGAATTTCCCTGACAAGGGCATCCTGAACTGGCTTCAGAGCATCGGAGCCTCATTCGGCGGCAACGTGAACGCTGCCACAGGTATCGATCAGACCACCTATATGCTCAATAATATTCCTTTGGTAAGGGAATCGGTGGTGGACACCTGCCTTTTGATCCTGCACGACTATTCGCATTTCGTGACGAACGATCCTGCCGAGATCGACAAGGAGCGTCCGGTGATCATCGAGGAGAGACGTTCCCGCAGGAACGCCGGCTGGAGGACCTTCGAGAAGTCTCTTCCTTACCTCTATGGCGACACAAAGTACGCCACCTGTACCCTGATCGGAAGCAAGGAGAACCTTGAGACATTCAAGCCTGAGAGCCTTGTGAACTTCTACAAGACGTGGTATCGTCCTGATATGCAGGCAGTCATCGTTGTGGGTGATGTTGACGTGGATGCAGTCGAGGGAAAGATCAAGTCGATATTCGCTGACATTCCGGCCGCCGTCAACCCTAAGGCTAAGGAGAAGATTCAGTTCAAGGAGTTCACCGAGCCGCGTGTGGCTGTCATCACTGATCCTGAGACCACTTCATCGTCCGTTGAGATGGTTTGGGAAAGCGAGGCAAGGGACGAGGCTCTCAATTCCACTTCCGCTGGTCTTATGATGGATCTGATAGAAAGCGTTGTTCAGTCCGTAATGAGCGAGCGTTTTGATGACATCACCTCCAAGGCTGACGCGCCATACCTCTACGGTAGTTTCGGTTTCGGGAAACTTTGCGAGGTCATCGAAGGCGCTGATGCCAATGTCGCCTTGAAGGAAGACAACATTCTTGGCGGATTCAAGGCTTTCGTGACCGAACTTGAAAGAATGAAGAGATACGGCTTGACTGAAGCCGAGGTAGGCAGGGCTAAGGACAAGATCATCGCTGTTTATGAGAAGGCGGCCAACAGCGCCGAGACCAGAAAGAACAGCGAGTTCGTCAACCCTCTGATCAACAACTTCTTTGGTAACTATGCGTATATGGAGCCGGCCACCAAGCTTGAGTTGGTGAAGGCCATATTGGCTCAACTTAACGCACAGGTGATGAACCAGGTCCTTGCACAGGCTTTCACCGGAGAGAACAGTCTCGTAGTCATCTACAGCGGTCCTGAGAAGGAAGGCATCGCCACACCTACCGCAGAGCAGTTGCTTCAGGTGGTCGAGGATGTGAAGAAATCCGAGATCGAGGCACCGGCTGAGGAAAAGGCCAGTGAGCCGCTTATGGATCCTTCCTCATTGGTGGGCGCAATGGTGAAGAAAACCAAAACGACACTCTATGGCGCGACAGAATGGACTCTTTCCAATGGCGTGAAGGTCGTTGTGCTGCCTACAGACTACAAGAAGGATCAGATCCTGTTCTCGCTCTACAAGAACGGTGGCGAAAGTCTTATCGCTACCGAGGATCTTCCTTCATTCGACGGCAGCATCTACAGTGTGTTCCAGAACGCTCAAGGTTTGTCAAAATTCAAGGGAACAGAACTTTCCAAGATGCTTTCCGGAAAGATGGTGAGTGTCAGTCCTTTCATAGATGATCTTTATAACGGAATCTCCGGAAACTCTTCCGTGAAGGATCTTGAGACAGCGTTCCAGCTTCTCTACCTTGAGTTTATGGAGCCTCGCTTCGATCAGGAGGAATTTGACAACGCCATCGCCCAGATCAAGGCCGTTCTTCCTAATCTCGTGAACACACCTAACTTCGCTTTCCAGAAGAGATTCAACAAGGTTCTCTACAACGACAACCCAAGAAATGAGGTGCTTTCTATGGAGAAACTTGAGAAGGTCAACCTCCAGACCATCGAGAAGAACTACCGCAAGCTCTTCGCTGACGCTGCCGGTGCCACAATGGTGATTGTCGGTGATGTCAATCTTGACACCCTCAAACCTTTGGTAGAGAAATATATCGGATCTCTTCCAAAGGGCAAGAAAGCCGCCAAGTGGGCTGATGTGCAGCCGCAGCTTGTCAAGGGCAAGGTCGTGGATGTCTTCGACCAGAAGATGGAGACTCCGCTGACAACCGTCCTTCAGGTCTATAGCGACTACCGTCCGTTCACCGTCAAGGAGCAGACTCTTGCCAGCGCTGTCAGCTACATCCTCGACCAGATCTACACCGACACTCTCCGTGAGGACGAAGGCGGTACTTATGGTGCGTCCACCGTGGCTAATGCCCGCAAGGATCCTAACGGAAGGTATCTTCTTCAGGTTTACTTCAACTGCAAGCCAGCCCTTGCCGAGAAGCTCAGGGCTCTGGCTCAGGACGGTTTCAGGAAACTCGCCGAGGAAGGCCCGACCGATGAGCAATTTACAAGGACAGTCGAGCATTTCAAGAAGAATGTCCCTGAGAGCCGGATCAACAACTCCTACTGGCTGTCAGACCTGCTCCGCTACTTCCGCGGCGGCTACGACTACGACAAGGAGTGGGAGGCCGCCATAGGTGGCCTGACCAAGGAGTCCATCCGTGACGCCGCCGCCAGACTCTACAACTCCGGCAACTTCGTCGAGGTTGTGATGATGCCAGGCGAGACCACCGAAGCCGAGTAGTTTTACGAATATATTCCCGGACATTCCGTCCGGCGTAAAGAAAAGGAGCCGTCCCCGATTTCGAGGATGGCTCCTTATCATTTCCGTGCGGGTGGTAAGTCCAGGCGAGGCGTCGTGGACGAAGTGGGCTACAGTTCCTTAAGGAAGCGGGCCATAGCGCTGAGGAAGTCGTTTCTATATTCCTGAATAGGGTCGTTGCAGTACTTGGCGTTGCGGAAGCCGTAGCCGTGGCCGCCGCCAGGGAAGGCGTGCATCTCGCAAGGGACACCGTTCTTCACGAGGGCGTTGAAATAGCGGACCTCGTTCTCCGGCGGAACACCATAGTCGTTGGAACTGAATATGATGAATGTCTTCGGCGTGTCCGCGCTGACCTGCTTGTCCAATGAATATCTTTCCTTGAGGGCCTCGAATTTCTTCTTGCCGGTGTCCCAGCTTTCGAAATCCTTACCTTTCCTGTTGTACCAGCCTTTCTCCGTTCCTATGAGGTTGTTGAAACTGCCTTCGTGACCGACTCCAGGCTCGGAGGAGATCACCGGATAGACAAGGATTGAGAAGTCCGGCCTGGTCTCTGCATCGATATACTGCGTGGATGCAGTGGCCGCGAGATGTCCACCGGCTGAGAATCCCATCACACCGATCTGCTTCACGCCCCACTCCGGAGCGTAGTGGCGGCAATAACGGAACACGTTCTGCACATCGTTCAGCGGCACGTTCCAGTGGCCGTATGGCAGACGGTACTTGAGCACGGCTGCACTGATGCCCTGACTGTTAAGCCATTCCGCGGCGTATTGTCCCTCGTGCACGTAAGCTGTGAACCAATAGGCTCCGCCTGGGCAGATGATGACCATCTTGCCGTTCGGATTCTTTGCCAGATAAAGTTCGAACCTCGCGCTGTCACCGGTGAATTTCAGATTCATATCCTTGGTCAGTTCCTCCGACTTAGTGCAGCCGTTGGACTCTCCTGGGCCGAGTGTTATGCCCTCGATTCCCTTATCAACATTCTGTCCTTCCGGGTACAGATAGACAACCTTGTCCGGCTTGCGTGTGAACTGCTCTCTGGCGACTTTAGGCAACTCCTTCTTGCCGTTCACGCTTTCAAGCTGCTGGCCGAGCCATCTTTCCAGAGCCGCTGAGAACTCAGGCCTGCACGATCCCAGATTGTCCTTGCAGACCTTTGGGTCAAGGCCGATGCTCAGATCAGTGAATCCCCAGCCGTGACCTCCTTTCGGATAAATATGAAGCTCAGCAGGAACCTTGTTCCTGACGAGAGCCTGATAGAATTTCACGGAACTTACAACCGGTACGGTCTTGTCGTAGGTGCTGACGCCGATGAAAGTCGGGGGAGTGGTAGGGGTGACATCACGATAGGTGGTGTACATTCTCTTCAGCCCGTCATATTCATTCAAGCCATTGTACCATTGGCCGAAAGGTTTGTCCTCCCTGTCGGTCCACGACGCTTCGCCGCCGAGAAGATTGTCAACCGATCCTTTGTGTGTGGCATTCTCGTCCATCAGGATAACAGGGTAGAGGAGTACCGCGAAGTCCGGCCTTGTCGTGGAGTCAACGTACATAGTCTCGGCAGTGCTGGCGAGATGTCCTCCAGCCGAGAATCCCATCACACCGATCTGCTTTATTCCCCAGTCCTCTGAATGATGCCTGCAATAACGGAATGCGTTCTGCACATCCTGAAGCGGAACCTGACGATGCCCGCCAGGAAGGCGATATTTCAATACGGCGCAGGCGATACCTCTGTCATTCAGCCATTTCGCGGCGTATGATCCCTCGTTCCAAGTGGAAATGCCGGCGTACCCGCCACCTGGACAAGCGATGACCATCTGTCCGTTCGGTTTTTCAGGCAAGAATATGTCAATACGCGCGCTGTCCGTCACATTGGAGACGAATCCCCAGCCGCCGGCCACCTCCGCTCCTTCCAGACCGTTTGAGACTAGCGGCCCTTGGGTCACAGCCACACCGTTCTCGACTATCCCTTGGTCCACTCCCTGTCCCTTAGGATAAAGGTACACGGTCTTTGTGGGAGCATATTCAATGCCCGGCGTGTTCTTGGCCTTCAGTTTTTCCTCGACAGGGGAAGTCCTTGCCAACGGATTGACATTCACCACCGTTCCGTCAAGGACCAGTTGGCTTTTCTTCGCCTTTTTCTGCGCCGAAGCATCCGTCCCTGCGCAGACAACCGCCGCCACCATAGCGGCCAGAAGAAATGTTCTTTTCATATTATCTGTCTTTTGTGTCCTTTTTATGAATATATCTGCAAATATAACGAAAAGGAGCGGCTTTTTATGGCCGCTCCTTGAAAGATAACTATTTGATTAGTGGTGTTCACTCGGCGTTTTCCCTGAACTCAAGCAAATCTCCAGGCTGACATTCCAATGCCTTGCAGAGCGCGTCGAGTGTGCTGAATCGGACACCCTTGGCCTTTCCGGTCTTCAGAATCGACAGGTTGACCGCCGAAAGCCCGATCTTGTCAGCCAGTTCGGCGGAAGTCATCTTCCGCCGAGCCAGCATCACATCGACATTTACTACTATTGGCATAATGATTATTCTTCAGCGGTTTCTTCCTGAGGCTGCTCCTCCGGCTTGGTCTCCTTGCCTTTAAGATATTCGGGCAGATTCATTCCGGCCATATTGAACAAATCCTGAAGCGGAGGTACTGAGCCCATCAGACCGGAAATGAAATTCGCGGTCGATGTCTTGCCGTTCTTGCCGTCTCCGTTGCCGTCCCATACGGTCACCTTGTCGATCTTTATGCCCTTGACAGCCTCGACCTGAGTCTTGACGAGTTCAGGCAGTTTGTCCGCGATAAGCATAAGCACAGCCTTCTGAGGATCGCCGGCAGCGGCCTTGACCATCTCGTTGAAACCGTCGGCCTGCTTTGATAGGATCTCAAGGGTACCACGGGCCTGAGCGTCCATCTTTGCGAATATCGCGTCAGCCTCTCCCTTGGCCAGCCTGCGGACCTTCTCGGCCTCGGCCTCAGCCTCGATGATGAGCTTCTCCTTGTCGATCTGGGCAGGAACGACGATGTTGGCCTGCTGGGTAGCCCTCTCCCTCTCGGCACGGGCAAGCTCGGCGTCACGCTCGCTCTGGTAGGCCTCCTGGAGGGCCTTCGCTGCCTGAACCTTCTCGGCTGCGACCGCTATACGCGCGGCCTCGGCCTCCTTCTCGCGGCGCTGGGCGTCAGAGTTTGCGATGTCGATCTTGGAAGTGTTCTCTCCCTGCACGGCGAGGGCGTTTGCCGCGGCAGTCTTGATACGGGTATCTCTCTGGGTCTCAGCGATTCTGATGTCCTTGTCCCTGTCGGCCTCGGCCTTACCGATCTCACCGTAGCGGTTCTGCTCGGCCACGCTCTTCTTGGCGTCGTTGATGGCCTTGGCGGCGGCTTCCTTACCGAGAGCCTCGATGTAGCCGGACTCGTCACGGATGTCGGTCACGTTCACGTTGATGAGCTTGAGGCCGATCTTTCGGAGCTCAGCCTCCACGTTCTGGCTGACGGCAACGAGGAATTTGTCACGGTCAGAGTTGATCTCCTCGATGTCCATCGTGGCGATCACCAGACGAAGCTGTCCGAAAAGGATGTCGGTCGCGATGTTCTGGATGTTGTCGATGGAGAGTCCGAGAAGCCTCTCGGCTGCGTTAGTCATACTGTCCGGCTCGGTGGAGATACCAACCGTGAACCGGCAAGGCACATCCACACGGATGTTCTGCTTGGAAAGCGCGTTGGTAAGGTTGCACTCGATCGAGATCGGCTTGAGGTCAAGGAACGCATAGTCCTGGAACACAGGCCAAACGAACGCCGCACCACCGTGGATGCATCGCGCGGATGAGATTGATCCGCTCTTGTTCTTGCCTGTCTTACCGTAGATGACCATAACCTTGTCGGAAGGGCAGCGGCGGTAGCGCTTGAGAATCGCCGAAAAAGTCACGAATATGACTGCGACGACGATGAGGATCAGTGATAGTTCCATATTCAAAATCTTTAATGGGTTTATAATATTCCTTTAATATATTCAATACTTCGGTAAAAATTTACCGTACTAAAAAGTTAAACAATGGAAGCCGGGT
>OIWT01000346.1_pt1 | contig 66320 bp, 49 predicted proteins | sample 1587701 | NCBI WGS metagenome assembly OIWT01 (sample SAMEA3888904, study PRJEB22519) | human gut metagenome | biome: human gut; feature: human-associated habitat; material: faeces | place: Denmark | collected 2009
GTGGCGGCCGACGAGCCGGCCGTGGGGCCGGGCGGGCGCGCGGGACGCGCGCCCCTACCAACGTCGGGGCCCGATGTGGGTGGGGGCGTTCGGACGTCCCGCGCCGGGCCATCCGTCTAGCGCAGGAAGAGGAGCGTGCCGTCGCCGACGGCCACCTGGCCGGAAGCGACCCACGGCGTCGTGGCGGACGGGTAGGCACCGCCCTTCAGCTTCCTGCCGTCCACGAAAACGTGCGCAAACGAGGCGACACGCCCGGGCGGCACGGCGACCCGCGCGCCGTTCGTCAGGACAAGGTCCGTGTGGCGGAAGCCGCGCGCCGCCACCTGCGCCTCGGGCAGGACGAGCGTCGCACCGTCAAGCGTCAGCGTGTCGAGCGCGCCCGCCAGCGTATCCGGGCGGAGCGTCGTCGCGGCGTCGCCCTTCAGGACGCTGCCCGTACCGAGCGTGAGCGTCCCCATCGCCAGCGTCGCGGGCGCCTCCAGCGAGGCCGCCGCGAGCGTCACGCCGTCCACGAGCGCCACGGCCTCCGCCAGGCGGAACACCCCCGCCTCCTTCGCCGTGTCGAGCCGCACCACCGCATCGGCCGCGACCTCGACCGAAGCGAGGTAGCGGGACGCGGGCGAAGCCTCGGGCGCATCCAGCCGCGCGAAGCGGAAGTCGGTGATGCGCGGCGTCGCCCTGTAGCCGCCGCATCCGACGCCGAAGCCGAGCCAGGCGAGGTCGTCCTTCACCGACCCCGCCACGTCGACGTTCGTGAACGTATTCGTCACGCTCGTCGCGCCCTGCGTCAGCACGCTCGTGAGCGTCTTCTCCGCCGCGCGGTACGTCAACGCCACCGCCGTCGTCTGCCCGGGCAGCGCGAGAGGCGTGTGCTTCTGGGCGCTGCCCAGGGTCCCGCCGTTCCGGGCCACCATGACCGTCTCGCGCTGGGCGTCGTTTTTCGGGTAGAAGTACCAGCCCACGGCGACGCTGTTCGTGATGCCGCCGAATCCGGCGTGGCCCGTGCTGCCGCCCACGCATTCGTTGCCGCGCGGGTCGTTGTGCAGGAAGAAGGAAACGGCGTCCGCCGGGATGGGCGTGGCGTTCACCCACAGCGAGAACGTGCAGCGCCAGTCGCCCGCCACGCACACGCGGTGGCGCGTCTGGGCGGTGGAGCGGTGGAAGCTCTCCGTCAGTTCGCCGATCTGCAGGCCGTTTGGATAGATGTAGCGTCCGCTGGGATGCGAGAAGGTCCAGCCGGACGCCGTGCGCAGGGCCACGTCCTCGAACGGCTCGCGCCGGAGGCGCAGCCCGCCGCCCGCGAGGCGCAGGGCCACGCCCGCGTTCGCGTCATCGACGAGCCCGAGGTCGCCCGCGCCCGTCTTGACGAGCGTGCCGGACCCGGCCATCCGCTCGAAGCCGAAGAAGCCCGGCACCGCCGCACGTGCCCGGCGCGCGTCGTCCGCGTCCGAGCGGAAGGTGAAGTCCTTCACCACGTTCTCGGTGTAGTATCCGCCCACGATGCCCCGGAGGCGGACCTGCGCCGTCGCGTTGGTCGCGAGCAGCGCCGCCATGTCGACGTCCGTGAAGACGACGTCCCGCACGTCCGCCCCGTCCCGCTGCGCCATCGAGACGGCGAGCGTCTTCGCCGTGGCGTCGTAGGCGAGGGAGACCTGCGCCGGGCCGTTCTGCGCGAAGTCGATGGGCGTGCAGTCGGTGACGGACTGCTCCTTGTCGTACACGTTGCGGCGGGTGAGCTTCAGCTGCGTCTTGCGCGTGTTGTACTTGTTCGTCACGCCGCCCTCCACCACCGTGACGTCCTCGTAGTAGCGCCACTGGAGGATGAGCCCGCGGGCGGACGCATCCAGGAACGACAGCTCCACCGCGTCCGCCGGCGCATGGTCGTGCGCGCCGAGGTCGTAGGTGAAGGACGCCTCCCAGTTCCCGCCCACGGGATAGCGGGCGACCGACAGCGCGACACCGCTCATCTTCTTGCCGTCGAGGAGGCGCGAGGTCGCAAGCGAACCGTCGTCGCGCCAGTACGCGCCGCCCGAAAGCGTCCAGAGCGCCGGATCCGCCGTCGTGAGCGGCGCGGGCACGGCGACGGCCCCGTCGTCCGCCACGTCCACCACCGCGCCGTCCGCGTAGGCGAGGCGGTTCATGAGGAAGCCGGCCAGGTTCGCGTTCGGCCGCAGCCGCGCCGTGAACGTCTCGCCCGCGCCCAGCGTCTTCGTGCCGCCCACGCGCACGAGGTCCACCGCCCCGTCCCGTTCCTCGAAGCGGATGTTGGAGAAGCAGAACGCGGCGTTCGAGCCGCCCGTTCCGCCGCCGAGGGTGAGGTACGCCGCGTCGGCGCCCACGACGGACGCGAGGTCCACCGCGTAGTCCCAGGCGGCCTCCACGCCGTCGGGCGTGCGGATCGAGAACGTGACGCGCCCCGCCGCCGCGTCGTAGACGAGACGGCACCGGCGGCGGGCCGCCCACGCGCCGTGTGTCGTCAGGACGCCCCGCGTCGGGAAGGTCTGCGCGGCAGTGCCGTTCACGCCGAACAGGATCTGCTCGTTGTACACGTCCACAACGACGCCGAACGAATCCGCCACGCCGGAATAGCCCGTGTTGCCGCCGCCGCAGGCGCCGCTGCCGGCCTTCTGGAAGAAGAGCGACCACCCGTCGGCCGGCCGCCCGCTTGTGAAGTAGAGGAACGTGTCGAACGCGAGCTCGAAGGAGCGGTCCACGCGCACCGGCGCGTCCAGCACCGCCGTCGAGCCGCTGTCCGCCCGCATGGCCTCGGTCACCGACACGGTGCCGTCGGCGCGCCACCGCGCGTTGCGGTTGCACACCCAGGAGCGGAGGCGTTCGAGGCCGAACGCCTCGAAGGTCGCCGCGTCCGCCCGCACGTCCATCGCGCCGAGCACGCCGTCGCCGGACACCTCCAGCGCCGCTCCGGGCGCGCAGGCGAGCACGCCCGTCAGGCCGCCGGTCCAGCCGCCCGGCGCCACGCTCATGCGCAGGGTCCCCGTCTGCGCCGTCACGTCCACCGCCGAGGGCGCGAGCGTCAACACGCCCGCGCCCGTCTTCACGATCGACGCGCCGGCGGCAAGATTCGTCGGCGGGATGCCGAGGCACGCGTAAAGCGGCGCATCGAGCGTCGCGCCGTCCGCGCCGATGCCGAGCCGCGCCGACGAGAGGCGGAACCAGTCCGTCGGCGCGCGGTTCGCCGTGCAGGGCGCAAGCGTCGCGCCGTCCAGGACCACGCTGCCGTTGGCGTAGCCGTTCGTCGCCGCGTGCAGCAGCGTGTCGTCCGTCTTCAGCGTGCCGCCGTTCGTGACGACGAGGCTGTTCCCCGTGCGGACAAAGCCCACCGGGAAGGCGAGCGTGCCGCCGTCCACCACGACCTCGGCCTTCACGGCGCCGCTGCGCCCGATCTGGAAGCCCTGGGTGTCGGTCGCCGGATTCTGCCGCCCGGCCGTCAGCGTCGCGCCCGGCCCCACGCGGATGCGCGCCTCGCCCACCCCTTCGCCCACGAACACATCGTTTTTGACCGTGAGCCGCGCGTTCTCGATGTCGAGGAGGGAACGGCCGTAGTAGCCCGAGACGCCGTTCGCGTTGTTCAGGCAGATCTGCGACAGGTTCACGACGGCGCCGCCCGACACGTAGAGGCTCGACGTCACGTCGTTGTCCGTCCGGCCCGCGCCGCGCGAGATGCAGAACCAGTTCCTCTGGTGGTCGACGGTGCCGCCCACAATGTCGAGCCGCGTCGACTTCTGCGTGCGCGACCCGATCCAGCAGACGCCGTCCAGGGCGTTCGTCTGGCCGGGCGCGCCCATCACCACGCGCCCGTCGTTGACCGTGAAGACGGCGTAGCCCTTGTCGCCGACGGTGCCCGTGGCCTCGTCCCACACGAGATCGTAGCTGTCCTGGTCCTCATGGGCGCGCGACACGCCGAGGTTGTTGTCGCCCGGCGCGGCCAGGGCGAGCGTGCCCGGACCGTCCTTGATGAAGGCGCCCGCCGTCTGGCGGACCGGCCCCGCCACCGTGAGCGTCGCCGCCGGATCCTCGATCCGCACGGTCGCCGGCAGGCCGTCCGGCACCGTGAAGGTCAGCCCCTTCTCCAGCGTGGCCGTCGCCCCCGTGTAGTTCAAGAGCCCGCTCCCCAAGACGAACGGCACCCCGGCCTCCCCGAAGTCCGCCACCGTCGCAGCCGTGAACACGCCGTCGCCCGGCCACGCCTCCGTGACCGTCTGCCCCCAGAGGACCGCCGGCACGATGCACCCCACGGCGCACAGGATTCCACCCATGCGCGCCCAACCCGCTCCGTCTTGCCGCTTGTCCATAGACACCTCGTTCTCATGCGTTCACGATACAACCTTCTCCAATGTAAGCAAGTATACAATCCGCACCCCCCACCTGTCAATTGTAAGTTTTAAGTTTTTTTGGGGAGGGTCGCGCTCCTGCGCGACCGCCGTCCGCGCCGGGGCGGGGTGGGGTGGTAGGGGCCGACGTCCTCGGCGGCCCGCCCCGTGCGCGTGGCGTCCCTCCGTTTCCCGTGCGTCAGATCTTCGTCCTGGACAGCCTGTAGGCCAGCCAGGCCGACAGGGTCTTCGCGTCGAAGATCGTCCCCGCGCGGATGCCGTCCTCAACCTCCCCGGCACTCAGCACGACGGGGTACACGTTCTCGTCCGGATCCTGGTCCTGCGCGTGCGGCGCGGCGGCGAGTTCCGCGAAGTAGAGGTGGATGCGTTCCGCGCAGTAGCCGGGCGTGCAGATGACCGTCGTCAGGAAGGAGATGGACATCACGTCGTAGCCGGTCTCCTCCGCCGTTTCGCGCGTGGCGGCCACGAGGGGGTCTTCGCCAGGCTCGATCATGCCCGCAATCACCTCGATGAGCGCCTGTTCGGCGGCCTTGCGGTACTGCTTCACGAACACGAACTTCCCGTCCGGTCGCCGCGCCAGGATCGCGACGGCGTTCCCGCGCCGCACGATTTCGCGCTTGGCCCTGCGTCCGTCGGGCAGCTCGACGTCGAGCACGTCGACGTTGACGATCTTGCCGGTGTACGTGCGCGTCGTCGCAAGCGTCTTCTCGTAGAACTTGTCTTCCGTTTCCATGTCATCCTCGTGTTTCCGTAAGATCCGATGTGGGGGGCTAGCACCCGAGGCGGTGGGCCAGCGTGTTCAGGTAGTCATCCGTCATGCCCGAGACGAAGTCCAGCACCGCATGCGCCCACCAGGCGCGGGGGCGGGGGCGGTTGGCCTCGTAGTAGGCGTCGCCCCACGCGAGCTGCACGAGCTGCCGGCCCAGCGTCGGGAGGGACGCGAACGGCGGGGCGTCCCCCGCCACCGGGACCTGCTCCAGGAAAGCGAGGTAGTGGTCGAGAATGCCGGAGAACTGTCCGTAGGACCCGATCTCGGCAATGACCTTGCGGTGGTGCGAGAAGAGGACGCCGTAGAGGCGCTTGATCTCGTCGAACGCCTCCCGCTGGCCGCTCTCCAGGTAGTCCTTCAGCTCGCCCTCCAGCGTGCCGGAGAGGATGGCGTCGTAGTGCCGCTCGAACTGCGCGGTGAACGCCTCCACGAGGTCGCGGATCGCCACGCCGCGAAACCACTGCAGCGGTCTACCCGCGCTCTCGTCCCGGTGGCGCGGCGTGAGGATTTTCCGGAAGAGCGCCGTGACCTGCTGCTCGGAGAAAATGTCCATCGCCACCGCGTCCTCGAAGTCGAGGATGCGGTAGCAGATGTCGTCGGCGGCCTCGGTGAGGTACGAAAGCGGGTGGCGCATGAACGTGCCGTCCGCGCGCACGAGGCCGAGGCGGTCCCAGACCTTGCGGAAGATCGCCTCCTCGGTGGAGAACGCCGCCAGCTTGCGCGCGCCGGGCGCCCCCACCGCGAAGGAGGACGCCAGCCGGGGGTGCTTGACGAGCGCCCCCAGCGAGGCCAGCGTGAAGCAGTAGTAGACCGAATCCCGCAGGTCGCTCCGGGCCAAGAGGCGGAAGGCCTGCGCGTTGCCGTCGAACACGCGGAAGTCGTTCCACACGGGGTCATCCCCCAGGCGGGCACCCGTCTTTTCGGCCCAGGACTGGATCGCCTCCTCGCCGGAGTGCCCGTAGGCGGGATTCCCGATGTCGTGCGCGAGCCCGGCGGCCTGCATGCTCCAGTCGATGGCCTCGATCCGTTCGGGGGCCACGTCGCCCCGCGCCCGCACGATCCGCTGGACCTCCTTGGCGAACGTGTGGCAGAGGGACGCCACCTCCAGCGAATGCGTCAGGCGGTTGTGGATGTAGTCGACGTCCGCGAACGGATGGACCTGCGTCTTCCGTGCGAGGCGCCGGAAGGCGGACGAAAATACGACGCGCCCGTAGTCAACCTCGAACGGCGAGCGCGCGTCGCCCCGCGGACGGTAGTCCTCGAACGAGACCGCCTCCCCCTCCACCTTGACCCGCAGCGGGGACAGCAGCCGTTCCCATCTCTCCGTCATCTTCTCCATGTGCGGTAGTATAGCACACTTCCGCCCCGGTGCCCTTTGCATTAAGACAGCCCGCACCCCGCTCAGGCGTCCGCCGCGACCTCGACCTGGCGATCGGAGAGGTTGCGCATGTCGGCGTCGAACGCCGCGCCGACGAGCGTGACCTTCTTCCCGCAGCGCAGCCACTTCTCGGCGTAGCCCCGCGCCTTGATCTGCGCGAGCGCGGCCGCGGCCGTGCCGTCGAGCTTGAACTCGAAGACGTAGACGCCGCGCGGCGTCTCCACGACCGCGTCCACGCGCCCCCGGTTCGTCCAGCACTCCGCGTGCGTGCGCGCGCCGATGAGGACGAAGACCGCGTAGAAGAGCGTCTGGTAGTACTTCTCGCGCTTCACGGTGATGTTCGCCGGGATGTTCGCGAAGAAGCACGAGAGCGCGTCGAGCATGTCGTCCACGTCGTCCGCCCGCAGGGCCTCCACCATCTGCGTGAGGAGCGAGGCGTGTTCCTCGCCGTCCAGGCGGGAAAAGTCGGCCGAGAGCGACTCGCTGAACGCGGTCGCCACCTCGAAGTTCGGCGGCACGAGACGGTAGAGCCGGATGCCGCCGTCCTGGCGGGCCGACTTGATCGTGAGGTACCCCGTCTGGTAGAGGAGCGACACGAGGGCCGGCCTGTCCGGCTCGTAGTTCGAGAACGCCGTCTGCGAAACCTCGATCTCATCCAGCACGACCGGGTTCTTCTCCATGAGCCGCAGGAGGAACGTCGGCGTCCCCGTCTCGAACCAGTACGGGTCGAACTTCCCCGACGAGAGGCACTTGCCGACCGAGACGGGGTTGAAGACGGGCGCGGCGTTCTCCTCGAAGCGGTAGCCGTCGTACCACTGGACGAGCCGCGCGAACGTCGCCTCGGCGTCGAGGCCCTGCTTCGCGCCGAGGGCCGCGAGCGAGGCGGGGAAGTTCGCCTTGACCTCCTCGTGCGTGTAGCCGAAGAGCGTCGCGACGCGCGCGTCCATCGAGAACTCGTTGAGGTTGTTGAGGTCGGAGAAGATCGACACCTTCGAGAACTTGCTGACGCCCGTCATGAACGCGAAGCGCTGAAGTCCCTCGCACGTCTTGATGACGGAGTAGAACGCCTTGAGTTCGTCGCGGATGGCCGCGACGCCCGGCTTGCCGAGATGCCAGAGGAGCGGCTTGTCGTATTCGTCGATGAACACGACGCACTTGCCATCCGGATTCGTCCTGGCCGTCTCCTCGATGAGACAACGGAACGAAACGGACGGCAAGGCGCTTTCCGTGAAGACGACGCCCAGGCGTGCGGCCTCAGACTTGAGAATGCTGAAAAGAAACTCGCGGAACTCCGCCACCGTCGCCGCCTGGCAGCTGCCCATGTCGAGCTTGAGGACGGGCCACGTCTTCGACCAGTCCCAGTCCGGCTCGATGGCGAGGCCCCGGAACAGGTCGCGCCGCCCCTCGAAGAGGCACTGCAGGGTCGAGACGGCGAGCGACTTCCCGAAGCGGCGCGGGCGCGCGATGAAGAACTGTGTGCCAAGCGACCCGTCGGCGAGCGTCTTCAGGATCGCCGTCTTGTCCACATAGACGAATCCGCCCTCACGGACGCGCTCGAACGAATAGGTGTCTGTCGCAATCCGCTCCATGGCACGCGCCCCTCACGCCCCCTTCGTGATGGCCGCGTGGTAGCTCTGGAGCGAGCGGACCTCGCCCTTCCCCTCGCGCGCGGCCTTGATGCCCTCGCTCGCGGCAAGCGCGGCGGCGACGGTCGTGAGGTACGGCACGCGGTACTTGATCGCGGCGCGGCGGATCGAGCTGTCGTCCGCACGGGCGTCGCGGCGGCCCGACGGCGTGTTGAGGATGAGGCAGACCTGGCGGTTCTTGATGACGTCGAGGACGTCCGGGCGGCCCTGGCCGATCTTCGCGACCATCGTCGCCGCGACGCCCTTCTCCCAGAGGAACTTGACCGTCCCCTCCGTGCCGACGATCTCGAAGCCGAGGTCGGTGAGGTTCTTCGCGGCCGTCGCCGCATCCGCCGTCTTCTCGGAGAGCGAGACAAGCACCCGGCCGGGCTTCGTGGGGAGCGGCAGGCCCGCCGCCTCCTGCGACTTGTAGTAGGCGAGGCCAAACGTGTCCGCAAGGCCCAGCACCTCGCCCGTCGAGCGCATCTCCGGCCCGAGGACGGGATCGACCTCCGGGAACTTCTCGAACGGCAGCACCGCCTCCTTCACGCCGAAGTACGGCACCACGTGGCGGTGGTCGAGCCCGAGGTCCGCCACCGTCTCGCCGAGCATGAGGCGCACCGCGATGGGCGCCATCTGCGTGCCCGCCACCTTCGAGACGAGCGGCACGGTGCGGGACGCGCGCGGGTTCGCCTCGATGACGTAGACCTTGCCGTCCTCGATCGCGAACTGCATGTTCATGAGGCCGACGACCTTCAGCTCTTCCGCGATGCGGCGCGTGTAGTCGAGGATGGTGGCCTGGTTCTCCGCGCTGATCGACGCGGGCGGCAGCACGCAGGCGGAGTCGCCCGAGTGGACGCCCGCGAGTTCGATGTGCTGCATGATCGCGGGGATGAAGACCTGACGACCGTCCGAGAGGGCGTCCGCCTCGCATTCGAGCGCGTGGCAGAGGAAGCGGTCGAGGTAGAGCGGACGGTCCGGCGTCACGCCCACCGCCTTCGCCACGTACTCGCGCAGCATCTGCTCGTCGTGGATCACCTCCATGCCGCGCCCGCCGAGGACGAAGCTCGGGCGGATGATGAGCGGGTAGCCGAGGTCCTGCGCGACCTTGAGCGCGCCGTCGATGTCGCTCGCCATCTCGCTCTCCGGCATCGGGATGCCGAGGCGGTTCATGATGGAGTGGAAGCGGTCGCGGTCCTCCGCCGCGTCGATCGAGTCGACGCTCGTGCCGAGGATGTTGCACCCGGCCTCGGCGAGGCCGCGCGCGATGTTGAGCGGGGTCTGCCCGCCGAACTGCACGATCACGCCGAGCGGCTTCTCCGCGCGGTAGATCTGCAGCACGTCCTCCAGCGTGACGGGTTCGAAGTAGAGGCGGTCGGAGGTGTCGTAGTCGGTCGAGACGGTCTCGGGGTTGCAGTTGACCATGATCGTCTCGTAGCCCCGCTCGCGCATCGCGAGGGCCGCGTGCGTGCAGCAGTAGTCGAACTCGATGCCCTGGCCGATGCGGTTCGGGCCGCCGCCGAGGATCATGATCTTCTTGCGCCCGTCCGAGACGGGCACCTCGCTCTTCGCGCCGTTGTAGGACGAATAGTAGTACGCCTCGTCCTCGACGCCCGAGACGGGCACGGCGTGCCACGTCTCGACGCATCCCAGCGCCTCGCGCCGTTCGCGGATCGCCCTCTCCGGCATCTTGAGGAGCTGCGCGAGGTACTTGTCGCTGAAGCCGTCCTTCTTCGCCTGCACGAGCAGGTCGTCCGGCGGCAGCGTCCCCTTGTAGGCGAGGATCTTCTCCTCCTCCTCGACGAGTTCGCGCATCTGGTCGACGAAGTACGCCTTCACGCCCGTCAGGCTGAAGATCTGCTCGTCCGTCGCGCCCTTGCGCAAGGCCTCGTACATCTGGAAGTGGCGCTCCGAGTTCGGGACGGCGAGGAGCTTCAGCAGCTCGTCGAGCGTCTTCTCGTGGAAGTCCTTCGCGAAGCCGAGCCCCGCGCGGCCCTTTTCGAGGCCGCGGATCGCCTTCTGCAGGGCCTCCTTGTAGGTCTTGCCGATGGACATCACCTCGCCCACGGCCTTCATCTGCGTGCCGAGGTGGTCCTCGACGGCGCGGAACTTCTCGAACGCCCAGCGCGCGAACTTGAGGACCACGTAGTCCCCGCCCGGCGTGTACTTCTCCAGCGTCCCGTCGCGCCAGTAGGGAATCTCGTCCATCGTCATGCCCGCCGCGAGCTTCGCCGAGACGAGCGCGATGGGGAAGCCCGTCGCCTTCGACGCGAGGGCCGACGAACGGGACGTGCGCGGGTTGATCTCGATGATGACGACGCGGCCCGTCTTCGGATCGTGCGCGAACTGGACGTTCGTGCCGCCGATCACGCCGATCGACTCGACGATCTTGAAGGCGTCGCGCTGGAGGCGTTCCTGCAGCTCCTTCGAAATCGTGAGGAACGGCGCCGCGCAGAAGCTGTCGCCCGTGTGGACGCCCACCGCGTCGATGTTCTCGATGAAGCAGACGGCGATCATCTGGTTCTTCGCGTCGCGCACGACCTCGACCTCCAGCTCCTCCCAGTTGAGGATCGACTCCTCGATGAGGCACTGGTGCGTGAGCGAGGCGTCAAGGCCGCGCGCGCAGATCGTGCGCAGCTCCTCCTCGTTGTAGCAGAAGCCGCCGCCCGCGCCGCCCATCGTGTAGGCGGGGCGCACGACGACGGGATAGCCGATTTCGTCCCGGACGAGCTTCACGGCGGCCTCCACGTCGTGGACGATGCCCGAGCGCGGCGTCTCGATGCCGAGCTTCTGCATCGTCGCCTTGAAGACCTCGCGGTCCTCGCCGCGCTCGATGGCGTCCAGGTTGACGCCGATCACCTTCACGCCGTACTTGTCGAGGATGCCCTTCTTCGCAAGCTCCATCGAGAGGTTGAGGCCCGTCTGCCCGCCGAGGTTCGGCAGGATCGCATCGGGGCGCTCCTTCGCGATGATCTGCTCCAGGCGCTCCGCGTTCAGCGGCTCGATGTACGTCGCGTCCGCCATCACCGGATCGGTCATGATGGTCGCCGGGTTCGAGTTCACCAAGACGACCTTGTAGCCGCACGCCCGCAGGGCCTTGCACGCCTGCGTGCCCGAATAGTCGAATTCACACGCCTGCCCGATCACGATCGGGCCCGATCCGATGATCAGAACCTTGTCCACGTCCGTACGCTTCATCTGCCGCTTGTCCTCGCTTAATGGGGTGATCAAAAACCGGGTAGATAGTATACCCGATTCGGGGAGGGTAAACAAGGGCGCAGACAAGAAGACAAGAAGAGAATCGGCCGCGCTCCTGCGCGGCCGATTCTCTTTCCCGCACATCGGGTGCGGACGCCACGGAGCGCGTCCCTCCCAAGTGGGAAACCTGTGCGTCTGCCCGCTACTTCTTCGCGGGTTCCTTCTTCGGCTCGGCCTTCTTTGGCGCGTCGGCCGTCTTTGGCTCGGCCGTCTTGACGTCGGCCTTCTTCGCCGCATCGTCCTTCTTCGGCTCCTCCTTGGCCTTCACGAGGTCCTTGCGGGCCTTCGCGAAGTTGTCCGCGCTGTAGGAGCTGACGGAGTAGGTCCACTTGCCGGCCTTCGCGTTGAAGTCCTTCACGGCCTGTTCGAGCTTCGCGTTCTCCGTGGCGTTCGTGCCGACGGGGGTGAACGCGGCGCTCACCTTCAGCCAGCGGTCGGAGCCGGTCGCGGTGCCGCCCGTCTTCGCCGTGTAGACCGTGCCGTTCTTGAGCGTGGCCGTGTAGACGGCGCCCGTCGCGAAGCCGAGTTCGGCCTCGGTGAGCTTGGGGTCGGCGACGCCCGTCAGGTCGAGGTAGCTGAGCGCGGAGTCGAGCGAGTAGGTCTTGGAGGTGTCAAGCTCCTCCTTCGGCCCGAGGCCCGCGAGGTCCCACTTCCCGTCCTTGCGCGTGAGCTTCACCGTCTCCTTGCCCTTCGCGTAGGTGACGGCGGCGACGTCGGACGCCGTGACCGCGCAGATGCGCGTGTCGATCCACTTCTTCGGATCGCCGTCGAACGCCTCCAGCGCGTCCTTCACGAGGACGGGCGTCTTGCCGTCGAAGAGGACGTAGCGGCCGTCGGGGTAGCCACCGCCGCCGAACTGCGCCATCTGGCCCTTGGGCTTGGCCATGTGCGTGTCGCCGAGCGCGACCGAGGCGAGGGCCGCGCCCTTCGCGTCCTTGAGCGCGACGACCGTCGGGGACGTGATCGCCTTGCCCGTCGCGAGCTGGCCGACCTTGAGATCCTTCAGCTTGAGCAGGTTCTCGCGGATCTTCGCCACGTCGGCGGGGTAGCCGTAGAGCGTCTCGACCGTCCAGCCCGCGTCCGTCGCCGCGAGCGCGACCTTCTTCGCGCCGCCGATCTCGACGCGCGCGACGTCCGAGACCGCGAACGCGGGGAGGATCTTCTTGCCCACGACGGAGGGCGTCTTCATCTTCTTGCCCGCCGTCGTCCAGTACGCGACGCCGCCGAGCACGACGGCCACCGCAGAGAGAATTACGAGGTTCTTGCTTGTCATGTGTCTGCCTTCAGGAATGAATTGAACGATGTTGCCCGCTGCCGCGCTTCAAGCACTTAAGCACTTAACCACTTAACTACTTAACTACTTAACTATTTAAGCACTTAACCACTTAACTACTAAAGCACTTAACCACTTAACTACTTAACCACTTAACTACTCAAAACGCGGCGGCTTAATTTCCCTAGTGTTTCCGGCGCCGGAGCCCGTGGAGGATGCCGAAGAGGACGACGAGCAGCGGCACGAGGCAGATGTTGATCACCTTCAGCGTGAGGCCGAGGCGGTCGATGTCGCCCGTCAGCTCCTTGCGCACGTTCTTGAGCTGGCGGCGCGTGTCGGCCTGCGCCTTGCGCAGCTTGTCGATTTCCTCCTGCTGCTCCTTGGAGAGGATGAGGCGCTCGTTGCCCGTCTTCTGCTTCTGGAGGGCCATGAGGCGCTGCTGGGTCTCCTGCAGCTCCTGCTCGAACGCCTCCTGCTTCGCCTGCCACTTCGCCATCGCCTTCGCCTCCAGCGCGTCCACCTTCGCGAACGGACGGTTCGACGGACCGCGCGAGCGCACGCCGATCAGCTCCTCACGTCCGGCGTACTGCTCGATGACGTTCGAGAAGAGAACGAGGTTGTCGTTGACGGGCTGGGCGATCGGCCCGAAGATCGTGTTCATCACCTGCACGCAGAAGTCGTCGGCGAGGAAGTCCGAGTCGCCGAAGAGGACGACGCTGCCCTTCCCCTCGGCCGTCACCTTGGGAACGGCGTTCGTGGAGCCCTCCACGTAGTCGGGGCCCTTCGGGAACGCGGTCTTGAAGGTGCCGGAGAGGCGCGCCGCGAGCGTGTACTGCGCTCCGCTCGGCTTCAGTTCCTTGCGCATCGCGCCCATGCCGAACTGCGCGCTCTGGCGGTCGACGAGGCAGGCGTCTTCGGCCGAGCTCAGCACGAGCGGCTCGAACGAGAGGCCGTCCTTCTTCGCGAAGGAGAAGCTGCCCGCGAACGGGAACATCACCTGCGTGAGGCCGGAGACGAGGAGGTCGCCCTTCGCCATGTTCTTCGCGCCGAGCGAGAGGAACGCCGGGTTCTCCTCGGCGCGGCCGTTGCCCGTGTTGAGCTTCGTGGCGGCGGCGAGGTCGGCGACGATCTTCGAGGTGTCGAAGGTCACGCCCCAGGCGTCGAAGAGCTTGCCGAGCGTGGAGGGGCCGTCCTGGCCGCCCATCTGCATCATCATCGGGTTCTGCTGCTGGCGCTGCGCGAGCATGTCCATCACGCTGAACGGGTCGACGCACGCGATGAGGCGGCCGCCCCGGATGACGAACTGGTCGATCGCGAAGAGCGTCTTCTCGTTGAGGTCCTTCGCGTGGAGGAGGACGAGCGCCTTCACGTCGTCGTCGATGGACTCGGCGGTGGGCGGGATCTCGCGCACGTCGTAGTCCTTCTTGAGCTCCGTGAACGCGGCCCAGCCCTGCGCCTGCTTCCGGCGCTGCATCTGCATCATCGGGTTCGGCGGCTGCCCGAACACGCCCTGGATGGAGGTCATCACGCCGACGACGGGGCGCTCCGGCCACGCGACGCGCGTGACGAGGCGCGTGATGTCGTATTCGAGCGTCGACTCGGCGCGCGGGCTCAGGCGCGCGAGCGTCTCCTCGCGGTCGCCGCACACGGCGACGAGGCCGAAGTAGACCGGCTGGCCGAACGGGTTGACGTTCTGCGGCTCCACGCCGTAGCGCTGCGCCCACTCCTCGGCGTCGCTGTCGGGCTTCGGGTCGTAGGCTTCAAGGGCGAGGTGCCCGTTGCCCGCGCGCTCGTACTCCTTGAGGAGGTTCTGGACCTGCTGCGCGTAGGTCTTGAGCTGCATCGGCATCTCGGCGGAGGACGCGCTGAAGTAGAACTTCAGCGTGACATCGGCTTCGAGCTTGCCGAGGACGGCCTTCGAGCCCTTCGAGAGCGTGTAGAGCCTTTCGCCCGTGAGGTCGAGGCGCAGGGGCAGGTTCGAGAGGATCAGGTTCGCGGCGCCGATGATGGCGGCCAGCACGACCAGTCCGATAACACCAGTGAGTTTTTTGTTCATTGAAAATCCCTTCCTAACTGGATCAGCTCGCCTTGCGGCTGTCGGTGACGACCTGGGCGGCCGCGAGCATGAACACCATCACGCCCACGTAGTAGCCGATGTCGGCGAAGTCGACCATGCCCCGGCGCATCGCGTCGAAGTGGCTCAGGAGCGAGCAGGAGGCGACGGCGTTGACGATGCCGGTCGGCACGCCCCAGTTCGCGACCGCGTTGACGACGGGGTCGAAGCCGATGATGAGGAGCGTGAACGTGGTCGCGAGCGCGATCACGAAGCTGATCACCTGGCTGCGCGAGAGAGAACTCGCGAAGACGCCGATCGCCGTCGCGGCGCCGGCGAGCAGGAAGCTGCCGAGGTAGCCGCAGAAGATCGCGCCGAAGTCCGGGCTGCCGAGCCACGCGGCCGTGCAGACCACGGGGAACGTGAGCGCGAGGCCGATGCCGATGAAGGCCCAGGCCGCGAGGAACTTGCCCACCAGCGCCTCGCCGAGCGTGATCGGCAGCGTGAGCAGCAGCTCGATCGTGCCGTTACGGCGCTCTTCCGCCCACGAGCCCATCGTGGCGGCCGGCACGAGGAGGAGGTACATCCACGGGTGCCAGAAGAAGAACGGCGTGAGGTCGGCCTGGCGGCGCTCGTAGAACATCGCGACGCCGAACGTGAGGAAGCCGGCAAGCACGAGGAACGCGACGAGGAAGACGTAGGCGACGGGGGAGTCGAAGTAGGACTTGAACTCGCGCCCGAAGACGGTCCGCACCGAGCGGAGCGGGCAGTGCCCGGACTTGTTGCTGCAGCAGCTCATCTTACTTCTCCTCCTTCATCGTGAGGTTGCGGAACACGACGTCGAGCTTCCCGCTCGGGTCCAGCGCACGCAGCTTCTCCGGCGTGCCGTCGGCCTTGACCTCGCCCCGGGCGATGATGATCGCGCGCGTGCAGACGGCGTCGACCTCTTCGAGGATGTGCGTGGAGATGATGATCGCCTTCTCCTTGGCCATCTCCTTGATCATTTCGCGCACGACGAACTTCTGGTTCGGGTCGAGGCCGTCCGTCGGCTCGTCCATGATGAGCACCTGCGGATCGTGCAGGATCGCCTGCGCGAAACACGTGCGCTGGCGGTAGCCCTTCGAGAGCGTGTCGATCGTCTGCTTCGCGACGTTCGCGAGGCGGGCCTTCTCGATCACCGCCGCCACGCGCTCCTTCACGGCCGCGCCGGAGAAGCCGCGCGCCTTCGCGATGAAGGTCAGGAAGTCCTCCACCGTCATCGCCCGGTAGCTCGGCGCCGCCTCGGGCAGGTAGCCGAGCGCGCTCTTCGCGCCGATCGGGTCCTTGAGGATGTCGTGCCCGCAGATGACTGCGGTTCCGGACGTCGGCGGGATGAATCCCGTGATCATTCGCATCGTCGTCGACTTGCCTGCGCCGTTCGGCCCCAGGAAGCCCAGCACCTCGCCCTTCGCGACGCTGAAGGAGATTCCCTTCACCGCCTCGAAGGAGCCGAAGCTCTTCTTCAGGTTCTCGACCTTGAGCATGTCTTCTTTGCCTCTCTTTGTTTTACAAATCGTGTAATGGCGGGCATTATAGCACCCGCCTGTTAGTGGCGTGTTAGAACGCCTACCGCGCCCGCACCTTCACCGTGCCGACGGGGTAGCGGCGCCCGACGCCGCCCGCGAGCGGCAGCGCGAGGCGCGGCGTGCCGTCCCGGTCGCCGAGCGACACGGCGAGCGTGTAGGCGCCGGGCGTCAGGGTGGGGACGCGCGTGTCGGTCGCGAAGGCGCCGACCTTCTTCGCCTGCGTGTACACCCACACGCCGTCGTTCGCCTGCGGGATCTCCCCCGCCCAGCCGAACGTGCAGCGGCTCTTCAGCGCAACGGGCCGTTCGACGCCGTTGAGCGTCGGCTGCGCGTCCGCGAAGTCGAACCGCTCGTCCGACGAAACCCACGCGACGCGCCCCCTGTCGTCGAGGAGCGTCCAGGCGAGCGTCGCGCCCTTGTAGCGGCGCGCGACGCCGACGTTCACCCAGGTGGACGCGATCTCGACCGGCTCGCCGACCGTCACCTCGTCCGGGAACGCCGCCTCGCGCAGCTCGAAGCGGTAGCCGAGGCGCCGCGCCGCGCGCGCGTAGGCGTCCTTCGAGCCGTCGAAGCAGACCTTCGGCCAGCCGTGGATGGAGAGCCACGAGGCCTGGTACGCCTCCACGCTCTCGACGAGCTTCTCGTCGCTCCACGCGCCGCGCTCGTTCGAGAGGTCGTAGTGTTCGTGTTCGACGAAGGTCGGCGCGGCGGGCGCGAAGTACTGCGCCCAGTCCGCGTGGAACCACCACGGATGCTGCTTCAGGCGCGCGGAGACCATCGACGGCGTGAAGACGAGGATCGAGTCGTCGCGGAAGCCGAAGCCGAGGTCGTGCGCGTACTTCATGAGCGGCACCTCGGCGGCGGGCTTCGGGTTCGACGAGCCCGCCTGGTCGTCGATGCAGAGGATCGTCGTGTTCGGCAGCAGGCGGCGGTGCATCTCGTAGTGCTTGAAGAACGCGGCCTCGGGGTCCTTCCCGGCGGCCTTCATCTCCTTCGCGTAGGCGCGCGTGTGCCCCTCGCCCCACATGCCGATCGTCCCCACGTCCACGAACGCGACGGACGGCTTGCCGTCGTAGCGCCGCGCGAACGCCTTGAGGAAGTTCTCCAGCTTGGCGAGGAAGACCGGGTCGCCGTAGTCCGGCTCCCAGATCTCCAGCTCCTCGCCCGGCGGCTCCTTGCCGAAGATCTTGATCATCTTCATCTTGAAGAACCACCCCTTCGCGCCCGCCTTGCGCACCCACTCCGGCGTCGCGTAGGCCCAGCGCGACTCGCAGCAGGTGAGGCGGAAGCCGATCTGCTTGCCGGCGGCGATCCACGGCGCGGCGTAGCTGTCGAAGAGGTCCCAGCGGTAGACGCCCTCCTCGGGCTCCAGGAGGCACCACGGGAGGCGGAAGTAGGCGCAGCCCGTACCGGGGAACCAGTCGAGGACGTCGCCGCGTTCCTGGAGCTGCCCGTACGCCCACTGCCGGTTCGAGTAGTGGTACATGACAAGCCCCATGTCCGGGTTGACCAGGATCTCGTCCGTGTTCGCGGGGCGGACCGTCGCGGCCTGCGCCCCCGCCAGCGCGCAGAGCGCCAGCGCCAGCATCGTCTCTCTCGTCCTCTTCATGCCTTCTCCTCGGTTGTTCACGGTCAGAATCCCGCCTGCTTCGCCCGGCAGGGCTCGCAGGCCGCCGTTTCGCCGTCCTGCGGCGCAAGCGGCCGCACGGGGCGCGTCGCCTCGATCTGGCGGCGCCAGGCGTTCTCGCGGATGTCCGTCATGCCCGCGCGGAAGCGTCCGTCGCGCGCGGGCGAGAGGCGCACGAGGTGTGTCGCGTGGCCGGGCACGCGCACCGTGTAGACGCCGCGCGCCTCGTCCTCGTCCTTCTGCCGCCAGAGGTCGCGCACGCGCCAGCCGCCCTCCAGCCCGGCGGCGGCGAGGTCGAACGTGACGTTCTGCGCGATGAGGTTCGCGTTCAGGAGGCCCACGGCCACCGAGCCGTCCGCGAGCGGGCGCGCCCAGATCTCGCCCATGCCGTCGGCGGCGATCTTCGCCGCGCCGAGGCCGAGCGCGTCCTGGTCGACGGCGAGCACCTCGTCGTTCGAGAGGAGGTTGAACGTGAAGGCGTCGAGCCGCGTCATGTCGCAGCCGATCATGAGCGGCGCGCCCACGAGGCACCAGAGCGAGACGTGCGTGTACTGCTCGTTCGGCGTGAGGCGCGAGCCCTTGAAGCCGTTCCAGTGCATCTTGCCGACGCAGAGCATGTCGGGGTCGTTCCACGCCCCCGGCTTCGACCACGGCCAGAGCGCGGCCTGCTTCTGGATGCTGCCGTAGACGCTGCCCCAGTTGTCGAACACGTCGCCCGTCGTGCGCCAGCAGCTGCCCCACACCGTCTCGCCCCAGGCGGAGACGTTGTCCATGCCGTACTGGCAGAGGGAGAAGAGGATGTCGCGGCCCTGCTCGCGCAGCGCCTTGCCCATCATGAGGTAGGGGAAGCGCGCGCGGTCGAGGCCGCCGCCGAAGGCGACCTTCCCGTAGCTGCACCAGTCGTACTTGAGGTAGTCGAAGCCCCAGTCCGCATACGTCTTCGCGTCCTGGAACTCGTGCATCCAGCTGCCCGCGCAGCCGCCGCAGGTCGTCGGGCCCGGGGAGGAGTAGAGGCCGGCGCGCAGGCCCTTGGCGTGGATGTAGTCGGCAAGGCCCTTCATCGAGGGGAAGCGCGCGTTGGGGTTGATCGTGCCGTCGGCCGCGCGCGCGGGGCCCATGAGCGTCTTGTCCGCCTGCTCGCCGGGGCGGTTCTGCCAGAAGTCGTCGATGTTCACGTAGCACCAGCCGTGGTCGGCGAGGCCGCTTGCGACCATCGCGTCCGCCGCCGCCTTCACCTTCTCCTCTGTGACGCCGCCGCCGAAGACGTTCCAGCTGTTCCAGCCCATCGGGGGCGTGAGCGCGAGCGTGTCGCCCACGACGAGCGTCACCGTGCGCGTCGCGCGCCCGTGCGCGTTCCGGGCCGTGACGACGAGCGGGTATTCGCCGGGCCGCACCACCGCGCCGTTCACGGAGGCGCGGTCCGCATTGAAGACGGCGCCGGGCGGCAGGCCCGCCACGGCGATCTCCATCGGCCGCTCCCCCGTCACGGGCACGCGGTAGAGAATCGGGCTTCCGGGCCGCACGCCCACGCGGCCGGGGCCGTTCACGCGCGGGGCCGCCGGCGTCTTCGGCGTCAGGATCCCCAGCTGCTCCGTGAGCGTGGCCGGGTCCGGCGGCTTCGTGCCGTCCTTGAAGAGGAAGAAGGCGTCCGCCCAGTCGGCGTGGTCGCTGTCGTTGCCGTCGCCGCCGTCCGTCACCTCAAGGGCGACGACCTGCACGCCCGCGAGGTCCACCTTCAGCTGCGCGGTGCGCGTCCGGCGCGCGAGGCGTCCCGATGTCGCGGCGAGCCGCCCGTCCGCCCACACCTTGAACTCGACGCTCGCCTGGCGGCGGTCCTTCATCTCGTCGTCGAGCCCCACCGTCGCCTCGAAGGCGAGCGCGTTCCCGCCGAGCGGCACGACGAGGAGGCTCGGCGCATGCGTGCCGAGGCCGTGTTCGTATGTCTTCCCGCCAAGGGAGAGGAGGCCGCCCTCGACGGAGCGCGCGACGAGCGGCGTGCGGTAGCCGCACGTCATCGCCGAGCGGTCCACGTCCTCCAGCCAGATCTTCTCCGCCGCCAGCGCCGGGACCATCCCGGCCACCAGCATCCACCCCAGAATCATCCGCTTCTTCATGGTCATTCTCCCCGTGGCTCCTCCGGGTTCGTCCTCGTACGGGCGAACTTCGGGTTGTTTCCGGCAATCACGAGCGCGACCTCGCCCTTCACCTTCTTGTCCGCGAATTCCCGCGCCAGATCGGAAAGGTAGCCGCGCGACACGCGCTCGTGCAGTTTCGTCAATTCGATGCACACGGCGGCCTCGCGGTCGCCCAGCACCTCGTAGGCGGCCGCCAGCGTGGGGCCGATGCGGAACGGGGACTCGTAGCAGACGAGCGTGTGTTCCCTGTCCTTGTCTTCGGCGAACCAGTTCCGGAGCGCGCCGGGTCCGCGCGGCGGAAAGCCGCGGAACGTGAAGGACGACGTGGAAAGGCCGCTCATCAGGAGCGCCACGTTCACGGCGCTCGCGCCGGGGATGACGTCGTAGGGGACGCCCTTCCGGGCACAGGTGCGGATCAGGCGGTAGCCCGGGTCGGAGATGCCGGGATAGCCGCCGTCCGAGCAGAGGACAACCTCCGCGCCCGCCTCGACGGCCTCGACGATCCGCTCCGTCGTCCGTTCCTCGTTCCCCTGGCGGTAGGAGATCATCTCGGGGCGCGGCACGCCGAAGTGCGTGAGCAGCTGCCAGGTGCGGCGGGTGTCCTCGCAGGCGATGAGGGTGGCGGACTTGAAGGCCTCCAGCCCGCGCGGGGAAAGGTCGCCGAGGTTTCCGATCGGCGTCGCGACGACATGCAGCATCCGGGGCCTCCTACCACATCGCCGGCGGGATCTCGTCGTCCTGCCGCCCCTGCGCCTCGGCGTACTGGCGGCGGGCGAGGTCGATCTCGCGCAGGACGCGGCTCTGCTCGTCGCGCTTCGCCTGCAGTTCCGCCGCGCGCACGCGCCAGGCCGCGTCCGTGAAGGGATCGACCTGCACGACGACCTCGTTGAGCTTCACGCCGGCCATGAGGGCGATCCACTGCATCGCGGCGAAGGCCTCCTCAAGCGAATCGAGCTTCAGCGTCACGCTGCCGGCGGAGAAGGCCGACACGACGTCGTCGGCGGGGTCCGCCTTCGCCATCCAGGGGAGATAGCCGCGCGCGTCCAGTTCGCGGACAAGGTCCGGGCGCGCCACGACGACCTCGCGCACCACGGCGGCCAGCACCTCCGGCCACGACGAAACCGTCGTCGTGCGGCCGAGCAGGTGGACGCGGAGCGGGCGGCGCGACAGGAAGTCGGCCGCCGTGCCGACGAGCGTCATCACGCGGTAGCGCGGCGAGGGGTGCATGTGCTGGAACCGGCGCGCCGTGCGGCTGAACGCCTTGAAATACCGGTGCGGGTCGGCAAGCCACTCCCGCACGTCGCGGTCACGTGCCGCGAGGTCCGTCCGATCGTCCGTATGCATCAGCGGCTCGCCTTCCAGGCCTCGGCGATCGTGTAGTACTTCACGAGCATGTTGGGCAGGTAGTCGGCGGGCTGCTCGCCCTTCCTCATCCACCCGAGGTACATGTTCATGACCTGGCTGAAGTGGGCCTCGTGGCCGATCTCGTACTTCTGCGGCACGAGCATCGTCCAGCCCTCGCCCTCGGCCTTGAAGGAGACGCCGGGATAGGACTTGTTGAATTCCGCGACGGCGGCGGCGAGCGCCTTTTCGAGCGCGGCCTTGTCCTGCCCAGCGCGCGGCTTCACGTAGACGCGCGGCTTGTAGCCTTCGTCCTTGCCCTGGCGGATGACCACCTCCGCCTTCGTGCCGCGCATGAGCGAGTAGTGCGTGTCGCCCGTGCCGGCGGGCGGCATGAAGTGCCATTCCACGGAGACCTTGGCGTGTACGCCCTTGAGCTGGTAGGTGAACGCGCCGTTCGCCTTGCACTGGAGGACGTTGTCCTTATCCACGGCCTTCTTCAGGAAGTCCGGCCATGCGTCGAGGCCCGTCGAGGTCTTGTAGTCCTGCGCGGTGATCGGCGTCGGCCACGTGCGCGCCTTGAGCATCTTCACGTCGGAGGTCTTGAGCGTCTGGCCGGGGAAGGCCTCCCACTGCACGAGGTCGACGAGGTGCGTCGTCACGTCGACGATCGCCTCGCCCTGCTGGTCGGTGTCGTAGTACCAGCCCGGACGCCGGAGCGGCTTGCCGTTCACGAGCTTGCAGAAGTGGTGGACGGAGATCTTCGTGATCGCGGGGTCGTCCGGCGTCCCCTTCTCCTGCTCGCCGTAGAGATCCTTCGCAGCCACGAGCGCGCGCTGGAGGATCGTCGTGATCTCGTTGCGCTCGGTCATGATGTCCGCGAAGTAAAGCCCCTTCTCGTCCGCCAGCTTCGCCGCCTCGCAGAGCTTCGCGTAGGCGTCCGGCGTAATGACCATCGGCTTGTCGGAGAGGACGTTGAACCCGGCGCGGATGGCTTCCAGGTAGTAGTCGCTCTTCTTGTCGTTCTTGCCCGCGAGGACGACGACGGCCCCCGCCTTGTCCGCCGCAAGCGCCTTCGCGAGGTAGTCGTCGCCCGTGTAGACGATCTCGTTCCAGGCGGTGGGGTCCTTCGCGCGCGCGTTGAACGCGGCGACGAGCTTCCGGTGCGCCTCGACGTCCGGCCCCTTCGGCGCGAACACGCGCACGTCCTTCGACACGCCCGCGTAGTTGCGGTTCAGCACGAGCGCGGCGTGGAAGTGGCCGGGGTCGAGCTCGACGAACGAAATGTCCCTCACCGGCTTGCGCGCGGCCGCCTTCGCGCCGCTCTTCCGGCAATCGCAGCAGCCCGCGACGAGCGCAGCCGCCATGCATCCGATCAAGATCCTCTTCATGTGTCCCTTTTTGTCCTTTCCCTCTCGTTGGGCGTTAGTATAGCACATTTGGTACGGCCCGCCGCTACTCCTGGATGAGGACGTTCTCGGCGGCGGAGACGTTGAGCTTGCCGGCGCGGTCGGGGTTGTCCTTCGCGCGCGGGCCGAGTTCGACCACGTTGTTGCGCCAGACGACGTTGCGGCCGCAGGGGAGGTCCAGCACGTACCCGCCCGGATTCACGAACCGGCACCCTTCGACGAGCAGACCGCCGCAGACGAAGCCCTTGTCCACCTCGCCCACGTCCCAGTCCGTCGGCGTCACGCACACGGCCGAGATGCAGGGATCCTTCGGGTTGGAGACGCACGTGTCCTCGAAGAGGCAGTTGCGCACGACGAGGTTCGTCGCACCCATGCCCTCGCACCAGAGGTCGCTGCGGTAGTCGGCGATGAAGCGCACGGGCACGCTGGCGGTCCGGCGGAAGACGCAGCCGTCGAGCGTGAGGTCGGAGGGCGAGAAGATGTTGCGCCAGCCGCCGTCCTCGAACACGCAGTCCTTCATCGTCACGCGGTCCGTCCCGTAGGCGCGGTCCCACACGAGGAAGCACGGCCCCTTCTGCGGGGGGATGTCACGGTCGAGGTGGAGGCGGTTCCCGGCGACCCGGAGGAGCTTCGCGCGGAAGCCCGCCTCGCCGACCGGCGCGAAGTTCGGGAAGCGCAGCTCCAGGGTCGTCCCCGGCGCGGCGCGGAAGTAGTCGGCCCCGCGCCGGTTCACGATGTCGAGTACGCGGTCCGCCGCCCGCACGGCGATCGTGAAGCGGTCGTGGAAGTTCGACGTGTCGTCGTTGTTGAGCGACCAGCGGCAGTTGACGTACAGGCAGTCGCCCTTCGAGCGCGCGACGTGGTGGCCGTCCGAGACGGACGAGACGGGACGGCTGAAGAAGCGCGCGCCGGGGTACGCCGCCCGGAACGCCGCCTCCGTCGGCGGCTCGACGCGGAAGTTCTCCACGCGCCAGTGGTGCTGCGCCCCGTCCACCACCATCCCCATGCCGAAGCAGCTCCACACGGCGACGTCCCGTACCGTGAGGTGCGCGTTGGCGTCGAGGTTGAGGCCGTTCTTCCCGTAGTAGCAGTGCTGGAGGCGGTAGAGGCCGTTCGTCTCGAACTGGCGCACGCGCGCGAGGTTCCCCTTCGCCGAGAAGCGGAAGCCCGTCGCGGGGTTCTGGTTGCGCCCCTCCATCTGGATGCCGGGCCAGAGGCGCAGGACGTTCGGCTTCACCCATGCGTTCTTCGCGCCGAAGTGCCCCTCGGTCTGGCCGAACGAGAACCCCCTCCCCCTGCGGAAGCGCGTGCGGCTTTCGTCCATCGCCGTGATCTTCTGGACGGGGACCGGCTCGGGGTACTTGGGGTGGCGTTCGTAGTCCACGAACGCGAGGTCGACGAAGGCGCGTTCGGGCCGCGCGGCGTCCTCGTGGCGGTCGACGACGCGCACGAAGGCGGCGAGCGGATCCGCCTCCCAGTCCCAGTCCATCGTGAAGTTCCCAACCTCGGTCCTCGTGCAGCGCTGCACGAGGACGTTCCCCTTGTCGAGGATGAGTTCGCTCTGCGGCTGGCAGCGGTACTCGGCCGGGCGGCGGAAGACGAGCACGGCGCCCTTCCCGTCGAACGTGAAGTCCGTGAAATCGCGGATCACGATTCCCGGCTCGTCGAAGCAGCGGTAGGTGCCCGGCGCGAGTTCCAGACGGCTCGCCTTCACGCGGCGGCACGCCGCCAGCGCGCGGGCGATCGCCGCCGCGTTCGTGGTCGAGGCCGTGGACAGGCCGAAGTCCACCGCCTTCAGCGTCCGCCCGCCCGTGGCGCGCGGCCGCTCCACCACGACCTCCGGGCACCCCGTCGCGACGGGCACGGCGGCGGGGAGGCCGGACGGCAGCAGCGTCTTCCGGTCCGACCGGCCCGGCTCGGACACGAGCCGGAACGCCTCGGCCGTCTTCACCCAGCCGAAGTCGACGGGGGCGGACGGCGGGAAGAGCCGTTCCCAGAGGTTCGTGTCGGGGCACGCATACGGCGCGTAGGACCCGTCTGCGGCAAAGGTCCCCTGGCGGTAGCGGTTGTAGAACGCCGACGTGCCGAGGAGCCGGAGGCGCGCGTCGGCGTCCGCCGCGTCCACCCCGGCGGGCGAGACGGCGACGTGCAGGACGCGCGGCCCCTTCACGCCCGGCGGACAGGCGAACGCCGTCTCCAGCGGCGCCGCGAGCGTCGTCTCGACGCGCTTCACGAGGATGGCCGCCTCCTTCGGACTGTACTCGCGGAAGAGCGGGTCCAGGAGCCAGTAGGTGACCGCGAAGCGGTTCGTCGGCAGCGTCTGCCCGGCGAGAAGCTTCCACGTCGTCGTCACGCGCCCGTCCCCGTGGTACGCCGTCTCGGGCGCGACGGGCAGGCGGTTGCGGGCCGTGTCGTCGCCGCGCGGGTTGACGTAGCGCACGACCCTCTTCCCCTCGGGATAGGCAGACTCCTCGACGACGCGCCCGCCCCGGCGGCGGATGGCCGCGTAGCGCCCCGTCCGCGCGTTGAACGCCACGAAGCCGTACTGCGCGAGCGGCACCGCGCCCAGGGCCGCGTCCCCCGTCTCGCACGCCCAGTCGGCGACGCCCCGGTTCACGAAGACCTCCATGCCCGTCGACCACGAGACGTGCAGACGGCGCGGATCGCCGCCCGCGAACGAGACGCGCGAGACGGTGGCCGTGCCGAGTTCGCGCGCGATGTGCTGCGCCAGCCAGTATTTGCGCACGACCTGGCGGAGGCAGCGGTCCACGTCGAGCGGTTCGAGGAGGCCGGCCTCGGCCTTGTAGGCGTCGCGGTTGTAGCAGTCCGCCATGAGGGCGTGTCCGTTCAGGATCTCGCAGGAGAGGTAGTCGTCCGAATCGATGCCGTGGCAGTCCGCCCCGCGCGCGCCCTCGAAGCGGGCGCTGTACCCGACGCCGTGGAGGGCCATGCGGTCGTGGTAGACGAGCGGGAACCAGGGCGTCTTCTCCTGGACCGTGCCCGGCACCTTCATCCAGCGGTAGGCGCCGGGCTCGTCCGCCAGGCACATCCACTGGCAGTCGCCGCCGTCGAGGTGCCCGAGCATGTAGTCGCAGGGCGCCTCGCTCGAAACGAAGCCGTCCCGCCCGCAGAGGGCGCGCGCCGCGTCGAACATCCGCGCGTTCGCGCGCATGTTTCCGAGGAGGGAATGGACGCGCCCCGCCCGGTCGCGGCACGTTTCCGCGAAATTCGCGCCCGAGCCCGTCACGTCGATGAACACCGTTCCGGGACGGAAGCCGTCCGCATGCATCTGCTCCTGCTGGTAGATGATCGACGCCACCCCCTCCTGCGGCAGCAGCCGGTAGCTCTGCTCCTTGTGGGGCGGGTTGAGCCAGGCCTTGACGGGCTCCAGGGCGCCGGTTCGGGGATTGGGCTGATGGCAGATCTTGTCCCAGGAGAACCAGGGCGAATCGGGATAGCAGTCGATCACGTTCAGGTGGACGCCGAACGCCCAGCCGCGCGCGCGCGCCACGGCCTCGGCGGCCTTCAGCTCCGCCGCCGTGCCGAACGTCGGCGCGGGCGGGTAGACCTCGGGCAGATGGCGGTCGAAGCCGTGGCGCTGCCAGCAGTGCGCGTAGAAGAGGAGATCGTCCTTCAGGCCATAGTCGTCCGCCGCGCGGCGGATCAGCTCGCCGAACTCCCGGAACGTGCCGTTCCAGCTGTCCACGCAGAAGCGCCCCGCCTTCCGCGCGAAGCCCGCCGGGGCGGGAACCGTGACGTGCCGGCGGTAGCGGAGCGCGCAGTCGAACGCCCCCGCCGTGCCCACGACGAACGTCAGTTTCGTCGGCTGCGCGACGCGGAAGCCGAAGGCCCCCTTCTCGGGCGCGTGGTAGAGGCTTTCGGGCGGCGCCTCGGTGGCGACGACGAGGGCGAGGCCGTTCGGGAACTCGAAGCCCGCGAAGCGGCAGGCGTTCTGGTGGCCGTTGAACGGCAGCGCGAACGCGCCGGGATCCTTCACGTAGTAGCCGTAGCCGAAGTAGAGCGCGGACGGCTTCTCGGAGCAGCGCCCGAACGCGATCCGCCCGAAATCGCGTTCATCCCCGGCGATCTCCGCGACAAACGCATCCCCTTCGGCCCGGAACGAGACGGCCGGCACGGCGCCGGACGCGGAAGCCGTCCGCTCGAACGGCGCGAAGGCGAGCGTCTTCCCGCCCGCCGAGAACGCGAAGCCCCCCTTTCCGTCCAGCGTGACCGTTCCGCCAGTCGCCCCCTCCAGCTGGAAGGACGATGCGGCCCACACGGGCACAACCGCCCACAACGCCGCCGCAACCACGCCAATAAACAGACGGACACCTTTCACGTTCATGCGCATGTTCCCTCCGTTCACCTTCAGCGGCCACAGCTGGTCCGTCTTGTCGATGTACATACACCCGAACTTGACGAGTTCGGAGAACGTGTAGATGTCGGTTGCGGGCTTTCCCATGCCGGAAATTATAGCACAGTCGCCCCGTGCGCGGCAGGAAACGGCCACACGTGAAAACGTGTCCCGCCCTCCCGGTCGCGCAGGAGCGGTGTCCCCTCCATCCGAACGTTTACGCACGGACATCCATCATCTGATCGTGGGCTGGCAACCTTCACAGTCAGACGCATAGGATCCACCGGCGACAACGCTATCGCGCGTGTCGTATCCTGCGCGAATCCATTCCGCCGAAAACTTCACGCGGTAGGCGAGCTTCCCTTTGCCTTTCCTGTAGTCGTAGAAGTCGGCGAACAGCACGGCATCGTCCCCCGTTCCGCTCACCTGAAGGACGGACGAACCCGTGACCGAACGCCCCTCGATCTTTCCACTCGACCGAATCGTCCCGTTCCTGTTCACCGTGAACATGAGCGACGGCTTGGAGGGCGGCGGTTTACATCCAGGGCACACAAGGAATCCAGATCCAGCGTGTACAGACTCCGTGAGCGCACCGAACGTGCCGATCCTCGCCAGCTTCTCCACGACATCCGTCACGCCCGCACGTGCCAATGCCTGTGCCGTCCCGCCAGAAACGTTCCACTCGGCATCTTTCGTCCCGACCTTGCCCGACAACCGCGCCCTCCCGTCATTTCCAGGAGACATGTCCAATACCAGCTCACACCAATTGCCGCGTTGGTCGCGCAGGTCGATCTGGACAAAATCGTCCGTACAGGCACACGAATAGCCCGAGAGCGAAGAGGTCTTCCCCGCCGACACGACCTTGACGCCGATCTTGCCGTTCGACGCAATCGACACGGATACCGTGCCACTCACGTCGCCGAGATCATCCGCATCATCCGCGATCAGGTCTTCGCAGGGCGGCAGGTCTCCGCCGATGAAACCACGATACGTTCCGACGCATGCGGACGGGAAAGGCGCCACCGCAACCGTGAACGTGGCCTTCTCGATCCTGCGTCCGTTCCTGGCCGTCAGCACCACCGTATAGACGCCCGCCTTCGTCGGCGTCCCCCACAATGCGGCAGAAGAAGATTCCCGGTCCAGGACCAACCTCAAGCCCGCCGGTAACCCGCTTGCCGACACCGTCCAGCCTTCTGCGAAGGAGAACTCGAATGGCGGCCGGCAGCAATTTGAATAATCGCCGACAGTAAAGGGATAGGCCCCTTCATATTCAAGGCCGTCGAACACCCAGCTCCGCAGATTCGGCACGACAACGCGCATGCTCTTCGTTGCCGTCGCACCGGAAAGGTTCTTCGCCGTCAGCGTGACAACACTCGTGCCGGGTTTCAGCTTCGCCATGTCAGGAACGACAAGCGACAACCCCTGCAATTTCACGCCGGGCGGCAATCCCCTTGCCGTCACCTTCGGCTGGGTCATGCTTTCGACCTCCACCGTCCGTTCGTCATATCGGGCATCCGTGTCAATGCGCCATTCATCGTCCACGCGGATGCCGATCGCCGCATCCTCGTCCTTCGTAACGAATTTCGCATAGACCGGCTTCGAGGCCGCTGCCGAGAAAACAAAGGACGCATTTGCCGCACGATAGTCGCGGCCCCCCTGGAATGGTTCCGTGCAGGCCGCGTCCGCATACCACCCGGCAAAATAGCAGCCGCGCGCAGGCCTGGCCGAAAGCCTGACCGCCGTACCCGACTTCTTCACGCCGCCACCCAATACCGTACCGCGTCCGAGAGACGCCCCACCGACGGCAACCACCTGATACCGGCTGTCGGCATCACGGACAATCACCGTCTTGACCGTCTTGCGGCGCGCCGCATCCGTAAAGGTGATCCTGTACTTCCCCGGCTTTGTGGGCGTCCCCGCAAACACCTCGCAGATCCCTTCGGGACAGGGCACCTTCGCCTTCCACTTCAATCCCGGAGGAAGCCCGGAAACCGACCTAGCAAGCGAATGCCAATCCTCAACGGCCTCAAACGGCTCGCCGACCCGCAGCGCATCGAGCGCATCCAGATCAACATGCCGGGAAAGCCCGATGTCGTCATAGTCCCCTTCCGAAGCGTCGCCGACGATCCAGCGCACCGTCGCCGACTGCTGATAGCCGTTCGCGTTCTTCGCCGAGCACGTCGCATAATAGACGCCCCTCCGCGTCGGGCGCCCCGAGAACTCCCGCGTCTGGGCATTGTACTTGATTCCCGCCGGAAGCCCCGAAACGGAAACCGTCACGGGCGATCCCGACGACACGATAAAGCAATCCTCAAGATCGCGTTCGACCTCGACGCCGACATCCGCCGTCAACTTCCCACCCTCGGAAATGAGAAGCCAGTCGTCCCCGGGCCCCATGCTTTCACGCCAGATGGCACGCATCACAACCGTTCTGTCAATTTCCGTCCCGTCAGGTGAAATCATCAGCCACTTCGGCACATACCGGCTCAGATCGATCCGGGTTCCAGTTGGGTAGACGTGTTGGCCATCCTCCTCGACGATCCCGCTGCTCACCGACCAGCCTCCGAACAGGTTCCCTGGCTTCCTGAAGGCGCACAGCGGCAACGTATAATACAGAGAGGTCCCTTCCTTGACCGAAAAAGACTTGCCCGGCATCGTCCCCATACCGCCGCCGGCATCAAAGACGATTTTCACCGGGAGTTCAACGGAGATTCCGTACATGGGTTTTAAAGGCTCCCCAATACCAGGTACATCACCAAGGTCCACCCCTTCCAACGGATTGTCCGAAGCGGCGCCGGCCGTCGCCGCCAACACCATCATCGCACAGCTCGCGGCAACCTTCAGCGCATGGAATTTCCCGACCGCCGCACACGTTTCGCCCCCATCGGCGAGTTGCCGGTCAATCCTAGAGGCCCCCTCTTCATCCCCCTGCAGATGGAGGCAGACCCCCAGCAGGACCTTCGCGCGCGTGCTTCCCGCGTCGGCCTTAAGGTACTCCCGCAGGGCGGCCTCCGCTTCACGCAGATCCCCTGCGCGCATCATTTCCTTAATCGTGTTCAGCTTCATTTTCCGTTTCCTCCGTACTGGTTGACAACATGTCGTTTAAAATCTTCTCGGTCTCCACACGCCGCACGCAGAACAAGTTCTCGCCCAGCGTTCCCGTCGTACTCAGCGCCGCCGCGCTGCACCCCGCCTTGCATTGCCGTCCGAACGGGCATTTCGCACACATGCCGGACAGCGCATGTTCCTTTTGCCGGAACGCATGGAACGACTCCGGATCTCGCCAAATCGCCTTGAGCGGACGCACGCGAAGATTCGCCTCGATGAAGTCGCTCCCGAGCGAAAGACAGGGCAGGACGTCGCCGTTCGCCCGTATGCCGATGACGTGCCGACCGGCCGGACATCCCGTCCAGACCTGATGCAGGAAACGGAGTTTCGGCGTCAGGGGGAAATAGCCGAAATCGTCCATCGTCCCGATCTTCAGCCGCCCGTTCAGGTCGTAAAGGCAATGCGTCACGCGCTCGGCGTACCAGGCGAACTGATCGGGTGACAAGAGAAGCGAGTCGTCAAACCGTTCGCCTGCGCGATGCGCGACCTGGATCTGCCAGAGGATGGGCGTATCCTTGAAGGTCTCGGCAAAAAGATCGAAGTCACCGAGGTTCCGGGACGTGAACGTCGTGATCGCCGTCACCTGTCGGTGTCCGTCCGCCACAAGATCGTCCAACAGCCTGCGGCACGTCGCATAGCCGTCCACGCCGCGCGTACGGCGATAGCTCTCCGGCGTCGCGCCGTCCAGGCTCACGCCGACGGCACGGGGGGCAAGCGCCTTGAACTGCGCGCGAACCGCCTCCGTCACCAGAAGGCCGTTCGTGATCAGCTGGAGCTCCATGTCGACCGCCTTGACGGAGGCGGCGACTTCGTACCAGTCGGGACGCAACAGGAATTCACCGCCCAGAAGCGTAACCGTCCGGCAGCCGAGCGCCGCGAGATCCCGAATCACCTGTCGGAGTTCGCCTAGGGACATTTCATCCGCACGGGCACGGCCCGACGCCGAGGCACAGTGCGGGCAACGCAGATTACAGCGGTTCGTCACTTCAACGACCGCCTGCCGCAGAGAATGCGCCATTTGTCTTCCATTTTTCTCCATGGTCACCTACCGTCACTCCGTTTGCACGCCAAGAAAGATCCGTCAATTCAGGTCGCAGCCAAAACGCTTTGCTACGTCCAGCACAACCGCCCCATACTTCCCCGAACCCGGAACGAGGGAGAAGCCCACGCCCGCGCCACGCAGACGCTCGACGACCGGCACCAGGACCTGGTGTTCGTACCGCTCGATCGACCAGTCGTTCCGTTTCGCACACGCTGAAAGCGAGATCTTGAGATACTTCGGCCGCTCGCCGAGGACACGGTCCAATCGGGACAAGATCTGTTCGGGCGATCCCTTCTGCGGCTGGAAGAGGGAAACGTTCTGCACGAGGGGCTGCGCCAAATGCGGTTTCGGCAAAGACGGCGTCGGGACGCTCTCCACCTTAGTGCCAGTGGTCTCCGTAGGCGCCGTGCCGCGCGAAACGGCCACGACATGGCGTGGGGCAGGCGCCGTATTGCTCGACGCGGGCGCCACATGAGTCGAATGCGCCACGTTACTTGAACAGGATACAACACTACTCGGACTGGACCCCACATTTCCCGAAGCGGGAACAGGGCTCGTGGACAGAAGTGTTTCCACCGGGACCTTGCCCTCGGCAGGCCCTACGGCGGCAACCGTTTTCCACACAACCGGCAGACGAAGGTACGGTTTCAGGAGGATGACCGCCCCCGTTGCCACGATGAGCAGCAACAACCCCGCGCAAGCCACGCGCAACGTGTGGCGTCGACGTGGATCATCCGGGCATCCAGAGCCGCGTGCCGTTTTGCCCTTGTCCCCCTCAACCGGTGGCACGGCCTTCTCCACAGTCCGCGTCGCCGTTTCGGGCTGGGAGGACGCAAGGATTTCGTCAATCGCGGCAACGATTTTATCGCCGGAGGACACTCTTTTCTCAAGGCTCTTCTCGCACATCCTCGCCAACAGCGAAACGACGCCATCCGGAACGTCCAGCTCTTGTTCCCGTTGTGCCGGGGGAGAACCGCCGCCGACTTCCCCTGGGACGTCCCGTTTCCCCTCGGCGCAGAACGTCCGGGTCTCCATTGTCGGCAGCGTGACCGCCGTCCGCCCCTCCTCCGCACATGCGCAGACTGGCTTGAACGTGCGGATGTCGGGAAGCGGACGGGGCGAAAGAAGGAAGGACGTCACTTCGACGATGTTCGTGGCGGGATAGGGGCGGCTGCCGGCCAGCATCTCGAAGAAGACGATGCCGAGGCTCCAGATGTCGGCCCGGGCATCGACCGACGATGCGTCCCGCACCTGTTCGGGGGACATGTAGGCGGGCGTGCCGAAGACCTGCGCGGGGAGGGTCTTGAGCATGTTTTCGGCATCGTCCTGGACGGCCTTGGCGATGCCGAAATCCACCAACTTGGCAACGCCATCCGAAGTGAACAGGATGTTCTCCGGCTTGATGTCGCGATGGACCGAATGGCGCTTCTCGACCGCCGCCAGCGCCAGGGCGACCTGGCGTACGATTCCCAACGCCTCGCGCCAGGGGATCCGCCCCCGGCACCGCATGCGGTCCCGCAGCGTCCCGCCGCCAAGATACTCCATGACGATGTAGTAAAACCCCGACGTCCCTTCGCATCCCGCGTCGTAGACCTCGACGAGATGCGGGCTGTGCAGCCCGCAGACGAGCGCGGCCTCCTGGTTGAAACGGTCGACGAACTCGCGGTTTCGCTCGGCGATCGCCGGATCGAGGACCTTCAACGCGCGTTCGACGCGCAGCGTGGGATTCCGCACGAGGTAGACCACCCCCATCCCACCCTTGCTGAGGATGCGCGTGATGGTCCAGTTCCCGAACCGGTCCCCTTCCTTCGGCATGCGTGAAACGTCCATGTGCCCCTTCCCCCCTTCACCACCCGAAAACGCCCTTGACGCGCGCCTTCAGAAGCTCCTTACAGTTCAATGCCCGCAATCCGGGCCTCCTCGACAAAAGACGGCGCCTCGCCCGCCTCAAACCCTCCGCAGACGGTTCCGTCGGGCGCGATGGACGCCGTCTTCCAGCGATGCAGCTCGCGCACGCGGTATTCCCCCCGTTCCAGGGGAAGGACCTCGGCGATGGACACGACCTTGCGCGAACCGTCCGAGAGACGCGCCGTGTGGACGACCGCGCCGATGGCACTCGCCACCTGCGCGCGCAGGGCCGAGAGCGGGATGTCGATGCCGCTCAGCAGGGCGCACGTCTCGATGCGGCTCAGGGCGTCAAGGGGCGAATTCGCGTGGATCGTGCTCATTGAGCCCGCATGGCCGGTGTTGAGCGCCTGCAGCAGGTCGAGCGCTTCGCCGCCCCGGATTTCGCCGATCACGATGCGATCGGGGCGCAGGCGCAGGGCCGAGTGGATCAGGTCGCGGATCGTCACCTCGCCCTGCCCGTTCTTGTCCGCCTTGCGCGTCTCGAACGGCACGATGTGCCGCTGCTGGAGCTGGAGCTCGCTCGCGTCCTCGATCACGAGCACGCGCTCGTTGTCCGGGATGAAGGAGCTGAGCGCGTTCAGGACGGACGTCTTGCCCGAGCTCGTCGCGCCCGAGACGATCACATTCTTGTGCAGGAGGACGAGCGCGCGGATGAGCCTCCGCGCCCGTTCGTCCACGCTGCCGAACGCCTGCATCCTCTCGATGGTCAGCGTGTCCTTCTTGAACTTGCGGATGGCGATGACCGTGCCGAGGCGCGACAGGGGCGGAATGACGGCGTGGACGCGGCTGCCGTCCGGGAGGCGCGCGTCCAGGCGCGGGTGCATCTCGTCCAGGATGCGCCCGACGGACTTCGCGATGTTCGCCGCCGCCGCCTTGAGCGCGGGCTCGCTCACGAACCGCGCCGGCACCTCCTCCAGTCGGCCCTTCCGCTCGACATAGACCCGTTCGGGCCCGTTGATCAGGATCTCGCTGACGTCGTCGTCCGCCAGATGCTCCGCCACCGGCTGCAGGAACAGCGTCAGGAATGAATTGTTGTCTTGCATGTTCTATTTCCTCTGTCTTGAATGCGACGTCCAATCATCATCATGCCCCCCACCAGGACAAACACCCCGCCGAGGAACTGCCCGGGCGAGACGGGAACCCCCTCCAGAATCGTCCCCCGGCTGTCGCCGCGCAGCAGCTCAAGCGCGATGCGCCCCGCCCCGCATGCGACAAGCGAGAAGCCCGCGCGGTAGCCCGCCTTGACTGCGGTCATGGCGAGCGTAAACGCGACGAGCAGCCACCCGGCTTCATAGAGCTGGACCGGGCAGAGCGGAACGGATCCGTACGCCGCGCAGGGTGGGGAGCCCGCCGGATAGACGACACCCCAGGGCGCCCGGACGGGGATGCCGTAGCAGCATCCCCCCAGGAAGCAGCCCAAGCGGCCGACGGCCTGAGCGGGCAGGCAGCCTGGCACGAAGAGTTCAAGGAGAAGCAGGACGGGAATGCCCGCCATCCTCCCGAAGGCGATCCAGAACAGCATGCATCCCAACAGCCATCCGAAGTAGTTCAGACCCCGGCCAAAGGGATGGGCGAAGACCTGACGGACGCCGTCATGGAACAGCACGTCCGTCACCGCCCCGGACACGACACCGAAGAGCAGGCAGAGCGGCAGGGCCGGGAGGAGGCGGTCGTTCACGGTGGCGACGGGCAATCCCATGCGCCGCGCACGGTAAAGGAACAAGAGCACCAGAATCATCAGCCCGGCGCCGATGCAAAGCGGGAACGAGCCGATTTTTCCAAAGGGCAGGCTGATGAAAGGATGCATGTTGCCGCATTCCCCGCGATGCCGTGCCTTACGCCACGCGCTTCGTGTTGGCAATCGAAAGCGCCCCCGCGATGATGTACAGGATCGCGCTGATCAACGCCAGCGGGTTGAGGATGATCACGTTGACAATCCCCATGAGAAGCGCGAGCAGAATCACGAGCACACCCGTCAGCGTCGACCACTTCGACTTGCAGAAGAAGCAGAGCGCAAAGACGACAAGGCCGAGAATGCTCGGCAGGAAGAGCGAAGAGCCGCCCCTCCCATTCGTCATCTCCTGCATGGCGGACGCGCAGATCACATTGCACAGCAGGCTTGGAATCCACAGCACGAAGGCGATGATGGCCAATATGACCGGCGCGAAGGTCTTGCGGTGCTCGATGATGACAACCTTGTTGTCGTTGTCGGTATTCATGTTCTGTTCTCCTTTGGAACCTTGTTTACGACAGGCCCGCTATCGGTTCCGCACTAGCATGCCCGGCTGTAGCGACGCGCTACAAAGCAAACCCTATTTCGATATGCCCCAGGAAAATCCCGTTCTGTTCCGTCCCTGTGCCCAAAGCGACCAAAGGACCTTTTGCCCGTTCCCCTCGTACTGCAGCAGGACCCGGCCGTTGTCGTCTTCCACGCCCACAACATGCCGACAGCGGAAGCCCCGTCCCGACATGAGCGCAGAAACCTCATCCCGTGCCTCACGGATGTCGGCAGGGATCATTCCGATTTGAAGCCATCCCCTGTTCCGGGGATCCGACAACACCACCTTCCAGGAGGATGGAAAATCCTCCGCAAGCGCGCGGACGTCGCCCCCGCCCCGTGTACCGCACCCGTCGGTTCCGGAATCCAGGCAGTCCACCGGGCAGGAGGAGACCGCTGGCAGCAGTGTGACCCCGCCAATCACGATCAGTGAAAAGGCGATGACCGGTACCAGCAGCGTGTGCTGGACATTCTGCAGGGGGGCGTTCATTCTCCAAAGGCTCCCAGATACCTTCTTTGGGGGATGGGGAATGGCTGAATCAAGAACAGCCCCTCCTCGTCGTTCCCCTCGTCAAGGTGGATCCAGTCGTCGTCGAGAACTCTTCCAAGGTATCCGCCCGAAACGACCTCACGCTCCGGAATCGCCCGGTCTCGCGAACGGGGATCGCTGGGATCGCTGTCACGATCCAGGCCCGACAGGGCATGCCGGTGAAACACGAAGACGCGCGGGAAATCGCAGTTCATTTCAATCTCGGACCGATTGAACCAGCCAGAATCAGGGTCGGACGTTCCCGACATCAGTCCACACAACAACATCATACCCCGGACCCATCCAGGGACCTGAACGGGCAGCTTGACGATTCCCCCGGAATAGCAGGACATGAAGTCATTCAAATGAAGCGCCTCGTCCGTCGCCGCATTCACCTTGAACCCGGCATCGGTCCCACCGATGGATCGCTCAAAAAGCGCAACAAGCAATTCGGCGACCTTGCCCGCATCGCGCCCCCCGTCCTCGCCATGCGGGCAGAACCGGCTGGCCCCCACCCATGTCACCAATTCGTCGCCAATCTGCATGCGCATCTTGTTGACCGACAGATCGGCGACGAGAAAGAGCCCCCCCAGCAAGAGGAAGTACAGGGGCGCGACAAGGACAAATTCCATCAAGACCGAACCGGAACGGGACGATCCAACCGTCCGCCGCATGGTATGCCGTCCCATCTTCATCGCGCGTTCACCGTGTCGAACCCTCTAGAATGAGCCGTTCCTGTGCCGGCTTATTCGGCGTTTTCCGCAACCAGTTGTCGAACTTGTCAATGACCTTCGTGCCGATGCCGTCGGCATTCACCTTGATGACGGCCCCCTTCCTCAACTCCTGGATTTTTTGCCGAAGGCAAAGGAGGCATTTCTTGGCGAGGGCGTTGTGCGTGCCGTCCGCCCATTTCCCCAACGTCTCGCTTGCCCAGTCGATGGCCTTTGGAATGAGCTTGTTGTTGATCCACGACAACGCCCATTCAAATGCCCAGTCGATCAGCTTCGCCGCAATGTCCTTCAGGAACGTAATCGCCATTTTCCCGAGCTGTGTAAACGCCTTGCCAAGATCGGGGGCATTGAACAGAACCCCCAACACGTTCTTGACACCGGCGACAATCCCCTTGCCGTCGATTCCAAGACGGTCCAGGACGCTCTTCAACCCGGGATACTTCGCGATCAGCTTGTCGATCTGTCCGCTGACGATCTTTTCTACTTTGGCCGACACCTTCTCGATAATGGCCCCCCCGATGACCGGAGCCTGTTCGACGATGGCGTTCCACGGGTCGCCGCCGGGCGTCACGATCTCGTTCCAGATATTCCGGAACGCATCGCCTGTCCCCGGTCCAAGGGTCTCGTCAACGACGTCCGCCACATAGTCTCCGACCGTGGCCCCAAGGCCCGCCCAATTGCCTTCCCCCGCCTGGTCAATGGCCTTCTTGGCCACCTCCTTGACGTCGGGGGGCAGATCGCTCTTGTCGATCAGCGCCTTCGCCCCGTCGCTCGCCACCGCCGTGACCGTCTTTTTCAGGTCTGCAACCGTGACCGTCCCCGTCGCAACGCCCTTGACGAACCCCTTGAGCTGGTTCGCCGACGTCGCACCCGGCGCATATTTGTCGATCAGGGCATTGATCTCGGCCAAGGCCGCCTCCGACAGCCCCTGCGTGCCGTTTTGGGTGTACGCATCGATCAAGGCGTTGAGCCGGGCTGCCGCCTCGGGATCGAGGTTCTTGGCAATCACGTCGCGGAGCGCGTCCAATCCTACCGCTTGGCCCAGATTCTTGAGCGTGTCGAGCGTATCCAGGGCCTTGCCGTCCACGATGTCCTGGAGGAGGCCGTTGACGGTCTTGGCCGCGTTCCCGTAGGGGATCTTCTCGCCGATCACCTTCTGCATCTCGGTGAGCAGCTGCCGCTTGACGTCCTCCGACGTTCCCTCGTTGGCAATCGTGTCCAGCATGGCGTTGACCGAATCCGCCACATCGGCCGGCAATGCGTCCGCCAGTTGCTTCTTCATTTCGTTGACGGCAAGCGAAACGGCAAGATCCTTGCCATCCGTACCCAACGCGGCAACAAAGCCCTTGCCCCCGTCGGCGTTGACCGTGCAGAGCTTGTCGGCGAGGTTCAGGATGCGCTGCCGGTCGGTTTCTGCCACCTTGCCGTCCAGCGCCTTGGCCAGTTCCTTCTGAACGACCTCGCGTACGCCGCCGTTCTGAACCCATGCCTCGCCTTTCTTCACCGCCTCGTCGATCTTCCCCTTGACAAGGCCGTAGACGGATTCGGAGAGGCCCTTGTCGGCAAGCAGGGACGCCACCTGCTTCTGGAAGGCCGCGTTTGCGAGATCCTGTCCGGATTGGACCTCGGCGGGCAAGGGGGCGAATGCGTCGTTGAGCAGATTTCCCGCCCGTGCCGTCGAGGTGATGAAACACGAGATCCCAATGGACAGCACCAGGGCGAACAGACGCCGCAGAGGCGTTCTAGAAAGCGCGCGCTTCATCACTTCACCTCCTTCCGCCCATTCCACGCCGACAACAGGTCATCGGCCTGCAGAAGGTCATACCATTCCATGCTGGACGTCTTCGCCGTGACCTCCTTCATCAGCGAAACCGTCACGTACAGGCGCGGGACTTTCGTGTTCACGAGCACGTAGAGCGTGGCGGTCTCCGTCGGGACGTATCCATACGGCGTGAAATCCCTGCGGAACATCTCAGGCATCTGCGCAAAGAGCCGCGTGAGGGGACGCGCGTTCGGTTCGCGGAAGTAGGTCATCAACTGGAATTCGCTCCCAGTCCGGGCCAGTCGGGTGAGATGCGCGGCGATGCCGACATCGCGGGCGTTCTTCAGAAACGCCAACGTCAGTTTCATCCTGACGGCGGATCGCGTCTGGATGCGGTTCAATTCGCCTTTCATGTCGAGGTTCATGAGCGTCATCGTCATCTTGCCCCACGACTCTTTTCCCTCCAACGGGAAAACTTCGATGAACCTCTTCCGGGTACCCGAGACGACCCGCCAGATCTCGACGGAGAGGGGATCTTTCTCCGGCACGACCGTCAGGATACGCGCCTCGGCCGTCGGTGCCGTTTCGTCCTCTCCCCGAAACGTCTCGCCGCTCAGGAGATAGAAGTCCGATATGCGTACGGCGGGGAGCGTGTTCCCCCTCTGGGCCCTCAGGCGAAGCAGCATGAGCGTGTCCCACCACGGATTGTAGAGCGCCATCAGCGCGCCCTGGGCGTCCTGCGGGCCGGACAGGACCATCGCCGCCGTGAAGAAGTCCGTCAACTGCTGTTCGATCATGTCCGGGGCGATCTGGCTGTTCCATTTGCCCTTTGCCTTCTCTTCAAACGAGGCGGCCACGGCATCGTGGGGCTTTGACAGGGCCACCTCGCGGAAGTCCGCCAGATGTGCAGAAAAGACTGATTCCTGTCCCTTCTCATCCTTCATCAGTTCTTCAATCATCTTGATCCCCTCCGCAGGGTCATCGGCTTGTGGAACGGCACAGGTGGCCATCGCCACCATCGCCACTAGGGGCAGCGCGAGCTGCCTGATCAGGTTTCGTGTCTTCATGTTTTCATCTCCTAGAGGATGCGGGTTCGAATAAGCGTCTTCACGTCAAGGTGCCCGTCGTCGGGCGTGTCATTCGGTGACGAATCGTCCACAGGGGATTCAGCCGACGTTGCGTCCGGAAGAATGTCCTGCATCGACGGCGATGGAACCACGTCCGTACCGGGACGCGGAGGCGCCGCCAGTGACAGGAACCGCCCGGAAAGGCGATCGCCATCCTCCGTAAAGGGAATCCATTTGGGATGCCCCTCGCCATCGTCCAACGCCGCCAGGGCAAATGCATTCCGACCGGTGTCCCCCAGGGCGGCCTCCGTCGCCCACCACACCTCGGACGGGCCGCTCAGGCTGTCATGCCATTCCGTTGAAAGCCCAAAACCGGAATACTTCAGCGGCAGCAGCGTCGCATCCCAATCCGTCTCGCAGAGATTCCAGCATCGGGCAAACCGCCGCTCGTTGTCCACATCCTTGCAGACGCATCCGACGCGGCTTTTCAGAAGGTCCCCATCGTCCTGCCGGATGTTGAAGCGCCCCAACGCGCCCGACGCATCCAGCGCGTCGTCGCACACGGCATCATACCGTGTTTCGTACTCGCCCGCCGGAGCCTTGGCGACACCGTATTTCTCCCTTTGCTGAAGCGACGGATTGAAGCGGTGCGCCGCGCGGGCGGCCGAAAACGCGACAAGGTAGCCGTCCGCAACGGGATCGAACGCGGAATAGATCCCCTCCGCCGTTGCCGAAGGCGATGCGGCCTCCGGCGAGAATCCATTGAGCAGAACCGACCAGGGGTTGCGCTGCCGACGCGCGAGCCCGACGACGATCGAACCGCCACCCGAATAGTACTTGTCGTTGAGGATCCACGGCATTGCGACCTCGCCCGTATAATACTCGAACGTGTTCGTATTGCAGATCTCCCAGTCGTCGCCATAGATGCGGGCAAACCCGTTCGGCTTGGTCGTAACGGAAAGTTGAACCGTTGCACGGGATGTCCACCATTGCGAATCAATTTGGCCCAGATAAATTTTGAGATCGTCAGGGATATCGTCAGAGATACATGGTGGCCAAAGAAACTGTTCCCTTCCGGAGAAGGGTTCAATCACATACAACTTCTTTTCCTTCGAGCAACAGCTTTTGTACGCCGACCGCGTGTGTGACTCATATACTGATGGCCCCGAACACCCCTGACAGCCATGTCGGTCACATGTGTGCAGAAACTTGCTGTTAAACCAGTGAAAATGATAATCTTCATTTACTGGCCATGGCGAGTAAATACGCACGCAGCGATACGCATACTGTCCCGCACACCATTCATACTCCGCATACGGCGCGACCGTATCGGGGGCCTCCCGACACTGATCCGGGCAATACGAGCGCGTATTGACGCATGAAGGTCTTGAATCCTCCCTCCCCAACCGCCCGTGGTGTGCGCGATAGGCCGACAGCGGTTCATCCCCTATACGATTCGCGTTCTTGTAGACCCTGCAGATGCCCAGTGCCCTGTATGACTCCGCCGTGCGTTCGACAAACGCCGCATCGGTTTTTGTTTCATCCGCATGGCTGCGGACAAACCACTGGTCCAGCCCCCCGAAGCGCTTGTTCTCGTCACCCGACGGTCCAAAGTAGTCGGCCAGGTTGTCATGGACCTCTCCATCCGCCATGCTCAGGAAAAGGCGTTCGTCGAGTTCCGTATTGTAGAGGGGCGACATCACATTGCCCGCCACGGCATCCCCCCCCTCCACCTCCACCTCAATCTCCTCATAGGGGGTAAAGAACGTCGGGCAATGGCAGTAGCCGAAGAAATCATCACGGGCTCGTTCATCCAAATCGCCAGGCGACAGACGCGGAAGATTCTGCCGCAACACCGCCATGGCCGTTTGCGGAATCGCCTTGTTCATCTTGCGGGCAACGTCCAGGAGACACCCGTTGTACAGCCTGATGCTTTCCTTGAACTGGAGGATGAATTGGGGATAGGTCGCCTCGATGTGTTGCATATTCTGGAGCGTCTCCTGAATGACCGAAATCGGAACCGGGGTCTGTGATCCGTTCAAGCGGACATAATCCGTTCCCGCCCCAGCTACTCCGCAAAACCACCCAATATCCTGAGTTCTCAACGCATCATCGCATTTTCTACAGGCAGGTTTTCCAAATCCCCAACTTCCTTTGTCCGTACTCTTAACCCAGTTCTCGCACATGGTCTTATCCTCTGAGAACCGTCCCTCGACGAGCTGAAGCCATTTGTAGGTGAGATAGTCGATCTGCATGTTCGTGAGCGTGATATATGTCCACGCCAGCGCGCGGTTGACCATGGCCATCCGGCTCAGGCCGTCGGCCTCCACCAGCGCGGCGGAATAGGCGGCCGCATCGCATGCGTTCTGGATCTCGATCTTCTGCCGCGCAGTCTCCCCCACCGCGTAGACGCCCGCGCAGAGCACATAGAGAAGCAGCACAACCGAGAGCGTGAGCATAAGCGCAACCCCGCTTTCCTCCCGCCGCAGACGGTTCATCTCCGCCTTGAAGATCCTCGCCATTGCGTACATCATTGCCCCGGTCTCCGTGCGTAGCGAACGGTCTTCCACGGCTTGGGCAGCAGGACGACCGACCGCAGGGGAAGGTAGTCAAGCCCCATCGTCCGATGCCGCGCGGCATCGGCCGCCGCGATCTGGTCCCCATCCGGTTGCCAGCCCGTCGGCTCCCATGTGAAGGTGGTGGACGATGCCGCGCGTGCAACGGCAAGCAACCGCCCGATGACGGGGACATGCAGGGGAAAATCAAACTCAACACAGACTTTCACCGCCGGGGCGTCCCATGTTTCCTCGCTCCAGACCTTCTCCCCTTCACGCCCAATGATGCGTACCTGGTTCTCGATATGCGAAGAATTCGGGATGGGGGCCATTCCCCCTTCGCCCTTCGGCCACCATCCGGGAACCCCCAAAACCGATCCAGGTGAACCGAACGTCCCCTCGTCCCAATCCGGACTTGAACTCACCCAGGCCAATGTGCGGCACGCCGCCTCCCAGCAGGGTCCCTTGGTACGGAAGAAATCGCCCTCGCCCCGTTCATTCATCTCGCGATACTCGCCCGGATGGTAGACAAGCGCGGCACGTGCGGCGTTGAAGGCCGCATAATGGGTCATGATCTGCGCATACCAGATCAACGCGAACTGAACGACCGCGAAAATCAACAAGGTCAGAAGCGGAAGGACGAGGACGCACTCCGTCAGAACCGTACCACGACGGGAGATCCGGGCCAAGCAGGCAACGGCAAGTCTGGGCAACGGTGTTCTCATGCACGTGTGGCAAAGACTTCAAAGGCCAAAGTGATCCACGTCCCGGCGGCGATGGCGACGCCGAAGGGGACGCGGCACCGCTCGCTCGACTTCGGCGGCAGGGCAGCCCTCCCCGCCGCGCGGTCGTACCGCCAGTCGAAGACCGAACGCAGGACATGCTTCAGCCGCCGCGCATCGGCAAGGCCCACGAGAAGCAGGACGAGCATCAGCGCCAGCCCCGCAAGGGAGGTGAAGAGGATCACCTGGGCGGAACGCCCGAGCCCGACCGCGCAGCCGACCGCAAAGAGCATCTTGACGTCGCCGCCTCCCGCCGCGCGCAGGATGAACGGCAACAGGAGGAAGAGCCCGCAGACGATCCCGCCCAGCGCCCCGGCGTTGCCGAGAGCCCATCCTCCCGCCCCGTAGCGTGCCGCAAGCGCGACGACCGCCGCGCCGAGGGTCAGCACGTTGGGCAGACGCCGCCAGCGGCAATCCTGGTAGCAGAGGATTGCCAGCCACGGCGTCAACGCGACGAAGAGGATGAGGGCGGGAGACATCATGCGTGGACGCTCGGTACGATCATTGGCCCATGCCCGTCACGGTTCCTTGGTTGGCCTCTCCTGTACTTACGGCAGCATCACGATTTCCACGCCCCTCCTCGACCGAAGAAGGCGCCTCTCCGGGATTGAAGATCGCCGTCGACATCGTCTTGAAGGCCGAACCGATCGTGCCGCCGAACGCGACGACGAGGCCGACGACGGCCGCGACGATCAGAACGCCGAGGACGACATACTCCATCATCACGGCGCCGGCCGTGTCTCCGGCGAGGCGGCAGAGAAAGCGGCCGAACGCCGTCCGCTTCGCGCGCGCAAGGCGCATCTTCATTTTCGTATCCATGTGTTGTTCTCCTTTTCGTATGATGCGGAACGTTCCGCAGGTGTGAAATGCGTCAGGGGATTGGCAGGGCGATGCCGGACTGCACCCGCTGGAACATCGCCTGGATCCCCTTCCCGACCGTCCCGGTCCATTCGTTCTTCGACGGGTCGAAGATCTCCTGCTGCCAGAACAGGACGAGCGGCACGGCGATGGCCAGGTTGACGACGACATACTCCATCAGCACGGAGCCGCGCGTTCCGCAGAGGCGCCTGATTCCGTCTTTCATCTGGCACGTTCCTTCCGCTTCGCTTCCTGGTCCCACCAGGCGTTGACGTTGTACAGTCCCGGGATGCCGATCTTCAGGATCTGGGGGCGTACCTCGGTCACGCAGTCGGGGTTGGCGTCGATCTTCGCCTTGAGCGCCGCGAGGACGGCCTTGAGGCCCGCCAGGTCCCGTCTCAGTTCCGCGCCGGCCTCGGCGCCGAGCCGGCCGTTCGTGTCCAAGGCCCATGCCAGCCCCCGCGCGATGATGCACGAACGCCGGTCGTCCGATTCGCGGTTCCACCAGGCGTCGATCAGAAGCTCGCGCTTCTCCTGCAGGGAGATTACCATGTCCGCAACCGCGCGCAGGCGGTTCCCGTCCGGCGCATCGACGGTGAGGAGGTAGGCGATGTCCGCGTTGTCCAGGAAGCGCAGGAACTGGTCCGCCTGGCGGTAGAACCTCAACGCCTCGACCAGAACGGGTTCCCCCCGCACCTCCCCGTACGCGGCATGGTAGTCCCGGTCGACGTCAAATGACTTGAGGTAGTCCGCAAACGCCTCGATCCCCAGCACCTCGTCGTATTTCCCCACGCATTCCGTGCGCGACGACTTGGGGCGGCGCCCGCGGAGCGAATCGCAGGCGAAGACCTTCTCGCATGTCCCGGCATCGAGCAGGGGCGCGACGGCGGCGGGGGTCTTCCCCGATTCCAGGTTCCACTTCCCGAGGCGCGCGAGCTGATCGCGCATCGCCTCGCGCACGTCATCGTTGAGCCGGCGGTTCGCGGCCGCCATCAGACGCCGGAGTTCGCCCAGCTGCGGCATGAGCGAACACTGCTGGTCGGAGGGGAACGGCAGGTCCTCCCGCATCGCGTCGTAGCGGCAGGAGACGAGATACACGAGATTGCTGTTCAGGACGGCCTGCGCCTCGCCGAACCGCGCCAGGACGGGGATAAACTCGTCGCACGCCTCCGAGACGATCCGGGGGGCGGCGAAATTGCGTCCCTCCTTCTTTGCGGCCTGCGCGCGCCGGACCTCGCGTTCCTGTGCCCGTCTGCCGATGTCCTCCAGTTTCCGCACGGTCTGCGGAAACGTTCCGGCTAGTTGGACGGCCGTCTTCAGGTCCGCCTCCTCGGGAACCCTGATCGCCGCGAGAAGCGCCGCGACTTCCCCCAGGTCGGCGATGAGCGCCTTCAGCTCGGTGCGCTGCTCCTCCATGTCCGCACGGAGCTTCCCGGTCGGCAGGCTTGCCGTCCACTGGGGATCCGCCAGCGTCCTCTCGACCGCCGCGAGGCGCGCGACCAGCGCCTCCCGTTCGTGGCCGCGTTCGCTTTCGCGGAAGTCGCCGCGAATCGCGCTTCGAGCCGTCAGGAACACGTCGACGAGGTCCTTCATCAGGCGGGCCTCCCGCTTCATGGTCTGCGCCGTCGTCGTGTTCCAGCCCCACTTCTCGACGTTGGCGTTCAGGAGCGAACCGAGCTTCGTGCTCGCGTCGATCCAGAAACGGCGGACGAAGTCCTCCTTTGCGGACCGCCAGACCTCCAGGGTGTTCCGCCAGATCAGCAGTTCGCCGCGCTTCCGCTCGATCTCGTCGCGGTAGTAGTCCGCGCCGCGCGCCGAAAGCGCCTGGTCCAGGGCCGCCGTGGCACGCGCGAAGTTCTCGCGGGATTCCCATTCACACGCTTCGGCGAGCTTCGCCTTGGCGGACGGGAAGATCGTCTGCACGGCAAAATAGCCCGTTCCCACAACGGCCGCCGTGATGAGCGCCACGCAGAGCTTCAGCAGCAGACGGCTGCGGGTGGGGTCGACGGTCCGGTCCCAGAACCGGAACTGGACATCCGCGACCGAGATAACGTCCCGATGTCGCAGCATCCGCTTCGCCTTCTTCAGCGGCACGCCGTTGACCGTCGTGCCGTTGCGGCTCCCCAGGTCCTGAATCCAGCACGAGTCGTCCTGTTCGTGCTGGATTTCGGCATGACGCTTCGAGACAAGGACACTCGAACAGAGAATCCCGTCCGCAACGGCCGAGCCGATGGGCAGGACGGCCGATGTGATGTCGCAGAACGTCCCCGCCTTCTCGCCGTTCAACCATTCAAGCCGGTGGTACGGGAGGATCCGCGCCGCATTCCGCTCGTCGATCCGCTCGACGGTCAGGCGGCATTGCCCGAGGCTGACGGACATCCCCGCCTCCAGCCGCCGTTCGGACACCTTCCGCCCCAGCACGAACAGGCCGTTGCGGCTGCCCAGGTCGCGGATCCACGCATGCCCGTGCCGTACCGTGATTTCCGCATGCGTCTTGCTCACCGACGTTTCCTCGGCGGGTACCTGCCAGGCGCACCCCGGCTGGCGACCGATCACAAGCGGAAGCTGGAGGTCTTCAAGGCGTCCCTCATGCACGACCTGGTCGTTGCGCTCAAGGCGGATCATCAGGGAATGGTCCTTCAGGCGTGTCGAACGGGTCATATCACCACGCCCCCTTCTTCAGCAGTCCGTTACGCCGGTCGTCGGGCGACGAGAAGACCTTCAGCGCGCTTTCAAGCACGCGCCGGCACCCGGCCTTGTCCCGGACGCGGTTCGCCTGGTACCAGGCGACCTTGAACTGGCGGTATTCGTGCTTCTGGTTCGCACGCAGTTCGCGGAGCATGGCCAACAGGCGTTCCGCCTCCTCGCCGTGTCCGCCGCAGGCAATGAGCGCGCTCTGCAAGAGGAATTCGGTTTCCTGCCAGAGAATCGGCGATTTGCGCGCCAAAAGGCCGGCCGCCTCGTCCTTCAGGACCTTCACGGATGCGGCACGCGCGTCCGGGCGCCCCTCCCAGTGTCCGTCAATCTCCTTGGCGTTGACGCGCAGAAGCTTCTCAAGCGCGACAAGGGTGGCGCCCCGCCACTGCTCGACCGCCGGAATCTCGCGCGTGAGCGTCAGCACGCAGTCCCCATGCACGGCAAACAGGGCATGCCCGAACCACTGCATGGATTCCGCGCCGCGCTTTTCCGTACGGAGGAACTGGACGTCGAAATACGGCAGGCCGCTGTTCCCCCCCAGAAACGCGGGGGGCGAGACGGACTGGAAATTCCAGCCGTCGCGTTCCTCGCGCGCGCGCCGCCACGCATCGAAAAGCTGATGCCGGTTGCGATGCAGGTTGCCGGCGCTCTGCATACAGCGGAAGACGATGCGGAAATCGACATCGCGCCTGCGCCCGATCCGCGTCTGGATCTCCGTCGTGCCGTCTTCGCCCGTCCGCACCCTGAACTGGGGGCTGCCCGGACAATCCGCCCAGAAGGCATCCGTCCCAAACGGCGTCGGCAAATCGACGGACCGGATGTCGTACTTCCCGGACGCCGTAAGCGGCCACGTGAGGGTCTTTTCCGGGCGCTGCCGCACCTGGACCGTGTAGTAGGCCGCCGCCACGCCCAGGAAGAGTCCCACGAACAGCATCACCTTCACAAGGAGGCGCCGTCCGCGCTTCCGCGCGCCGCCGGCAATCAGCTTGGCTATCTCCTCCGGGCTCACGAGCTGGGTCTGCAGGAACTGCGTCTCGTTCAAGTCGGGGGCCGGAGAGGGTTCGGTCGTTCCCTCCTCCGGGGCACCGGGGGCGGGGATGCTCGTCTCGCCCGCCGCATCGGGCAGAACGGTCTCGGACGAGGCGGCGGGGGCATCGACGAGAAGCTGGAACGCCGTCGTGCCGCCGATCTTCACCGGGACGCCGGGAGGAAGCGAGACGCGGTTGTTTTCAGGGATCTCCGTCAACCCGACGGCGGTGCGGTGCCGGCTCAGGTTCACGAGCGACACGCCCCCGTCGGCGACCTCGAGCGCGACATGCCGCCCCGAGACGTCGGGCGCCGGCACCACGATGCCGCACTGGCGCGAACGGCCGACAACCGTCGTCCCGGACGGAAGCGGGAACGCCCGCCCAACCAATGCCCCTTCCGTGAACTGGATCCGCACGGCCATCAAAGTCCCCCCCTCGACGCCTTGAACTTGAGCCAGACCGGCACGCCGATGATGGTAAACACCGCCGGTAGGATGAAGACCGCGATCGGGAAGATCATGATCGACGGCGCGCGCGCCGCCTTGCGCTCGGCAATGTTGAAACGGGCCCGGCGCATGTCCTCGCCCTGGATGCGCAGCGTCTCGACGATGGACGCGCCGATCTCCGTGCCGTGCGCAACCGCCCCGACGAACGCCGAGAACTCCTGCGTCTGCACATGCGTCGCCATCTCTCCCAGCGCCTCCATGCGACTCTTGCCGAATTCCATCTGCCTGAGCAGCAGGCCGAATTCAACCGCCAGCGCCCCCTTGCCGCCGGCGCCGACATAGTAGCGGACCGCCGCCGAGAAATCGAGCCCCGCCCGCATGGCCGAGGCGATGAGGTCGATCGCGAACGGCAGCGCGCGGATGATCTCAGTCTGCCGTTCATCCGCCCGCTTTTGCACCAGCATCAGCGGATAGACCCATCCGAGGAACGCGCCCACACAGCCAAGGCCGACCGCGAGCGGTGCCTGTGCGCTCGGCAGGAAGAAGCCAAAACAGAAGCACACCGCCCCGGCACAGGCGCCGAAGACCTGCCCGGCCAGCACGTCCGTCTCCGTGAGGTTCCAGCCCGATTTGAGGACCGTGTTCCGGTAGGACTTCGCCAGCGCGGGGAAATCCTCCGTAAACGCATCGCCGAGCGCCAACGAGATGGCCTCGATGAAGCGTGCGGAGACACGGTAGAAGAGGGGGAGGGACGACGCGCCCCCGCGTGTGGCCGCCTTTCGGGGCGTGCCCAGCCAAAGGGAGGCGGCAAGATACGGAATCAGGACCGAGAGAAAGACGAGCGGATAGGTCCAGAAGGAGATTTCGTCCATATTAGACCTCGATCGTGACAATCTTGTTGATGACGAAGAAACCGATCAGAACCCACGCCGTGACGATTCCGATCGTACACCAGCCGACAAGCGTACTCGTGAGCGGAATCATGAGGTCCGGATCGATCAACCGCAGCAGGACATAGACGAGAACCGGGGCGAGCGACATCGCAATGGCCTCGAACCGCCCCTGTGCCGTCATGTTCTTCAGGCGTTCCTGGAATTCCACGCGGGCGCGGATCGTCTCCACCATGCGTTCCAGCACTTCCGCAAGGCTGCCGCCGGTCTGCAGGGTCAGCTTGATCGACGTCACGAGAAGCCGAAGGTCCTCGCCGGGCATACGGCTGTAGAACCGCTCAAGCGCATCCGTCAGGTCAAACCCCAGCCGCGTTTCGCCCAGCACCACCGCCAGTTCCTCCCGCATGGGCGCGTCCAGCCGCTGCGACGCCGCATCCAGCGCCTGGGGCAGGGCCTGACCGGAACGCAGTCCGTTTGACAGGCTCATGGTCAACTGCAGAATCTGACCGTTGAACCGTTCCCGGCGCTTCTGGATCTTCATCCTGAAGCACAGCATGGGCAGATTCCAGCCGACGCCTCCAAGCAGGCATCCGGCCAACAGCAGCGGGACGGGCGAAACGTATCCCGCGCCAACCAGGACTACGACCGCCGCGAGCGCGGGAACTAGGCAGAACGTCAACTTCAAGGCGGCAAGGCGGACGGGCGTGACAAAGCGGCGCAGCGGCGAGACGGCCTCCGTCTCGCCTTCGGCGGATTCCGCCGCGCGCTCGCGCAGCGTGCGCCACACCGTCGACAGGGCGAGCGCGGTGGCGACCGCGACGCCGAAGAAGACCAGAAGTGCGAGCTGGAGTGTCATGCGGGCTTTCCTTTCATGTCTTCGGCACGAAGACCGACATGTCGATCTTCAGGTTTCCGCTCTTGCGCAGCTCGTCGACGAAATAGGGGATGTTGCCGGTTGCCGTGTGGTGGCCCACCACCCGGCCCCGTTCGTCGAACCCCTCCTGCTCGAAGGTGAAGATGTCCTGAAGCAGGATGACGTCCGCCTCACGTCCCGTCACTTCCGAAATCGCCACGATCTTGCGCGAACCGTCGGGAAGGCGCGTCTGCTGGACGATGAGGTCGATGGCGGCGGCGATCTGTTCGCGGATGGCCGACGACGGCAGCTCGAATCCCGCCATCATCACCATGTTCTCCAGGCGCGCGAGCGCATCGCGCGGATTGTTCGCGTGCGCCGTCGTCAGCGAGCCGTCGTGCCCCGTGTTCATGGCCTGGAGCATGTCGAGCGCCTCGGCGCCGCGGCATTCGCCCACGATGATGCGGTCGGGGCGCATGCGCAGGCAGTTGATGACGAGGTCGCGGATGGCGACACGCCCCTTCCCCTCGGTGTTCGACGGGCGCGCCTCCAGGCGCACGATGTTGCGGTGCGAAAGCTTCAGTTCGGCGGAATCCTCCACCGTCACGACCCGTTCCCTCGGCGGGATGAACTGCGACAGCACGTTCAGGAGCGTCGTCTTGCCGGACCCCGTGCCGCCCGAGACAAGGATGTTCTTGCGCACGCGCACGGCCTCCTCCAGGAAAAGCGCCATCTCCCGGGTCATGGAGCCAAAGCCGATCAGGTCGTCCGTCGTCAATTTCTTGTCGGCGAACTTGCGGATCGTCAGGGACGCCCCGTCAAGGGCCAGCGGCGGGATGACCGCGTTCACGCGGCTTCCGTCCGGCAGGCGGGCGTCGACCATCGGGCTCGCGTCGTCGACGTGGCGCCCCAGCGGCTCGACGATGCGCTGGATGATCTGGATGAGATGCCGTTCGTTGAAGAAGCGGACGCCCGTCTCGCTCATCTTGCCGCCGCATTCGACGAAGATGCGGTCCGGCCCGTTCACCATGATTTCCGACACCTGGGGCATGCGCAGAATCGGCGAGAGGGGGCCGTAGCCGACCAGCTCGTCCAGCAGGGCCTGGCGGAAGACCGGAACCGTCACCGAGCTTGGCAGTTCATGCCGGAACTGGCGCAGGGTCGCATCGAGACAGGTTTCGAGCTTGTCCTTCATCGTCTCGTCCGCAAACTCCTTCAGCGCGTCTTCCGACAGGTTCATCTCGGCGAGGATGTGCTCGTGGAGCCTGCGCTTGATCTTCATGCACTCGTCCGTGTAGAGGACGACGGCGTTCTTGAACGCCTCGCCGATGTCGGGCTGCGGCTGGGGCTGGGGATCCGGGCCGGGCGACGACGGGGGCGGAACGCGGGATGGAGGCGCGGCGCGTTGGGCGACGGGGGTGGGAGCCGCCACGAGGCCGATCTGGTAGGGGCCGATCTTCACCCGGTCCCCTTCGGCAAGGCACAGCGCGGATTCGAGACGCTGCCCGTTCGACCAGGTGCCGCCCCGGCTCCCCGCGTCGGACAGGACGAAGACGCCGCTGCGGCCCGTCAACCGCGCATGGACGCGCGAGACCTCGTTGGCCGGCAGCCGCACGTCGCAGCCCTCCTGCCGTCCAAGCGTCCACGCGAAGTCCGACGCCGGCAGTTCAACCCGCGCGAACGGCGTTCCGTTCTGTGTCACCTCCAGGACCATGCCAGATGCCTCACGGCGTGAACCAGTTGAGCCAGTACAGCGCGCCGCTCCATTTTTTGCGGGATTCAAGGCGGTCGCGGTTGGGAATCTCGACCTCGGTCGGGAGATCCTTCGTGTCCTCGTAGGGGAGGCGCGCATTCTGCGCCTCCGGCTCGTCGCCGCGCACGATTTTCACGCTCACGAGCATCATGAGCTTGACGTTCTCAAGGGAATCGCTTTCCTGGGAGACGAACCAGTTCATGATCGGGATGTGGCGCAGGACGGGGAACCCGGCCGGCGGCATCGTCGACTCGACCATGTTCTTGTAGCCGGCCAGGACGACGGTCTTCCCGATCGGGCAGACGACGGAGGGGTTGTACTCGTTCTCCTCGATGTTGTACCCCTCTTCGTACCCGCCCTCCATCGGAATCGGCTTCTTCTGCATAATCTGAAGATCCACATCGACATGTTCCGCATCCAGGAGGACGGCACGTTTTTTCTCGATGAAGAAGCCGTACTCAATGGGCTCGAAATTCTGAGTCGGCGTACCCTCTGCCGTCGCACTCTGCATCTTCACCTTCATCGTGCCCCCGATCTTGAGTTTCCGGGTTTCCGGGTCGTTGTTCTTGAAATAGACGTGCCCGCCCACCGTATGGCGGACCAGTTCATTCTTCTTGAGAAACCCCAGCGTGCTGTTCAGGTCGGCGCCAACCGAAAAGGCGTCACGATGGGTCTTCCCCTTGTACAGGTCGATGACCCCCTGGAAAATGCCGTTGAACTTCAGGGCGTCGTCGGACGAACCGTACTTGGAGATATCCGTCTCCTTGTAGCCCACGAGCACGACGTCCATGCGCATCTGGGCGGAATCGACCGACACGTTCATGCGGCACGTCGTCTTCCAGGATTCGTCGGACGGAACGTTCTTCCCGTCCTCCACGCGCAGCCAGGCGGCCTGGGCCCCGACGATGCGCTCAAGCTTCTCCTTTTCCTCCGGCGAGTAGACGACGCCGTTGATGAGCAGCATGTTCCCTATGTTCCCTTCGTACTTGACGTACAGCTTGCCGGCCTTGGCCTCCTCCAGTTTGTCCGTGATCTGGAACTGCGCCTCCTTCAGCTGGGTACGGAAATCCTTCAGGGTGTCCGCCTGGACGCGGAAGTGCGTCTGGTCCTTGACGAGGCTGCGAAAGTCAGGGTGCGCAAGCGTCTTCTTCAGGAGCCGCCATCCCTCAGGGTCGTTGATCTCGCCCTTGACGATCAGCGATTCACCGACCTTCGTGACGTCCACGCCCCCCACGTCCTCCAGTTCCGTCTGGAGGTTCCGCATGGTCTCCAGAAGGTTCCCGCCGACCGTCACCTCGTATGCCTCCCTAAGCTCCCCCGGGCCAAAAAGCTCCAGGGCCGCCGTCCCTTCTGCGAGCCCCGTCACGCGCGCAGGGCCTCCCCCCGGCGGAATACTCACTTCAAGGATGCCCTTCTGCGGCTCGACGAGGAACTTCGTCGCCTTGAACCCCGGATCGACGGGCAATGACTTTCCCTTGCCGACCGTGAGACGCTGCCCGGCCGCCTCCACGTCGGCAACTACGCAGAAACCAAGGCAGAACGCCAACGCCAACTTGAAGATCTTCATGATTTATGTCTCCTTATTTCGCCTTGTTGGAGGGTTGATCGGGAACCTGGACCTTTGGGCATCCCTGAAGCATGTCCACGAACGCCTGGTTGTCGAACTGGCCGTTGTCCCTGCGGCTGGTCGCCTTGCCGTCGTGCGGACGGCGCAGCACGACAAACAGACGGGCCTGCTTCTGCGCGGCGATCGCGACAAGCGCCTGCTGCGGCGGCAGCGACAGAAGAACCGATCCGTCCGACGACATGCTCATGATCCGCACCTGCGGAAAGAGGACCGTCGTCACCGTCCGCTTGACCGTTTCAGGCTTCGCGCGGGCATCGGCGGAGGTCGATTTCACCTCTTCCTGGATCTCAAACATGCCGACAACCGCGATTTCGTCGCCCGGCTTGAGCTGCTTGGCGAACTGCCGCGCATTCTCGAAGGAAACCGGAACCGCCCACTCGCCCTCGCCGACGGATTCCCCGACGCTGCTCTGGCGGCCGAAATCGTTCCAGAGGATGTAGTCCCCTGCGGCGATGTCCCGGACAAGCGTCTGCCCCAGGATGGAGGCGTCCTGATCGCCCAGGATATGCTGCTTGGGAACATAGGCGGACGGGACAACGGCCCTTCGGAAATTCTCGGACGACATCACGCTTCCGCGTTTGAGGTTGCCGTTTGCAACCAGCACGGAAACCTCCTTGCCGTATTGCCGTGTGCCGTTCTTCGAAAGCGCCCGGCTGACGGCGAAGACGGCCGCCAAACCAAGAACGACCGCGACAATCAAGGGTATCATGTTTTTCATCTTTTCGTTTCCTTCTTCTCAAAAAAGCGAATCAGTCCCATCCCGCGACTTCCCGGATCAGGGCCGCACAGCGCCGCTGCGTCGCCGCATCGCCCGGGTTGCCGTCCAGTTCCGGCGCCAAAGCGGCAAACAGGCGGCGGAGCCGTTTCGTGTTGGGGTCGTGCAGGGATTCCTTCGACTCGGAACAGTCCCGCGCATAGTCGACGCCGGACTTGACCGCGAGAAGGACCTCCCGCGCCAGCGTTTCCGCAGTCCCCGAGGATACGGAGGTCGCCAATCCCCGCGCCGTCGCCTCTAAGCCGTCCGGGACGCCATGCCGGTCCAACCGACGGACAACGCGCATGAACCGCCGGACCGTCTCGCCGTCGCACGACGCGGCGAGCTCCCCCGCCGCCGAGAGCACCGCCTTCTTCTCCACCCGTGCCGTGGAATGGACAAACCAGGACGCCGTAGCCAGAAGCAGAACCGTCATCCCCGACAGCAGAACAACCGCCCCGGATCGCCGACGCGGGGATCGGACTTCCATACGGCGCGTCCGGTCTCCATGTTCTTCCCCCGTCTCACACACCTCCAGCGACGTCGGCAACGGATCGTCCTGAAGGGCCCGAAGTGGGGGCGGCAGGTCTCCGACGTCGATCAGCACGACCGTGATGTTGTCAAGGCCCCCGCCACGCTTCGCCGCCTCGACCATCTCATCGACGGCGTTCTCGGTCGAGTGGACTGACGACAGGATGTCGGTCAGGGCGGTATCCGGAACCATGCGGGAGAGGCCGTCGCTGCACAGGAAAATGCGATCCCCCGTCTGTACGTCGAACGCATTCCGCTCAAGGTCCACGGTCTCCTGCGCGCCAACCGCCCTGACGATGACACCCCGCAGCTTCTTGTCGACTTCGCGTTCGTCCGCAACCCCCATCAACTCCGCAACCGAGTGGTCGCGCGTCACACGCAGGAGCGTGCCGTTCCGATAACGGTACAGACGGCTGTCTCCGGCATGAAGGGCGATGGCCGTATCGGGGGCCGTCGCGTCGAAGACAACCCCGACAAACGTCGACCCGCACGCCTTGAGCCCATGTTCCGCAGTATGGCGGACGATGGATGCCGAAGCGCGGTTGAGCGCGGCGGAGATTCCCATCGACAGGACGGCTGCGGAATGCCCGCAACCTGGAGCGGCGTGCAGTTGTCCGCAGAATTCCGACAGGGCGGCAACCGTCTCGGCGGAGGCAAACTCGCCGTCATCGCCTCCGCCCATGCCATCGGCCACACAAAACACCCCCGCTTCGGGGAAGCCCCCGAAGGCATCCTCGTTGTTTCCCCTCACAAGGCCAAGATCGCTCCGGGCCGCATGATGGAGATGTTCAAAGGGATGCATGGCGAGACGTCCTCAATCAAATGCGTTATTTTTCCAAGACGGCACCGAGCCGACGCGGCAGATCGGCAAACGCCCGGGCAAGAAGCCGACGCCCGTACTGCGCCGTCAACCAGGACGGCGCGGCGCCCGTTTCGCGACCGAGCTCGATGTCCGAAAGCGCAACCGCCACGGGTGCGGCCAGAGCCCTCCCCTCCGCATCCGTGACGGCGAGCGCAAATGAAACGGTTCCACGATACACAAAGCCCCCATCGTCGGCAACGGCGCGCACGGAGAACGATGTGACGGTCGGCACAAGGCGACGTGTGCCTTCCCGTCCCGGCACGCAGGAGATCCCCGCCTCGGGAAGCACCGTTTCAAGACAGGCGTTGAAATCGTCCGCCAACCCCTTCGGCGGATTGGACAGGCGCAGTTCGACCGGCAGGAGAACGGTCCCCGCCGGCGCGGGCCTCAGAACCTTCGCCATCTCACCCCGGATGAGCGGCAGGAGCGTCCCCAGGCTCTCCGCCGTCACGCTCCCCGTGCGCGACGCCTCGATCTCCGCCGTCGAAGCGTCAAAGACCTTGAACGTCATCACATACGTCCCGCCGATGCGGCCGACGGAGGCGGCAAGCAGCTTCGAGACCGTCGCGAGCTTGCCGACGCGCGCCTTTTCGCGGCAGGTCGGGTCGGTCAGGTAGGAAGACGTCGTGACGGCGACCTCCTCCATCTGACGCGCCACGTCCGCCCGGGAAATCACCCTGTACGCGCCGCCTTCCACCGCGCTCTCCAGATACCCCCACAGCATGACGGCCTCGTTCTCGGTCACGCCATCCCGGAAATCCGGGCGGAGAATGGCCAGCGCGGGACGCCCCACACCCACATCGGCGGAACGGACGGGCCGAATGCTGCCGCCAGTTGAATCGGATGTGGAAACCGAGGCCGTCGCAACCGTCTCCTCATCCCGTGGCTCGAAGGAGTCAACCAACGCCTCTGCGGCTTCCTCAACCTCCGAAATCATGAGCGAATGGAAGATGTTGTTGTCGAACTGCGACGCGCTGATCGGACGCTGCTCGTCGCATGAGCCCGATACGGACTTCGCCCACGCGATATCGCCCGTTACCCGGTTCCGAAGGGTTAGGATGACATCGAGCGTCCATTTCGTCGTCTTTGTCTCAACACCGTAGGTCGTGCCCTTGAACGTGTTTTCACGCGACCGCAGAAAGGAGATCACCGGTTCAAGCACATGCGTTGCCGATTTCTCGTCCTCGGTCACCACAAAGGGGTGTCCGGGCCGGGCAAGCCGGGCAACCAAATAGGACTTGCCCAACGCCACGGAACGGGCATCCGCGTCCTGCTGGCGCTTTTCCGGCAGGACGAAGGAATCGGCCGTCTTGAAGGCATGAACAGAGATCCGGGGACGGGATTTTCCCCCGTCTTTCGGTTGCGTGTCGCGTGCGCCCGCCACGCCCGCAACAACCAATACGACCAAAAGCAATCCGTTGCGTATCCTGTTCATGCCCTCTGCTCCGTCCTACCGGTTGTTCGTCTTGATAGGCGTTCCCGTCACGCGCGTCGTCATGATCTGGACCCAGAAGAGGTTGAGCATCTGGTAGTCGACGGCCATGCTGATCAGCCCGTCGGCACCCGCCGCCTTGTCAAGCGCGCTCCGAAGGGCACGACGCTGCGGAGATCCCGGCAATCCGACGCTGTAGCCGAGAACGAACAGCTGCGAGTCGGAACCCTCGACCTCGTCGCCGACAACGGTGTACTTGCCCTGTTCAACGGGAAGCGACGCATCCGAGAAGTTCTGCGGCACCGTCGAGCATCCGGTCACGACCGCCGCGACGACGGCCAGGGCGGCAAAGCCCATGAGTTTCTTCATTTCAGTTTCTCCTTAGTTTTTGTTTCGTGTTCGTCAGAGTCAAATCAATACACCACGCGGAACGTGCAGTAGGCCAACGAGTCGCGCTGGTCGGTCTTGAAATCGTCAAAGCGGACATTGGCCTTCACGGCCTCGCCGCCGCTCTGCTGCACGCCGGCGCGCTTGTCCATTTCCTGCATCACGTATTCCTTGAGCGCGTCGGCGGCCTTCTCGGCGGGCTTCCCCATCAGACCGAAGTCCACGGCGCACGTCCCCGACTTGGTTGCGGCATCGTAGTTCAGCACCATCTCGGAGCGCGCAAACGCCGAGAACGACACATGCCACTCTCGTGTCTTCCCATTGTAGGAACTGGAGTCGTAGATGACGCGTACGCGCGTCGCCTCGACGCCCAGCTGGTTTTCCGCCCTCCGTTCAAGCTGCGCCCGCAGCCAATTCGCGGCCCGTCCTTCGTCCCAGTCGTTGCAGGACAGGACGCAGGTACCCTGGATCACGCCCGCCGCGTTCTTGGGACGACTGTCAAACTGGCGGAACGCCGGTTTCTTGATGGTTGCCGCATCCGGCGAGATGCCTTCCAGGCGCGCAATCAGCGTGCCGTCCTTCGACAGGTCCTTAAGAAACGCCGCCGCGACCTCCTGGATGCACGTGTACACGGAATCGGGAATCAGCTCGCCGCCGTCCCACGGCATCTCCGACTTGCCACGATAGACCTTCTCATGGCAGACCACGTCCTTGGCGACGTCCTTGATCGTGATGCGCATCGTCGCCTCGCTCTTGACCCGTCCGTCCTGCCGCGTCAGGATGATGCCGAGGATGTCGACGGAAACACGAATGGCCGGTTGTTGGTCGCCGACCAGAGGGTGGAAGTGTTCCGACACGGCCCGCGTGAACTGCCGGCGCACGAGCGCGGACACGGGAACGGATGCCACCAGTTCCGACGTTCCCCACAGCATGCGCTTGGTGATGAACACGTTCTCGACGTGATCCGAGATCACGAACTGCGCGGGGACCTCCTCGATGCGGCGCAATTCCGGGAACACGAAGGAGGAAAACTCGCCGGCGCGTTCCGGCTCCTTCAACTGGCGCCTGTTGTCGAACGAAAAGCTCGTCCCTTCCCAGGTAAAGCCCTCCGGCTTCACGCTTTCACAACCGCAGAACAGCGCCACCACGGACAGGCCCGCGAGGATCGGTGCGTTCATCTTCATTTTTGGACACTCCTTTTCTTCACCGTGCGTCATACTTGGGAACGACAACCGAATCGCTCCAGAAGACTGTTCCCGAGGCGGCATCGAGCATCTCCAGGTTCAGGAAATGGTGGTAGACCCTGCGGCGCCCATCATCGGTCCGCTCGCGCCGCAGTTCGCCGGTCAGGACAAAATCGGCCGAAGTGTACAATCCGATGCCCTGAAGGGCCGCAGCGTCCTCTCCGGCATTGGTTCCGGCGATCAGGGCGTCCGTCATCTGCCTGCGACGCATCGGATCGATCATCAGGAATTTCCCGGTCTTGCGGATGGCTGTGAGGAGGTCGCGGTACAGTTGGCCCGTCGCGGAGGAATCGGACCGTCCGTCCCCCGTATTGTTTTCAATCGGGCTGATTGAAATCGTCGGCAGCGAACGCCCCGCGTCGAGCGCGCGTTTCCGCGCCCTGTCGTAGTTCTGCGTGAACAGCGGGTCAGTCAGAAGCCGTTCGACGGATGCGACCACCGTTCGCCGCTTCTGTGCGTACTCCATCCGCGACGCCCTGCCGTAGACATCCTCCTCCGGGTCGAGATATCCTAACCTAGGACCGGTTGCGCATCCAGACAGGGCGGCAAGTACCGTGGCAAGCAAGACCTTCTTCATTTGGAAACCTCCCTCCAGCTTCCATCAACCCGCTCAGCGGCCTTCCGAAGAATCTTCTCGGTCGACACCACCCGTTCGTCACCCTGTTCCGGCCTCAGCCCCAGTTCAGGTGCCTGGCTGCCAGTTCCCCAATTCGATTTCGTGAGGACCTGGGGCATGCCCGCGATGCGCGTGTGTGAACTCGCAAGGTACTTGGCATACCCCTTGGCGCGTTCGGTCCGGCAGAAGTCATCCGTCGCCCCGCTCTTCGCCGCACGGTCGAGAAGTTCGGCGAAATAGGCATCGTCCTTACGGCGGCGACGCCCTTCCTCGGTTGGCTGCAGGGAAATCATATAGGTCGAGTTCGCCATGAAGTTCGCCTGGACCTTGTAAGGCAAGGCAAAGGGATAGGAAACGGTCAGATTGTGGATGCCCGGCGAAACAGGAACCTGAAGCGGCGCCTCGCCCACGGTTCCCGCCGTGCCGTAGGACACGCCGTCGATCGCGACATCGGCGCCGGCATAGTTGCAACCAAACGCCACCATGACCTTTTGCGCAGACGTCTTCCACTCGACCTTTGCGACCTGCGGCAGGAACTGCTGCGCCGCGCTCCTGCAGATCTGCGACATCAGCTGGGCATAGACGGCCCCTGCGTTCTGCGCGAATTCCGCCGTTGTGTACTTGCGCGACAACGCCGTCACCTCGATCCCCCCCGTTCCACCACCCGAGGGGACGCGCTTGGCCTGCAGGGTCATGGTGACGCTGAGCTGTTTCACCAGTGCGGGAGAGCCGATCGTGATTTCCGAAATGTCATCGATGGACGCCGTAATCAAGGCCCCCGCGCCCAGATGTTCGGCCAGGCGCGTGGCGGACGAAAGCGGCATCGTCTCGCCCTTCACGCCGCGATTGAGGTTTTCCCCCACCACGTCGTTTGGGTCGATGACCTCGAAGGTTTCACCGCTCAACGCGACGGAAAGGCGCGTCGCAAGGTTCGGCAGTTTGATGAGGCATTCCGCCCCCGTGTGGTTCTGCACGACAAGGAGGGCCTTCACCGGTTCGGCGCCGCCAGTCAGCATCGTAAGGACCGTCCCCAAGAGAATGAGTCGCTTCTTCATGTTATGACCTCGTTTTTACGGATTCGACCGACGAACGGACAAACGGAAATCCTCAGTATCCTTCAGGGGCGAAACGGCCTCGAATACCGTTTCATCACGTCCGTGGATGACGACGGGACGCCACGGCATCATCGCATGGGTCTGCACAAGTCCCTGGGCGTTCTTCCATTCGAATCGGTACTGACAGCGGAAATCAGAGTTGTTCAGATTCCTGATCGTCGCCTGGACATGCAGAAACCCCTCCGGCGTCCTTTCACATGCGTCCCGTACGATTTCAAGATTCAGGGCAAAGGAGGGATCATGGATCTCGACCCGGCCCTTTTCCACGGCGACGCCGCTGGTTCGGGACGAAAGACAGCCCCCCAGTAGGCAACATCCAAAAACACAGGCAAACGGCAGGACTTTCATGCGCGGCTTTCCTTAGAATGCAAAGTTGAACACAGGTAGGACGGGAACCGCCGAATCGCGGTTGATGTTGAATGCGCCAATCTGAAGCCCCTCAAGCCGGGTGGACATGTTGACGATCCCCACCTGTACGCCCGTCCCCCGCTCCGCCATGTTGAAACCGCCGACCTGTAGGCCGTCAAGGCGGCCAGATCTGTTGACAAGCCCCGTCTGCAGACCGTTGAACAGTCCCTCCGTCCAGTTCCAGACAAACGAAATCTGGCAACCGTTCATGTCCCGTCCGGAATGATTGCAGACACCTGCAAGATGGAAAGCCCCCGGCGAGGATCCCGTTCGATTGAAAATTCCGGAAATGCCAAGCCCCGTCATTTCATCATCCGAAATGCCGCCAATCACGCCCAAGTCAAAAATGGATACACGGCGATGGGCCCCGACAAGGAGATTCAACTGGAACAAGGCGACATCAAGGGTTCTGTCGGGGGTCTCAGCCGAAGGTATGAGCGAAAGGGCAAGCGGCTGCGCGCCGACAAAGGCAGACGACTCAAGTGGCTGTATTGGACGTACGACAACGGGATTCTCCGCCGTCTTGTTCGCCCCCTCCGCAGCATATGTCCTGACCTGGACATTCTGCGCCTGAAGGCGAACGAGCGAAACCGCCACAATCGCCGCAACAAGTACATTCATTCGCATATCCGTGACCTTCTCCTTCCAATTACCCCTGTACCCAAATCCATGTACCGGCATTCGTGCCCCTCGCACACATGCCAGTCACATGTTTCCTCGCCCCTCCCGCCCAGGAGTGCCTACACGCGGGGCGAACGTTGTTATTGTATCACATTGTTATACGCGATTGCAAGGACGAGTCTTCAATTCTTGGTGTAAAATCCAAGACCATGTTCGAAAAGAAAGGTTCAGCCACGCCGGTTCGGCTCACCGAGGACGAAAAGAACCAACTGGCCCGCATCGCAAGCGATACGGGCCTCACGTCGTCTACCCTGATCCGGCTCCTGATCAGCTCTCTTGTGGCGCACTACCGGGAAAATGGAAACACGATCACCCTCCCCCTCCAGTGGACGCGCCTCATCGCCGAGCAGAAGGTGCCCGCGCCCAAGGCCAAACGCAGTTCCGCCCCGGGACCGCGCTGAACGTCTCAGCGTTGTCCCGGAGCGGAACAATCCGTCCGGCGTTTCGGCGCGCACGCGGCACGCGAAACCCTGATGCGCCTACCTGCGCGGCGTCACGACGACCGTCTCGATGCCGAGCGCGCGGCCGAGCTTCTCGATCTCGGCGGCGTGGTGGCCGATGCCGAGCGCGAAGTGGTGGGTCGGGCCTTCCATCGTCCAGTTGCGCAGGAACGTCCGCACGTCCGGCAGGAACTTCCCATGCGTGTTCGTGTTCCCCGTCGGCGGAATCGGCCCGGCGAGGGACTCGCCCTCGGCGACGATGAACTTGAACGAGCCGTCGGCCTTGAGGCCGAGGGACATCATCGTGATCGGCCCCTCCTTGATGTTGAACTCCACGCCCGCGCCCTTCCCGGGCTTGCCGTGGTACTTCTTGAGGGAGCGCAGGACCGGCTTCTTCGCGGCGATGTTCAGGTGGTGCGGCCCGTCGTGGCCGACAAGCACCGTGTCGCGCTCGAAGTCGATCGGGTGGAACTCGGCGAAGCTGCCGCCGATGTCGAGGCGGTCGAAGATCATCATCGCCACGCAGTTCTTGAGGTCGAACTCCCCGCACATCGGAAAGCCGGCGGCGGTGAGGAGGGAGTTGCCGACGATGAAGTTCGTCACGAGTTCGCGCGTCAAGGAGCCTTCCTCGCCCTCGTAGTAGTAGGCGAAGCCGTCGAGCGCGCGCTTGTCGATGAACGCCTCCAGCGCCACGGCGGCCTTCGCGGCGACGTCGAGGTCGTGGGCGGTCAGCTTCTCCGTCCACGGGTCGGAGACGGGGTCGGGCGTGTCGAAGAAGCCGAGGATGCGCGCCTTCATCGCCTCGACCGCCGCCGCGTCGGGGTTCCGGTAGAACGGCAGGATCTCGTCCGGCTCGCAGAGCGCAACGTGGCAGCCGAACGTGCGCGAGACGGCCGTGGGGTCGACCTGCATGTCGTACATCGCCTCCAGCACGTGGCCCATGAGGCCGATGCGCGCGCGGCGGAGGTCGTGGAGGACGTGCGCGACGGCGCACCACTGGCGGATCTCCTCGTCCGCCTTCGCGTCGCCCGTGCGCAGACCGATCACGACGTCCGCGACCGGGCGCCCGTAGCGGATCGCGACGCCCGTGAACTCGGGCACGCTGCAGAGGTCGTCGTTGTAGAGCTGCTTGTAGATCGTCGCGCGTTCGTAGTCGAGGCGCGCGTCGGGCTGGAGGGCTACGAGGACGATCGGCACGTTCAGCTCGCGCACGAACGGCGCGAAGGTGGAACTTGTCGCGTAGGTCACCATGTCCACGAAGAGGAGGTCGAGGTCGGCCGCCTTCATCGCCGGGATGAGCGCGTGCGCCTTCTGCGGGTTGTCGCTCATGCCGAAGCGCGTCACCTTCACCTGGTGGGCCGCGAGCTTCTCCGCGAAGACGCCCTCCTTCTTCACCATGTCCTCCAGCAGGCCGGGGCACTGCTTCCAGTACGTGTCGAGCCCCACGCTCACCACGCCCACGTTCGCCGTGAGCGGCTTGCGCCGCGCCACGCGCGGTCCCTCGGCGAACGCCGCAAACGCCACGGCGCACAGCGCCGCCCACACCACCATCCGTCTTGTCATCATCGTGTTTCCTCTTTTCCGGATTGAACTTGAAATGCGCGTTTTCGCCTACCGCAGCACGCGGACGGGGCCGAGGAGGCCGGACGGCTGGAGCGGGTCGTTCGGGCAATACCCCGAGTAGGGCGTCGGGTCGAGCTTCCAGGGGTTCTTCGGATCCCCCTGGCGCGGACGCGCCCAGCAGCGCACGTTGCTCCGCGTCAGGCGCGCCGCCTCGGGGCGGCCGCACTCGCCGATCAGGAGGTTGTGCCAGTTGTTCACGTAGCGGACCGCGATCTCGTTCTTCCCCGCACGGAACGCCTCCCGCACGGCGACCGTCCAGGGCGCGCACCACACGACGCCGCAGTCCACGCCGTTCACCGTGACGGCGGCCAGGCCGCTCGGCAGGGCGCCCAGGTCGAGCGCGGTGGCCTGTTCGGCCTCCTCCGCCGTCAGCTCCACCTGCGTGCGGTAGGTGGCGGACCCGGCGAAATGGCGCAGATCGGCGCGCGTCGTCCAGTCGGCCAGCGTCTCGAACGTCGCCGGGGCGGGCGGCGGCGCGGCGAGCCGGTGGTAGGCGAAGGAGACGTGCCAGGGCGCCGTGAGCGTCCTGAGCGGCACGGCGGGCGCCGCCTCGGGGCGCGTACCGGCGGAGGAGACGGGACGGAAGAGGACGAAGCGGGAGCCGCCCTTCGGAAGATCGAGCGCCACGTCCGTGCGGCCGTCGGCGCGCACCGTCGCCCGCGCCGCCGTGCGCGTGCCGTCCACGGCGTTCCACTCCTCCACCACGCGCCCGGCGACCGGCGCACGGAACGTCATCGTCCCCGCGCCCTCGCCGGTGACGAAGTAGATGTCCGTCGCGCCCGCGCGGCGGTGGACCGTCTCGAACGGACCCGCGTAGTCCGGCGGCACGCGCGCCGCGACCTGCGCGGCCTCGGCGGCCGAATAGACGGGGAGGCCCGCCTTCCGCCAGCCCTCCACCTTCTTCACCACGGCGGGGTTCAGCGGCTCGTCCGGGAACTCGGGATCCCACACGAGCGCGCCGTAGGAGATGCCGGAGGGCAGCACGAGCTTCCCGTCCCGCAGGGCAAGGCGCTCCAGCACCGCCGCGTCGTTCACGAGGTCGTAGGTGTAGCCGGCGGGCAGCTTCGCCTTCGAGGCGTCATAGGGCTTCTCGCGGTAGAGGCCCCAGTGCTGGTAGGGGCGGTCGCCCGCGTAGACGGCGAAGTCCTCCACGGGCTGCCCCTGCTGGAGCAGCCACTGGCAGCGGCCGAGGTAGCCGACGAACGCCTCGGCCTCGCGGTGCCACGTCACGTTGCGGTTGATGTGCGAGCCGGCGAAGTATTCCGCGCCGGGCACGCCGAAGGCGTCGGGCGAGCAGGTGAACGTGTGCCAGACGAGGTGGTTGACGCCCGCCGCGAAGGCGCGGTCGCCCGCGTACTTGAGGTGGGCGGGATCGACGGACCAGTGGCGGATCATGTGGGTGAACGCCTCGGCGGACGCGCGTGGGCGGCCGTAGAGGTGGGCGGCGGCGACGGCGGCGCGCACGTGGTAGCGCGCACGGTAGCCCTCGCCCTTCCCGTCGGGCCAGAACTCGCCCTGGGGGATGTCGTTCACGCCGAGGAAGGCGAGCTGGTCGGCCTCGCGGAAGACGGCGGGCGTGCGCTGCCAGGGTCCGCCCGACTCGGAGACGAGGCCCATGCCGTGGGCGTGGGCGAGGCGCGCGAGCGTGCCGTAGAAGTTCTCGCGGAACATGTCGTTGCGCGCGCGGCGGTAGGCGCGCAGGAAGGTCTCGTGCGCGGCGGCGTCCGCCTTGCGGAACCCGGCGAGGAGGGGCAGCTCGGGGCGCACGTCGAAGCCGGTGAAGCGGCGGAACTGGTTTTCGAAGTCGCCCGTCCAGGTGGGCATCGTGCCCTCCCAGCTGACGGAGTAGAGGTGCGTGAGCGTGCGGTCGGCACCCACGAGCCCGGGCAGCTGCGCGATGAGCGTGCCGTGGAAGCGGCCGAAGTGGCCCTCGATCGCGCGCGCGTCGAGAACGTCCACGTCGTATTCGTGGTCCGGCAGCACGGCCCAGCCGAAGCGCACGAGGAGGCGCTTCGCGCCCGGCGTACCCGGCGCGGCAAGCGTGCGGGGCTCTGCCGCCGCCGCGCCGTCGAGGCGCTTGCCGCTCGTCGCCTCCATCGTGTAGACGCCGTCGCCGCCGTTGCGCCACACGCCGTCCGCGGGCAGGTCGTCGCCCGTGTAGAAGACCTCCTGCGCGTCGATGTCGTGGTAGAAGGCGAGGTCGGGCTTCTCGAACGCCGTCTGCGGCGTCCCGGCGGGATAGTAGCGGTAGACGAGGCGTTTGGGCGCGTCGACGCCCACGGGCCAGGGACCGTTCATCTTGCCGCCGGACGTACTCATGTTCATCGCGAAGGAGAGCCCCAAGCGCGCGGCCTCGCGGATCGCGAAGACGGCGCACTCCTGCCATTCGGGACTCATCACCTCCATCTTCGGCTTCGGGTTGACGACGTGCCGCTCGTCGTCCCAGTAGCCGCGCGAGTCGAACATCAAAAGGCCGCCGAAGCCAAGGCGCTTCATCGCCTCCAGGTCGGCCGTGATCGTCGGCTTGTCCACATGACCGTTCACCCACCACCAGTAGCACCACGGGCGGCTGGACATCGGCACATCCGTCCAGCCCGCCACAAGCGGATCCCCGTTCGCCGCACACGCCTGTACGAGCGCCATGCAGACCGCCAGCGCAGCCACGACCATTCGGTTTGCGTTCACCCTTCAACCTCCTCTGCAAAGACTGGTGGACCCGCCGGGACTTGAACCCAGGACCAAGGGATTATGAGTCCCCCGCTCTGACCGACTGAGCTACGGGTCCGAAAGCAATAGAACCGAATTATAGCATACCCCCAACCATCGGACAAGGAGAAGCGTGCCACAGAAGAAACGCTTATATTTTTCCGCGCCATAATCTCATTGCGTCCAATCCCGTCTTCTGCTATCATTCCCGCATGTCCAAGAAAGCCCTTCCATCCGTCCCCGCCGCGCCGTCCCACCCACTCCCGGCGGGCGGTGCCGCCCCAGACGTCATCCCGCACCCCGTCCGTGTGAATGCCGCCAACTCCGTCGATGCCAACCGCACCGCCCTGCCGCCCCCCTCCGGCGCGGATGTCCCGCGCCCCGGCGGCTCCGCCAAACGCGCCCCCGCCGGCGAGCTGGCGGCGTGGCTCGCGAAGTACGGGCCCGTCGAGCGGGCCATCCTGGAGG
>OIWT01000348.1_pt1 | contig 66153 bp, 37 predicted proteins | sample 1587701 | NCBI WGS metagenome assembly OIWT01 (sample SAMEA3888904, study PRJEB22519) | human gut metagenome | biome: human gut; feature: human-associated habitat; material: faeces | place: Denmark | collected 2009
GAGGGGAGGGAGGGAGGCGAAGGGGGAGGCGGGGGTGAAGAGCTGCTATGCGTGAGTGGGTGGTGAGGTGGCGACGATGAAGTAGTGAAGGAGGGGTTCGAGCTCGGGGGAGGGGGTACGAAGTGGGCGTGTGTGGAGGCGGTGGAGGGCGTGCTGGACGCTGGCGATGTCCTGCAGGCGCCAGGAGAGCTGGAAGAAGAGGAGGAGGTAGTGAGAGAGCTCGCCGTCGTCCACAAGGTGGGGAGAGAGGGAGAGGAGGAGAGAGATGATGTGATGGAGACTGGTCTTCTGCACCAGCAATCTAGCGGTGAGGCGTGTAAAAGAAGACAACAGATGATAGGTGGATGCCATTTCATAGAGTGTGGTCCACATCCCCACGTCTTGGGAGAAGATGGAGAGCGCCTAATCGACATGGGTAGAGTATGCACATACCCTTAGAGTGAATTCAATGCAGCTGGGAATATTGTGCAACTCGTTGAAAAGAGAGGCACATTTGCAGTAGCACATATACAGGAGCTGGGATTCAAAGGGCAGATCGTCGAAGCAAGATTCTTCGTCGTGCTTGTCACAGGAATCAACCCTCTCCGAAATCGAGACCAGCTCCTGGATCGCGTGCTGCTTCTACATCATTCAGCACAGAAATTGAATGCAATACCAAATCATCTCGAGACAGATCCGAATTGATGATCCTGTAGTACTCATCGTGTAAAAGGCGTTGCTACGATCAAGAGTCAATAATAAGTGCAACGTTCTGCTCAATGATGTCTTCCTCTGTCAATTGGGGAGTGGCATCATCGTCATGGAACCACGATGCCTGGGAGATCATCGCAACCAACAGCACCTACCATTACAGCGGAAGTCTGATACCAAGCAACGAGGAAAAGCTCTTTGTTGCGGAGAGCGCGACGAAGTCCAGAATTCGAGCCCTTTTGGGTGCCACCGTTTTTTCCCGTTTTGTCAGTATCTACTGCAAATTCGCGTGATTTGTGCCGCTCTTTTAACTACGCGAGCTATTCTTGAGCCGATTTGTTGAAAGATTCTGATTTGGCTATGAGTTCAACAACTCCCGCTCCGACAGGCACAATCCCGGTAAAAGTGGTCGTGCGCGTGCGGCCGCTGATTGAGCTCGAGACGCAGGGAGGCGCGAGCGATTGCGTGACAGTGGATGAAGACAACAACACCGTGTTCGTGAACAACCGGCCGTTCTCCTTTGACCGCGTTTTTGGATCCCACTGCTCGCAGGAGTTCGTGTACGAGGAGAGTGTCCGAGAGCTGCTGTGTTCCTCGCTGAACGGCTACAACGCGACGGTGTTTGCATACGGACAAACGGGCTCTGGAAAAACGTACACGATGGGCACGGACATGAAGGAGAAGGGCGAAGAGGAGACCCAGGGCATTCTGCCTCGAATGGTAAACGATCTGTTTGCGCAGCTCCGCGAAAGGAGTGAGGAAGAGTGCTCCTACGAAGTGTCTGTTTCGTCCTGGCGTTGTCTGTGCCTGATGTGTAGCTTTTCGGAGATTTACAACGAGAAGGTGTACGATCTGCTGGGAGAGAAGAGGGACAGTCTCCCCCTGGTGATGAATGGCGATGTCGTGTTTGTGAAGGGCCTCTCCGAGCGCCGCGTACGCCATTTGCAGTGCCCGCCTCATCCGTAGGTGAACAACGCGGAGGACGTGTACTCGCTGCTCGAATTGGGCTGCGAGAACCGCTCCACGGGCGCCACGGAGATGAACAAGGAGTCGAGTCGCAGCCACGCCATCTTCACCGTCAGCGTGTGCAAGAAGTGCGCGGACGAAGTGACCTATCGCGGGAAGCTGAACTTCGTGGACCTGGCGGGCAGCGAGCGGCTGAACAAGACGAAGGCGACGGGCAGCCGCGCGCAGGAGGGCATCTCGATCAACAAGTCGCTGTCGACGCTGAGCAAGGTGATCGAGGCGCTGGTGACGCGGCAGCTGCACATCCCCTACCGCGAGAGCAGCCTGACGCGCCTGCTGAAGGACTCGCTGGGAGGCAACGCGCGGACCGTGATGATCGCCTGCGTGTCGCCCGCGGACAGCAACTGCAGCGAGACGCTGAACACGCTGCGGTGGGCGGACCAGGCGCGGAAGATCCAGAACAAGCCGGTGGTGAACATGGACCCCGCGACGGCGGAGATCCTGCGGCTGAAGCAGCGCGTGGCGGAGCTGGAGGAGCTGCTGGGGGCGTCGGCGCGCGGCAGCACGGGCGAGGAGTCCGCCACGCACCAGCGGCAACAGGTGCTGCTGCTGGAGAACGAGGTGACGCGGCTGCGCGAGGCGCTGCTGAAGACGCGCGAGGCGCTGGAGACGGCGCAGCGCGACCTGAGCTTCCTGATGGCGCAGAAGAAGAACGAGGGCTTCGAGGAGATCCTGCAGGCCAAGAACGAGGAGATCGCGCGGCTGAAGGAGAAGGCGGCGCCGGTGAGCGTGGCGCGCGGCGGTGACGTGTAGTCGTTCCTGAGCGAGGCGGAGGGCGAGCTGGGCGCGGCGCTGGAGGAGTCGCTGGACGCCTCGCTGGACGCCTCGCTGGCGGAGGAGAGCCTGCTGGAGGTGGACGAGGAGGACAAGGCGAAGCTGGAGTCGCTGGCGGAGCAGGAGACGCGCATCAACACGCTGCTGCAGTCGAAGAAGCAGATGCAGTCGCTGAAGGAGAAGTACGAGAACAAGATCCTGCAGATCGCCTCGCAGCTGGAGCTGCTGACGGTGGGTGAGTGATGGGCGTGTGAGGCGTAGAAGGAGAACGCGGCGCTGCAGCAGCAGCTGAAGGAGGCAGAGAAGAAGGCGGGCGCGTCGAGCGGGAGCGCAACGGCGCGCACGCTGCAGGAGCTGCGGCGCAAGCTGAAGAAGAACGAGGCGACGGTGCAGCAGCTGCAGAAGTGGCGCGGCGAGTACAACCAGATCATCGCGAAGTACCGGCTGAAGGAGGTGGAGGTGCGCGAGCTACAGAGCACGCTGAAGCAGGTGCGCGCGGAGCGCATCCGGTTCCAGAAGGACGTGGCGAAGAAGGCGCGCGAGGTGCAGCTGGAGCAGCGGCGACGCGAGCTGGAGGAGAAGCGGCAGCGGCTGCGCGACCACAAGGAGCAGGAGGCGCTGGAGAAGCAGATCAAGCAGCTGGAGGTGCGGCTGACGCACGAGCGCGGTGGGTGAGTGGGGTGTGTGTGAGGCGCAGAGAAGGCGGAGAAGGAGCGTCGGCAGCATCGCGCGGAGAAGCCGGCGGCGAGGGGGCTGCGCGAGGCGGGGCGGGACGCGGTGGCGCGGCAGGTGCTGGGCATCGTGAAGCACGAGATCACGGACCAGAGCAAGAGCGACCTGATGGTGCGTGCGGCGCCGCGGCGTGAGGCGTAGAACAAGACGGTGGTGCGGCGCGGACAGCTGCAGGCGCGCATCGCGGCGATCCAGGAGGGTGGGGGCAGGCGGCGTGCGTGAGGCGCAGAGGTGAAGACGGCGACGGACCTGCAGCGGCGCGCCGTGATCGAGAAGCACCTGGCGGCGCTGGAGAAGCAGAAGGCGGCGCAGACGGCGCAGATCAACCGGCTGAACAACCAGCTGAACGGTGCGTCGAGCGGTCAACTGAACGGTCAGGTGAACAGTCAGCTTGGCGCGGCGGGCGCGCAGCCCTCCGTCAGCCGCTGGGTGAACTTGGCCTCGCTGGAGCAGCTGCGCTGCGCCTGCGACGTGCTGCTGGAGGAGGTGCTACGGCGAGAGCGCGCGCGCGAGCGCACGGAGGAGGACACGCGGCGCGTACTGGCGGAGAACCGCGAGCTGCTGCAGCAGCGTGGGCGCGCGGGGGAGTGGTGAGGCGTAGTGAAGGAGGAAGAGCAGAAGACGGCGTTCCTGATGAGCCGGCTGCCGCTGCCGAGTCGCGGGCGCGGCGGGGCGCGGGCGAGCCAGAGCCTGTCGCCCGGGGGCAACGACAGCTCGCTGGAGGGCTCCGCGCGGCTGTCGCACGAGGAGTCGGTGCTGGGGCACTTCCTGCAGAACCAGCTGGAGGTGGGGATTGTGGGGGTGCTTGAACGTAGCTGTACCAGGACGAGAACCAGCTCCTGCAGATGCAGCTGGAGGAGGAGAAGATCCTCCACAGCGACGCCTCCGCTCCTGGCACGCCTCGGCGGGGCATCTCGGCTGTGCCCGCTGTGCCTTCTGTATCTAGTGTGTCTAGTATGCCCGCTGTATCTAGTGTGTCTAGTATGCCCGCTGTATCTAGTGTGCCCGGAAGAATCGCGAAGCCTCTCACACAGCCTGGACGGCCGGCAAAGGGACAGGAGACAGGATCACATAAGCGAGAGGCGCCCGCGGGGCCAGTGCCGCCGCAAACGCCGGCGAAGAAGACCCGAATGAGCCTGGCGCTGCACACGCCTCCACGACACCCCAAACAGCCGCTGTCGCTTCAGGACTACGAAGAGATGGAAAAGGCCAACGGGTTCATGCCGAGTAAGGAGAATGGAGGAGCGCTGTCGCATTCGCGAGTGGAGCTGTCGCCGGTGGTGATGGAGAGCCTGCACTTGCCCAAATTGGAGATGAAGGAGAGCCGCTCAGCCTCGGCGACCAAGTTGAGCAAGGAGCAGTTTGCGAAGCAGCAGCAGGATGAGATCGAACTTCTGCTCTCTGAAACGAGTGGCTGCAACTGCAAGGGAAAGTGCTCCAGTCGAAAGTGCCCATGTCGAAACTATGGCCGGGCGTGTGGCGCCCAGTGTAAGTGCCAGCACGAAAAGTGCACGAACCGAGTAGGGGAGCCTTCCCGGCTATGAAACGTAGAATGCATCCCTTCGGGAGAAAGAAGACGAGACGGCGATCGAGTCCTCCTTCGAGAGTCACTGACTGGCTTTCACGCCTCGCCAGCGTCCGTTCATTTTCACTTCCATTTTCACGGCTGCTTGTTTCAAACCCTATGGTACTACGCGGGGAGTCGCTGTCCTCCTTCCAGAGGTGCCCAGGAGCCTCGACTGTCGAAACGGAACAGCAAATTCAGAATTGGTGCGAGTGACGGCGATCAAAAAGGAGACGATTTGCGGCAAAATGCTGTTGGTTCAGCCAATGAGGTGCGTTCGGTTCGGCGTCAGAGAAACACCCGTCGAAAGATATAAGAGTCACAAAAACTTTAGTAAGCGCTAACAATGAAGTCTATTGTCTACGTTCTGTTCGCTGTCGCGCTGGCTGCTAGCCTCCGCTACGAGAACACCTTCTCTGCTTTCGAGGCCAGATACGGCAAGAACTACATCAACGAGGCTGAGAGAACCTTCCGTGGAAGAGTGTTCGCCTACAACATGGAGTGGGCCAAGAAGATGAACTCTGAGGGCCATCCCTACACCGTCGGTGCTACCCCCTTCGCTGATATGACCAACCAGGAGTTCGCCACCTCTAAGATGTGCGGATGCATGCTGAAGCCTACGATGACCAAGCCCGCCACTCCCATCATGGAGCCCGCTCTGGAGACTGTGGACTGGAGAGAGAAGGGTGCTGTGACCCCCGTGAAGAACCAGGCCTCTTGCGGTTCCTGCTGGGCCTTCTCTGCCACCGGCTCTCTGGAGGGCGGTAACTTCGTTGCCAACGGCAAGCTGATCTCCCTCTCTGAGCAGCAGCTGGTCGATTGCGATAAGAAGTCCAACGGTTGCGGTGGTGGTCTGATGGACAACGCCTTCAAGTACGTCATGGAGAAGGGTCTGTGCACGGAGGAGGACTATCCTTACCACGCTAAGGACGAGGACTGCAAGGATGACAAGTGCACTGCTGCCATCCACATCAAGGGCTACGAGGACGTGCCTGCGATGGACGGTGAGGCTCTGAAGCAGGCTGTGTCCAAGGCCCCCGTGTCTGTGGCTGTCGAGGCTGACTCCGCTGTGTTCCAGATGTACACTGGTGGTGTGGTCGACTCCACTGCTTGCGGTACCTCCCTGAACCACGGTGTGCTGGCTGTCGGTTACACTGACGAGTACTGGATTGTGAAGAACTCCTGGGGTGCCAGCTGGGGTGACAAGGGATACATCAAGATCGCGTACAAGGCCACTGGCGCTGGTATCTGCGGTATTAACCAGATGAACTCCTACCCTACTTTCTAAGTTTGAGAAAGTGCTGTTGTTTGTTGAACAAGGACGCGAAAGGAAGTTCTTTAGACGCATATAGAAGTCCTCGTAGTCCATCTCGCTCACACGCACCGCGAGACGGTTCTTTTCGTGGGACATGGAAAGATTGAACAGCGGCAAGTTGAGCAGAGAGCTCAAATACTGCAACAGCAACGCATTACTCTTCCCCTCCTCCTCAAAGTCATCTATTCCATCATGAATGCACATTACAGCCACATTTCATGTCGATGATCAAGCAATCCTGCGATTCCCCGACGATCCTGTTCGCTCCCTTCCCGAAGCGAACGTTCACAAACAGAAGAGTGCTATTGGAAGGATCCTCTGGGTCACGCTATAATTTATATTCGTTGCAGTGGAATACTTCAACATAGGGAGGAATACGCATCTTGTAGTTCTTCACCTCGTGAATCATGATATCAGGATCCGTTGTCAGGCTCCCATTCACTATATAAAAGAATCTACTCCTTATCCTCACCACTCTCTCCCACTTGCTTGGCTCTCCAGGAGGGGCAAGGCGGTATGCAATGACCAATCTGCAATGAGTGCAATACAATCGGCACTGCCTTTCCAAGCCCTTTTCCCTACACATCACCACCACCACACAGTCAGTGCCTCCGAATGTATGTATCGCCTTCGTAGTTCAGGTTATACTTGAAATCAACTCCATTCTCCTATCTGTCAGTGCCAAGGAGTATCTCCACCGATAGGACTCGGGACATGTCTCTCTTGCGAATTGGGAGAGTCTCGATAGGACAGGCTATGTCTCATTCAAAACGCATACGCGAAACGCAGAATCATCGCATACTCTCCACAATAGCGGCAGTAGCATACACACATGTTGTGAAGTTTGATGTCATCCGTTTCGTCGGGATACTCGCGTTGAATGATCATCATCCTCTTGCGAGCGGACTACGCATGAGTGGCAGTGTCCCAGCAGTCACCTCCATTGCTTGATGTGGAAAACAGGCAAAAGGATCGCGATTGAAACGGAAAGTGTCACTTCTCCCCCTCCTTCTTCTGCTTCTCCAGCTCCTTCAGGTACTGCTTCCAGTTCTTTTCCAGCCGCTCCACGAACACGTCCACATCCTCCCTCGTGATGCCGATCGCCGCCGCGGCTGTGAAGTACGCATGCGGGTAGTTCTCGCAGTGGCTCCCGTAATTTGAAAACGCGTACTTGCCCACGCTCTTCTTGTTGTGGAATGGCACGCATCGCGCTCCCGACACGCCGCGCGTGTACAACATCGCCCCGAATCTCGTCACCTCCTTGTCCCCGTACTCAAACCCCTCGCACTCCGCGAACGGGTTATCCAGCGTCACTGCCATCGAGATGGGATTGCCCGGCGTCTCCAGCACGCGCTGTCCGAAGCGCTGTGCCAGTGTCGCCAGCCGCGTGTGGAGGTACTCGAAGCACTCCTCGCGCTCGCGCAGCAACGCAGCCACGCGCCGGCGGCCCATGTGCAGCAGCGTGATGAACACGTCCAGGATGGGCGACATGCTCGCGCGACCGGGGTAGTTCCCGCGGATCAGGTCGATGGCCGCGGCCTGCGGCGCGTAGACGAAGGCGCCGCCCACGGGCACCATTAGGTTCTTGTCGGTGGAGCTGACGAGGAGGTCCACGCGGCCCACGCGCAGCGCGCGGTTGATGGCCTTGCACACGACGCTACTCTGCAGCCCGTAGGCGTTGTTCACGACAACCGGCACGTTGAACTCCTTCGCGAGGCGACTCACGCCCACCACGTCGTCCGGCAGGCGCGGCGCGAAGACGGAGGTGGTGGGGATGATGCACAGGATCTCCTCGAGCGGGGTGGACTGGAGAACGGACTTCAGATGCTCCAGATCGGTCGTCAATTCATCGCCCACTTGCTTCGGCTCGATGATGATCGGCTCCAGGCCCGTGTTCAAGATGCTCTTGAGACACGTCTTCTGGTCCACGCGGAACCACACCACGTACTTCGCCTTCGGATTCTGGAGGCGGAGCGACAGCAAGCACATACTGATGGACATCCCGGTCGCCAGTGGGAGGACGATGCAATCCTTCACCTCCGTAATGCCGCACATGTGGATGAAGTCGAGTGACAGTTTGCGCGTCAGCTCGCATATAATGGACGATCCCGCTGCCTTTGGCTATGCCTAAACGATGGAAACGAGAAGCACCTGAATGGCAGCCACATCGCCAGCCCTTCCGATTCCATGGGCCAGGTTGTAATGGCGCTGTGCAACCTAGGGTCAATGCAGCACTCCATGCAAACGAGTCGGCTCTCAATTCGTCCTTCTCGTTCGCCCACACCACTATTACCCAGGAAATTGTTGCTATCCATCATCGCGAGATCGTTCAGGAATAGCCTATCCACTCAGCCCTCTTCTCATCTCCCACTCAATCGTATCGTCATCCCAGCCAACCTCCGGCAATTTGCGATGGGAAAGCAGCTCCGTGGTGAGATGCTCCCGGCGCTTAATCGCATCGCGTCCTTGCAGAACGTAGGTGCTCGGGATCAGGTTCTTCGCCAGCTCAAAGTTCTTGTCGTTCATATCCGAGTGAAACAAACAGGGGAATAAAAGAACTTAGACCTGGCCACGGTACTTGTGCTCCTTCTTGTAATTCTCGTAGACGCCGCGCAATACTTCACGCTTCGCGAGAGAGAGCTGCACGTTCACTTGCTTCACGCCTTCCTGCCTGCCCGTTAGGGATTCCTATCTGGATGTCGCAAAGGATATCCACACAAGTCGAGGACGTCGTTGAAAATGTCGATGAAGACCACGCTGTTGATGTTCCCCACATCTCTCAGCTTCAGCAGGATAATGTCACTGTTCCTCTCGTTCAGCATATCGCACAGCAGGTGGGGTAAAGGAGCACACAAGGAGCGGAAATGCGAAAGGATATGTAAATCGAGTAGTACTTGAAGAGAAGCGGTTTGGAAACCATTTTCCCCGTGATCGACTTGAAGTTGTTGATGTACACCCCGAGGACTCCCTGACTGTTCTCGCATTGCGCATCATCTCCCTGCTGCTTCGCCATCTCTCGGAACATCACGCGATACAGCTCTCTCGTCATGCTGATGATGTTCGCCACGCTGTACGTGATCACGTGCTCGCCCAGACTCATGATCGTGAACAGCAGCTCGCAGCACGCCTTGAAAAGCGTGGGATCCCCCTCCGCCTCGAACCACTTCTACGCGTCACAGCCCGCCAGCACAGCCACGGGAATCTGCGCCACCACCTCGAACACCAGCTCCAGCTCCGTGCCCTTGACGCTGTGCGGACACTGTCGGATCACTACGCTTCAGCCACCCCACTCTCGCCCACGGCGGCCCAGGAACCCCAGCAGTTCCACCACCACGGCGCGCTCGCCCTCGTGCTGCGCCAGCGCCGTCACTACGCCTCAGCCCGCGCGCGCGGCCCCACTGCACTGCGCCACCACCTCCTGCACGTGCGCCGCGAAGAACTCGCTCTTCTCCTCCAGCGCCCGCAGCACGAACGCCTCGCGCACGCGCTGCGCCACCAGCCACGCCGCCTTCTCCGTTGTACCACTCACACCACCCTCCGCAGTGCTGGCGATCGGTTCCGTGACCTCGCTGAGCGTCATGAGGCTGTGGAAGAAGGCCTCCGTGGCGTCGGCGTCGCCGAGGAAGGACCGCGCGACGACCGGCACCACCAGCTCCACCGTGTTCTCCAGCGCCAGCGCCAGCACCGAGCCCTCGGCCCGCAGCGCGCGGCCCTGCACGGCCACCGCGTAGCGCACGACGCCGCGCACCGCCTCCTCCGCGCTCACGCCGCCGCACAGGCTCCATTGCAGGAACAGCTCGTCGCACGCCATGTCCGCCTCGGCGCCGTGGGATTGCAGCGCCTGCTCCAGGCTCTCGCCCAGCGCCGCAGCGTCCACCGCACGCGGGAAGCGGCCGGTCTCCTTCCAGGCCTGCACGCAGCGCAGCGCCGACTGGCCGTCGTGGGCGGGCAGCTGTGCGAAGGCGTCCTCGTCCAGTGCGGCGGGCAGCTGCGCGAAGAGCGCGAAGAGCATGCGCGGGCAGAAGGGCGGGCAGTCCGCGGCGACGGTCAGCCAGTACATCAGCTCCACCAGCAGCGACGGCAGGACGTACGGCGACTCCGCCTGGGCGGCGAGGCGGTCGGCGGCGCGGAACAGCACCTGCTTCACGAAGCAATGCGCGAACCACTGCAGCACCGCCAGCAGGCGCGGTGAGGACGGCTCGCGCAGCAGGCCGCGCACCAGCGCCACGGCCGGCGCGGGAAGCGCGGCGTCGCGCAACGAGGCAGTGGCGATGGCCGTGGCGAAGAAGGAGAAGAAGTCGACGGGCAGCAGAGCGAGCAGCCGCGCGGCGGGCACCTGCTGCTGCGTCACGAACTGCGCGAGGAGCGCGGGGCAGTAGCGCGCCTCCTTCGCGAGGAAGAGGCGCCAGGCCTGCGCGGGCTGCGGCTGCGCGAACGCGGTGGTGTGAAGGAGCCGTGCGGCGGGCGACAAGGATATCACTCGTAGGCCTGCAGACGCTGCGCGTCGGTCCAGTAGCTCGGCGGGAACCCCACCAGCAGCGCCACGACGTGGGCGGCCTGCGGTCCCCGCGCCTGCTGGAGGATCACGTCCATGGCTGTGCGTAACGCATCCCAAGCACACTCACCGTGATCGCGCACGAAGGGGTTCTCGTAGAAGGAGGCGGAGCGGAGAAGGCGCTGACGGTAGCAGGGCGCGTCGGGGTGGTCCAGGCAGGCGCAGGGCGCGAGGACGAAGCGCGTGACGGCGTCGAGGTGCTTGGCGGGCATGTAGGAGAGAATGAGCGCGAAGTGCGCGAACACGACGGCGTAGCGGTCCGAGAGGCAGCCCTGCGTCTGCGGGTCGCCCTTGAATAGCGACTTGAATAGCGACTTGCAGAGTGACTCGGCCTCCTTTCTCACCGCCTTCGCACCCGTCGCCTTGAAGAACTTGTCCAGCAGCAGCAGCCGCTCCACCAGGATCGGCACCTTCAGCGCCTCGAACTGGCCCAGCGCCTCCGTCAGCTGCGCCTCGCTCAGCGCGCCGTCGCTCAGCGCCTCCACGCTGCCGTTCAGCAGGCAGGTGCACAGCGAGGGCACCGCGCCGCCGAAGTAGAGGGTCTTCAGGTCCACGTTGGTCTTCTGCTCCACCGCCGCCTCCACGGGCGCGCCGTAGCGCACGGGCAGGAAAACCTCCACCTGCCGGTCCACGGCGAACGCGTCCAGCAGCACCGCCAGGTAGTGCGCCAGCAGCCTGCGCCTCACCGCCCCACGCCGACCCTACACGTCCGACGCGATGCTGTCTTTGCCTTTGCCTTTGCCTGTGGTGGTGGTGGTGATGCGCCGGAGGACGATGGCGCCGACGGACTAGGCGTGAGGGCCGGGGAAGGGAAGCACCTGGCGGAGCGCGCCGGTGAAGCGCTGCACGCTCTGCACGTTGGCCTCGGTGAGCTTGGCGGAGGTCATCAGGCAGTGCAGGTAGCTCAGCGCCGTGTGCGCCACGCCGGGGCAGCTACGCCTCACTCGCTCGCGCCGCCCCCACGCGTCCTTCACCGCGTACTCGCGCAGCAGCGCCAGCACGGAGGGCAGCTGCAGCGGCAGGATCTGCTGCGCCAGCCCGCACAGCGCCGACTCCACGGCCGGCCCCGCGTAGAGGCGCGGCAGGTCGGGCAGGTCGGTGTCCAGCACGCAGGCGAAGGCCTTGTTGATGTCGCGCATCTCCGTGTACACCGCCAGCACGCGCGCCACGAAGGCGCCCAGCGCGGCCTCGGTGGCGGCGTCGGGGTGACGGAGGAAGCAAGCGGAGTGCTCGTTGACGAAGCGCACGACGAAGGCGAGGTGGTGGATCAGCAGCAGCGAGGAGATGGCCGTCAGCGCCGTCAGCGCGCGCACCTGCAGCTCGAACACGCGCGGCGTCTCCGAGCGCTCGCCCGCCACCACTGCCAGCACGTCGCTTAGGTACTTGTACTACGGCTCACCGTCGCCGCCCGCCCTCACGAACACGTGCTCCGTGGTGAGACTGGCGTCGTGCACCGCCGCCGTGCGCGCCAGCACGCACTCGATGCACTCCAGGTAGAACGTCTTCGCCGCACTGGCCGTGTCAGCAGTGATGCTGGCGTTGCTGGTATTACTGGCATTGCTGGCCGTGCCAGCATTGGCTGTGCAGGCAACTACGCATGAGGTTTGTCATAGGCGCTCACTCATCTTACCGCAGAGGAGCTGCACCAGGTCCAGGATGAGCAGCTGCACGGCGGACACGCTCACCACGCGCGCCTTCTTTTCGCCCACGGCGAAGCTCACGTTCTCCTTGAACACCGCCTTGCACCGCGCGGACCCCACCTCGATCAGCCGCTCCAGCAGCCGGCACGCCGCCGCGCCGCTCACGCCCTCGCCCCACGCCAGCGCGCGCTGCACCGCCAGCAGGAAGTGGTTGAGCAGCGACAGGCTGCTCACCGCCACCTTCTCCTTCACCGCCACCACGCCGTTCACCTCGCTCGCATTGCTTGCCTCACCCGCATTGCTTGCATTGCTCGCAGCACCTGCCTCCTCCACACGCGCTCGCTTGCCGCCGCCCTCCTCCTTCTCTACAGCTCACACGCCCGCCGCACGCCCACCATAGACGGCGAGCAGTCCGCGGAAGAAGAGCGTGCTCTGCGCCAGCTGCCGCAGCGACCCGTGCGAGAAGGGCAGCTGGCCCAGGTAGCAGCGGAACGCTTCGTCGCACAGCGCGCCGTACACAGCAAAGGCCTCGCCGCAGAGCAGGCACCACTGGCGTATGAACAGCTCGATGCTCTGGCCGATGCCCGCCAGGTCCTTCGGGTACAGCGCCAGCAGCGTGCTGGGATTGCTGCCCATGGCGCTGACCAGGAGTGCCAGCAGCAGCAGGCTCTCGCTGTGATGCAGGGAGCCCTTCAGCGACATGATGCAGCTCACCAGGAAACTGCACGGAACGGGGAACGCCTGCGCGGAGCGCTTCGCCAAGAAGGTGGAGTAGAACACGACCTTGGGGTCTACGCCTCACAGATAAAAGGAAGAGAGACAGGCGGGCTGGAGGATGGAGACAATCTGCTCCAGAATGGAGTCGTTCGTGGCAAACAGGGAGGACAGCGTAAAGAGCAGGAAGGAAGCCACTCTGCCCATCTGGCGCTTGATCTTCTCCTCTCCCGTCTCGTTCGCTCTCTTGATGCACAGCGAGTACTGCGAAACTGCGGCCTATCCGTCAGGACACAGAATGACGGAAAACCTGAATGAGATCCTTCACGTCGGACTCGGACAGCTCACTCGCGTACAGCAGCGAGAGAAGAATGAACTTCCATACAAAGGCCTGCTCGTGTGTGCGTGCCTCCTCTTTTGGGAAGATACGCAGAATATTCAAACACCTAACGCATCAACGGATTCTCCTTTGGTTTCCTACCACTGCTGTATCGTGTGGTGCACTTCCTCCTCGCTCACTCCAGGAAAAGAGACGATTGAAAACGACCTCTCACCATTCTCCCCGCCGGTTATGTGAAACAGCGAACTCAAACTCGCTTTCAATTTCTATTCCGTGAACCGTCCACTCCAGCACTACTTTCAAGTTGGCACTATCTGGGCACTTCTTGTAATTTGAAGACTTTCGGATATCGACGTAGCAATCAAACAGAGATGTGCTCATGGTGATGGGTCAACAAGTGGCGGAGAACGCAGGATGGCAAAAGCACCCCCGATTTGAGAAACCAAAAACGCCCCGTTTTTTGCACCGATTCAAACTCCCATCCACGCGTGTGAAAAAACAGGGAAGTGGTAAATAGACGAACTTGGAACCAACTACACTCTTGCCTGCTTATCCTCCATCTCTTCATCGCCGAACACGCCGTTTCTCTCGTTGAGTTGTCTCTTCAGCAGCTGCAGCGCCGCCTGGTTCATTCCGATGCGGTCCTACGCCTCACCCGTCCCCGGAGCGGCAACGCGGTTCTGGTAGAGCTTCTCCTTCATCAGCGACTTCAGCACGAGCAGCACGCTCTGCAGCTGCGCGTTGGCCTCCAGTTGCTTCTACGCCTCACGCCGCACGGCCGCGCGCACCTCGTAGAGCTTGAACACGAACAGCAGCGACCGCACACAGGTCTCGCTCTGCTGGTTGGTGCGCAGCATCTCGCAGAGGTACTCCACCAGCTGGCAGATGTTCTCGAAGGGCAGCACCAGCAGCGTGGACTCCAGCTCCAGCCGCGGCATGTTGCTACGCTCACAGCCCATCGTCACTGCTACCTGATGGTGGAGGCCACGTACTCGTAGGGAGTCATGCCCAGCATGTACACGTCCTTCTCGGGTGCGGGGATCAGCGGCTTCGTGCCCTTCTCCGTGCGCTGCTCGAACTCCTCCTCCGTCAGCAGCGACTTCATGTACGCGCACTCCTCCTCCCACTCCTTCACGCGCTTCCGCTGCACCTCCGCGCGCTCCAGCGCCGCGATCAGCGCGTCCGCCGCGCGCATGCTCCCGCTGTGCACCGACGACACCTTGTCGCTGCCCTCCTTCGTCTCCAGCGTCACCTCGCTCACGCGCGCCTCGCCCGTCGCCTGCTTCGCCGCGTCCGGGGCTGCCGCCTCGTCCTCCAGCCCCAGCGCGCGGTCGCCCTCCACGTCCATCGTCTGGTCCATCTGCTCCTCCGCCTCGCGCTCGCGCTCCTCCTCCAGGATCACCGGCTCGTTCGACCGTAGGTACACGCGGATCGCGCGGTCGTGCCCCGCCGTCACCACGAAGTCGCCCAGGTGCGACACGGCCAGACACCACGCCTACGCCTCACACGCTGCTTCTAACGCCACCTCGCCGTAGTGCGCCTGCGTCTGCGTGATCATCTCGAAGCGGTCGGCGTCCCAGAACTTGAGCATGCCGTCCTTGCCGCAGGAGAACACGTAGTGCGTGTTGTTCACGAAGCCGACGCTCATCACGCTGTCCGCGTGCGCGAAGAAGGACTTGTGGCAGTCGCCGAAGTCCAGCCCCCACACCTTCAGGTTCTTGTCCGCGCTGCCCGTCACCAGCAGCTTGTCGTCGCTCGAGATGGCCAGCGACAGCACCGGCAGCTTGTGCCCGTACAGCGACAGGAAGAACCGCAGCGAGTCCTCGTAGAAGATCTTCACCGTGTTGTCCAGCAGCGACGCCGCCACCAGCAGCTTCGACGGGTCCGCGCTGTTGCTGTACCGCACGCACAGCACGTCGTGGCTCATCTTCAGCGTGCGCGTCGCCACGATCTGCAGCGTGCGCTTCTTCGTCGCCGCGCTCACCGCGATGTCGAACTGCCGTCAAGAACCCATACCAGCCATGCAAAGGATATCTCCCAGAAGCAGATGTTGTGGTCCGAGCCGCCCGACACCATGCCCTTCCCGTCGCGCCGCACGTCCACGCTCCAGATGCTGCCCTTGTGCGCCTGCAGCGTCTGCAGCACGTCGCCCGTGTTCAGGTCCACCAGCACCAGCTTCCCGTCCTTCGTGCCGATCACCGCGTGCTTGTCGCCCGGCAGCACGCAGCAGCACAGCCCGTTCTCCACGTCGAGGCTGCGCACGCACTCCAGCGACCGCACGCTCCACATCTTGCTCTCCTTCTGCCCCACCGACAGCACCATGTCGTCCGTCGACGTCAGGCACAGCGCGCGCACGTCCGACCGGTGGCCCGCCAGCGCGATCGACAGCGTCTTCTCGTACGAGCCCGTGTTCTCCACCGCGCCGCCCGACTCCTCCTTCTTCCCGTTGCTGCGCCCGAACTTGTACACCTGCATGCTGTTGTTGTTCAGCCCGAACAGCACCTCCACCTCGTCGCTCGCTGCCAGCGTCCGCCCGAAGTCGAACGACGACACCTTGTGCGACGTCGACACCGTCGACACCAGCTCCAGCGCGTCCGTGCACTGCACGCTGCTCACCGCCTCACCGCCCTTCTCCTTGCGGCGGTGCACGCGGCGCTTCATCTTCTTCAGGCTCTCGTGCAGCGGCCGGATCGCGTACAGCAGAAACGCCTTGCTCGCGTTGTAGTACCCGATGTGCGTGCCCTCCTCGCTCGCCTGCAGCTCCACCGTGCGCCCCGTCTGCGTCAGCGTCAGGCACCCGCGGTACTCCAGGTGGTGCTTCGTCTCCAGCCCGTCCTCGCCGTCCGTCTGCACGCTCTGCGCCTCGCGGTACACGCTGAACAGCCGCAGGCTCTGGTCGCTGCTGCCCGTCAGCAGGTTGTACTTGCCCAGCGCTCCCTCCTTCCCCTCCTTGTAGCCCGGCTGCGAGAACAGCACCATGCTCCAGATCTCCGTCCGGTGCCCGATGTAGGTGTCGAGACAGTACTGGCCCTCGATCGACCACACCTTCAGCAGCGTGTCCTTGGAGGCCGACAGCAGCATGCCGTACTCCTCCAGGAACAGGACGCTGGTCACCATGTCGCGATGGCCCTTCAGACGGCAAATGCCCGTCTCGCTGATCAGGTCCCACAGGACAATTGTGCAGTCGTTCGATCCGGACACGAGGAGGTTTCCCTCCTTGTTGAACGACAGAGCGCTGATCGCCTTCTTGTGTCCCTTCAATTTCACTACCGCTTAGAGGGTGCAGACAGAACCACATTTCATTTCGCGCTTCTCCACGTCCCAGATGCGAATATAGCCGTCGGAGTACCCAACGGCAAAGATATTCTTCTTCGGACTGCGGCATATTCTGCTCACCTCCGCCGTTCCGTCCTTTAAGCTGCACACCTAGGCATCACAGAAACCGCGCGCCAGCACCTTTGAACCCAACTTGATATTCCAAACCGACACCTCCTCCAATGTCCCTGAAATCGCCATGGAGTGATCGTGACTATACACCACATTCGAGTTGGGCGAGGTAATCAGCCCCATCGTACTATCCAGAATGTACCTCTGATAGCTATGCTGCATCGTATCACGATAGTTGTGTCGACAGAGAGAACAAACCAGTCAGAGACCAGGAATTGAACAGAAAGGGGGCTGTGGGATATCCCTCAGTTTGAAGGGTCTCGTCAGCAAGTCGCGATGTGTGTGAAAACAAGCAGGGTCACCAAAAGAATACAATTACTGACTTTTCCTATCGGGGATAAGCACCTTCTGCTCATTGGGGAACACGAAGTCACGCTGGAAGCCCACAGTGGGCTGGATCTGGTAACGGAAAGAAATCGTCACTTCCTTTCCACTGTCCCTCACTCCCCGCACCAACTCTTACAATATGCTCCGATCATCGTTGAAGAGAATGTATCTGTTCTCAATCGTATTGTTAAATACGGCGTCCTCCTTGCTCATGATGATCTTATCCCACATAATCATGTCATGTTGCTCCTATACCTCAACACTCTCCCGAGTCAATACATGATCTCCATCAAAGCTCACCACGATATAGGCGTACAGACTGCGGGTGTTGTAGTCCCAATCGCCTCTCAGGTCTATCCCTAATCAGCAATTTGAATTGCATACCGTAAGCAAGATTCAGAGAAATCAAAGGAAACACAAAACGGTCATATCGGTCAGACATGCTACGAAATCACCAGGGAAGCAAAGTTCGCACATTTCGTCAACAGTAGCGTTATCAAAGCGAATGAGCTCTCCCTTGAAGGGCTTCGAAACCTTCCTACACACGTCAACACGGAAAAGAGAGAGGAGTACAAGAGTGCGTAAAAGACGCCCACCGCGGCAAGAGAATACACTGCCGTGAAGAATACAGTATTGGCTCTGGCGTAGTAGCTGTGCATTTGGATTAATGTGACAACCCCTGCCGTCCCCTCCCTCTCTTTCGATTCCACATAGGAGGTCCCACGTGATTTCACTGTGAAAGGGAAGGTGTTCCAGATGAATTCCAGAAAAGCGACCGAAATGGGTCGTTGAATGGGGCGGAATAAGACCCGAAATGTGGAAAGCGTTGGTTGTGAAAGCCCGGGGAAGACTTGCGAAGAGTAGGACTTAGTGACGGTGGACATGTGTTCAGAGGAGATTCCACCCCTTTTCACAATTCACATGATTTGAATGGAAGTCGAGGAGAAAACCCCAGCCAAGGAGCTCACAAAGCAAAAGGTGAATTCGTATGGTAGAGAGACGGGTTGGGCGTGTCACTGGGTAGTGCGTGAAGAGCTGAAGTCTTTCACGGCGAATCGGCTACTAAAGTTTGAGAAGCGGATACAGGTACGTGAAGCGAGTTGTATTCACCCAAACAGGACCGTTACACGCAATCAGGGAGAGAAGTGCCTCATACTATCTCCGAAGTTTATCTCTTAGTTATGGATTCAAACTAGGCAACAATGACCGTGTTTCGCGAGTTTGAGCGTATCTGCGACAAGTATATCACAATGTTCGAGTTGTACTGCGACAAGAACGTGCTGGTCCCTCGATTCCCGGAGAGCCATGTTGTCCATCCTCCATTTCCCTCATTGCTAGGTTACGCCGCAAACGGCCTTCTCGGAAGAGGAGAAGGAGCTGGACCGGAAGTTGGCGAAGCGAAAGCACGAGTTGCTGGAGGTTTTCGCTTGGAGAGGGATTGAGATGTAGTGTCGGAGGAAGAAGAACATCCTCCAGTTGCAGCAGTCGCTCATCGAATCCGAGTTTGGGCAGGCTCTGCGTCGGTTAGGCGCTCTCGCGGACTCCATCTCCATCTCTCAGCTGCAGGAGGACATCAACACGCTGCGAACCAGCGAGGCGATCTGCGACGAGGTGCGGCAGCTCGCCATTTCCTTGCAGGGGGAGGCGGGGGAGATGGAAGAGGAGACTCCCGAGTGGAAGGAGGAAAGCGGTCCTGTGAACATAGAGATGGTGGAGGGACTGATGAAGTGTTTCGATAGTGCTGGCCTTTTCTGCTTGTCTTTGTGGAACAAACAACCCACTATCTCCTACTAGGTGGAGGTGTCACACCTCACACATAGCTATCCAAACCGGCAATATCATCGTCGGATGAGTCGAACCGCACGATTTGTCTGTCCATTTCCTCCGCCAGCTTCCCTCTCTGCCGACTGGACTGCGGCTCAATCGACTCTTCAGCTGAGGTGTCCGAATCACTCGAGTCCTCTGTTGGCTTTGTGACTGTTGCTGGCTTTGGAACTGTTGGTTTGGGTGTTTGCTTCGGAGCCGTGGGGTTTGCAACAGGCTTTTCGGCTGCAGCAGCATTTGCTTTGGCTCTTTTCCTAGTTCTCTTCTTAGCAGCCTTTGAAGCAGGCTTCTCATTTGGTTTAGCAGCAGGCTTCACCTCTGGTTTCACAACTGGCTTCACCTCTGGTTTCACAACCGGTTTCACAACCGGTTTCACTGTAGACACCGGAACGTTCTTTCGCGCGGCGATGAGCTCATTCTCCTTCTTCTTCCTCTCCGCCTCCTCCGCCCTCTTGCGCGCCTCCTCCGCCTCCTTCGCCTTCATCGCCAGCTGCAAGCGCATCTGACTCTCCCTCTCCTCCCGTTCCTTCTGCTCGATTCTCTTCCGTATCGCACTGTACTTCCTGAAGGCTTCGTCCCTCACGGTGACGTAGGCTTCCATCGAACTCTGCCAACTCGTGAACTTCTCCATTCTCCGCTTCCTGTCCTTATCCTCCTGGATCTGCTCCTCCGTCACGACGAACACCTTTTGCTCCTCCTTGAAGATGAGGCTGTCCGTTCTGTACTTGTAGAAGTCATACAGGCGATGGATACCCGATGCGTTAAGACACGCCTTCAGCGACTGCACAATCGGAGTCTGAATCGTGGGGACGGGAGAGAAGGACCAGATGAACGCGATCAACCTCGGGTAGCAAACAGAGATGGAGTCGAGCTGACCGTTCTTCCATTCGCCAGAGAGCAATGTGCTGCCGTTCTCGGACAACAAAGATCCCTCTCCAGACGCAAGCCCATACCTATAGCTCCCGCGAAAACGCCTCCCACTTGAAAAGTACTGAACACAACTGCCATTCGCCTTTCCGTACTTGAATTCGCCCTCAAATTCCACTTCTGCGTCCTTCACCACCTTGACTTTCCCCGTTGGACTGTTCCGACTGTAGGAAATGAAGAGTTGACTGGTGTAATCAGTTAGGATCATTGTTCCTTCCAACAGACCGTCCACAAATCGCATGTTTATCAATGTGTTATCATCGCTATCCTTAACGAAGGCGCGGCCATTTCGTTTTCCCTTTATCCAGTATGAATACAAATATACATCATCGTCCACGGAAGAAATGCGCTGCCTCGTTTCGTCCCCGTGGTCGGTGGCGGAAAAGGCAGAGTCGGGAGGATCGAGTTTCAGCTGCTCCAAGATTGGAGTTCTGGACTGGCACAGCTGAGCAACGAGCTCCGCCATGACCGTCTTCTGTTTGTTCCCAACAATAATGAAATCAATCCAAAATAGGGGGAAAAACTGCCACGCTTACAAAAGAGCGAGGTGCTTCGACAAGGCCTCCTCCGAGTACTCCCTCCCGAGAATGTTGCGGAGAATCGTGCTCTGCGGAATGCTACCGCCCTTCGTGAAGAGCTACGCTTCAATCCGCGGCAACAAACGCACCTCCTTGTACAACATATCGCCGAACCCGGGATGGAGCGGACTCTCGAACCGACGCACGCAGTCGTCGTAGATGTCCGTGGCGATGATGGTGGACAGGGGATAGCTGTGAATTATACTCGTTTCCAAATGTTACGTGTAGAAAACTCCGGGGTAGTGGATCCAGGACTCGTCGTGGTGGAGGTAGGAGCAGTCCTTGGTGGCCTTGGAGAAACCGAAGGTGTTGTGGACGTAGACGAAGACGTCCTCCACGGGCATCGTGTTCGCCCCCTCTCCGAACAAGTACTGGTCCATGATGCTGGTGAGCAGGCTGTTCTACGCGTGAGCACCTCGCCTCGCGCCCACGAAGAAGGAGTACGCCGGCACGGAGGCGCAGTACTCGTGGTAGAAGCGTAGCGCCCTGTCGTTGGCAGTGCGCGCCTGGCGACTCAGCTCCACGGAGGCCTGGTTGATTCGCTGAAGCACCGCGGGGTCGCCGCAGCAACACTCCAGGATGGAGGAGGGGATCTCGACGGCGTCCGCCTAGGCGTGAGCAGCAGTATGAGCGGAGACGGCGACGCGCGTGCCGGAGACCATCTGGAAGCGGGTGTCGGTGAGGAGCAGCTGCATGGCGTGGCCGAACTCGTGGAAGAGTGTCTCCACCTACGGCTCAGCGCCGCACGCCGCCGCCACGTTGCTGATGGAGATGAAGGACTCGGCGGCGCTGCGCGAGAAGGGCAGGTCCGTGGCGATGACGCACTACGCGTGATGGCCGCGACGCGCAGGCACGGAGGGGTGCTGGACGCTGCCGTCGGCGCGCTGGCAGCGGCCCTTGATGGTGTGCATGGCGGCGGAGCAGCGCTTGCCGGGGTAGGCGAACAGGTCCAGGTACAGGTCGCCGAGGTAGCCCTACGGTCTCAGCCGCGTCGTGCCGCTACGCGCGTGCCGTGGCTCACGCGGTACTTGGTGATGAGGCCGCGCGAGCTCCACAGCTCCTCGCGCGCCGTCGGCACCTCCTCCAGCGTCACGTCGAACAGCGCGCGCAGCAGCGGCTCCACGCCGCCCTTCAGCGCGCCCGCCACCGTGAGGGTGTTCGCCACGTCCTACGGGTGAGGCGCTCGCAGGCCCCTACGGCGGCCCCTAGCGCGCGGCGGCGATTCACCACGCGGCAGATGAAGAACTCCTCGTCCCAGACGCTCAGCGAGGCGTCGCCGCCCAGCCGCCGCTTCTCCTCCGCGGCCTCCGCCATGTACTCGCGGAGCCGCGGGGAGTAGCACTGCACGCTGCGCTTCAGCAGCCCGTCCACCGCGCGTGCGCTGCCGTAGAGACTGTTGTACATGTTGTACTCCGCGAAGTTGGGCTTCCCGTGCGCCAGCGCCACAGCGTTCTTCAGGTTCACGTACTCCTGCAGCAGCGCCTTGTTCGCGGGGCAGGCGCGGTTCATGGCGCGCATCACCGCGCGGCGCTGCTGCTCGTCGGGGATGTAGAACAGCGTGTTGAACATCGAGCGCAGGTTCAGCGGCAGCAGCAGCGAACCCTTCGACTGCCGTCAAGGGACTGGGGCGGGCAGGACAGGATATCCTCTGCAGCGTGCTCTTCACCGCGGGGGGAACGGCGGACGGATCGAGGGGGAAGGTGGCCGTGTTGCGGCGGATGTTCTAGTCGTCACCCACGGCGACGGGAAGCACGTTCACGTACTCGAACTCGATGCGCTGAAGCCGCTCGTTCACGGCGTCCATGCGCGGGTCCTTCTTCTCCGAAATGCCGTCGTGCTCGTACTCCCTCTATTCCATTAGGACTGCGAGAATGCAGTGCAATGATGCAGTTGAGGACGGCGTCCTCCTCGCGATGGTCTCCCTCCGGAGGCAGTTTCAGCGCATCGCAGAGACAGTGATAGATCTCCTCATCCGAATTGAACTGGTTCATCGTTTGGAACAGAATCTGCACTCAAGGGGATCAAAGACACCCACTTCATTGGCGGTGTTGGCCGCCTGCACAAAATCGGTGTTTTCGTGTGCTCCATGGATGAAGCACAGCATGTTCATGGTCTATGGAACAACGGTGAAGGAATGTAAACATAGTCCAGCGTGTTGGAGATTTGGTCCACGTAATACGCTCGTTCCTTCCTACGATGACAGAGGAGCCGAATTCGCACCGCGTTTTGGAGGACAGCAGCAGGGAGCGCAGGGATTCCACCTCCTTCTTCTTCTCCTGCATGGTCACGACACAGGGACACACATACTTTTGCGAAAAGGATGCAGTCGTAGGGGACGCGGATTTCGGCGAAGCCGAGGAGCCCCGTCTGGGCAGCCGCTCCCCTGCGGAGCCCCTTGGAGGCGGACGACCGCAGCGCGTTGAGCATTGGGGAAACAAACAACTGAAAAATGGGGAGAGGAAAGCCCCTCAAGCCATCCGGACCTTCTGGACGATCATGTCGATGGCGTCTTGGGGACAGCCCTCGTACGAGACGGCAGTATTCTGACTGAAGACTGCCCCGATCTGGAAGGACAGACGCTCGCGCGAGGAGAAGCAGTCTAGCGTGAAGGCGCACCGCCGCACCCACCGTGCATGCTCAGGTAGCGCATGTTGCAGCCGACGCTGTCGCGCAGGATGAGTGTGGAGAGGCTGGGCAGCGCGTGCAGCGTGATGGCGTTCTGCGCCCAGGCGTCGTCGCCGCGGAAGACCTGGTGGCCCAGCTCGAGGTGCCTGAGCGCGGGGAGGTCTACGTGAGAGACGTGCTCGAGGGCTACTAGACAGCGTGACGGAGCGGACCTCGGTGAAGGAGTAGGAGCCGATGACGACGCTCTCGAGGGCGGGGAGGTCTAGTGGTGAGGAGGCGGAGCGAGCGGGACTGTCCAGCACCACGGTGAGCACGCTGAGGAAGTTGAAGGAGCCGAGGTTCACGTCGTCGTAGGCGCTGACCTCGCCGATGACGATGGACCTCAGGTTGGGCAGCACTAGGCGTGAGGCCGCGACGCTATACGCACGGTAGAGCGAGAAGTGGCTGAACTTGAGGAAGCTCTGGCGGCCGATCTGGATGCTGGCGAGGTAGTAGTCGTAGCCGGCGTAGAAGGAGCCGCCCTCGGGGTCCTTCTTCAGCGCCTTCAGCACGTACTTGTACTCGGAAGCGTTGCGCACGCCCAGGGGCGAGAAGCAGTCGTCGCCCACGACCAGCGACTCGAGGTACTGGCAGTTGCGCAGGGCGAGCGTGGTGACGTCACAGCAGCAGTAGTCGTTGAAGGTGATGCTCTTCAGGTGCCGGAACTGCGACAGCTTCATGTACTTCATGTACGGGTCGTTGAAGCACTCCGTGTCCACCGTCAGGTCCGTCACGCCGCGCGGCACGCGCTTCCACTCATCGCTGGACGCCACCATGACGTACTTCTCGGGCACGGAGATGGGCGGCGGCTGCAGGCACTCGCGCGGCTCGCGGAACACCTCCACCGGCTGGGAGGGGATCACCTCCGCCTTGAAGGTCTTCACGGCGCGCTTGGAGGGGCGCACGGCGGGCTGCTCCTCTCCCACCACGGGCAGTGCCATGACGTCCTCGTCGGAGGTGCGCACGGTCACCTGCTGGTCGCGGATGTGCCGCGTGAGCTCGCCGCGCGGAATGGGGATCGCGGAGTCGCTGTGGTAGTCGGAGGTGTCCGAGGATGTGTAGTTCATCCGCTTCTTGATGGTAACGTCCGGGTTTTGCACGGGCGTCGAGGCCGGAACGAGATCGAAGGTCTTCATGTAGGGAAGCGCTACGAGTCAGAGAGGAGAGGAATGGGCACCGTAGGAGAGGCGCCGTGAGAAGATCTCCTCGGTGTAGGCCTCCTCATCACGCGTCTGCTGGATGCAGACGACCATGGGGGGCGTCACGACGGTGGTCTGCACGTTCGCGCAGGAGCCACGCTTCCAACTGTCGGAAAACACCTCATCGCCCTCGGGGGTGTGGAAGGTGCCGGAGCCGTCGGCGTAGCCGTAGCGGAACTCGCCCTCGTACATGATGGAGCCGGTGGGGTAGTACAGAATGCCCTGGCCGTTGACATCGCCGTGGAAGAAGTCTCCGGTGTAGAAAATACGACCGTTGCGGAAGAACTCGCAGTCGCCCATATAAATTCCGTCCATCACGCTCATGGAGCAGAAGCGAGCGCCCTTGCAGAAGAAGGTGGCTCTCCCGTGAGGGGAGGCGTCGCGGAAGGAGAAGGTGCAGACCGTCGAACCATCGTTGGCAACAAGAGTCGCGGGACCCTCCACCACTCCCCTTTTCCAGGTGAGCCGCAGCTGCATCCCACCAAACTCTCCCTTCAGAGCGTACGCGGATTCTCCGGTCGTTTCTGCATACTTCTTTGTGAGGAATTCCCTCTCATCCGCAATCTCGATGGTCCTCAACGCGGACAGGTAGAGGCCGCGAATCGCTTCGTCGTCACAGATGTCGCTCATAGTAGCACTGTGGAGAAAGCCAGACTGCGTTGTGCTTTCAGTGTTCCCAAAATTGCCTCGATTTTGCGCTCTCCACAGAGAGGAGGCATTGGAGAGAGAATTTGAATCGTTGGATGCAGGATGTAGTATTTAATCCATTGGACGTGATTCGATTTCTATGGAAGGCATGATGGACAGAAACGATTCCTTTCCATTCTCGCTTTATGAGCACTGCAAGTGTGAGAGTTTGGGATGATTTCGAGCGTGCTTGAAGAATCGAAAAACGGAATTCGAAGAATGGCCTACACAACTGCCTGTGGTGTTGGAAGATAATATACATTCAAAGGAACGTAGGGATAGACGTAACGCTTCGCCTAGGAGGGATAAATGGAGTGCCCTAAGAGGTAGAAAAGACGACCGCCGGCTATTTGAACCGAAGCGGACATTTATTGTCTGGGGACAGTATAGACCGAAGGGGTCGGAAAGGAGCGAAATGATTGGCTAACGGAGGACGGTTACGGTGACATTTATTTGTGGCAAGGCAATAAGGACCGGGGTGGTATTTTGTACCCAACGGGCGTTGCAGAAGTCCAGAATTATCTTTAGACACATAGAGTTTACTCTATAGATCTATTCTTGTTGTCTTTCGTTACGATTATCGACAAGGTTCAATTAGGAATGGATATGTGTGTTCATAAGTACGGGCTTTGGATGTTGTGGCGTAACGGTCGTAGACTATTGTGCTTATTGCTGGCTGTTATGGCCGTAGCAGTGAGTGCGAATGATGCGAATACTTACGATTCTACCGTCTTCGTGAACAAGGACGTGGTGGTTACCGATTCCCAGTTCACTTGGATTCCGGACGAGGCATTGCGCGCGTCCTGGGGTATCCGTGGAGATGAGAATGGAAAGTGGGGCTTTGTTTCCCAAAGTGCCCCGTATTGCCCAGTTTCTCAGGTCTCCGGATCGATTTCCAACCTCTTCGATGGTGACAACGCGAGTGGTTTTGCCTGGAAGGCCGTTTCTCTGAAGGAGAAGTGCCCCGTGGACGAGATCAACTGCGTTGAGGAGGACCGCGACGGCAGCGTCGTGGCTCTGTAGGTAAAGCTAAAAGGGAGTGACGACTAGGTGGAACCAGGCGAAGGGAGGCATGAAGTGCTACGATGCTGCGAAGCAGTCTTGCTCTTCGGATTGTAGTTTCTGCGACAACCTCAGTGCTTCCGTGGTGTTCGACACCGAGAAGCTTGTGATGGTCCAGAATGTGGAGTTCCAGATCCAGAAGGCTGCCAGCGCGCCTCGTGCCTGGACGATCTCCTACTCCTTCGACGGCGTGGAGGGTCCCTTCCGCCCGTTCGGTCACTACGAGATGAAGGAGCTGGTGGAGGGAGCGGTCTCCGTGCCTTCCTCGGAGGGCGGCGTGGTGGCTGCCCGCTACTGGAAGATCGAGATCACGTCGAACTGGGGCGCGGACGAGGTGGAGCTGAAGGAGGTGCGCCTGTTCGGCGCCTTCAACGAGGACCTGCACTTCCAGCGCCGCCTGTCGGGCGCGAAGGAGATCACGGTGAACGGCGCGGACCTGGAGGCGACGGACTACGTGCTGGAGTATACGTTCAAGGGCGAGGCGCCGCTGAACGTGAAGGGCTACAAGCTGTCCGTGGTGCGCATCCACTCCATCGACCTGGAGGAGGGCGCGCTGGGCAACAAGAACACGCTGGTGGTGGGCGTGCCGAAGACCTTCCAGGTGACGGTGAGCAACCACGAGATGCTGGAGAACGACCGCGTGAAGTACGTGGTGGGCACCGACTGCGCCGCCGCGCCGTTCCTGCGCGAGTTCCCGGTGAACGCGAACCACACGTTCACGGTGTTCTTCGAGGAAAGCACGACCGAGGAGCTGCACCTGTGCTACCGCCTGCAGTACGACGAGACGTACGACGCCGAGGAGTACTTCATGCTGCCGGGCTCGTTCTCGCTGCGCATGCGCGACGTCTACTCTCTGACCGCGCTGTCCGGCGCGAGCGACTTCGCGGTGAAGGGCATGCCGAAGGTGTGGCGTGCGGACGTGCTGGGCGCGACGCTGGACGACCAGGTGGGTTTCAAGATCAACGGCGAGTGCGTGATGGTTCCGTTCGTGCCGAGCGGCTTCACCTTCGCCTTCGAGTACGAGTCTGTGGAGGGCGAGGAGGTGTTCCCTCTGTGCTATAAGTTCGCTGGCGAGGCGGTGAAGGTGTTCGAGAGCATCACGGTGCGCGTGGGCCATCTCGACGGCCTGACGTCCAACGTGGGCTCTCCCAGCGTCTTGATTTCAAACTTTGATAAGCGCTTCATCGTGGCTGGAAAGTACGTGGCCGCCAACGACCACCTCTTCCTGACCGCGGAGGCCGATTGCCAGACGGTGCCCGCTTCGGTGAGCACCGTTTCTGCCGAGCTGACGGCCACGGTGTCGGCCGCCTCTGCCGGCAGTCTGCATGTGTGCTACCAGTTCGCGACGGAGGAGTACTTCTTCTCGGCCGTGACGGTGGACGTCTACGACGTGACGATTGAGGCGGTGAACGGTGCGCCCGACGTGATCGTGGTGGGCCAGACGAAGACCCTCAACGTGGCGATCGAGGGCCCGAACGCCCAGCTGGTGACGGGCTTCGTGACGCTGGCGGAGGAGTCCTGCGCGGGCGCGGTGGTGTTCCCCGGTGAGAAGACGTCGCAGGTGTCCATCCTGCTGGAGCACTACTATCCCACGTCGCTGGTGATGTGCTACACGCTGTCCTACAACGACGTGAACGAGCCGGCGAAGTTCTACTACGCCGTGGCGCAGAAGGAGTTCTACAACCTGCGCATCGAGAACTCGATGATCAACTTTTTGATCGCCGAGAAGGAGACGCCCGTGCACGCGAACGGCGTGGGCATCGAGGACGGTGACCACGTCTTCTTCATCGACGCGGAGGGCTCCTGCAGCGTGGAGACGGAGCTGATCTACCCCGTGCAGAACGGCGTGGCGATGGTGACGCTGCCCGCGGGCACCGAATCGCCCAAGCGCGCGTGCTACCGCATCGAGACGGCGGTGCTGTACGAGCCGGAGATCCTGGTGTACTCGGTGCGCTCGGACCTGAACCTGCTGTCGTTCAACAACACCGTGGCCTACTTCCACCTGACGGTGGAGCCGGCGTACGACGCGGAGGACCAGTTCACGTTCGTGCCGTCGAATCTGCCCTGCCCCGAGACGCTGACTTCCTACAAGCCGGTGGCCGCCGAGGGCGAGCTGAACGAGTTCTACTTCCAGGACAGCATGGTGCACCAGTGGAGCCTGTGCTACTACTTCAACGGCGTGAGCCGCTTCGCGCGGTTCCCGTCGGTGAGCACGCTGATCATCCCGAAGACGGTGGTGGAGGCGGAGGAGTACCCGAACCTGGCGTTCACGTTTGTGGAGAAGAAGCTGACGTACCGCGGCGAGGCGGTGCGCCCCGGCGACCGCGTGAAGTTCGTGGAGAGCAGCTGTGAGGAGCCGGACTTCAACAAGGACGTGACGGGCCTGGACTACTACACGCTGGACGAGGAAATGAGTGTGAGCCTGCTGTTCACGCGCGTGTCGAGCAAGCTGGTGCTATGCTACTCGTTCAAGCAGTACAACCCCGAGGAGCCCGTGTTCTACGCGTTCCGCAACGACGAGTACAGCATGCGCGCGATCGGCATGAAGGAGGTGACGGTGAACCGCGGCGACACGAACGTGGTGATCTCCGGCGTGCACAAGTCCTTCCAGCTGTCGGCTGTGGAGGTGGACCTGGCGTCGTTCTACTTCGTGGAGGTGGGCGAGGCCTGCCGCGTGCAGAACGCGCTGGAGGCGCGCGTGTTCGCGCTGGAGGCGGACAGAGCGCTGGTGGTGTTCGCGGGCTGCTTCCAGGACACGACGTACCGCATGTGCGTGAACTTCAACTACAACGCGAAGCCGTACGTGGCGGACATGTACTCGCAGACGCTGGAGATCGTGACCTTCTCGGGCGTGAACGCCGCGAAGGGCGCGAAGGACATGCTGGTGGGCATGTTCGCGAAGCCGTTCGAGGTGCAGGGCTGCAACCTGCGCAACGACGACGAGTACACGGTGCTGGACTCGGACTACGAGGTGCTGGAGGACGGCACGGCGGAGTACGTGAACGGCACGCTGCTGCTGACGGCGCCGGTGTCGCTGGTGGGCCAGGAGATCCGCCTGGCGATGAAGATCCGCAACGAGCCGCTGATCAACCTGGACGCGTCCATCTTCCGCGCGAAGGTGCTGGGCGTGTTCGCGCTGGACCAGTACATGTTCACCATGCGCAAGCCGAGCAGCATCCGGTTCACGACGGCCTTCGAGGTGCCGTACACGGTGTTCTTCACCTCTGCGGAGGACGAGACCTGCTCGCAGGCGAGCGCGATCATGGAGGCGCCGCTGTCCTTCACGGAGCTGCAGAGAGAGGAGCTGACGTACGACCGCTCGCTGTTCGTCTCCGAGCAGGCCGTGACGTTCACGCAGTCCACGCGCGATGAGGACTTCTATGCGTGCGTGCAGTTCGGCGACGAGGACATGGTGCGCTACGGTCCGAACGTGGACGAGGACCACCGCGTGAAGGTGTACGTGAAGGGCGTGTACGTGTTCGAGCCGCTGGTGGAGGGCGTGACGTCCTTCAAGGTGGTGGCGGACAAGCCGAAGGGCTACTCCTTCAAGGTGGGCGCTGGCGACTCGGAGTCGCAGCGCATTGCTTGGATCAAGGCGGGCGAGAGTTGCGAGGAGCACGAGGCGGAGGCGGCGGTGCCTGAGCGCTGGGAGGAGACGGCGGACACGCTGCGCGTGCTGATCGCTCACCAGATGGCTGGCGAGAGAATGAGCATGTGCTACTGGTTCGACGCGGACCTGGTGGCGTACCCCGAGTACTACCTGGACGTGCTGTACCTGCAGCAGTTCCTGTTCCTGGACGGCCGCAACCAGACGAGCACGGCGTCGATCGCGGTGAACGGGCACAACAAGTACGCGATCCCGACGACGATTCCGGACATGGCGGAGCTGTCGCACCAGCAGGAGAAGATCAAGTTCGTGGCGGCGGACGAGGACTGCCACGCGGACCGCCCGGTGTTCTCGCTGGACGCGACGGGCAAGTTCGTGATCAACGACGACGGCTCGATGCCGCTGGAGGGCACGCTGTGCTTCCAGTTCGAGGAGGAGGACTTCTACCGCTACGAGGAGTACTCGCTGACGATGCTGCAGCTGCTGCAGTTCGTGGCGCAGCAGGGCTCCAACTACCGCGTGGTGTCGAACCACCCGAAGGTGCTGAGTCTGGACTGCCCGCACTGCACGGAGGAGGCGATCTACTTCACCGCGACGCGCGGCGCCTGCGAGGGCGAGTTCGATCCCTACTTCCAGTTCAACCTGGCGTTGCTGAGCGGGCTGCCGACGTTCACGTTCAACCCCAAGTCGCCCGAGGTGAAGCGCCCCGGCGTGTACGGCGTGTGCTACCGCTTCGCGCAGTACTGGGATGTGGACGCGAACTCGAACACGCTGTTCTTCCCTGATCTGACGATCACGGTGGCGCACATCGCGGCGCCGAAGGCGGAGACGGGCTCGTCGTCGGCGATCGTGGCGGGCCAGATGAAGAAGTTCAGCTTCGCGACGTCGTTCGGCTACGGCGACGCGGACGTGTTCACGTACGTGCCGATGGAGCAGGCGTGCGCGACGAACTGCACGGAGAACTGCTTCGCGCTGGAGAGCGGCGTGGCGGAGGTGCTGTTCGCGGAGCACTCGGACGACAAGAACCTGAAGATGTGCTACTACTTCGCGGACGAGGAGGCGGGCTTCGAGTACGGCTACTACATGCTGGTGCAGGACATCACGGGCCTGTACTCGACGCCGTCGGCGACGCGCGCGTTCCTGAACGACCGCAAGGTGGTGGAGGTGGAGGGCTCTGGCGTGCGCGTGAACGACCGCGTGAAGTACATGAAGGGCCACAGCGACTGCGCGTCGGAGGCGGAGAGCGACATCGTGGCGTCGGCGTCGGTGTACTACGACGGCGCGATGCACTTCGCAGTGACGTTCACGGAGCTGACGTCTGAGACGAACCCCGCGTACGTGTTCTGCTACAAGTTCGGCGAGGAGCCGTGGAAGCGCTACGACGAGTACGCGCTGCAGGTGCTGTCCGTGTCCATCGAGGACTACTCGGAGTTCTACTCCTCGGAGAAGGCCATCGTGGGCGTGGAGAAGCAGCTGAAGGTGTCGGCGCTGAGCAACTGGGAGCAGTCGTTCATCAAGTTCATCCCCGAGATGAAGCGCTGCAACGCGGAGGGCGTGATGCTGGAGGTGTTCCCTGCGGAGGGCGAGAGCTACGAGGCGCGCCAGGCGCCGATCATGCACGTGAACGGCACGTACTTCATCGACATCGCCTTCACGACGAACTCGGCGCCCACGGTGTTCAAGGCGTGCATCATCTACGGCAACGACGAGCAGTCGACCTTCGAGGTGCAGGACTACCTGATCTACGTCGTGGACGCGCCGCGCATGGAGTCGAACCACGTGGTGTCGGGCGTGACGAAGTACGTGCAGGTGCCGGGCTTCGGCCGCCACTTCTTCGACCGCGTGTACATCTCCACGGGCGACTGTATGGCGCTGCCGGCGTCGGAGGGCATGAACGCGACGACGTCGATGGGCTTCCCGGTGCTGAAGGAGTACGACGAGTCGGAGGGCGCGATCAACGTGTACAACGTGTGCTACGAGGTGTCCCGCGAGCACCGCGTGCCGATGGGCACGCTGGCGGTGGTGAAGATGGTGGCCGCGGTGAACACGTACTTTGACGGCGCGAACGAGGACCTGATCCGCGGTATGTACCCCGAGCAGATCCAGTTCACGATCCTGGGCTACGAGCCTCGCCAGGGCAGCGGTCGCGTGATGTTCGTGGACGCGGCGGCGCCCGCGTGCTCCGAGGAGTACGCCTTCAAGATGTTCTCGCTGGAGGGCGCGGTGAGCTCGAAGGTGGTGGAGGCGCGCGACCCGGTGACGGTGGAGGTGCGTGCCGTGGAGGGCTTCGGCGCGCACGCGTACAAGGTGTGCTACAAGCACGGAGAGGACGACGAGTACTTCATGTACGATTTCGCGTTCAACCTGGTGGTGGTGAACGACGTGCTGCCCTTCCACGGCAGCGCGTCGCTGTTCGTGGTGGGCCAGCCGAAGATGCTCAGCCTGGGCGGCTACGGCGTGAACAGCACGGACGTGGTGTACTTCAGCAAGACGGAGTGCGCGTCGCTGGAGGACGCGGTGTTCTCGGCGCCGTTCGGCAGCTTCCCGCGTGAGCTGGCGTTCACGGAGGAGGACGAGAACTTCGACTTGTACGGCTGCCTGTACTCGGCCTTCTACGACGTGCACGTGAGCATCTTCCCCTCGATCGACGCGTGGCGCGTGAACATCGCCACGAAGCCCGAGGTGAAGCCGCTGTACGACCTGGAGGGCCGCATCGTGTACAACGTGCCGACGGTGTTCACGGCGAGAGGCGCGCAGGTGCGCGACGGCGATACGGCGAAGCTGGTGCCCGAGTGGGGCGACTGCAGCTACAGCGCGGTGGGCGAGGTGGCGGTGGTGAAGGACCACCAGTTCACGGTGACCTTTAACGACATGTCGGAGTCGCTGAAGACGGGCGTGCGCGTGTGCTACAAGTACGGCGACGAGCTGTGGATGGGCTACGACTACGTGCTGGTGCCGATCAGGATCGACGTGATGACGACGACGGACAACCTGAACGCGGTGCTGGGCGTGCAGAAGACGTACTTCTTCAAGAGCGACTATGCGCGCCTGACGGACACGTACAAGTGGGTGAAGAAGAGCAGCGGCGGCTGCGCGGACGACGACAGCGACGCGATGGGCGCTGGCGTGCGCACGCTGTCGCCGAGCGAGGACGGCAAGCTGAAGGACGACGTGATCTTCACGCAGTCGGCGAAGGGCGCGGAGCTGGCGCTGTGCTGGAAGTTCACGACGGGCCCGTACTTCTTCATCGACTACATCACGATGCACATCCTGTCGGTGGACTCCTTCGCGCCGGAGTTTGGTCGGAGAGAGTTCATCATGGTGAACGCGCCGAAGGAGTACCTGATCGAGGCCTACGGCCAGAAGGCGGAGGACCGCGTGCTGCTGGCGGCGAGCAACGACCTGCTGTGCGAGCAGCCGCTGGCGTCGTACCGCCTGGCGAGAGACCTGAAGTCGGTGGAGCTGCTGGTGACGGTGGCGAACGCCGAGGGCTACCGCGTGTGCTACCAGTTCGCGGAGGAGGGCGTGCAGAACCTGGACCTGCACCTGACGACGGTGTCGGTGGACCTGGTGTACAACGAGCACGTGTTCCTGAACCGCGACTACGTGGTGCGCGCGACGGGCGACGTGCACGACGGCGACTCGCTGGTGCTGATCAAGGAGCTGTCGCAGGCGTACGACAACGCGACCACGCACTACGTGTTCGCGGACGGCGCGACGACGGTGAACCTGGAGGACGCGCCGATCCCCGGCGAGGGCGACTACTTCCTGGGCTACTGCTTCCTGGACGACTGCTACCTCACTCCGCGTGAGCTGCACGTGTACCACGTGTACGACGTGCTGTCCGCGGAGGGCGACGCCCACGCGCTGGTGCACGGTCTGAACAAGGTGTTCGACGTGCAGGGCCTGAACGTGAAGGATGGCGACAGGGTGACGTTCCAGTGCGAGGGCGCCGCCATTGCGTTCACGGTGCGCGACGGCTCGTTCGAGGCGGCGCTGACGTTCGAGTTCGCGATGGCGTGCCCCGTGGCGACGGTGCAGTACGCGTTCGGCGCGATGACGGCGGACTTTTCGTCGCTGGTCTACACGGTGAAGGTGGTGTCGGCCGTGGAGGACAAGTACCTGCTGGAGGGCAGCAGCGTGGAGGTGGGCGTCGAGGGCCGCTCCGTGGCTCTGGGCGACAAGGTGAAGCTGGTGAAGGAGTCCTGCGAAGAGGAGGTGGCGGTGTTCGACGTGCTGGAGGCGGCGGAGAAGCTGTCCTTCGTGGCGCTGCTGGAGAGCGTGGAGGCGGCGTCTTACAAGGTGTGCTACCAGTTCCAGAGCGAGCCGCGCTTCGCGCTGACGACCTTCTCCCTGAACGCGTTCGCGGTGGCGGTGAGCCACTTCGAGAACGACGCCATCGTGGTGGCGGACGTGAACACGGTGGTGGCGTCGGGCTACGGCCTGTCTGCGGAGGACCGCCTGCTGGTGTCGATGACGGAGGCGTGCAGCGCGGACTGGTCGTTCGTGCCGACGGTGGAGGAGGTGACGCGCCTGACGTTCGCGGTGTCGATCCCCGCGTCGTACGCGCGCCTGCACCTGTGCTACAAGTTCTCCACGGGCGACGTGGTGTCCCTGCATTACGCCTTCCGCGCGAGCACGATCAAGAGCAGCAACCTGGAGCGCGTGGTGAACCGCGTGCTGACGACGGCGTCGTTCGAGGGTCCGATGGCGGGCGACCGTATCGCGATCGTGGCGAGCGGCGAGGCGTGCGACTCGACGGAGTACCAGTTCACGCTGTCGGAGATGCTGCGCATCTCGGGCGTGATCACGTTCCCGGGCCTGATCCCGGCGTACGCGGACGTGTGCTACGCGGTGAACTCGAAGTGGGTGCGTATGTTCACGGTGCCGGTGCTGGGTCTGAGCAACATCGTGCCCGAGTCGGTGGTGGCGAACTACGAATACAGCTTCTTCGTGAACGCGACGCACATCACGGGCGAGTGCGAGGCGTCGAAGCTGCCGTTCGCTGAGAGCTGGGTGAACTACGGCTGCGACTTCACGAACAACCTGTACACGGGCCGCGTGGAGAACATCTTCGACGACTCGGAGGACGCGCCGGCGGTGCGTCTGGGCGGCATGGGCTCCAACGCGTGCTCGAGCCGCCTGGGCCCGAACGGCAACTACATCGTGCTGGACCTGGGCAGCTGCTTCGACGTGACGAAGATCACGATCGCGACGGAGGACTCGTCGAGCGACGTGAACACGTGGCGCGTGCTGGCGGCTGCGGACAGCAACATGCTGTTCAGCGAGGTGCTGTTCAGCGACAACGACAACCACGTGAGCGTGGGTCTGAACGAGAAGGAGCTGGAGTTCTCGGGTAGACTGATGAAGCTGGAGTTCTTGACGAACCGCGGCCACCCGCTGTACACGACGATCCGCAAGATTGCTCTGTACGGCCACGCGTGCGCGGCCTCTCCGGACTTTGCGCTGAAGTACGTGGCGCCGAGCGCGGCGTGCGCGGCTCCGGGCGAGGAGATTGCGGTGTCGACGTGCTCGCAGCGCTTCATCAAGGCATTCGACGTGTCTTTCGACGAGAAGAAGGTGTGCTTCAAGCACCCCGCGTACCCGCAGTTCGTGGAGTACCCGGACATCACGATGCAGCTGAAGTACATCTCGGGCCTGGCGGGCAGCAACAAGCTGGCGGTGGGCGGCTCTCGCTTCGCGCAGCTGGTGGGCAAGGGCGTGGAGACGGGCGACGAGCTGAAGTTCGTGCACCAGGGCATGACGTGCGAGGACGCGATGCCGGTGCTGACGGTGATGGGAACGAACACGGTGCTGCTGCAGGGCTTCACGGAGGTGGGCACCTACACACTGTGCTACAAGTTCGTGAACTCGATCGACTCGTTCATGGCGTACCCCGACGTGACGCTGGAGGTGGAGGACCCCTCGATCTTCCGCGTGGAGCCGACGTACGCGTTCGTGAACCAGCCGGAGGAGCTGTCGTTCTTCGGCAAGGGCATCAGCGAGGCGGACGTGTTCAAGATCATCCCGACGAACCTGAACTGCAACGAGGAGTCGGCGTACCCGCAGCACGCGGTGAACGCTGAGGGCAAGGCGACGGTGACCTTCACGGAGCCGATCACGGGCAAGGTGTGCTACAGATGGGGCCTGGCGACGGAGTTCGTGGACACGGGCCTGCTGTTCGAGGTGTACCTGATCTCGAGCGTGCAGCCGGCGGTGTTCGTGAATGAAGTGTCGGAGCCGGTGACCTTCTCGGGCGTGGGCATCACGGTGAACGACGCGTTCGCGTTCGTGCCGGCGGGCACGCCTTGCGCGGAGGCGACGCTGGTGTACAGCATGAGCGACGCCGCGGTGGACGTGGTGGCCGGCGAGGTGCAGCTGACGAAGACGGTGGTGCTGATGGCGGCGGAGGAGACGGTGATGGACGTGTGCTACAAGCTGAAGGTGACGGGCGCGTTCCACGTGCTGCCGTTCCAGGTGCGCGTGATCCCGAACACGATCACGATGCACAACGTGGAGGACGCGGAGGACCTGTTCTACGTGAACAACGCCATGAGCTCGTTCATCGTGCGTGGCCCCGCCGTGGGTCGCGAGGATGAGGCGCTGCGCGTGCTGTCGGCCCACGCGACGAGCTGCGAGGACATGAGCCAGCTGCTGGCGGAGGTGCCGGCGGTGCGCCAGGCGGAGCAGTACGCGAAGGTGACGTTCCAGGTGAACAGCGAGACGAGCGAGCTGAAGGTGTGCTACAAGTTCGGCGCGCTGGGCTTCCGCCTGATGAGCGTGGCGATCCCGGTGCTGAAGGTGACGAACGTGTTCAAGGGCGACGCGGTGCTGAACGCGGTGTACGTGGACAGCACGAACACGTTCGAGGCGGAGGGCTTCAACCTGCAGACGGGCGACAAGATGAAGTTCGTGGACCGCATGGGCCAGGCGGAGTACTCGTGCCTGAGCAGCGGCGACGCGCTGCACGGCCAGCCGGAGGTGACGCTGACGCTGAACGACAAGGGCCGCACGGAGGGCGCGTTCCGCTTCACGGAGCCGGGCCTGAACCTGGCAATGTGCTACTACTTCGCGGCGCACAACAAGCACGTGCTGTTCCCCGCGATCCAGGTGGACGTGCTGGAGGTGAAGTACGAGAGCGAGGACGTGGCGATCATGGGCTACCCGTACAGCATGGAGTTCACGGGCGCCGGCCAGAGCGCGGGCGACCGCGTGATGTGGATGAAGGGCGACGCGGTGGCGTGCGACCCGATGTCGGACGCCGTGGTGTCCTCGGTGGAGATCCTGAACGAGTACAAGAAGGTGACGTTCGTGTTCGGCAGCGTGTACAGAGGCCTGAAGCTGTGCGTGAAGAAGGCGATCGACGAGGACTGGACGCTGCTGACACAGTACAGTCTGGACGTGCTGGGCGTGACGGCGATGTCAGTGCCGGCGTTCGAGGAGTGGGAGGAGGAGTCGAGAAGCCGCGTGCTGGCGAACCTGGACGCGGAGATCTTCTTCAACGACCACGACGAGGGCGACAAGGCGAAGTTCGTGAGCGCGGACAGAGCGTGCGAGAGCGATATGGGCGTGTGCGGCCTGATGACGGTGGGCGAGGCGCACAACGCGACGCTGAACTGCCGCCCGGCGGAGGAGGTGGTGCTGTGCTACTACTTCGCGCGCGCGCAGCAGTGGGTGAAGTACGAGAACAAGAAGCTGCGCGTGGCGGGTCCTTCGGGCGTGACGCTGGAGAAGGAGGTGATCGGCGACGACCTGGTGGCGCACATGACGGTGTCGGGCGTGGACGTGGCGTCGGACTGCGCGCACGTGGAGGTGACGAAGGACGAGGCGTTCCTGCGCGCGCTGGAGGTGTCCAGCAACGACGCGACGCTGACGCGCAGCGACATCATGGCGGCGCTGGGCAACACGCAGTACGGCCTGTCGTCGGAGAGCGGACATCCGCTGGAGCTGACGTTCACGGCGCCGACGGCGTTCTCGATCGCGGCGATCTGGATCCACGCGGCGAAGCAGGACATTTCCCCGCGCACGGTGGAGGTGTACCGCAAGGAGGAGGGCGCGATGGTGCTGGCGTTCCGCTACACGACGACGTACGCGGCCAACCAGGCGGAGATGTCGCCGATGAGCGACTTCAACGGCGTGTCGACGACGTGGACGATTTCGATCGTGGACACGCTGCTCGCGGAGCGAGAGGAGGCGAACGAGACGCTGGAGCCGTTCACCTACTTCACGGGTCTGGACATCATCTCGTCCTCGGGCGCTGAGCGCAGCGACGTGGACGTGAAGTTCGTGGCGGCGGAGGAGGACTGCTCGGCGGCGTCGGCGATGCTGGACCACCGCACGGGCGCGGTGATGGAGGTGGCGCGCCTGAACGCGTGCACGGGCGTGCTGGCGCCGTTCACGGTGGCGGACTACAGCAAGACGTACAAGATGTGCTACGCGCAGCGCTCGGCCCCCGACGGCTACTCGGAGTACGTGGCGTACGACGAGCTGTCGTTCGCGTTCCGCTACACGACGGTGTCGGCCGCTGGCGCGGCGACGTTCGCGATGGCGGGCGTGGACAAGGCGCTGTCGCTGACGGCGTCCACGGGCGAGGCAATCACGAAGGTGCTGTTCGTTCCGTACGCGGGCGCGTGCGAGGTGTCGTTCGCGTCGAGCGGCCCGTTCATGGTGGAGAACGGCGAGGTGACGGTGCGCTTCACGAAGGACCAGGACGCGATGCGCCTGTGCGTGATGTACGGCGACGAAGAGGTGTACGAGCCGCAGCGCTTCGTGATGAGCGTGGGCTACATCGAGGTGGTGGCGTACGCGGCGGCGTGGACGGTGTACGAGCCGTACGTGCTGACGGTGGAGGGCCGCTACCTGAACGCGAACAACCGCGTGGTGGACAGCAAGCAGAAGGTGGAGCCGACGGCGGTGGTGGACGGCGTGGCGACGCTGCACTTCACCGCGGGCGTGCTGGAGGACGCGCTGCTGTACACGGTGACGGAGCTGAACGCGACGATTGCACTGAAGGCCGGCGCGAGAGCAGTGGTGGTGGACGTGTACTCGTTCGGCCAGCTGGCGCGCTCGCACTTCCTGACGGGCATGCAGTACAACGCGGTGGAGATTATCGGCGCGGTGGGCGTGACGGCCTCGCAGGCGTACCTGTGCGTGGAGGAGGAGTGCGTGGCGAGAAGCATCTTCGCGGAGGCGGAGAAGCTGTACCTGAACCTGGGCTCGATGGAGGCGGCCGTGTACACGGTGCACTACATCTTCCCGGCGGTGCGCAGCACGATGATCAACACGCAGGTGACGGTGACGGTGGAGCTGCCCGGTGCGATCACGCTGACTCCCGCGAACGCGTTCGTGGTGGGCAGCGACATTGTGGTGGAGGGCCCCGGTCTGGACGTGGGCGACGTGATCCTGATGAGCGAGACGGCGTCGGGAGCGGCGCCGTTCGAGAGCATGGTGCAGCGACAGGGCGAGGTGCTGTTCTTCAGCACGGCGGGCTTCGAGTTCACGAAGGAGACGATGTTCTTCTTCTGCAAGTACTACACGGACGGCGTGGAGGTGGAGCCGACGTTCATCGCTGAGATGCGCGTGCTGCTGGCGACGGTGGAGATGGAGTCGACGTCGCTGGTGACGGAGTACCCGTACAAGCTGGCAGTGGCGGGCATCAACCTGAAGCCGGAGGACTCGCTGTTCCTGGGCCACACGTGCGCGTTCGAGTTCGCGCTGGAGACGTTCTCGCAGACGGAGGGCGTGTTCCGCGTGCCGATCGCGAGCACGTACCCCGAGGTGCTGCTGTGCTACCACTTCGCGGAGTTCGGCATGGACGCGGAGCTGAAGACGCTGCGCGTGGAGGCGATCGACATCCACACGGAGCAGTCGCAGTACTTCGCGGTGCGCAACGAGGCGTTCACGGTGGTGACGCAGGGCAACTACCCGCACACGTTCGAGAACCGGATGCGCCTGTTCCTGTCGTCGTCGGCGACGTGCGCGACGGAGACGGTGCTGCCGGTGTATGCGAGCGTGGACACATTCGTATTCACGATCGCGGACTACCACTTCTCGGAGCTGTACGTGTGCGTGGTGTGGGATGCGCAGGCCGCGGCGCGCCTGGTGGAGGGCACGTCGGTGGTGGTGAAGGACCTGCAGGGCATCGCGATGTCGGTGGGCATCGTGGATCAGAAGCAGACGGTGAAGGTGACGGGCCAGGGCCTGAACAGCGGCGACAAGGTGCTGTTCGCGAAGGGCTTCTGCTCGTCGTCGGTGCGCAACGGCCCGTTCACGGTGAAGTCGTTCGAGGAGGGCCTGTTCTTCGAGGCGGAGTGGACGACGGCGTCGACGAGCAAGATGGTGCTGTGCTACGAGTTTTTGGGCAGCAACAAGTACTACCTGCTGAGCGGTTTCGAGCGCTACATCATCGCCACGGAGGCGGTGGTGCCGATGGTGGTGCGCGCAGCGGAGGCGGAGACGGTGCGCATCGCGACGAGCAAGGTGCCTGAGAACAGCGTGATCGCCGTGGCGGAGTCCTGCGGCGCGGAGGAGAAGAGAGCGATGACGCTGAAGGAGAGCGCGACGGCGTTCGTGTTCGACTACGAGGAGGCGACGGCGGGCGAGCGCGCGGTATGCCTGTCGACGGACGGCGAGTACTTCGTGGAGCTGGGCAAGGTGACGGCGGTGACGCTGGAGGGTCTGAGCGTGGATCGCTGGGTGACGGGCCTTCCGATCGCGGCCTCGCTGGTGGGCGAGATCGCGGTGAGCGGCAGCTTCGTGGAGGGCAGCAGCCTGAAGTTCGTGCGCGCGAGCTGCGACGAGGCGGTGCCGGAGGTGCCGATCGTGGACGGGAAGCTGGATGTGGAGGTGCCGTTCGCGGAGAGCGGCGTGTTCAAGACGTGCCTGGTGTCCCCCGGCGCGTCGCACGCGTACCTGTTCAGCGCGGTCGAGGTGACGGTGTCTGAGCTGGAGGTGAGCACGACGCCGGCGGTGGTGAACCAGCTGATCAACACGAAGCATGTGGTGGAGCTGTCGGTGCATCTGTCCGCGGAGAACATGACGACGGTGGTGGTGTTCGTGTCGGCGGACGACTGCGCGACGGAGCTGGTGGAGGCGGTGGAGATCACGGAGAGCGCGACGGTGCAGTTTGCGTTCGCGACGGGCTTCGATTCGGCGCTGACGGTGTGCTCGCGCTTCGCGAGCGAGGCGGCGAAGGCGACGGGCACGACGCTGAACCTGTACTCGGTGTTCTTCGACCCGTCGGTGTGGACGCCGTTCTTCGACATCCCGTTCCAGGTGACGGGCGTGTCGATCAAGACGCCGTTCGACCAGGACGTGCTGGTGAACTGGATCCCGCTGGAGGAGTCGTGCGAGAACGTGAACGAGGGCGAGAACCTGAAGGGCCTGAAGAGCACGGTGTTCCGCAAGAACGGCGTGCTGAAGGCGTGCGTGTCGTTCTACGGCAACCCGTACGAGACGATCCCGACGAGCCAGCATCTGGTGAGCATGTACGACCGGATCGACCTGACGACGACGCCTGCGCGTGTGATCGCGAACAGCCGCTTCATCGCGCACATCGAGTCGGGCACGCGCCACCTGATCGAGACGATCGGGTGGAAGCACGAGAGCGGCGAGGAGTCGGAGCAGCTGAGCCTGTTCGACGGCAGCGCGCCGTTCACGCTGGCGCTGGCGGGCAGATGGTGGCTGGTGGTGAAGTACGTGAACCAGCAGCCGGTGGAGTACGTGAACACGGAGGCGCTGAACCGCTACGTGTCGTCGGTGACGAACGTGGACGTGCTGTACTGGGTGAAGGGCCGCACGATCCCCGCGGAGGACAGCAAGAAGAAGGACTTCCTGAAGGTGATGGGCGCGTACCTGCAGACGGGCGACGTGCTGGCGCTGAACCCCGGCTGCGCGCTGGAGTGCGACGCGACGACGCTGCAGTACGTGGTGGACGCGACGGAGTACGGCGCGATCACGCGCGAGGCGGTGCCGACGGCGGAGCTGCCGGAGGAGAGCTGCGTGTGCTACCGCTTCGGCACGGAGACGTGGATGAAGTACACAACGCTGCTGCACGTGCCGAGCGCGCTGACGGTGAAATCGGTGTCCTCGGGCGCGTACCTGATCCCGACCTCGAGCCTGTACCGCCGTTTGGACGGCACGACGGAGGTGCGCACGGACCTGGTGCTGTACGGCCACGTGGGCATTCTGGAGGGCAGCTACCCGTTCGTGCTGCGCACGACGGAGGACTGCGTGGCGAACCAGCCTGAGATGGACGAGGAGATGTTCACGGAGTCGTTCGACGGCGTGTACGGCTACAGCGCGGTGAGCGTGAAGTACGTGATCGAGGGCATGCACGACGAGACGTACAAGCTGTGCTACGTGGTGGGCAGCGAGGGCGTGGTGGAGGTGCCGGTGACGCTGTACTACAAGAACATTCTGCCGCAGCACATCAACACGGTGATGGGCGAGAGCTTCTCGCTGGCGATCACTGGCGAGAACACGGGCTTCGCGGACGGTGACCAGGCCTTCTGGTCGACGGGCACGGACTGCCTGCACGCGGTGAGCGAGCAGGCGACGCTGGAGAGCGGCGTGTTCGCGTGGGCGGGCATCACGAGCTTCCTGGAGGAGGACGCGCACCTGTGCATCCGCTTCAGCGACGCGCAGGGCGCGACCGCCCCGATCAAGACGGTGACGCTGACTGTGTTCGGCATCGCGCCGAAGACGATGGACCTGTTCAACGACGTGGCGTGCAGCCGCGAGGAGGAGCTGCGCGTGCGCGGCACGCTGCGCAGCGTGGCGCTGTACGACCTGGCGACGCAGGAGGTGCTGGGCGCGAGCGCGGTGTCCTTCGAGGGCTCCGTGTTCACGTTCACGCCGAGCGCGCTGTTCGAGGGCCGCGCGCGCCTGGGCGTGGTGGCGACGTTCGAGGACTACCCGAGCGCGGTGAAGCTGGCGTCGGTGGTGCTGGTGGTGCGCCACACGCCGACGGTGCTGACGCCGAAGATGTACGCGGGCTACGAGCACATTCTGGAGATCGGGTACTCGGAGGAGGCGCCGGCTTCGGAGACGGTGACGATCCTGTTCAACGGCGAGGTGGTGTACAGCGAGCTGCCGCTGGACTTCTTGTACGAGAACAAGGGTCGCGCGACGGTGCAGCTGGAGAGCGCGGGCGTGTACTCGGTGATCTACAACTTCGCGGAGCAGTACTGCAGCTCGCTGGTGAACGCGCAGATCGGCGTGGTGAACGTGGTGCAGATCACGGAGATCACGCCGAAGATCGTGTCGCAGTACCAGGAGACGGAGTTCGTGCTGGCGAGCAGCGTGCGCATCCCGATGGTGGAGAGCGACCGCATCGTGCTGTGCGACAGCAACTGCGTGTGCGAGAGCGTGTACGCGACGGGCGAGATCCACCAGCGCAACGTGGCGGGCTCGCTGATCCCGGAGTACTACACGACGCTGCAGCTGTCGACGGCGGCGCCGAACAGCAAGCTGAACGTGTGCTACAAGATGCCGACGACGACGGTGAACACGGGCCTGCTGGTGGACGTGCTGAAGATCGTGTCGTTCGAGCTGTCGGTGGTGCCGGAGGGCGTGACGATCCGCAACATCCCGCTGGTGGGCTCGGGCATGACGGTGGGCGACAAGGTGCTGATGGTGCCGGACGAGGCGGTGTGTGCGGGCATGGAGGCGATGACGCTGGACGTGCAGTTCACACGCAAGTACGTGGCCGCGAAGTTTGAGGCGCCGCTGCTGCCGGAGGCGTGCACGCTGGCGAAGATGAGCGTGTTCTACGTGCCGTCGAGCACGAACGTGCCGGTGGACCTGGCGCTGTCGTTCAGCGTGGCGAAGGTGTCGATGTCGGCGACGGTGGACTCTCCGTACACGATGTTCGGTCGCAAGGAGATGACGTTCCTGGTGGAGGGCTCGACGACGATCCAGCAGATGGTGTTCTTCTTCAAGTACACGTCGGGCACGGACATGACGCCGTACTACTGCTTGACGCGTCCGGAGCGCGCGGAGGGCCGCATCCCGATCAAGTGCTCGTTCGCGACGGTGCCGAAGGCGGGCGAGATGTGCATGAAGTTCATGTTCCAGAGCAGCAGCCTGACGGAGTCGGTGTGGGAGGACATTGAGCGTCCGGTGGACAACGGCTGCTACTTCGTGGCGGACTACCCGAACGCGCACCGCGAGGGCCTGCAGTTCGAGACGATCGCGCCGATGTTCAGCGAGGACCTGTCCTCGGTGGACGTGGACTACTTCAGAGGCCTCGGCACGGACGCGGAGGTGAAGGTGGCGGTGTACACGAGCAGCGTGGACGAGCTGACGTTCCTGCTGGCGGCGGAGACGGAGGAGGTGACGGCCGTGGCGCGCTTCGGCGACTACTACGGTCCTGTGGACGGCGTGACGGTGCGCGTGCGCGGTCTGAAGGCGATCACGACGACGGCGCCGAGCATCCTGACGACGGTGATGACGCCGTTCACGCTGTCGCTGGTGGATCCTCCGGCGGGCAGCCAGGTGGGCTTCTCGGCGTCGACGGCGTGCAACGAGGTGATGTACATCAACCCGATGGAGGCGGCGATCGAGGTGACTTTCTCGCGCGCGTACAGCCATCTGTACGTGTGCGTGAACTACGGCGCGGGCTTCCGGTTCTCGGGCCTGCCGTTCCTGACGGTGCTGGAGTTCCGCAACACGCTGACGGTGGTGGCGAACGAGGAGACGCGCGTGAACTACCAGTACCTGACGCCGACGCCGTCGGAGTCGTGCGTGCTGGAGCCGGCGCGCGACATCACGGTGGACAACGGCTGCGACTGGGTGAGCTCGATCTTCGTGGGCGAGACGGGTCTGGTGGTGGACGGCAAGGTGTCGACGTCGATGGTGTTCGGCGCGAACATCGCGTACAACCCGACGTGCCAGCGCCCGATCGAGCGCACGAACCAGTGGATGGTGTTCGACTTTGGTTCGTGCTACCACGTGCGCACGATGGAGATGTACCTGCTGGGCATCGAGACGGACCCGCGCTTCGTGCGCCTGGAGAGCAGCGACGTGCTGACGACGGACGACTCGCTGTGGACGACGGAGGCGGTGATCGAGATCGTGAACACGAAGGCGGGCTGGTACACGCTGGGCACGAACCTGGCGGTGTCGGGCCGCTACCTGCGTCTGCGCATCGTGGACAGCACGTCGATGTTCATCATCCTGAGCGAGGTGCGCTTCACCGGCACGTCGTGCAACGACACGTCGGAGGACGTGCGCGTGAAGTGGGTGAGACGCGAGAGCGCGCTGGACTGCAGCGCGGCGGGCTACGAGTACACGATCAAGGAGTGCACGCGCACGGGCCTGGTGAACATCCCGAAGGTGGGCACGTACGGCCTGTGCCGCTTCGATAGCGTCGAGGAGGCGTGGACGCCAGTGTACAACTTCAACATGAATGTGATCGGCATCGAGGCGGTGAACAACGTGAAGAACGTGTTCGTGGGCGCGGTGCGCCGCGTGACGCTGCAGGGCAACGGCATGCAGAGCGGCGACAAGATCACGTTCGTGCCGGAGGGCGCGGACTGCAAGGCGGTGAAGGTGACGGACGCGAACGTGTTCACGGTGGAGGACGGCGCGGCGGAGATGACGTTCGCGGCGCCGGTGGGCAGCTACCAGTTCTGCTACAAGTTCGGCGAGATGGCGTTCCGCGCGACGATGGCGCCGGCGTTCACGCTGGTGACCCCGGGCAACGTGGAGCTGTCGAAGACGGAGTTCGTGAACCGCTACCCGAACGTGGTGATCGTGACGGGCAACGGCGTGTCGGAGAACGACAAGGTGGCGTTCACGGCGGGCACGTGCGAGGAGGCGACGTACATGGAGGTGCGTCCGATCCACAACGAGTACGGCGTGGAGACGGAGACGTTCGCGGAGACGGGCGTGAACCTGCACGTGTGCTACTGGTTCGGCGGCATGGAGCCGCTGCAGCTGACGGTGGTGGTGAACGTGCGCGAGGTGCTGCCGACGACGGTGGAGAAGCTGCCGCTGCAGCTGACGGTGAAGTTCCCGCTGGAGGGCGCGGGCCTGACGGCGAGCGACAAGCTGTGCTTCGTGTCGGAGAGCCTGGGCTGCAGCCACTGCACGCAGTCGTCGGGAGCGATCTTCGACGTGCAGGTGGTGGAGTCGGCGTTCGCGATGGTGTACCTGACGCAGCAGATGCAGGTGCAGATGTGCTACAAGTACGCGACCATGGAGTCCTTCATCGCCGTGGGCGACCGCGCGATCAACGTGGTGGCGCCGGGTCTGCGCTACGTGTACCCTGCGCGCATCGTGGGCAATGTGGACAAGACGGTGGAGTTCAGCGGCGAGTTTTTGGGCGGCGAGCTGTTCGAGACGCCGGTGGAGGCGGTGCTGACGGAGTCGGCGGTGGACTGCGAGGCGAGCCGCGTGGCGCTGGCGGACGGCACGGTGGTCTTCCCGCTGACGGAGATCGCCTCGGGCTACGGTGCGGTGCTGCGCTTCACGCCGGCGCCGCTGCCGGAGCTGCACATCTGCCTGCGCTACCCGAACCGCCAGACGTTCGAGATGCAGGAGGCGACGCTGTCGGTGGTGACGGTGAACACGGTGCAGCCGACGTTCGTGCAGCTGAACACGTTCGCGCGCGTGGCGATCTCGACGTTCGGTTCGCAGCCGAGGGACGTGGTGAAGTTCGTGCCGTCGGCGGCGGAGTGCGAGTCGGCGGCGTACGCGGAGTACCTGCTGGGCAACCAGCAGGTGGTGAACGTGCTGTTCACGGACGCGTCGATCGAGAAGTACTACCTGTGCTACAAGCCGGTGGACGAGGCGTTCACGTTCCTGGAGGTGTTCAGCCTGACGGTGCGCGACGACCGCAACCTGATCGACTTCGCCTCGACGAAGCACCACTTCAGCGTGGTGGGCGAGACGGAGGAGTACGAGATCATGGAGGACAACGTGGCGGAGGGCGACCGCGTGATGTGGTCGGTGGACGGCTGCGCGAGCTCCGTGGCGGACACAACGGAGATGGCGGTGCACGACCGCAAGTTCACGATGACGTTCGGTGAGGTGTTCGCGAACGCGAGCCTGTGCATGAAGTTCGTGGGCACGCGCTCGTGGACGGAGTACCCGAACCAGAAGCTGTCGGTGCTGTCGGTGTTCGACGTGCAGCCGCGCGTGTTCACGCGCGACGTGGCGAAGGTGCCGACGTTCCACGGCTTCGGTCTGGACGACACGACGCTGTACTACCTGGGCAGAACGTGCGACGCGAGCGAGGAGGACCGCTTCTCGGCGCTGGCGGGCGTGGCGGATGCGCTGGAGGTGGAGAAGACGGGCACGGACCTGGTGCTGTGCGTGTCGTTCCGCCTGTACGCGCACTTCTACCGCTTCGCGAACATCACGTTCATGGCGCGCGGCGTGGACAGCATTGCGATCCGCAACATTGATCTGGAGGCGAGCTCGGTGGAGTTCGAGCTGGCGGGCGTGGGCCTGGGCTACGAGACGTGCGGCTTCGCGTCGGAGCTGACGGCGACGGGCTTCGCGGAGGAGGCGATCGAGTCGATTACGCTGTCGAAGACGTACCCGGAGGGCGCGAGCGCGAGCGTGCTGTTCGACAACAGCCCGCGCACGGCGCTGAGCTTCGCGACGGCGACGAACGGCGTGATGGACATTGTGCTGAAGGCGCCGTACGTGTTCACGCAGGTGGGCGTGTTCGCGGCGGCGGGCCCCGCTTCCCCGAAGAACATCAAGGTGTACGCGGTGTCTGAGGAGTCGATGGAGCTGCTGGCGGCGTGGACGAAGGAGAACGAGTACGCGTGGAGCGACTCGCCGGCGTTCTCGAAGCAGGCGACGCACTTCCGCATGGTGTTTGAGGACAACTACGACGCGTCGTTCAACTACATCCGCGTGGTGATGCTGCGCATCTACGGCTTCGCGCCGGAGCTGAACGGCGTGCTGTCGGTGGTGCGCAACGAGGACTGCAGCCAGGTGGTGGCGTCGTCGACGCTGTCGCTGTGCGAGCCGACGACGACGGTGACGCCGGGCTACGGCCTGGGCTACAGCGTGTGCTTCGACTTTGGCGAGAACGAGCCGCGCCTGGTGGCGAACAGCCACTTCGACCTGTACAAGGCGACGGGCGTGGAGTTCACCTCGGGCGACGCGGCCTCGATCGTGGCGACGACGACGAAGGACCTGCGCCTGACGGGCGCGATCGCGGACGAGACGGAGGTGCGCTTCGTGGTGGCGGAGGAGACGGACACGCTGGATACGATCCGGGTGAAGTGCAACAACGAAACCCTGGAGACGCTGGCGACGGTGGACGCCGTGGTGGCGAACGTGACCTTCGAGATGGGCGCGAACGCGGTGTACGTGTGCTACAAGTTCCCCGCGGTGGTGCTGAGCCGCCGCCTGGACGAGGAGGGCTTCGCGGTGATCGCGACGCCGTTCATGGTGAAGAGCGTGGAGTCGGTGGAGCCGGCGTTCCTGGTGGCGGGCGTGGCGAGCACGATGACGTTCACGGGCTTCGGCCTGGAGGGCGCGCTGGTGGGCGTGAGCCAGGAGGAGTGCAGCGCGCTGGCGGAGGAGTCGCTGGTGGCGATCGAGGAGGGTCGCGCGACGCTGACGCCGAGCGCGGAGGTGTCGGGCGAGCTGAGCCTGTGCGTGAAGTTCCCGAACGAGCCGGTGGTGAGCATGGCGACGGTGAGCATCGCGTCGGTGGACGCGCAGGAGGTGACGAACATCATCAACGTGCCGCACCGCGTGTTCTTCACGGGTGCGTTCGTGGCGGCGGGCGACCGCGTGGGCGTGATGGTGGACGGCGTGTGCGACCGCAGCCTGGGCGGCGAGCTGGACGAGGCGAAGTCGGTGCTGCTGACGCTGAACGCGATCGGCCGCTTCCAGCTGTGCTACCGCTTCTCGGGCTTCAACGCGTTCGTGCCGGTGGACGTGGTGGTGCGCGTGGTGATGGAGTCGCTGCGCTACGAGCCGGCGTTCGTGGTGAGCGGTGCGAGCAACACGCTGGTGGCGGTGATCCCGGCGTTCAACCCTGAGGACACGGTGACGATGAACGGCGTGCAGGGCGTGAGCAGCGTGCGGGACGGCCAGAAGGTGGTGTCGTTCAGCACGATGGACCTGGAGGAGGACACGGTGACGATGGTGTACAAGCACGCGTACGCGGGCCAGATCACGATGACGCTGCCGGTGTACCGCGTGGCGCTGAGCGAGGAGGGCACGTACTACAACCTGGCGACGGAGGTGCAGGTGACGGGCGCGGGCGTGGAGAAGGTGTCGACGATCGGCTTCGCGGTGAGCGAGTGCACGAGCGAGGTGGAGATGTTCGAGGTGCGCGAGGGCGCGATGACGGTGAGCGTGTCGGCGGAGAACCTGGACTACCACCTGTGCGTGATGTACGAGAACGTGCCGGCGTTCTACTTCGTGACGTCGGTGACGTTCAAGGTGGTGGCGGTGAAGACGCTGAGCATCCCGCAGTGGATCGCGACGCTGCCGCTGCCGACGACGATCCACAAGGACGAGGTAGAGGCGCTGATGCTGTCGGGCCTGGGCCTGTCCGCGGAGGACAAGGTGGTGCTGACGACGGGCACGTGCGCGGAGGGCCTGCAGCTGACGGAGCTGCGCTACGAGGCGGCGGGCGTGGAGCGCGTGACGGTGAGCAGCACGCTGGTGTTCCCGGCGGTGGAGTCCGCGGAGGAGTACCGCGTGTGCTACTACTTCAAGCTGCTGGACGCGACGTTCGCGACGGAGCACGTGATGACGATCTACCCGGCGAAGTTCCCCGCGTCGGTCACGCCGGAGAACCCGGTGGTGATGGGCGAGGAGACGGCGGCGGAGGTGACGATCGAGCTGCGCCCCGAGGTGGTGGTGACGAAGGACAACCGCGTGTTCGTCTCGCAGACGCACTGCGTGTACGCGGACGAGGAGACGGAGGCGATGACGGGCGAGATGACGCTGCGCAAGAGCGTGCAGCCGGTGGCGGGCGAGCAGTCGATCTGCGTGATGTACGGCAACCTGCCGGAGTACGCGGTGGAGCTGGCGACGTTCACGGTGAGCAAGTACTCGGGCCTGTCGGCGCTGAAGTTCGCGGCGAACCTGCCGAGCGAGGTGGCGGTGAACGTGGTGAACGCGAACACGGGCGACATCGTGCGCCTGGAGTCGCGCACGGCGGCGTACGAGTTTGCGGTGGAGGCGAACGCGACGACGACGGTGCTGATTGAGGTGCCGGTGAGCGGCGTGTTCGACGTGCTGTACAAGTTCCTGGTGAGCGACGCGTGGATCCGCACGGGCGAGCAGGCGACGGTGGCGCAGGTGCAGTCGGTGTACCCGACGGTGCTGGTGACGGGCGAGTCGCGCGCGTTCGAGATCGAGGGCTTCGCGCTGGAGAACGCGGACCGCATCCTGGTGTCGTCGGAGGGCTGCGAGGAGACGGCGACGAAGGGCGTGCCGGCGGACACGGTGCTGTCGTTCCCCGCGGCGGGCGCGTTCGAGCTGTGCTACTACTACGCGAACGTGGGCTCGATGGTGATCGCGGAGTTCGCGGTGAGAGACGTGGAGTACCAGGGCCCGACGGCATTCGTGAGCGGCGTGGCGGAGCCCGTGACGGTGTTCGGCCTGACGGGCGAGGACACGCTGCGCTTCGTGAAGGGCACGGACTGCGAGACGCACGTGCTGGCGGAGGTGGCCTACGCGGAGGGCGTGGAGGTGACGCTGTCGGCGAGCTACCCGGAGGTGTCGGTGTGCTACAAGCTGTCTCCGCGCACGGACTTCTACAGAGCGCCGGTGGCGCTGAAGGTGATGGGCGTGAGCTACATCTCCTCGCAGTCGTGGCTGACGGAGGTGACGACGGCCGCGGACACGTTCGTGTTGGACCCCGCCTTCCTGGCGGTGGGCGACGTCGTGGCGTTCGTGCGTGACAATACGGAAGTCCAGACGGTGACGACGACTGTTACGGAGGTGTCGACGGAGGGCGCGCTGCTGGAGCCGGTGGTGTTCATGGAGGCGGGCAACTACGCGGTGAAGGTGACGTTCGCGTCGGTGGGCAAGACGTTCGTGGCGCCGTTCCAGGTGGAGGTGGTGGACTCGACGGTGACGCTGGTGAACTTCAAGCAGGTGTACGCGTTCAAGCCGATGACGGCAGTGCCGGTGACAATGTCGGCGTACCTGCAGTTCGTGCCGATCGAGGTGAAGTACGTGGCGCACAACTGCTCGGAGGAGGCGGTGGGCAACACGCTGACGCGCCTGGCGTACCCGCTGCAGAGCGCGATGCTGATGTTCCCCGAGGCGGCGGAGTACGCGTTCTGCCAGAAGTCGGGCGAGGAGCCGTGGCGCGAGGTGGAGGAGCTGCGCCTGACCTTCCTGACGCTGGAGCCCAAGTCGCAGGTGGTGAGCGTGAACATGGCGACGGTGTTCGAGCTGGAGGGCAACGGCATCCGCGACGGCGACATGATCCGCTGGACGCCGACGACGGAGGGCAGTGCGTGCAGTCACGCGCTGCTGGTGTCGACGGTGGCGAACGAAGCGGTGACGGTGACGGTGCCCGAGGCGGTGGTGGACGACGTGCTGTACGCGTGCTACCGCATCCGCGACGACTCGGAGTACATTCTGCACATGGACAACACGCTGGTGATTCGCGGCGGCTTCGTGGTGTCGCCGTCGCTGGCGTTCACGGGCCTGACGACGTACCTGACGGTGGACGCGCGCAGCATCTCGATGGAGGACCGCGTGAAGTTCGTGCCGGTGTCGGAGAGCTGCGCGGCGGAGGCTGCGGAGTACGCGTACATGGAGGGCCGCGTGTACACGGTGGAGGTGACGTTCGCGGAGGCGGCGGAGTACAAGATGTGCTACAAGTACGCGGACGAGGCGACGTACCTTGAGGTGCCGGAGTACGTGATGCACGTGCACTCGACGGAGGAGGCGGTGGTGCTGCCGGTGCACGCGGACGTGACGGAGGGCGTGACGATCTCGCTGCTGGGCGAGCAGCGCTCTCCGGAGCAGGAGAAGTACCTGGCGCCCGAGAAGATGTCGGTGGTGCGCGAGCTGTCGACGGCGGCGGTGTACGGCGACGTGAGCTCGATCGCGGACGAGAAGGACTTCACGTACGCGCGCTTCCTGGGCGCGGCGGACGTGGCGGTGGTGTACAAGCTGCAGTCGCCGGTGGTGCTGAGCAGCGTGGCGCTGAAGTCGGCTTCGGGCGCGCGCTCGGTGATGAAGGCGACGGTGTACATTAGCGTGCACTCGGCTTCGGGCCCGTGGGAGAAGTGGATGACGATCGAGGAGACGGAGGCGCCGACGGAGGCGAAGAAGTACCTGGGCTCGTACGAGGTGGCGGAGTACGTGAAGGTGGTGGTGAACGCGAACTTTGGCGCGTCGAGCACGGAGATCGCGGACCTGAAGCTGTACTACGTGGAGAGCGAGAGCGACGTGCTGGTGCGCTTCGTGGCTCCCTCGACGGTGAGCAGCATGCAATGCGAGTCCGCGGAGACACCGGCGGTGAAGTACTACGCCTACGCGAACGAGGTGGTGCTGAACACGCACGGCCTGAACGACTACGTGATGTGCGCGAAGATGGACGGCAACTGGATCCTGTTCCCGTCGGTGAAGCTGCAGGTGCACGCGGTGGCGGACTTCTCGCCGAAGACGTTCATCGCCGGCAGCGAGTACGCGGTGGCCTTCACGGGCGCCGCGATCGCGGAGGAGGACGCGATCTTCTTCACGGCGAAGGACTGCGAGGCGACGAGCGTGCTGCCGACGACGACGGAGACGGCGACGGTGCGTCGCGTGACGTTCGGCGCGCAGCAGAGTGCGCTGCACGCGTGCTACGGCGTGAAGAGCGTGATGATGCTGGCGCCGGAGGTGAGCGTGGTGGAGACGGTGGTGCGCGTGGCGTCCTCGCTGGAGGTGTTCCCCGTGTCGAAGGTGGTCTTCGAGGGTCCTGCGCTGAGCGTGAGCGACGTGGTGAAGGTGGTGGCGAAGGACGCGGCGTGCGGCGCGGAGGCCGTGGCGCAGTACGCGGTGCGCAAGGACGCGGCGTTCTTCATCACGCTGGCATTGCCGCAGGTGAAGGCGCAGTACACGCTGTGCTACCTGTTCAACGGCGACATTTTGAGCCAGGACCGCTTCGCGCTGTCGGTGAGCACCATGACCGTGACGCCCGCGAGAGTGTTCACGGGCGTGGAGGCGACGCTGGCGGTGGTGAGCGACCTGGAGCTGAGCGGCTGCGCGCTGCAGCTGTGCGACGGCGAGCAGCACTGCGCGACGGTGGTGATCGAGGAGGGAAAGGCGGTGTTCACGCCTGCGGCGAACATGGCGTCTCCGCTGGCCGTGGCGCTGGTGAAGGACGGTGCAGTGATGGAGACGGGCGTGTCGCTGGAGGTGGTGGCGCCGGTGGTGGAGTCGATGCTCCCGCGCGAGGCGTTCCTGGGCGTGGACTCGGTGTTCACGTTCGAGGGCGCGGCGCTGGAGGCGACGTCGGGCGCGGTGCGCGTGCGCTTCACGAAGACAACGTGCGAGGAGTCGGTGGCGACGGCGACGCTGGTGGAGAAGACGGCGACGGTGCGCTTCGAGAGCGCTGAGGAGGAGCTGCGCGTGTGCGTGGCCTACGGCGAGGGCACGTTCGCGCTGGTGGAGCCCACGGTGAAGGTGTACGGCGTGTCGGCGGTGACGCCGGCGCAGGTGACGGTGGGCAAGACGACGGAGCTGCGCCTGAGCGGCGTGGGCATCGCGGAGGGCGACGAGGTGCGCGTGGTGTCCGCGGGCAGCGCGTGCGACAGCACGCCGATGGGCGTGGGCTTCGTGACGGACGGCGCGGTGGCGCTGTACGTGATGAGCGGCGCGGCGGACGTGGTGGACGTGTGCTACTCGTTCAACCAGTTCGACCTGGGCATGACGAAGCAGCCGGTGACGCTGGCGGTGGTGGAGAGCGCGGAGCCCGAGGTGGTGGAGATGGAGGGCGCGCGCCTGGTGTCGTTCGTGGGCATGGAGAAGAAGCTGCGCTTCGTGGAGCTGGAGATCGACGACAAGGTGTCGTGGACGGACGCGGCGGACTGCTCGGAGATGGTGATGGAGCCGGTGCGCGTGAACGAGAACAAGGAGGTGACGGTGGAGTTCTCGGCGGGCGCGGACGAGCTGCTGCTGTGCGTGTGCACGAACGGCGTGGACTTTGTGCTGCAGTCGAACGTGACGATGGCGGTGGTGAGCGTGAGCAGCATCGACGTGGCGGACATGGTGCTGGGTCTGGAGGAGTCCGTGGCGGTGAACGGCACGGGCCTGGCGTACGCCGTGGACATGTACTTCGTGCGCGTGGGCGAGCGCCGCCTGTCCGACGTGTCGGACGCGGTGGCGTGCAGCAGCGCGGCGCGCGTGTCGACGATCGCGAGCGTGGTGGACGGCAAGGCGGTGGTGAAGATGACGGAGCCGGCGGACCTGGCGCAGCTGTGCGTGTCGTTCGAGGGCTACATGGCGAGAGGCTTCGACGCGGCGGTGACGATGGTGTACATGGACGCGATGGCGCCGGTGGTGATGCCGCTGGGCGGCGAGAAGGTGGTGGAGCTGCCGCTGCACAACGTGGTGGCGCCCTCCACGGCCTTCCTGCTGAACGAGGAGGTGGCGGTGCGCAGCGCGGTGGTGCTGGAGTCGTCGGCGCGCACGGAGGACGAGCTGAGCGACGTGTTCACGATGGACAGCATGAACCTGATGACGTTCGACGTGGAGAAGAGCAAGATGTCGCTGACGGTGACGCTGCCGGCGGTGTACGAGGTGCAGCGCGTGGCGGTGGTGGCTCCCACGAACCACACGTCGCCGCGTAAGCTGACGGTGCTGCTGAAGAACGTGGTGGGCGACATGGTGGCGGTGGCTTCCGCGTCGATTTCGGAGCTGGACGAGGACTTCGCGTCGTACGAGCTGGCGGTGGAGAGCGGCTTCGCGACGAGCACGGTGCTGCTGGAGCTGGAGGGCTTCGAGGGCGAGGAGCAGCTGACGCTGAACTACGTGACGCTGGTGATGCGCGAGGTGGCGCTGCAGCAGGTGGTGTTCGTGGGCGGCAGCGAGCGTCGTCTGGAGGAGGCGGAGAGCCTGTGCGCGGCGGAGAACCGCTACGTGTCGAGCCCGATGTTCCTGAGCGGCGACAACTCGTTCACGCTGGTGGGTCTGCGCGCGGAGGAGAGCGCGACGCTGTGCTACAAGTACGGAGAGAAGAGCTGGCTGCTGATGCCCGAGTACACGCTGCGCCTGGGCGCGGTGAGCGCGATGGCGGTGCAGTCGGAGGTGGTGGTGGCAAACCAGCCGGCGGAGGTGTCGATCGAGGGCGTGGGCATTGCCTCGGGCGACGAGGTGCGCTTCGTGCTGAGCAGCGCGGCGAGCAACGAGGACTGCTACGCGGAGGCGATGGTGAGCAGCTCGACGGCGACTGTGTCTAATGGTATGGCTACGGTGACGTTCGCGCGCAGCGGCGCGAGCAAGCTGTGCTACAACTTCGGCGGCTACGGCTTCGTGCTGACGAGCGTGGAGGTGCAGGTGAAGGAGTTCCGCGAGATGCGCAACACGGTGTTCGTGGTGGCCTCGAAGCCGTTCGTGGTGGAGATGGTGGGCACGGGCCTGTCGAACCGCGACCGCGTGCGCTTCGTGCGCGACGCGGACTGCTCGCAGACGGAGTACGAGTTCCACGTGTCGGTGAGCCAGATGGTGTCGGGCATGATCCCGGTGGGCGGCGAGTTCACGGTGTGCTACGGCTTCCTGGGCAAGGTGTGGCACGCGTACGCGGACGTGCTGCGCGTGGCGTCGGTGGAGGGCGTGGACGCGGCGTTCCTGTACGCGGACGAGACGAACACGCTGCACTTCTCGGGCTACGGCTTCTCGGAGGCGGACGTGCTGAAGCTGACGAGCGACGCGGCGTGCAGCCACGTGGTGTACCAGACGACGGTGGCGCAGGGCACGGCGGTGGTGGCGCCGTTCATCACGGACGCGACGGGCGTGCACCTGTGCTTCCGCTACGCGGCGACGGAGGAGTTCTTCAACACGGGCCTCTTCCTGGACATCGTGATGCCGTCGGTGGTGTCGTTCAGCCCCGCGGCGGTGTTCGCGGAGACGCCGGTGACGTTCGCGATCGAGGTGTCTTCGGCCTCGGCGGCGGACATGATCTCGGGCGGCGTGGACTGCCTGACGGCGGAGAAGGTGCCGGTGGACTCGGCGCTGACGTTCGCGGCGGGCATGAACACGGTGTGCTACTGGTTCAACGGCGTGATCGCGCGCTCGTTCTCGGTGAAGGCGGTGTCGGTGGAGGAGGAGACGACGACGCTGACGGTGCTGAAGGGCAGCGAGACGGCGGTGCGCGTGCGCGGCGTGCTGATCAGCGACGAGGGCATGGTGATGCTGACGTACCTGGAGGGCGACAAGCTGTTCTTCCCGCTGGAGAGCGGCGTGGCGACGGTGGTGCCGGCGTTCGGCGGCTTCTTCACGCTGTCGTACTGCCTGGAGGCGGAGTGCGCGCAGTCGCGCGAGTTCGCCCGCGGCACGAGCATGGAGATTGAGTCGATCGACGGCGACTCGCTGTGGGCGGGCTCTCCGTCGACGATCATCATCACGGGCTACGGCCTGTCCTCGATGGACGCGGTGGAGCTGCGCCCGGTGGACGAGGAGGAGAAGCAGTGCTGGAACGCGGCGGAGCTGGTGCTGGAGCTGATCGACGGCAACACGGTGCGCGTGACGGTGCCTTCGGTGAAGGCGTCGTGCGTGGGCAAGGCGTTCGCGCTGTTCTACAAGTTCGCGGAGATTCAGCAGCCGGTGGACGTGCATCACACGGTGACGGTGATCCGCGCGTCGGTGACGATCGAGGAGACGGTGTTCGCGGTGCCGCGCGGCGGTCTGACCCGCACGGTGCGCATCGGCGGCAACTACGACGCTTCGCAGCAGATGATGATCAAGTTCCAGGAGGTGGGTCACGGCTGCAACGAGGACTCGGAGCTGCTGTTCCCCGTGGCGGAGGGCGCGATCGAGCTGTCGGTTGCGAGCGGCCTGGACGGCGCGTTCAGCGTGTGCTACAGCTTCAACGACTTCAACTACTACCAGATCCCGAACACGTACGTGCGCTTCAAGCAGATCAAGGCGGGCGTGGCTGGCCTGGCGATCCCGCACAAGGAGGTGGTGCTACATCTGGACGCCTTCGAGGGCTCTCTGGATGATGAGGACGCCTTCAAGTGGGTGATCGGCTCGTGCAGCGCGCCGGTGTTCTACGAGGGCCGTGTGGCGGAGGGCGTGCGCACGACGACGGTGGATGCCTTCGAGGACTCGCTGCTGCTGTGCTACCGCTTCAAGGGCACGAGCGAGTTCATCCTGTACAGCGACGTGGTGCTGAGAGTGGCCGCGCCAGTGGCGGCGGCGCCCGAGCGCGTGGTGGTGGGCGTGCCGACGGAGATGACCTTCTCGGGCAAGGGTCTGAACGAGCTGGAGGTGGTCTTCGTGTCGACGGAGGGCAGCTGCGAGGCGCCCGCGGGCAAGGTGGCGACGATCGCCGGTGGTCGCGCGGTGGTGGAGTTCGCCTCGAGCGGCCTGAACGTGATGTGCCTGCGCGCGCACGGCTCTTCGGCGCCGTTCGTGGCGGTGCTGGACGCGTCGCTGATGGTGTTCGCCTCGCGCCTGGAGAGCGTGGCGACGTTCCACGCGGGCAGCAGCCTGCCGTACGTGGCGTTCGACGCGATCCCGCTGGTGTTCTCGACGACGATGGACGCGATGAAGGCGCGCCGCGAGCTGTTCGGCCGCAAGACGGCGTGGCTGTCGAGCGAGTGCGGCCGCGTGTCGCACCCGGCGCTGAGCGTGGAGGCGCTGTTCAACGCAGCGCTGGAGCTGCCGGCGAGCGACGGCTGCCCCGAGACGACGGGCAGATGGGTGGTGCTGGACCTGGGCGAGACGGCGCGCGTGAGCAAGCTGGCCTTCAGCATGCTGGTGAACGTGAAGGAGGTGAGAGTGAGCTACATGCACTCGCCGAGCAGCTACACGTTCAAGGTGTTCTCGGACGCGGAGCTGCGCGAGGACGCGATGAGCGAGGTGGTGGTGGCCGCTTCGCTGGTGGGCCGCTACGTGAAGGTGGAGTTCGTGCCCGAGGACGCGACGAAGAGCGTGCGGGCGACGATGGCGTCGCTGCAGTACTCGCCGTCGACGCCCGCGTTCGAGACGGCGCCGGCGGAGGCGATGTACATCGAGAAGTACAACCCGATGTCGACGGCGGCGGCGGGCGCGGTGGAGCTGACGACGCTGGACAACTCGGTGGAGTACAGCTTCGGCGTGGGCGGCAACTACCAGGTGTGGTACAAGTTCTTCGGCACGACGTGGAAGCGCTACTACCCGTACGAGATGGCGGGCTTCGAGTTCGTGGACGACCTGAAGGAGGTGGAGTCGAACACGGCGATCCTGGGCATTCCGAAGACGATCGTGTACACGGCGCTGTACGACCTGGTGGCGCCGGGCCTGGACAAGGTGTACTACGTGCCGGCGACGGAGGGCGCCAAGTGCGCGCGCTCGCTGGCGGCGACGGCGGTGAAGGTGAACCAGGAGGCGTTCACGTTCACGGCGGCGGGAGAGTACTACACGTGCTACTACTTCAGCAAGTACGCGCTGATCGACGAGTTCGTGCTGTTCACGCGTCCGGAGCTGAAGGTGACGGTGTTCGAGGAGGCGAACCTGGCGTCGAGCCCGCTGATGATGATCGGCAACGTGGAGTCGCGCCTGAACATTACGGGCCACGGCGTGTCCTCGCGCGACAGAGCGATGCTGGCGGTGACGTGTCCTCCGGAGGACGGCGCGGTGCGCATCCCGCTGACGCTGCGCGCGGGCGAGGTGACGGACCTGGTGTACGCGAACGTGATCGTGAACTTCCCGGAGCCGACGCTGCGCGTGTGCTACCTGTTCGACCACACGACGGAGTATGTGACGGTGCCGAGCACGCTGACGATCGCGCTGCTGCAGGGCATCTACCCGCACGACGTGGTGGTGGACCGCAACAACACGCTGACGCTGAGCGGTCTGGCGCTGCGCACGGGCGACGAGCTGAAGCTGGTGGAGTCGGGCCGCACGTGCGCGGACGAGGGTCTGGAGGCGGTGGTGGACGACTCGCGCGCGGTGTTCCTGTTCACGGAGGTGAACGTGCTGTACCACGCGTGCTACAAGTACCACATGATCAGCGAACAGTGGATCGAGTACCCGGCGATCGAGGTGATGACGACGAACCTGGTGATCTCGGCGGTGGTGCCGAGCTACGCGGACGTGATGCACGAGGCGCGCATGACGCTGGTGGGCACGGGCCTGGTGACCGGCTGCGTGAAGTTCGTGCCGTTCGGCATGAGCTGCGACGCGGAGGGCGAGGGCAACGTGGACGTGGACGACGAGAACAGCTTCCTGGTGACGTTTATGACGACGGGCCGCAAGGCGGTGTGCTTCAGCTTCGAGTGCGGCACGATGTACGAGCCGACGGGTCTGGACGTGGAGGTGGTGGGTCTGACGTCGGTGGCGCCGCTGCTGATGGACTCGTACAAGCTGACGATTCTGACGCTGGAGGGCTACGGCATCCAGGAGGGCGATCCGGTGAAGATGATGGACCTGGACGAGCCGTGCACGTCGCCGCACCACGAGTCGCCGGTGCGCGTGAGCAGCACGATGACGGTGGCGGTGTACCCGCTGATCGGCGGCTACAAGAAGCTGTGCGTGGGCATCACGGTGCGCGGCCAGGAGATGTGGCACTCCGCGGAGCACATTCCGCTGACGGTGCGCGACATTCTGCCGGGCGAGCACGTGGCGGTGAAGGACGTGGCGCGCTCGTTCAACCTGGTGGGTACGATCGGCACGGTGCTGAGCGAGGGCGACGAGGTGCTGTTCACGGAGGCGGACGCGCTGGACGACAGCGACTGCACGAGCAAGGCGGTCGTGGAGGAGGCGGCGGTCGTGGACGCGGAGGGCCGCTTCAACATGACCTTCGCGCGCGCGGGCCTGGGCTTCCGCATGTGCGTGAAGTACAGCGACAGCGACAAGTTCCTGCTGATCCGCAACGTGACGGTGGATGTGGTGCACCTGTCCGAGGTGAGCGAGAGACGCATCGTGGCCGGCGCGCCGAACGTGCTGGACCTGGAGGGCGTGGGCCTGCAGGCGGGCGATAAGATGGCGGTGGTGCCGGCGGAGGAGAGCTGTCCTTCGCTGGAGGCGTCGTACTTCGACGTGTACGAGAGCGAGGGCTTCCACGCGGCGGTGGTGGTGGAGGTGGGCTCCAACTCGACGTACAAGGTGTGCTACAAATTCGCGGAGTACCCGGCGGTGATCGAGTACGCCTACGCGATGGAGGTGATCGACGTGACGAGCGTGCGCGCGGAGCAGGCGGTGGTGCGCGACGTGCCGATCGCGGTGGTCTACGACGGTCCGGGCTTCGAGGGCGAGGCGGCGGCGCTGGAGCAGAGCGGCTGGTTCGCGGAGCTGAACGGCGCGCGCGACGAGGTGCTGACGAAGGTGGTGTCCTCGACGAAGGCGACGATGGTGTCGCTGCCGCTGGAGTTCACGGTGGTGGCGGACCAGATGGTGCACTTCCACGAGCTGTCGCTGAAGGTGATCGCCGCGAGAGCGGGCACGGTGCTGCCGCGCCCGACGGTGACGCTGACGCATCTGTTCCATGGCCGCGAGCTGGCGGTGGACTGCGCGATGGTGGACGACGGCGCGGTAATCACGCTGACGCTGCTGAAGACGGTGGCTACGGACCGCCTGACGGTGAAGCTGGCGCTGGCGGAGGCGTCCGCGGAGCAGTACGCGCTGTCGCGCGTGCGTGCGGTGGGCTCGCCGGCGGCGGAGAACGCGTTCATCTACTACATCCCCGCGGCGAGCGGCGCGCAGTGCACGCAGACGCCGGCGGAGGCGTTCCCGGTGAACCTGGCGACGGGCGACGCGCTGCTGTACTTCTCGGAGTACGGCCTGATGAAGGCTTGCTTCCGCTTCGGCGGCAGCGAGTACGTGGAGCGCGCGCTGGTGAACCTGGACGTGAAGTTCGCGTACGTGAAGAACGTGCTGGTGCACTCGGTGGTGGTGGGCGACACGGAGTCGAAGAACGTGTTCCTGTCGGGCGTGGGCATCAGCGAGGCGGACCGCTTCAAGGTGGTGTACGAGTCGTGCGCGGAGGAGGCCGTGAGTGGCATGGAGGCCAACGTGGAGCTGTTCGGGGAGAAGATGACGGCGCGCGTGAAGCTGGCGGCGTCGGCGAAGGACGCGGTGCGCATGTGCTACCAGTTCGCGAACAGCGGCTGGTACCTGCTTCCTGAGGTGGTGGACGAGGAGGAGGTGCCGTACGTGCTGGCGGTGAAGGACATCCACTCGATGGCGGGCGCGGCGGGCTACGGCACGGACGCGCTGGTGGCCATGGAGAAGGTGTACGCGTTCACGGGCTTCGGCCTGAGCGACGCGGACGAGCTGTACTTCCGCAAGGAGAGTTGCGCGAACATGGAGGCCTCGTGGCGCGTGACGGACAAGCGCGTGGCGGTGACGTTCAACGACGTGGGCGCGTTCTTCCTGTGCTACCAGTTCGCGGGCGAGAACATCGTGGCGTTCCCGGCGTTCGAGGTGCGTGTGGCGCAGGTGTCCGCGATCACGCCTCGCTTCGTGGTGGTGGAGGAGGAGAACGCCATCACGGTGAAGGGCCGCATGTTCGTGGAGGGCGACGCCTTCGGCTTCGTGCGCGGCAGACAGTGCCGCGTGGACCCGGCGGTGCTGGTGGACAGCGAGACGGTGGTGATGACGACGACCTTCGGCACGGTGGGCAGCTTCGTGCTGTGCATGCGCCTGAAGGGCGATGAGGAGTCGTACGCGATCACGAGCGTGGTGGCGGGCGTGGTGGCGGAGCACGCGATGGAGTACGTGGAGAACACGGTGTACCCGGTGACGACGGTGGTGGAGAGAGACACGCACAAGGTGCTGTTCGTGGGCAAGACGGTGACGCTGGCGGACAAGGTGAAGTTCGTGGAGTCGCTGGACTGCGGCGAGGAGGCGACGGAGTACGAGATGGAGGAGTTCGACGACTCGACGGACAAGATCTACGTGGCGACGCGCGTGCTGTTCACGAAGAAGGTGCCGACGCTGCACGTGTGCTACAAGTTCGGCGAGCACGCGTACACGATGCTGGAGGACGCGGTCTCGCTGCTGTACCTGTCGACGGTGGAGCCCGGCTACGTCATCGCGGAGACGGACTCGATCCTGTACCTGACGGGCCAGGGCGTGGAGATGGGCTACGTGCAGCTGTCCGACACGAACGACTGCAAGCGTCGCTTCGCGCAGGCGGCCGTGGCGGTGGACGCCTTCGGCCGCAACTACGTGGAGGTGAACGTGGCGGAGTTTGCGCCGCTGCTGTACGTGTGCTTCCGCTACGCGACGTACAACGAGAAGTACCACTTCACGGGCGAGGCGGTGGAGATGTTCGGCCTGGACTCGGCGAGCGAGAGCAAGTGGCTGGTGAACCTGCCGCTGCCTAGCCCCGGCTCGGTGAACGAGGAGGGCCTGGTGCTGTTCGGCCACGGCCTGATGAGCGCGACGGTGAAGCTGGTGAAGGCGAAGCGCAACTGCATGGCGCTGGGCACGGTGCTGGCGCTGAACGAGACGACGACGGACCACTTCGTGGCGGAGCCGTTCACGATGACGGAGGTGGGCGACTACAAGTTCTGCGTGCAGTTCGGCGAGCGCCGCTTCATCTCGTACGACCACGTGGAGTTTAGCGTGGAGGAGTACGTGGTGAGCATCGAGGGCTACGGCAACACGGTGTCGATCGTGAAGGGCGACGAGGCGACGGAGAAGAGCCTGACCTTCAACGGCGGCGTGCGCTACTTCCAGACGATGGAGATGAAGCTGGTGAAGGGCGGCGACTGCGCGAGCGAGCCGGCGGCCGAGGTGGCGGTGCGCGTGACGGACTACACGGCGGTGCTGACGGTGGCGAGCGGCGTGGCGGTGCCGATCCAGATCTGCATGCTGAAGGGCGAGGAGTTCGTGCGCCTGCCCATCGAGCTGTACCTGAAGGAGCTGACGACGATCCGCGTGGAGGCCATGGAGAACCAGCTGAAGCTGACGGACGGCTCGTACACGGTGAGCGTGGCGGGCCCGTACGTGGGCGCTGGCGACATGCTGCGCTACGTGAGCGCGGGCAGCAGCTGCACGGAGCCGTCGGTGCTGACCTACGCGGTGCGCAGCGACATGACGACGACGCTGGTGATTCCGCAGTCGATGACGGTGGGCGCCTGGGAGGCGTGCTACAAGTTTGCGGGCGAGACGGAGTACGTGAAGTACGCGTCGAAGACGCTGAGCGTGTTCATCGTGTCGGGCGTGAGCCCGAGCATGTTCGTGCTCAACGCGCCGACGACGACGACGCTGAGCGGCGTGGGCTTCGCGGCGGGCGACAAGGTGTGGTTCGCGCGCGACGAGTGCGGCGCGGCGCCGGCCAACGCGGTGACGGTGGAGGACGCGACGGCGGTGGTGCTGACGGTGACGAGCGCGGCGGTGAACCGCATGTGCTACGAGTTCGTGAACTTCGGCGTGGTGATGGTGCCGACGCCCATCGTGGTGTTCTCCGCGACGGCGTTGTCGCACGCGAGCTGGCTGACGACGGTGCCTCTGCCGACGGCGGGCTTCTCGGTGGCGGGCGTGGCGGACACGACGCCGCTGACGGTGACGGGCAGCAACTTCTCGATCAGCAGCCGCGTGAAGTTCGTGATGAACGCGGAGGGCTGCACGGGCGTGTCGACGGACCCGATCCAGATCGTGACGGTGACGGAGTCGGAGAGCGGCCAGACGGCGGAGCTGATGCCGGTGGTGTTCAGCACGGCGGGCGTGTACTACCTGTGTATCGTGCACGACCCGACGACGAGCGTGTACACGCACTACCCGCTGACGGTGACGGTGAAGGCCACGGCCATCGAGACGGAGCTGAACGACGCGAAGATGTTCGTGCTGTCCGAGGAGCCGATCGCCGACGAGGTGGAGATCACGGCCGATTTCCTGGACCTGGTGTCGGGCGAGATCACGGCGGTGTGGACGGAGTCGGTGTGCAGCAACTACGTGCTGACGGCGTCGATTGCCAGCATTGCCAGCGGCGCTTCGCAGAGCGCGCGCCGCGTGAGCTCGCAGTTCACGCGCGCGTACAACAGCCTGAACCTGTGCCTGCGCCTGCCCGGCGACTACTTCGTGGCGTCGCGCGTGCGCAAGGTGTTCAAGACGTTCACGGTGCTGGAGAGCCCGACGCCGTTCGTGTCGTCGACGGTGTCCGCGATCCCGTTCACGCTGCAGGGCCAGAACCTGAAGGTGGACGACAAGATCGCGTTCGTGCAGAGCGCGGCGTGCGACGGCGTGAACAGCGGCATCACGGTGAACAGCGGCAGCGTGACGGTGAGCCTGCCGGAGAACGCCTACGACTTCTTCGTGTGCTACCAGTTCTCGGAGTTCGGCGCGGCCTCGCCGTACCACCTGATCCCTATGGGCTCCGCGGCCTTCTCGGTGACGGTGTACCGCCTGGACAGCGTGTCGTTCACGACGCTGGTGCAGGACCAGACGCAGTCGCTGGCGCTGACGATGAAGGGCGGCAAGGTGCTGCCGGACGGCGTGACGGTGCGCGTGATCTCGGCGGCGGGAAGCTGCACGTCGCTGGCGGCGGGCGTGGACGCGGTGGTGGCGAGCGGCCGCATCGAGGTGACGCCCTCGAACGACGTGGTGTTCGACGCGGAGAACCAGGTGTGCATGCGCATGAGCGAGGCGAGCCCGTTCTTCGGCTTCAAGAAGGATGTGGTGCTGCGCTTCGCGCGCGTGACCCCGCTGGCGGACCCGCTGTTCCTGCTGACCGGTCTGGAGGAGTCGCACGCGTTCTCGCTGCAGGCCTCCGCCGCCGACGCGTTCACCTTCGTGCCCGCGACCGCCTCCTGCGACGGCGCGAACGCGGTGGCGTTCACGCTGGAGGAGGGCGTGGCGAAGTTCACGGTGGCGCAGGGCTTCAACGACTACAAGCTGTGCTACAACTTCGCGGAGTCGGCGGGCTTCTTCGCCTTCGATGGCTTCCGCACGTACGTGCTGCCCGCGGAGGAGAGCAAGCTGGTGGCGGCGGAGGTGGCGACGGTGTACCGCAAGGCGTCGGCGACGCAGACGATCGTGACCTACCTGCTGAGAGCGATGGACGCGGAGAAGGCGGAGAAGGAGTTGATCCTGGACGCGTCGTCGGCGCTGGTGCAGGAGGAGGTGTCGATGTCGGCGAAGGTGATGGCGGTGCTGTACGGCATGAACCTGGACATCAACGCGTTCGCGGTGAGAGTGGTGAAGGAGATGAACGCGACGCAGGTGGCGCCGTTCGTGGGCAGCTACGCCTCGCAGGTGGCGGTGGCGTACAGCAGCGGCAACAGCGAGAACCCGCAGAAGCTGCTGCTGCAGATGATGGCGTCGGTGAACGGCGACCAGGAGAAGATGCGCGAGGTGCTGGAGGGCTGGCGCAGCACGGCGAGCAGCGCGGAGAAGGACGTGAGCACGAGCGACGAGGTGAGCCTGGACTTCTCGGATGGCTCGTCCGTGTCCTTCTCGCCGGTGTCGTCGTCGCGTCGCCTGGCGGAGAGCGAGGCGGTGAGCGTGAAGGTGAACAAGTTCCAGTGCTTCATGATCGACGTGGACATCACCGAGGGCTTCTGCTACGAGGTGCTGATCAACGGCTCGACGATGAACGAGCTGGAGAAGCCGATGCGGCTGACGTACGACAAGCGCGACAAGGACGACACGCACTGCGCCTCCAAGGCGGACCTGACCACCGTGGGCTGGACGGAGCGCGAGGCCGACAACAACAGCGACTGCTTCTTCTCGAACGGCAAGGCCGCCATCGAGGGCGTGCGCTTCGGCGTGGTGACGACGCACAAGCCGACGGGCGCGCAGCCGGCGAAGATCAACCCGAAGGCGCTGTCGGTGGTGCTGGTGATGGCGATCGTGATCTTCGTGCTGCTGTTCATCGGCCTGAGCTACACGCTGTGGGTGTACGTGCATCCGGCCGAGCCCGTGGACGTGGACTCCATGTGGGCGGGCTTCGCTGAGGAGCGCCAGAAGAACCTGGAGGAGAAGCGCAAGGAGCGTGCGGAGCGCAAGCGCAAGCTGCTGGAGATGGAGAACGCGCACAACCTGAGCGACGAGGAGTACAGCGACTACAGCGACTACAGCTACAGCGACTCGGACAGCGACGGAGGCGATCTGAGCGGCGACATGGTGAACAGTGTCTACGACGACCTGATGGCTCGCCCCTCTGAGGTGAGAGAGGACGGCGACTACGACACGGCGATCCGTTCCGCCAACGAGTCCAGCATGTACGCGCAGAACGCGGCCGAGAACACCGACATTGTCCCCGACATGACGATGGAGAGAGACGCGGACATTGGCGAGGTGCGTCGCGAGTAAGCGTTGACTGTTGTTTGTGTGTTTGTTGGTAATGCGTGTTTTCCTTTCTGTTGTGTGTGTTGCTTATTGCAAGTGAGATGTGACTCAC